>Ga0315312_1000075_pt1 | contig 181349 bp, 176 predicted proteins | sample TDP7_MG_FD_203629 | JGI IMG/M metagenome (GOLD analysis project Ga0315312, IMG submission 203629) | Freshwater sediment microbial communities from Lake Towuti, South Sulawesi, Indonesia - TDP7 | ecosystem: Environmental > Aquatic > Freshwater > Lake > Sediment | place: Indonesia: South...
AGCGCAGGCACTACGGTCCCAGCCGGAGCACCAACCTGCCCAATAATAGAAAAAGCAGTCTTCTACGGATTATTTGACTACATAGGCGACTCACCAGAAGAAGTCTACGCTTTCGGCTGGGGACCAACCGAACCAACCCCTGGACAAGAGGACAAGACTCTGGCTAAAGTCGTTGAAGGCCTCTCAGCCATAGACGACTTCGGCTATCTCGCCGACGCAAACGATGACACAGCAAACTTCGACACTGGGAGAGGCGGATACTTCTTAGGGGGGTTCGACCCTAATGATCCATACATAATTGTTCCGGATGGTGTAAAGGCAACTGGGGTGTTGGGGCCGTCTGGGGCATCCAGCGCAGTGGAGGCGGAAAACGCCCTTAACGGGTGTGAAATCTTCATTTTTGAAGACGCTGAACTCAGTGGCATGATCGTAACCTTAAGCAACAGCAAAGGTCTAAACATAACCTTCTCAATCGCTGACCTTCAAGTCGATCCTCCGACTCTGTATGGCGCCGACGACACCCTAATAGCGATCGACCTAGACACTCTCTTTCTGGGCTATAAATTTGGGAGTTTCGACAGCTTCTTCATCGACACCATTCGAATAGAAGACGACAGCATCACTTCACCCTCCATATATGGTGATACGACTTTAGAGATAGACGCCATAGCCGTGAGAAAATCCGTGAAAAGGTGTGACCCGTACATTCCGGCTCCGCAAAGGTTATGGACAACGGATATTAATGGGTCAAAAGAGATTGATAAATTCTCAATTGGTACTTCAGTTTATCTAAAGACATCTGACGATTACGTTGGGTCGCCACTGGTGCCGGGCAAGTACCGTGTCTGGTTATTCAAGGGCAATATCGTCCCATTGGATGGTTGGAGAATACCTGACGACTTTGGACCCTCCGAGGGTTTGACCCCCCTGGAAGTTATTACGACAAGCGAGGGGAGGTTCAACGTAACGAAGATTTGGGACATCCCGGTTGACCCAGCACTAATCTGCAATGATTACACTGTGATTCTTGACCAGTTGGAGGTGGGCCTTGGTCCAGAAGCTAAGCCTGCTCCAAACCAAGGCTTCTGGGGTGACGAAGATTACAGGGATGACCTGTGCACGGCGATACCTACTCCTCCGAGCTTCCATGTTATACCAGAAGTGACTTTTGGGACGATAGTGGCGTTAGTCAGCATGTTTGGAAGCCTAGGCGTTTACGTGGTGAGAAGGAAGAGAGGTCAAAATCTTGGGTAAACATCAAACGAGAGGATGAAAGTGTGCTTAAGAATTCTTGTCTAGACGATACTTCACCGTGTTATAGAACATTAGCCTATGATGTTTCACAAGTTATTTTGATGCCTAATTGTAATTAAGAATTGGAGATAGCGAAGAGCATCTTTGAAAATGACCGGTGATTGCAGTGGGGGATAATGGTTCAATCCCGTTGGCTGTGATAATTGCGGCGTTGAATGAGGAAGAGGGGATTGGACCCACTATCGAAGAGTTGAAGATGACGCTTGAAGATCCGACTTATCTTGTTGTTGACGGCAACAGCGTAGACCGAACTGTTGAGATTGCGACGAAAATGGGAGCGGAGGTTTTTGTTCAGGAAGGATCGGGTAAGGGGCGGGCCGTTGCACAGGCGATTCAGTATATTGACTCTGGTGCGCGTTATGTTGTGTTTATTGACGCTGACTTCACTTATCCAGCCAGATACATTCCTAGAATGGTTCAGATTTTAGAGGATGATCCTGATGTGGGTATGGTTGTTGGGAACAGGTTCAACCATTCTTTGAAGTTGAGTTCGATGAAGAGCCTCTATTTTATTGGGAACAGGTTTCTCGCGTTGACTCAGCGCATGTTGAATGGTGTGGGTCTTAAGGATCCTTTGACTGGGTTGCGGGTTGTGCGTTGGCAGATACTGAAGAATTGGAAGCCAAAGTCGAAGGGATTTGATGTTGAGGCAGAGTTGAATCATTATGTGGAAGGGCATGGTCATCGTATTTTAGAGATTCCGATTTCTTATAGGCCTAGAATGGGTGAGAAGAAACTGAAATTGAGACATGGGTTCACGATTTTAAGAAGGATTCTAACAGAGAGCTTCTATCCACACTCAGCCTATTGACGTGTAGTTTCGCATCAGAGAAGTTGTGAAGGCTTTATTGGTGGAAGAAAAAGTAGCGGTGAACATACCTAGTAGTTTGTACCTCAAGGTTAAGCAGAGGGTTGAAGAAAGCCAAAGAGAATTTAAGAACCTTGAAGAGTATGTGGAGTTCGTTCTCAGTGAAGTGGTTTAAGGCAGAAGTAGAAGAGAAGCCAAAGCAACAATTTTTCACAAAAGGATGAGAAAGAGGTTAAGAAACGCTTGAAAAGTCTCGGATACCTCTAATTATGAGACGTTGAACATGCCTTCCGGAAAAATTGAGGTTGTTACTAAAACCTTACAGTCAATGCACGGAAAGCAAGTCACTTAAAACACAACATCAAATTACTTAAGGAACCAGCAAGAGCGTGCGTGCAAAAGGAGTCATTCGCTTTAAGCTTTCAATGAAGACTGGTAGAATGATGAAACCGTTTTTTTTAGTTTTTTCAAGAGACGAAAATTATGTTAATAAGAAAATCCGGGAGTTAAAAGAGCTGAGAGTACCTTACTTAATTGTGTGTGGTAAAAGAATAAATCATCCTAGCGTCGTATACCGAAAAGCCCAAGGCAAATACGATGCCATAAATTTCGGTGCTAAATTCGTACCGAAGTATGCCAATGTTGTGGCACTGAATGATGCGGACACAAAAATCAATAATTTTCAAGCTGCCTTGCGTCACTTTGATTGTAGAAAAGTTGCTTTAGTTTTCACACGAGTTTCTGTCAAAGAGGGTCCTCAAAAGATGTTTTATGCCATTCTTAACCCTATAAGGAGAAGAGTCCCAATAGCAGCTAGCGGTGAATTAATGTTTATAAGACGTGACATGTTGATGAAGATTGTCCCAATTAAATCTTGCAAAGCCGAAGATAGTTATATTCTGTTTAAGGTTTTCGAGCTTAAACGTAAGGCTGTTTTCTGTGAGGAATGTTACGTAGAGACGGAAAGAACTAAAACTGCTGGAAAAGAGGAGATATACAAGAGGAAAACGGTTGCTGGTATATACCAAGCTTTGGCTTCTACCCAACCACCTTATCTTATAAAACTTTTTTATTTTTTTCTACCATTTGCTTGTCCGATATTGTTGATTCTAGGGAAGAGGGGCTATTTTTGGATGAAGGGAATTTTGCTTGGCCTAACCGACTATTTGCGTGGCGATCGGTCCGGAGTTTGGCAACCCACCTATATGGAATAAGGAATTGCGGAGATCTTTTTGAGATATCGGAGAAATGGAATGTGTTAAATATAAATACTCTCAGTTTGGGTTCTAAAGTTCTCGGATACAAACTTTTCAGAATGATTCATATTCCCAAGATGCTCCCGCTAGGTGTAACCGTAAGCGTTACAAATGTTTGTAACAGCAAGTGTCAAACTTGCTACATTTGGTCGCTCTATAGGGAAAAACCTTGGTTAAAAGGCAAGGAGCTGAAAACCGATGAGTTCGAGAAAATTTTTGAAAGCATAGGAAGAAATGCGGTGTGGATCACCATTAGTGGCGGGGAACCGTATTTAAGACCTGATTTAGTTCGCATCTGTGAAGCCGCTTATGAACATTGTCGACCCAAATTTTTGATAGTTCCCACAAACTGCTTATTGCCTTCAGAAATAGAATATAAAACCAAAAAAATTCTTGAGACATATCGTGACTCTGAAGTTGTGGTAAATCTATCTCTCGATGGTGTAGATAAGAAACATGATGCAATACGTGGAGTGTTAGGGAATTTTGAAAAAGTGATCGTAACATACGACAAACTTAGAAGATTAAGGAAAGAATATCCCAACTTCAAGATAGGAATCCACAGCGTCGCCTCACGATTTAACATAAATAATCTTCTTGAACTTTATGAATTTGCGAAACGATTAGAGCCAGATACCTATATATGTGAAATCGCGGAACCTCGGAATGAGCTTTTTAATATCGATAAGGAAATTGCGCCAGATATCAGCGAATATGAGAATTTTATAAAAGAATTAAGCAAAAAAATAAAGAGGGATTACTTTCAAAAAAGAGGCTTAGTGAGGCTTATCCAAGCGTATAGATTAAAGTATTATCAACTAGCTGTAAGAGAATTGAAAGAGAAAAGACAAGTGATACCGTGCTACGCTGGATTTGCTTCATGTCAAATATCGTCTTATGGAGATGTCTGGCCTTGTTGTATTTTAGCATACAATGCTGAGATGGGAAACTTGCGTGATACCGAATATAATTTTAGGAAAGTGTGGTTTTCTGAACAGGCAGAAAAGGTAAGAAGGAATATTAAAGGTGGTCAGTGTTACTGTCCTATGGCTAATGTGCATTACACTAATGTGCTTTGTAATTTTAGAGCATTGCTTGGGGTCCTTAAGAATCTGTTGGTATAACTTATGAAGGTTCTCGTTACTGGTGCCACAGGGTTTGTAGGAAGTTGTTTAGTCGAAAATCTTTTAAAACGTGGTTATGATATAGCGGTTCTTGCTAGGTCTCATAAGCGACTTAAGTATACACTACCATGGTTACATGATAGTCACGTGAAAGTGATTTACGGAGACGTGACGGATGCCTCAAAAGTCAAAGTAGCTTTGAAGGACGTAGATGTAGTTTTTCACCTAGCTGCATTATTAGGTAAATGGGGAATCCCGGATCAACAATACTATCACGTTAATGTCTACGGAACCTATGTCATGCTAGAGCAAAGTGGAAAAGCGAACGTTAATCAAGCCATATATCTTAGCTCAACTGGTGTGATGGGTCGTTTAAAGACCTTGCCTGGAGACATAAATCATCAATGTAATCCATTTACTCCCTATGAAAAGTCAAAATATCAAGCTGAGTTACTTGTAAGAAAGGCGATTAATGAAAACCACTTTCCTGCCACCATAATTCGGCCTACCCATGTTTATGGCCCCGGTGACTATAATACACTACAACTTTTGAGACTGATGAAGAGGTGGAGGATTTTGCCAGTCATAGATGGGGGACAAAGGCTATTTCAACCTATATATGTAGCCGATTTAGCTCAAGCACTTATCTTATGCATGGAAAAAAAGAATGCAAGTCTGGGTAGAACGTACATAGTTGCTGGAAATGAAACAATGACATTTAAGGACTTTTTTTTGTTGTCAGCAAAGATAATTGGGATCAAGATTAAAGGTTTTGACTTGCCAGTCGGTCTTGCTTGGATATGCGCACACATCAGCGAAGGAATGTGTGCGTTTCTTGGTTTGACACCGATCGTTACGCGATCGAGAATAGAATTTTTTTCAAGGAATCACGTTTACAATAACAGAAGGATAATAGACGATACCGGATGGTTGCCAAAAATTAAACTGAAGACAGGCTTACGCGAAACTATAAAGTGGTATAAGAATCAGAGATTATTATAATACGTTATATGGTTTACCAAGTTACTACTAATACATTTTATCGGCGGATCAACGGAGTAATGCATTCGTGAACAAACTGCTTGTTTGGAATTTCTCCCAACTGGAAGGTGAAAAATCCAACACAGGTGACAAGGCAATTTTTTTTTCTATGGTGACCGACATTAAAAAGGCCATGCCAAACGCCGAAATCATCACAATTTCAAACGACCCTCAATATACAGCTAAACAATATGGAGTAAGAGCTGCTCATTTATGGAAAATAACACAAATTTGCAGAGCGCTTCGACAAGCGAACCTCGTCATTCTGGGTGGAGGAGAGTTCATACAGGACAAGACATCTATACCATACCTCCTTCTCAATCTGAGCCTCGGAATTCTCGCGATTCTATTCAAGAAACCTATAATGTTTTACGCCATAGGAGTGGGAGACAACGATGAGATTTCCACGTTTGGAAATTTCTTAAGCCGTTTTGTTCTTAATCAAGCGAAATTAATCAGCGTTAGAGACGAAGAATCGAAAAAAGTACTGGAGAGCCTAGGGGTGAAAAGACCTATTTATGTAACGGCTGATCCAGCATTCACCTTGACTCCTGCTAGAAAGGAACGATTGAATGAAATATTAACTCTTGAGGGAGTCAGCAAAGATAAAGCGTTTCTGATTGGTGTTGCACCGCGCAAAGCGCCACATGGTCGCTTCAATGTTTTTCCCCTCGGCATACAAATCAGGTTAAACCTTGCACCATATGCGTATTATATCCAAAATCAAAAGTTAGGCTGTACATTAGCTAAGACACTTGACTACTTCATAGATAAGTTGAACGCCAAAGTGGTTTTTGTACCCATGTACACTGGCACAAACTTTTCATATCGCGATCATGAGTTTGCACACGAAATAGTCAATATGATGCGCAATAAAAACTCGGCTACAATAGTTAGTGGTATATACCCCCCTGAAGAGTTGCAGGCCGTTTTTGGGGAAATGGACATGATTATTGGCATGACATTGCATTCTCTAATTCTAGCTGTAACTATGAATGTTCCAATAGTAGCCATAAGCTACTCGTCAAAAATTAACCGCTTCATGCGGGCGATAGGTCAAGAAGACCAACTCATTGATATATGGGATGTTAAGTTTGAAGATTTGTTAAGGAAGTTCGAGACTACATGGGCCTCCCGCCTTCAAATCAAACAAGACCTGAAGGCTTCACGAGAAATCCTAAGGAAAAGAGCCTTGCTGAACACTAAGTTAATCGTCAATCAATAGCTCGTGTAAGCAAATTAAAGGTTGTGAAGTGTAAGTCCAATGAACCAAAAGGTCATGGTTATAGGATTAGATGGAGCAACATGGACACTTTTGGAGCCTTGGATTTTGAGTAGCAAACTTCCAACATTTAAGAAATTGATAGATTTTGGTTCAAGAGGGATTTTGGAGAGTACAATACCTTGTAACACTTGCCCAGCGATACCATCGCTTTTAACTGGCATGAACCCAGGTAATACGGGAATTTTCTCTATGGTACGATCGAATGGTTCCCCAGCTACTTTACAGGACGCTAAATACCCTACAATCTGGAATATCTTGGACAAGTACAACTACAGCTCTTGCATTGCAAATATCAGATTCGCATTCCCTCCGGAGAAATTAAATGGTGTGATGATCTGTGGACATCCTATACCATCGGATAAAAGTAACTATACGTACCCAGCGGACTTGAGAGAGAAGATTGAAGGATTTAGAGACGACAGAACCGAAGAGAAAATACTCGCACTTAGAAGTAAGAAAAGAAGTAAAAAACATCGCGAAGAACTACTTGAACTGCTAATGGCTCAGACCGAGACAAGATACAAGATCTTTAAAAAACTGAATCTAGAAAGGGATTATGACTTCTCCATTTTTTGGGTATGCGCAACAGACACATTACAACATTGTTGCTGGGAATATAAAGACACACTTCTGCGTTTATATCTCAAAATCGATAGCATTTTGAACGACGTTCGCTTAAGCTTTCCAGACAAAAACCTGTTTATAATTTCTGATCATGGTTTTGAGTCAAGTCCCCCAAAATTCTTTTTCGTAAACACTTGGTTACGTAAAGAAGGATACCTTAAACCCATAGGAGGACCGCTTCTTCATTACATTCTCAACTCAGCTCAAATGTTTGCATACAACCATATAAAACCATTAAGGCTTATGAAGATACTCCAGCTGTTGAAAGTTAACAAAAACAAGAGTAATGACATCAGGCGCCTCACCTTAGAGAAACTGAATTATTTCCCTGGGATCGACAAGAAAAATTCAGAGGCTTACCTCTCCACACTCTTCGGGATTAACATCAATAATTTTTGCCAAAATGAAACACTTCGCGAAGAGATAATCAGAAAACTTGAGAACCTAAGAGATGCGAATGGAGAAAGAGTGATAAAGGGTGCTTGGATGAAAGAAGAGATATTTTTGGGAAGATATCTAGATGAAATTCCAGATATTATTTTTCTCACATCTGAAAAGTATATGCCTTTTCCAACTTTGACTAGAGACGTGTTTGGCCAAATAAGAAACAATTCGGCAAGATGGAAATCTGGGGGTCACAGTAGAGCAAGAGATGGTATACTAATTGCCTGTGGACCAGTAATTGCAAGAAAGAAAGATCTAGAAAATGTCAGGTTGGAGGACATAGTTCCCACAGTTCTTCATTTGATGGGATGCGAAGTGCCTGGACATGTTAACGGCAAAGTTCTAACGGGTTTGTTTAAGAGGAATAGCGATCCGTCCAAAAGAAGGCCCTTGTACAAAGTGTATGATATTACTAAAGAGCGTCGAAGACTGGAAAGAAGAGAGGAAGAAGAAATGAAGGATAGACTGAGGAAACTTGGTTATTTATAGACGCTTTTATTGTCCTTTGCTGGACAGAGAGAGACCTCACTGGAGCAATTGGATTTATGTCTGAATGGCATAGAATGAATGGCATTTTCATGGCTTTGGGCCCGGAAATAAAAAGGCATCTCAATCGAGGTGCCAGAATTCTGGATCTCGCTCCCACGATTCTTCATATTATGGGCGTGCTGATACCCTCTGATATGGATGGGCGCATCTTGCCCGAAATCTTTAAGCCTAATGGGTTGTACTTGGCGAGAAAGAAAGTTGAATCTCAATTCAAGTAAAAAATGGTGTAAAGAAGCCTGCTCAAGAAGAAGGACAGGATCGTCTAGCAATCGCAAGGAGGCCTAAAGAATCAGGTTATCTTACGCGCGCGTGCGGAAATCATTGATTTCAACCTTAAGAAAAGTCTAGAAGAAGAACTTCAGCGCTATATGAAAAAATTGTCAAGAGTATGGAGAGTTCGGACAGATAATGCATGTAATTTTGTTATCTATTGAATATCCCCCTTTTACAATTGGAGGGGTCGGAACTTTTACGAAAGATCTGGCAGAGGGTCTTTCACGGCGGAGGATAAAAGTAACCGTTGTCTCTGGATATCCAACATTTCTTCCGTATAAGCAACGACGCGATATTAATCAAAAGAGTGAAGATGGAGTAGCGGTATTAAGGTTTCCCTATCCGAATATAACTGCTAGGCCTACAATGTTCCATTTAATAAATTTTAAGAAACTGTGTAAAACGATAGAAAATATTGGAGCTGACATAATTCAGGGACAAGGTATGACGGTTTTTTCCACACTTTTAAGTCTCAAACACATTGCCCCTACCATAGCAACTTTTCACTCAGACCCAACGTTGCTAATGAGACTAAATCTTCATTCTATGACTAGAGGTGGAAGCCTTGGAGATTTTTGCAAACATGTCTTAGGTTATCCCTTTTATAGGTATACCTGCAAGAAGGCATTTCAAGGATCGGCTGCAACGGTTGCAGTTTCAGCCACTTTGATGAAACAACTCATGGTAGAGACGGGAAGTAATCGTTTAGGAAGGGCCCTCTACATACACAATGGTGTTGACTTGGAGATGCTCGATAAAGAGTCTTCAAATACTTTTTCTTATAAAGAAGAAAAAGAACCAGTTATATTTTTTGGAGGGCGGCTTAACTGGAGTAAAGGAGTCCTCAACTTTGTTAGGTTAGCTTGTCTTTTACAGAAAAGACTCCATCTCGATCTAAAAATAGTCATTTGTGGTCGCGGACCTCTCTACAAAAAAATAAGGCAAGAAACGTTAAAATATAGCTTAACTAATATCGCCTTAAAAGGTTTCGTTAATAAAACCGAATTTCTGAAAATAATGAAAAAAGCAATATGTGTCGTAATTCCTGGCTACCAAGAAATATGTCCCATGTTACTTTTAGAATGTATGTGTATGGGTAAAATTCCGGTGATGTTTAATCTTCCTTACGCACGTGAGCTCACGGAGAATGGAAAGTATGGCATCTTAGCGAACCACGTGGAAGACATGGCTATAAAGATTAAATCAATCTATGACCATAACTACATGGACCAGTTAGAAAAGAAAATACGGAATTTTGCACGGAAAGAATATGACATAAATGAAACAGCGCTAAAATATTATAATCTATATAGGGATATTTGCAACTGAGCTATAACTGTAACAGCTGTAAATAGAAATTAAATCTCTGATATTTAGATAACCATTTAAAACTACATCGGAAGGAGTGAAGTTTTGAATTGTATGTATCTCGTATACTAAGACTTGCACTGGCCATCGAAATAATGATACTTCTTGGTAGTGCAGTGGCTATTTCTGGGGATTTTCAGGATAGTTGGATTCTTGAAGGGTTGGAAGTTCCTTTTGCTGTGTTTGTTGTTACTTATGTTAGTTATTTCACGGTCGAAAAGCGACTCAATTGGTTGATTTTATTTGCAGTGATTGCACATGCCACTTTCCTCTTGATACCCAATTTGAAATATGTGTGGTTCCAAGGAGTAGCAATAGATCAACATCGACAATACAGACTTGCTTTGGATACCTATAACAAAGGGTATCTAGAACAGGGAAATATATATTCTGAGACCCCACTCCTAGCATTGTCTTTTGCAGTTTATTCAGTTATATCAGGCCTTCCGATACTTCAATCAATGAAATATTTTCCCTTGATACTTTGGTTCACTTATCCCATTTGGATTTACGTTCTATTAAGACAGTTAAAAGCGAACTTTTCGCTTCTAAAATATGCCTTACTTGTATCGTCCATTCCAGTGAAACCTGAAATCTCTTACGTCGTATCTGGATCATTATTTGGTGTATTCTTTGTTCTTTTAATTTTAATTCAATTTGTGAAACTGGGAGAAGATAGAAAAAGGCATAATTGGATTCTCGCTATTATCTTTACCTTAGCATTGGTTGCCGGACATTTATTTTCGTCAATGATACTGTCAACGACATTGCTTGTTGTCACTCTCTTACTTTTCCTGTTTGGTCGCTTTTCTCATGGTTTTATCTTGGCGAAGCCCTCACTTCGTAGCACACTTACAGTAGTTGTGATGAGCATCAGTTGGTTTTCATTGATAGCTCAACAACTAGCTAAACTTACAATTGACTTTTTCCTATACTACTCTAATAAACTACTGAATACGTCCTTTGTCACTAGACCAATCATGCACGAAGCATCTATCCCCTCGAGGTTTTTTAAGATTGGTTTCATAAGCCAACTGAAAATAGCGCTAGTTTTTAATGGAGGAGATTTTCTTCTCGCGCTATTTACGATAGTCGCTGTCCTAATTACTATTAAAGAAGTTTGGCTACGCAAGAAAAGAGCAGTGCTATTCTTATCTTTCTACGTAATAACTTTGATGATTATTCTTCTCTTTGGATTAGTTTTTAATCTCGGGTTCAATTGGGATGATAGAATATTTAGACTCCTTTCGATAGTTGCGCCCATTTTTTCAGGTATATTTCTTTATTACATTGAAACTAAATTGCATAGGAGGGCTGTACCTATGATTATTGTAGGTCTGCTAATAATATTAGCGATAGTACAATTATATAAATGTCAGCCATTAATTCCAGCGGCAAGCAGCTTAGGAAACCAGTTGCCAAGTGATGAACCCATAGTTTACATAAACTTGGTAAACACGGTATATCAAAGATACATGATAAACCACGCCGAAAGTTATCTGCCAAGTGGGGCAAGGTTTGCAGTTGACAGAGTGACCAGAAATCAAATAATTGGATTAACTGGTTGGGGCTTTTCGCAAGGTCACACGCTCTCTTATCCGCTATGGGAAGAAACAATAGATCGCTACTATGATTATTTTCTTTTGCATCAGCCAGGAATAAGTGGAAGCTTTCAAGAGAAAGCTGAAAATCGCACAAGGAATGTTATTTCATCTATCATTTACAATTCAGATCATAACATTGTTTACTCGAATGGCGAATCATACATACTTCATAAACGGTGACCCCATGAGCAAAAACAGGGTTGTGTTCCTCGTTCTTGATGGAGCACCATTTGACGTTTTCTTAGCACTAGCACAGAAGAATGTTTTACCTAACTTCCGAATGTTGATGAATAGAGGTTGCTTTAATCTGTTGAAAAGTACTATCCCCCCAATTTCGCCGGTAGCTATGCCCTCATTGTTCAGTGGAAAAAATCCGGGAAAGCATGGCATGCTCGGGTTTGGACGCATAGAAAAGGGTGTTTTTAAGCCTTATCTATCAACTAGTATGCCAAAAAACAGTCTATGGGATGTTGTGGGCAATACAAACAAGAAAGTGATACTTCTGAATGTTCCATGGACATTTCCACCTTTTAAAGTGAACGGAATTATGATTTCTGGACCACCTGCACCTGGAAACCGAGCTAGATCGTACCCCCCTGATTTTATTTCAATTCTTGAGTCAAGAATTGGACAGTACTTCCCTGATTTAAATCTCAAGAGTGTAAACTACGTCGGTTACGATGAGAAGAGTTTTCTCGATGAAGCATATCTCGTCACTAGGAAGCGGGCAGAAGCAATGTATTATTTAATGGAGAATTTTGAATGGACACTTTTCTTGGCCGTATTCACAAGCCTCGACCGCGTTCAACATGTTTTTTTTGGTTACTTTGAGGAAGAAAGCCCATTTTTTAACGTTGGAAAGAAAGAATACTTAATAGGTTATTTCAGGCAAATAGATAGCATAATTGGAAGGGTTATTTCTTTATTAAATGAACATGACTATCTTGTGATAGCTTCTGATCATGGATTTACGCACGTCAATAAATATGTAGGGATAAATAATCTGCTTGTCCAGGGTGGTTTCGCGAAACAGAGGTCAAGTTCTCAGTTATTTACGCTTGAAAAAGTTGCCAATTACTTCGAAAAAATAGGAATCAAGGACTTAAAGAAAATAGTTCCCAGGAAGATTTTTGGGAGTGCCCAGAAAGTAGTTCCGAGAGATTTGGATTTTGCTAAATCTAAAGCATTCGGAGTTCCAGTAGAATATGTATCAATAAACAAGAATCTCTTAAGGGATGTTACAGAGTATGAACATATCAAAAAAGCACTAATCGGTTTCCTCTATTCTGTACGAGATGAGTTAAACGGAGAAAAAATTGTTGAAAGAATCTTTGATACACGGGAAATTTATCACGGAGATTACGTGAGTGATGCACCCGACTTGGTAATTGCCTTTAAAAGAGGATATGAACCTCGTCTTTGGAGAAAAAAAACCGTCGAACAGGTGAGGCCTATCAAAAATCGAACTGTAAAAACAGGTACTCATGCCGGACTTTGGGCTCAAAGGGGCATCCTTATATTTCTTGGGAAGGACATAAAGGAAGCGTACAGCACCGAGGCTAGCATAGTTGATGTTGCTCCAACAATAATGCATATTTTAGGGGTTCCTATTCCTCAGGATGTAGATGGTCGAGTCTTACAAGAAGTTTTTAGACCAGAGTCCGAATTCTTGCAAAAGCCAATGATGTATCAAACATTATTATCTGACGAGAAAAAAGAGGAACACCGAATTTCAAGGAAGGAAGAGACGGAAATATTGGAAAAACTAAAGCGCCTAGGTTATATCTGAAGAAATGTGGCTGTGGAGCGTCGAATTATCACACCAGATTTAATGAGAAAACGGGGAAAAAAGGAAAAATGCATGCGCACAAAGTGAAGAGGAGGATAATTTCTCTTTTTGTCCTTCAAGTGTTGGTACAAATTTCCTTCACTTCTATTAGGATATCTTCAGCTAACGGAGACGAACCACCTGCGTATGTTCGGACCATCGGGGGCTACGGTCCTGCTGACATGTACCCATACGGAGTGACGTTGGATTCCACGGGAACCTTTGTTTACGTCGCTGATACTTGGAATCATCGAATCATCAAGTTTGATACCGAAGGTAATGTAATCCTTACATGGGGAAGATACGGATACGAAGTTGGCGAGTTTAGTGCCCCTAGAGAAGTAGCTGTAGATTCGAAGGGCTACGTCTACGTCTCAGACCTGGAAAACGATCGTGTCCAAAAGTTCGACTCAAACGGAAGTTTCATAATGACCTGGGGGGGTTCTGGAAGAAAACACGGACAATTTGATTGGCCCCATGGAATAGCGATAGATAAAGATGACCATGTCTATGTTGCTGACGAAAAAAACCACCGCATCCAGAAGTTCACTTCTGACGGAAAATTTATTCTGGCTTGGGGAAAGCTTGGAACATCTCTTGGACAATTTAATACTCCTCAGGGCATAGCAATTGACGTGAATAACAATGTCTATGTTGCCGACAGAAATAATAATCGGGTGCAAAAGTTCGATTCTGAAGGAAAACCCATCTTCCAATTCGGGGAGTATGGCTCACTCAATGGACAATTCAACAAGCCAATGGGCGTTGCCGTCGATAGACATGGTAATATTTACGTCGGCGACGCTTGGAATCACAGAGTACAGAAGTTCGATTCTTCTGGAAAATTCCTGATTAGTTGGGGAGGCTACGGTAGCCAAGACGGTCAATTTGCCACCGCCAGAGGTCTCGCCGTTTCTAACGATTTAATCTACGTTACCGACACTTGGAACTACCGAATTCAGGTTTTTGATCTCAACGGCCAGTTTATACTGAAATGGGGGGGAAATCGTAGTCCAGGGGGGTTATTCAACTACCCACGAGATGTCGCAGTGGATGATATCGGAAATGTGTTCACGGTGGAAACTTGGAACAACCGCGTACAAAAGTTTGACTCGGAGGGCACCTTTCTGATGGAGTGGGGAAACAGATCACGCTTCACGCCTTCTTCGCCTGTGCTCGGAAACGGTACATTTATGTTTCCCAGAGGCATAGCGACCGATCACAATGGAAACGTTTACGTTGCCGATACCGAAAGCAATTTCATACAAAAGTTTTCCGGGAACGGCACACCACTACTCAAAATTTCGTCGCGCGCGCTCAAAGATTGGCCAATAGATATAGCAGTAAACAAGACGGGCCATATTTACGCTGTAAATCAGAAAGCGCGCGCGCACAACAACGTGGTGGTATTTGACTCGAGTGGCAAGTTCATAAAGTCTTGGGATACTACGGGTAGCGGAACAGGCCAATTGAGACAGCCCACAGGAATAGCGATCAACTCAAAGGGCTACGTTTATGTGGCTGACACGGGAAACAACTGCATTGTAAAGTTCGATCCGATCGGAAACTTCATACTAGAGTGGGGAAGCAATGGAACACTGGCGGGGCAGTTTGATACCCCTACGAGAATGGCTATCGACGCTAATGACCATCTCTACGTGATCGATGTTGGTAACAGTCGCGTTCAGAAGTTCGATTCCGAAGGAAGATATATAATGGAATTTGGAGGTTATGGGAGTGATCCCAGCCATTTCAAATTTTATCCAAACGAGCATTTTAAGACTAAATTACTAGGTGGAATTTGGGTCGACTCAAAAGGTTTCGTATATGTGGCTGATCCAGGGAATCATAGGATCCAAGTGTTTAAGTCGGGTGAGACCAACGTACCAAACACCTTTTCGGGTTACAATTTAGTACTCTATCTCGTCGTGGCTGTCACTGTCACCACACTTGCCATAGCGTTTTACGTTAGATACAGAAAGCCAAAAAGGTAAGATATCTCATTCGTCTAACCCAAGTTTTAGACGACTCAGATATTTGGGCTAATAATTCACTATGAGCATTAAGTATGCGCGCGCTTAACGTACTAGATTTAATGAGAAAAGTGATAGAAGATCATGCGCTCAATTGCTCTAAATCTTGAAATTATTGGAAGGGGTTAAAATGACTGAAAAAGTTAGTGTTATGGAAGCTGATTGGGATTGTCTTATAATTCTTGATGCCTGCCGATATGATTACTTCTGCCAATTGTATAAAGAATATTTGTCAGGAGAACTTGAAAAGGTTATTTCGTTAGGATCGACGACAGAGGAATGGTGTAATAAATCCTTTCAAGGGAAATATGACGATGTAGTTTACATATCCGCAAATCCAATTATTAACTCAAAGGTCGAAATTAAAGGATTTAGCGCTAAGAATCATTTCCACAAAGTACTTGACGTATGGAGCTATGGTTGGAATGAAAAACTTGGAACCGTGCATCCTGAAAAAGTTAATCAAGCTGTGCTAAATCTCAAGAATACTAACCTGTATTTCCAAAAGAGACTTGTAATCCACTATTTACAGCCACATGCACCATATATAGCAGTGAAAGATCGAAGTACAGGTTTTCCTCAGCCTCAGATCTATGACAATCGCGTATTGACTGGTATCAATAACGATTCCCATAGCAAAGGGACTATGGTTGCTGAGGAAATTCTAAACAGCCTTACTCCTATTCTGGATCGAGGAACTCGATTATTCATAGGAAATCTATCATGGAAAATTCGAGAATTGTTAAATTTGCCACCAGCTTCACCATTGGATGCTGTTAGGAGGACCGCGGGGATTCAAGGGTTGCGAAAGGCTTATTTAGAAAATCTCAAACTGGTGCTGAAGTATGTGAAGGACCTGGTGAAAAATCTCCCTGGAAACATTGTTATTACGTCAGACCACGGAGAGCTACTCGGTGAAGGAGGAAGATACTCTCATTTTGCTAGGAGTTCTGATTCCCTTCTTGTTGAGGTCCCATGGCTTAGAGTTAGGAACCCATGCAAGCGGAACAGAACCAGAAATCTGCAGTGAAAATGTTAAATTGTATGTGGCTTTTCAGCTAATGTGTATTAATTAACTCTTATCAGTAAAATGCCTGTATGTCCTTCCACTGCAATTTCCGAAACAAGTTCATCATCAATAGTTTTGAATCTTCCCTGCAAATCAATGATGTAAGGATCTGAGGTAGGATTGACTAACACCTTGACTTGGCTAAAATCTCTGGAATAAACATGAGTATTTGTAATTACATAATAGTCATTTATTGGAACCCCAAGGTCAATGTCAAATAATGGTTGAACAGATTCGATAATTAAATTCATATCTGCATATAAACTTAGATAATTTTGGTTGTTTTTGATACCTAACAGGGTTGAAGCAAAAGCGTACCTTAACATCTGTCCTTCAGTAGCGCCAATTGGAAGTGGGTATATTCTTCCATCCATAGCTTTTAGTTTAAATTGCGGTACAAAAAACCTTTCGGGTCTATCTTTAAGAAAGTTTTCTTGGAGAAAAACCAAAAAATTGAGACTTTCTAACCACTCTTCCTCAGTCATCCAAGCTCCATCATACTGATACCATATTCCTTCACTCTTGATTCCATCAAGAGGAGAATTTGATAAAAATTCCATGGACTCATTATAATACCGCCAGAAACGTCGACCACGGTATATCCCGTTACATAGTAATATCTTAGAGCCGATGACTCTCTTAATTTCTGTATGTATCCTGATGAGTGCTTGTCTAATTTCCTCATCTGTCCAGGGTTGTCCCGTTCTTGGATTTATTACATTTGATGAAGAAGCCGATAAGAAATATTGAGATGCACGGAGGTCTAAACTTTGGTCAGCAAAAACTCCATCAAACGAATATTCGTTTATGATTTCGTTAATCTTGTTTGCAACCCACGTTACATACTGTGGATTGCCAATATCGATTAGATAACTACCCCAAGCCGGGTCATAAACTAATTGACCATTTTCATCTTTCAATATCCAGCTGTTATTCCAAAACGTTTGCCAATCAGTACTCGTATTATAGATCGCCCTTATATTGCGATAAAACAAAGCTTTAAAATCTTGCTTATTTTGCTTTATTTCATGAATCTGTCGTAATATGTTAGCATCATCCCAATGTAATATTTGAGCCATATCAAATATACTTGCAACCACCGTAGAGTCTGTCGATTCAAAAAAAGTATCGGCTGTATACCTTTTTATGACAAGAGCCGACATTGAATCACCAACTACTCCATAAGATTTTATGCTCTCGCTCGTCTGCAACTCTTGCGCCCGAACCAAAAAACCAAAAGTAACTATTAAACCGTATGCTAGTAGAGTATTTTTCTTAACGTTCACTTACTTTTACTTCCTCACGCACCTTTTCCCTTAAAGAGCCGCCCATCTCTTTATTTTCTTCCTAAATTTATATTATGTATTAATACTTAATAAACTCTCTGGCATAAACGCTCAACACATATACACAAACCTCAAAAATTGCGGGGAACCAGAAAAATGAAACTGCCACATTCACGCCTATCACAGAACGATTTAGCAGTCCGCTCTCTTTCTCTAGAGGAGAGAAGAGGAGGGCTATTGTCGCTTCGGCTTTCTCTTCTGTTGCGGACGTGTTAATGCTTGATAAGCCAACGAGCGGTTTAGATGCTAGCTAGCGCGCGGACGGAATACCTTTCTATAATCAAATGGAATTAAAACCGAGAACTGTGTATTATTCTAAAGCTCTTGCGCTACATCTAAAAATGTACGTGTCTTCAAAGCCAATTTTGTGGAATTTAATCAGTATATATCTGTCTTTCATAGCCCGCATTAAAGGTTACACGACCACTGACTTCCTCCACAACCCTTCTACTAAACATTGAGAACCGAAAGCGCTAACACCTCCTCTTTTCGCCCTCAAGTGTAGATTCACTAATTCTGATAGGCATGTCACCCAGATCAGTTTGTTCACAAGTTTTAAGGTGTGACAACTAAGAAAGAAATATGTTGCCATTTTACAAGTGAGTAACAGGCATGAAAAAGCCAAACATTGTGTTAATCGTCATGGATGCTGTTAGGGCAAGAAACATGTCCATCTACGGGTACAAAGAAAAAACTACCCCCATGTTGGAAAGCATCAGGCACGATTTCACACTTTATCGGAATGCGATATCTTCTTCATATTGGACTCTTCCATCTCACGCATCTATCTTTACAGGTACTTATGCATCGAAACACGGCCTAGTTGCAGATGGAGATAGTCTGAAACCATCATTTGTGACTATGGCAGAGCTGTTGCATGCTAAGGGGTATAAGACTGTTGCCCTTTGCAGAAATCCATATGTATCAGGGTTTTCCCGACTAGACAGAGGATTTGATCTCTTCTATGATTTTAGACATCCATCTGTCAAATCTATTCTATCTAGATTATTGTTTAGTAAGAGACGAAACTTTACACATCTAACAGCGCCAGCATTGAAGCAGAGAAAAAAGAGTAGTGGGCATGCAAAGTCATCAAAACGCAGTCTTGTTTTCGAGCATAAATTAGAAGACTTACAGGAACTAGGTATCTTCAAGAAAACTATATGGTTTTTAAAAGGATTTTTCGACAAGCATGCCGAAAACATCAATGCTCTGACATTCAAGTTAATCGAAAGATTTAGGGCTAAACCTTTTTTTCTTTTTTTGCATTTTGGTGAAGCACATGCACCTTACGAAATCCCACGGATCTTTAGGAATAGATTTCTAACTTTCAAATCTACGAGGAAACCTTGGGATGTAAATCAGGACCATCGAAAATATTATTTTGGAAAGGTAAAGATGACAGAAGCAGATTTCAGGGTTTTAGAGGCCTTGTACAATGGGGCGATAAGCTACCTCGATAGGAGAATTTATGAGATTTATTCGTTTCTTCAGCATAGGGAATTATTGGACAATACTCTCCTAATCATAACTTCGGATCATGGAGAAAACCTTGGAGATCACGGAATATTATTTCACCATTTCTGTCTCTATGACTCTCTGATAAGAATACCTCTACTCGTTAAATATCCAGCAATTTTAAATACCGACAAAAAGCCATGTGAAACTGAAGAACGAATAGTCCAAAATGTAGATCTGTTGCCAACGATTATGGATATTTTGAGGACAAAAGAGGGAAAAATACTCATGCAGGTTCAAGGCAACAGTCTAGTCACATCGAATATTAAGAACAGAGACTATTCATACGCAATTTCGGAACTAATGGAACCTTTTCGTCCAGCTCTTAGAGAAGCAAAAATAAAACTAAAGAGATACGATAGAAGATTGATAAGCATACGCACTGCTAGTAAGAAGTTCATTCATTCTTCTGATCGCAAACATGAGTTTTATGACTTGGAAAAAGATCCAAACGAAATAAACAACCTAATCGATTCAGGAGAACCATGTATCTCGGAGTTAAAAGAAAAGTTAAGACCATGGTTGAAGAAGTTCAACAATTTCTACAATGAACATAAACGAAAAAGTGAAGTAAGAATAAACATGGAAGACATAGAAGCACATATAAAGAATCGTTTGAAAAAGATGGGATATTTTTAAATGCGACTATCATCGTGTGATTGTCCTAATAACTGCAATGAGTTCGGAATAGAAACAGAATGTGGAGAGGAAAAATAAGGAGAAGTGGTGGAAGGAGTCTGCGGTTCTATGGAAGCAATAGAATCCTCTGATTTAGTTAAACTCTACGAAGGTAAAGTTAAAGCTTTACAAGGTATTAACATCTCTGTAAAGAAGGGTGAACTTTACACTCTTCTAGGTCCTAATGGAGCTGGAAAAACCACTTTCTTGAAGATAATTTCAACTCAGCTCATGCCAACGTCAGGTAAAGCATCCGTCTTAGGTTATGATGTAGTTAGCGAAGCATCAGAAATACATAAGCATATTTCAATCGTACCACAAGACGTTGCCACATATGGGATGTATACGCCATGGGAGTACGCTTACTATTTCGCCAGACTTAGACGTGTGCCTAAACAAGAAGCAAAAAAGACTGCAGAAAAAGCTTTGCGTGCCGTCGGATTGTGGGAATTAAGAAAAAGAACGTGTGCAACTCTTTCTGGCGGAGAGAAGAAAAGGACTATTATTGCTTCCGCTTTATCTTGCTATGCGGATGTATTCATGCTTGATGAGCCCACAAGCGGTCTAGATGCTATTGCCAGAAGAAATGTTTGGTCGGCTTTGAGAGAGATGGTTAGGGAAGGTAAAACAATCCTTTTGACAACTCATAACATGGAAGAAGCCGAAATGATCTCTGACAGACTTGCAATAATCAACAAGGGTCAAGTGATAGCAAACGGCACCACAGAGGCAGTCAAAGGACTAGTTACTGAAAAGTATCGAGTAGTGTTTGAAGGCGACATCACTCTCATGCCAGAATGCAAAAACGATGACGGCGTTATGCTTGGGGACAGATATATACTGTATGTCGAGAACGAAAATGAGGCCGCAAATCTCATGAAGGAAGCATTGAAAAAGGGGTTGAGAGCTCACGTTTCACCGGTCACCTTAGAGGATGTCTTCGTCAAGTTGGCAGGAGGCTTCGATGATGAAAGCAGTTGAAAATGCCCTGTTGATTGCATGGATGAAGTTTTACCCCGACTTCCGCAGGCAACCCTATGTGATGATAACTCAAGCGGGAATAAGTGCGGGTCCTCTCTTTTTCATCTTGCTTACAGGATCTACCGCCGCCTTTCACACCGGCATTGTCGGGGCAATGGTTTCAGTTGTTAGTTATCTGGGTTTGACATCAGCAATTCAAGACGTTGCTCAAGACAGATACACCAAACTGAGGGAAATGGCAGCTGCCATGCCTATTCATCCAGCCTCATACGCTTTAGGTGTGGCTCTTGCACCACTACTGGCTTCGATACCTGGGCTATTCTGTTTCATGACTCTTGCAATTTGGATGGGATTGGTTAGTCTGACTTCCATTGGCTATATAGTTGTCGCATTAACTCTCAGCTGGCTTTCGGTTAGCATGATAGGCTTCACAATATCAACATACCTTACTGAAGTTCCGCCGTTCATGCTAAACAGCATAGGTCATCTGTTAAGCTTCAGTCTAGTCTTCGTTCCACCCGTTTATTATTCTGAATCTATTCTAGGCACTCATAGTTGGTTGTCATACATCTTTCCAACATCAAACGCCGCAAGCCTCATCCGAAGTTATCTAGGCCTTTCCTCCCTTCCTGTTGAAAGCATAATGCTACACTGGCTGTTTCTAATAGCAACGGTATTCGCGTTCGGTTTGCTTGCGAGTTTTAAAGCAAGATGGAGAGAAAAATAACGCCTAAAACTCCGCACTTTACTTTCTTGATTATCAACTACTTTCTTCTCCGTCAAAGTGAGTGTCTATGCTTGCCTTGTGAAGCTTAAGGATTTTGTTAAAAGCGAGAAGATAGTGGATAAAATTTTCTTCAACAGGTAATTTAGAGAATTCATAAATATCAATCGTGTTATGATTACTTTCATAACCGAAAAGATACTAAAGGAGGGAGAAAAAAAATGAAAAGAGCAATTTTAACTGGTGCCATACTTTTGTTAAGTGTGCTAGCCCTTGGTTTTCTAGGCGCCACTATGATAAGCGCCTTCGACAACAGGCAAACTCTGGCGAACGCAGCTTACTCACAAACTGAAGTAGACACAACAAAGAATTTCGAAGCCTTCCTAAGAATAGAAGGCATACCAGGCGAAGCGACGCACAGAGACTATAAAGGCTGGATCGCCGTAGAATCATTCAGTTGGAAAGAAACATGGAACACCACAGCACTTCCTGAAGGAATGGTCAACATGGAAGAATTCCACTTTACAATGAATGTTAGCAAAGCCTCACCTAAGCTGTTCCTAGCAGTTGCAAGTGGAGGGTATTTCGAATCTGCTGTGCTTGCGGTCCGCACCGTCGGTGCAGAACCTAAGGAATTCTTGAGATGGAGGTTCACCAAAGTGCAAATTGTTTCCTATCAAACATCCGGCAACATTTACCACGACGCAACTCCAGTTGACAAAATCAGCATCAAATTTAGCGAAATTGAAGTATGGTATCGACAAATATTTCCTGACGGCACTGTTGGAGCATGGATTAAAGCGCATTGGCCCTAGTGACAAACACGCCAGTACAAGGTAAGCACACATATTCTTTCATTCCTACATATGAATTTTAAATCTCTTGCGGAATACTACTATCGCTGCAGCCTCTGCTGCCAAGACGACCGCCACCAAAGTTGCAAGGTACGCCACGCAAGGGGTTTATCACATCATAGGGCTGGGACAAAAACTCGTTCAAGAAACACTCAACAAAATGAAAGAACTAAACCCAACAAAACAACACATAGCCAACGAAAACGACCAACCAACCCTCAAATGGAAACAAACATCTCACTTCCACAGCCAACAGAAAAACGTGTTGGTCTAATAGGATGATCTAACTCTCTACCCTCTTGCGGGTCCTCGAACAGGCAATGGCGGGCTGTTGTAACCGGGCGACAATAGATCCCACAATCTCTCATTTATATAGTAGCAAAGAAGCCTAGCCTGAGACGCTTCTTCTTCTTTTTGCTTTCTTGATAGGTGATCTTTCAATAACGAGCGGAGAAATTCTCCTTGTGCTATGATTTCTCCTCTCTGTTCTCCAAGTTGAAGCCCAAGCCGAAATCCTCGGAACCATCCTCTTTGAAAGAGCGCGCGCGACTTCGATGTCTCGTATTTTTCCTGTATTCCTCCTGTAGGCTCCTGCAGTGTTTCCCTATAAACTCCTAGTTAAGACCTATGAAAGGTATAAGTGGTCCCTATACGGTTCCGATGAAGTTCCTATGACACTTCCTGTGGCTCTTGGAGTTCATTCTTATAAAGGTGTATATTTTCCATGTTTTTCGGCCTTCGAGGCGTCGAATATGGAAGTTCATTCCTGTTCTTTTCCTGTTGCTCCTGTGAAATGCTTTCTGTATCTCTGTGGCCGCTTCCTGTAATCAGTCTTGACCAATCCTATAGTTTTCCTGTTTTGCTGCTTTCGTAGCATCGAAAAATCCCATTTTCCCTATAATTCCTATGTATAAGGATGCCCCCTTGGATTCTACGGGTGGACAAGAGAAAACAATGTTGAAAAACGTTATTCCCCCTTTAGTTTCTCAGGAGACTGAACTCCTGATCCTGAAGACAGGACACGGACCCCTTCGTGTAGCTGCGCGCGCATTATGTTTTTAACACAAAACAATGGTAAATGTTAGCTTACAACCTAACGAAAGCCTAACTTTTGCGCGCGTATCAAAATGAACCTTTAGGAACCTAACTTGGAACCCTAAAACCTTAACGCGCGCTTGATCGCCCAATAGTCTTTGACTTCGACCCAGTCGAATCCTCCTGCCAAAACCTTAACTATAACCTTAAAACCTTAAAACCTTAAAAAGCAAACCCTGAAACCCTAAAGCCTCAACTCTAAAAACCCTGAAACAACAACCCTGATGACCCTCACGTAGAACCCTAAAAACCCTAAGATTCTTGAAATCACTCCGGTTCGAACCCTTCAAGCACCACAACTGCAACCTTGGAACCCTAAGATTCTCCCTAAAACCCTAAAACCGGAACCCTAACAACCCTAGCCAAGGAACCTTGAAAAACCCTAAAAATCCCTGAAAAAATACTTCGACCACCTCGAACCCCCTAAGAAAACCCTGAAAACCCTAAGGTAAGGATTTTCCTTAACGGTTACGTTACCGCACCATAGAAAACAACATTCAGACAATGCACGTCCCCCTTTAGTTTCTTGAGGGGCTTAACCCTAATCCCTAAGCAAGGAACCTTAAGAATCTCCCCCAGGTCTAAACACGCATCTATTCAACCCAGTGCCTTTCTGTTAGTTTATCAAAGTGCGCGTGTCATTGAAGAATGTTACACGATGCTACCAGAATAGAGTTCTGCATGCATATCTGAATGCGCGCGAACTGGCTTTCTAACATTTCAACATATTCTTACCGTAGTTGCTGGGTCAGGGGTAAGTGCATTCGTAAGATCCCTAGTGCCTTAAATGCCTATGCTTAGGCAACACGGTTAAGTCTCTCAGGAAACTAAAGGGGGACCACCATGTTTTGAATGTTGTTTTTGATAGTTGCCTAACATAGAAAGTAACGTTTACCCTATGCCATAGGGAAAATAGGGAAAAATAGGCACTTCGATGTTGTCGAAGTCTCACTATTCAGGGAGATTATAGGGTTCGCTAGGCAAGGCTATGGAGTGTTGCCATAGGGACACAGGGGAGCCTTCATAGGGTTCACAGGGAAACTATAGGGTAAAGTGTAGACTTCGAATAGGTCGAAGTACCGCTCTCAGTTAAAATTACCCTTCCTCATAGAGAAATTTTAGGTGTTTATAGGAACGTTTGGTTACCTATGACAGGCTTCTACAGGCGTTTGCCGCTCCATATGACAGGCAACCACAGGCAGTTCATAGGGTATACACAGGGATCTTTCAAGCACAGTAGACACTTCGACTGCATCGAAGCATCTTGCACACACAATTTGGAAGGTTCATTTAACTATTTTTCCAGAAAAATCCGAATGTCAGGTAAATGTTAGGCTCAACCCTAACTTAACAACATAGTTCATGTTGAAATACACATATGCGCAATTTTGCAGTTTTTTCGAAATTAGTGTTTTAGAGGTTCTTAGGAGCTTCTTTTAATGTTGAAATCTCTAGAATCAACATATCCTTAAATCTGCGCGCTGAAAGCGATCGTTCTAGAATAAAATACTCAAATTGCCGACATTTAGATAACCATACACACGCATTAGCACTTGCAGTACGAACCACATGCGACGTACATTCCTTATGTGCCTCTGTGCAAGGACCCCCTAAGAGTCGAACCTTCCTCGAAGCAAAATTATTGCTTTCCTTAAAGTTTCCTTGACAACGTCACAAACGCTTCTCAAAAAGGTCTTAAACTGTCCTTATATTTCCTTAAACAAGGAAACTCAAAATTCTTCAAATCCTTAACACACCCAGCCAAGAAAACCTGAGTTCCTTAGATTTCTCCTTAACTTTCCTTGACAGCTAAGCAAAAAGCCTTCGAACAAAAACGAAAAAAAGATTTCATCCCAGATTTCTTCCTTAACAGTCCTTAACCCTCTTTTACGAGCTCCTTAAAGTCCTTCAAAGAAATCCTTAAGAACTCCCTTGAAATCCTTAAGAATACCTTCGAAACACGACGAATACCCCAAAAATTCCTTAAAAAATCCTTAAACTCCTTACTAAGGAACAGCCACAGCAAGACACATGGAAAACCTCAAAATCAACATCAAAAACCGACAATCCCCCTCTAGAAACCAAAGAGACTTAAACTTTTTCCTTAACAAGGAAAACTCAAGCATAAGCACGTAAGAGTCCTGCATTCATGCATTTCTCAATCAACATGAAGGCCATACCAAAGAAAACCTAAGTTAACAATTGTTAGCAATTAGCAAAGTTGATGCAAAGCATCACAAGATCATAAAACTCTTAAGCCCACCACTTATATGTGATATATCATGGTTAAGTACGTGAACATCTCTTCCGAAACCCCTCTATGACAAACTCGTAAAGGCATTAGAAAACAGCGGCTGCCACAGCCCGCACGCGCAGTCATATTATATAGAAGACTGTGCGACATGTTCCATAAATGCTAAATCCTCTCCTTGCCAATATTGTTCGGAAGAGTAAACTCTTGATTTAAAAAAGGCTTTTCCAAGAAAAAAAGAAGGTAAGAAAATGAAATTGAAAACATACATTTTAGTTATTGTAGCTTTGACTCTGCTTGTTCCAGTATTCTCGGTTGTTGCAAGTTCGCTTTCCCACGATTTAGCTGTGGGGCCAATTAATGTTCCATCTGTACAGGTCGGGGTGACATCCAACGTGAGAGCAATAGTGATTAATGTAGGCTCATACACCGAGCATGACGTTGAAGTTCGGTTTATAGTCGACGGAAGTCTGAAACAGTCCAAGATAGTTGCGGCATTAAAGAACACTTCCAGTGTGGAAATGAGCTTCTTGTGGACTCCACCCAAACAAGCTACTTTCAACTTGACTGTTTTTGTCGTTCCAGTTCCAGGCGAAACCAATACTACAAACAACATGGCTTACAAAATGGTGTGGGCTGGGATCTGGATGCCGTGGAAACAAGTCGGCTATGGACAAAGGCCGTCTATGGCTACGGATGGAAATGGATACCTATACATTGCGTATCACCAGTACAGTGCGGGCTATGATTACGGCTATGAAATCAATGTTCGCAAATCCACAGACGGGGGCTACTCATGGAATGATTTTGGAAAATGGAGACATCCAGGATATAGAATTGGCAATCCATCAATAGCCATAGACCCATACGACAACAGAGTATATGTTGCCTATGAAGTGGAAAAAAGTAGTGCCGACCACAACATCTATTGCAAAGTCTATGTTCCAAGTGTTGGCTGGAGCGAGTCAGTACAAGTCACTTTCGGGGCAGGCAATGACCGCTATCCTTCAATAACTTCTGAATACCAATACGGAGCGTATAACTATCAATACATTTCGTACGAATACTTGCCCAGCTTTGATGACCGAGACCTGTGCGTTATCAAATCAACAAACCATGGAGTCACATGGCCAATATGGATCAAACTTCACGGCGACTGGGATGGGAGAGTTTACACCCAAGCTAAAATCACCAACGCCCAAGGAAGCATCTATATAGCATATCGAGTAGCTACAGACTATTTGAGTACGGATGGAGACATTAGAGTGGATGTATCAAGGGACAGAGGTGCAACTTGGACAACCAAGTATGTAGATGGCGTTGACCCAGGTGAAGGCGATTGTTCGTGGCCGTCAATAGCTGCTACACGTGGCGGAGACTTAGTCATGGTGGCTTTCGTCTACAAGAGCAAGGTGCTCTATTCCTACAGCCAATTTACGGGAAGTGACCCCTGGCAGAGAGGACTCCTTTTAGACTCCTTGACCAAATGGCAATGGTCTCCTCAACTTGCTGTCGATGGCGAAGGAAGAACGAGCGATTCACCCTTCGGGTACGTGCACGTAGTGTACAGAGCCTACACACTAACTACAAATATTCCTCTTCTGGTGTACAGAAAGGCGTCTTTATCGGAGCCAACTTCTTGGAGCGCACGCCAATACATAGTCTCTGGAACCTACGTATATTCTTCAGCTATTACGACTCAATACAGAAGCCGCGGAAACAACTTCTATCCATGCGTTGCATTCGTAAGATATTTGTCTCCAAACTATGAAGTTAAGTATACAACAGTGGCGCCGCTGCCATTCAATTATGCTCTCTCGGTTTCACCAAAACTAGTCGAGGTTGAAGCTGGAGGATGGACAACGCTACAAGTGAAAGCAACACTACTCAGTGGTCCTACCAGATCAGTAACTTTGAAACTCTATGACTTGCCCAGCGGTGTAGCCCTAACCTATTTCACATCCAACAACTTGGCTCCAAACTTCACAACAACTCTGCTAGTTTGCGTTTATAGTGACGCTCCGCTAGGAAAGTATAACTTAACCATAGTAGGCAACGGCTATGAAGCCCGCTCCATAACCTTCACCTTAAATGTGAAGCCATAACTAGGTTCAACACTGGAAACCATGTCTTTTCCAGATTCTCTGGAACGCGAAAAAGAGCAATAAAACAAAATCACGGGCGTGTGCGTGCACTCAACTTTTTTCTAAAAGCACCAAAACACAAAAAATACGTGCATTTGGTCGGATTTCGCATTATTTCATGATGCATACGTATATGGTTGAAGTCCAGAAGATTCTTAAACTCTAAATTCTAAAGTGATATGTCATGGTTAAGTACGTGAACATCTCAATCCCAAAACCCCTCTACGACAAACTCGTAAAGGCTTTAGAGAACAGCGGCTACCGCAGCCCATCCGAATACATCATATACCTCATCAGAAAAGTCCTACCAGACCTGGAATCAGAAAACATAGAACGCAGGCTAGAAGCCCTAGGCTACAAATCCTAAGAAACAAGCACGCAAGCCGTTAGAGACATATTAGGGACCAAAGAAACTTTGTCCCTTAACTCGCGCGACACTCAGTGACTATTTCGGAGAGAAAATCGAGTTGAAACTGACACTGCACGGAGAGTGCTGCGCGCTTTTTTCGCTCAGTGTAGACATCATCAGCATTTGATGCAGGTCTGGTGAAAAGTTATAGAACATTTCTGTGGAGATTTCACAAGTCTCTTATTATACTGGTAACATATCTGGGAAACGCTTAAAAAATTGGTGGATTGAAAAATGAAAAAGTTAGCTTTAGTTTTGGCATTGCTTTTACTGATCCCTGTTCTCGTGACAACTACTAACGCAGTTCCTTCTGAAATCTCTGTTGAAGACTTGGTGAAGAATCCTGGAGCATTCGACGATAGATATGTTACCTTGCAGGGGGTCATGGTTATGCACCAATTGTTTGCGAAGCCGACAGAATTCTATTTGAGAGATGACATGGATAACATGATTAGACTGAAATTCTCTGATGCAGCTGACCCATCCAACTACGCCGGAAAGAAGATTGAAGTCACTGGTGTTTTCGAGGCAGAAGCGGAAAGGCAGCTAGTAGTAAGTGAGCTGACACCGTTGGAAGAAGGTAACCCTGAAAGCCTTCTTGTAACTGGAGCACAGAACACGATAGTCATCATGGCATACTTCACAAATAGGAATAACACCAAAAACCAAGGCGAAGTTTACAGAATGATATTCAATGACATGAACGGCTACTACATGGAAGTCTCCTACGACCTCCTATACGTAACTGGAGGTTGGGATCCATGGCGCAAAATAGGTCACACAGTAGCCTATTATGGCACTGATAGTGCGACCACAATAGACGATCCAGACAATGACGGGTACAGCGAGAGTTGGTGGTTCATTCGCGATGCTGTTAAGAAGGCTGATCCCTATGTGAACTTTGCACTGTACTCGAAATTCATCTTTGTATGTGCAGGACCCAACCAAGAAAGTTCAGGGGTAACAACCGACATCTGGTCATGCAGGTGGCATGGTCTAAGTATTGCTACAGGTGACGGTGTGACAATTACCCATGGAATGATCGTTCCTGACATTGAAGCTGGCGGTCGCGGTGTACTAGGAGTTCATGCCCACGAATATGGCCATGAACTTGAGCTACCAGACCTCTATGGATATGAAGGAGGCGTAGGTAGTTGGGACTTAATGGCCACGGGTTGTTGGAACAATCTGGGGAAAACTCCAGCCCAACCCACTTCGTATTGCAGGATTTTGCAGGGTTGGATTGGCAGTTCAAGGATTCGGAATGTACCCTATGAGACCGCGGACTTATTGATGCTTGACCCATTGGAAGACCCAACTGGTACAATTCAAGTGATAAAATTGATCGGTCTAGAAGGTGACTACTACCTCATCGAGGCTAGAAGGAAAGTCGGCTTTGACGCGTATGTGCCAGGCGAGAAGGTTCTCGTTCTTTACTATAACGCAGGTAAGTTGTATTTGAAGGCAACTTTGAGTGCTGGACAATCCTACAGAACTAGTAGTGTGGAAGTGATGGTCACAAAAGAGGATATGGAAAATTGGTCTTTCCAAGTTTACGTCGCTTACAGGTCGTGGAGTTCAGATATGAGGCTCACCAATAACGCTGCACCTTCTGAAGCGAATTGGCGAGGACAGGCAGTTGCTTCAGTCGGTAGCTACGTCTACGCTGTATGGGCCGACGATAGGGATGGAAACTGGGAAATCTACTACAAACGTGCCACAAACAATGGTCTCACATGGGGTCCAGATACAAGACTAACCAATGAAGGAAATAACTCATGTTATCCCTCTGTTGCTGCCTATGGAAGCTACGTGTATGTTGTATGGCAAGACGATAGGGATGGAAACTGGGAAATCTACTTGCTAAGAAGCGAAAACTATGGCACAAGTTGGTATTCTGCAATTAGGCTGACCAACAACTGGGGATCATCACTTCGTCCATCTGTCGCGGCTTACTACAGGAATGTCCATGTAGCATGGCACGACGACAGAATGGAAAACTGGGAAATCTACTACAAACGCAGCACAAACAATGGTCTAAACTGGGGTTCAGATACAAGATTGACCAATGACCCCAGTGTTTCGGAATACGCATATGTCGCAGCATGCGGCAACTATGTATATGTCGCTTTTCAAGACGATAGATTTGAAAACTATGATGTCCTTGTGAAGACAAGTACAGACAATGGCGCCACATGGACTGAGCAACAATTGACGTTTGACACATCAGATCAGAAATGGGCATCTATTGCTGCCTACGGCTACGATGTTCACGTCGTATGGACCGATTATAGAACTGAAGGTAACACTGAAATCTACTATCGCCGAAGCCTCGACAAAGGCGCAACGTATAAGCCAGAAATAAGACTCACGTCGTCCGCTGGCGAATCCACATATCCTTCTGTGGCTGTCAAAGGCAAAACAGTCTATGTTGTCTGGCAAGACTACAGAACTGAACGATGGGAAATATGGTTCAAAGACAGCCCAGACCGCGGAGTGCACTGGACAGCAGATCGGATATTGAGCGCGCAACCCAGTACCTCACAGTGGCCATCGGTCTCAGTTTCTGGAGACAACGTCTACGTAGTGTGGACAGACAACAGAAATAGAAACTACGAGATCTACTTCAAATACAGGTGGTAAGACCACAACAGGATATCTTCATCTTCTCTCCTTTTTTCTGCTTCGGGTTCGTAGACTGCTTTCGCGCCATGTCCTCCTAAAAACCTCGTAAGACCTAGGCGGACACATAAGGTATGACTCGCCTAAATGATGTTCATGAAGTTTTGCGCGTACAGAATAAGTGGTAAAACAGTTAGCCTTAGGTACATTCACTCTAAAAGGAACATTAACTGAGTAACAATCAATTATTGAGAGGCATAGCATGAACTCCGAAAAAGAGTGAATACATACGTTCAAGATCTCGAAGAGAAAAGCATAGCTATAATAAAGGAAGCAAAAGCCCAATTCAAAAACATAGCATGCCTCTGGAACACAGGCAAAGACTCAACGGCTACAATATGGCTATAACAAAACCAAAAAAAGAAATTCTTAGCCTCAATTGGCAAATCCGATCTATTAATGGGCTACTTCAATCTGGCTGACGCTATTGGTCACTTGAGTTTTGGTATCATCAAGAAAATGAAAAACGTTTATGACAGGTTGGAGGGGCTCGCAACAGACATCACCAAGAATCCAGATGAGTCTATCCTAGTCACATCTGACCATGGAATGAAAGTGCACGCATATCTTGGAGGAAAGGTATCCGATAATGTTTGAATATTATTAGAGAACTTTCTCGGAATTGTTCCATACCATTTTATAAAGTTTCACAGAGGAATCAGAGTTTAGGAGATCTAGAATGAGAAAGAAAATAGTTGCTGGAACAGCAGTTGTCATGGGTATAATAGCGATACTTTTGTCAAGCCTCTTCGTTCAAGTGCCTTCTTACGCAGCCTACGTACGCTCTTTGCCTACAGGAAACGCTGAAGCAACCTTCGGAAGCCCACCTAATCCTATTCCAGGTATAATAATCACAGGAAAATACATTCGCATCGGAGTCAACCGTGGCGGAACATTTGGTGTAGGCCAAAAAGACCCTGGAACAGGCTTTCAGTACCCCATAGGCCCGCAGTTCGAGTCGCTTGCTTGGGCCTGGTGGGGAGAAGGATACGTAATCGCATACAAGACAAAGGATGATGCTGGAAAATGGGTGGATCATGTCGCATACTGGCAGCCAGAGCACGGATGGCCCCCACCAGGGGCATGTAACATAGTGCCCGTTTCCCAAAGTCTCACTAGGAACGACACTAATTTTGGTATTGTTAAAACAGTTGTCGGGACAGCCGACAAGGTTCTAGAGATCACTTTCGAACACCAATTCCAAAAACACATGAAGTACGTAGAACTGAAAACTATGATTAGAAACAATGCGTCCTTTCCCATTAGAGACTTGATTTACAAGCGCTTCGTTGACTGGGACATTCATCAGGTAACCCCTAATGACTGGAGTAGCGACAGCCACTCAGCTTATGCCTCCTACTTCAATAGGGAGAATGAAACGCGTTACGTGTTCACTGTTGCAGGCTGGGTCGTTCAAGCAGGGAACAGACATGTCTCATACGTTGACCTATATGGATGGGATGATCAAACGACTAGAGACCCATTTAAAACAGTTCAAAGCCCTGACACCTTAATAACATCTTATGACGGTGCTGCAATGATCACCTTCGACCTTGGACCAGGTAACAGAAACCCTGGCACAAGCGTAACTACATTCCTTAATTACCAAGCTAGCGAAACCCTGTATCTGCTGGGATAACCGCACATACCTTGCAACTGAACAAGACACTACGTCCCCCTTCTTTTTTACTTTAATAGAACCATTATGTTTTGGGTCAGGAGTTCGTATCGGTGCAAGTAACTACTTAACACCTTAACGCGTGAAGAGACAGACCTACACCATGATCTAAAGGAAAGGAGCACAATGCATCTCACATTTTCAAAAAGCCAAGCAACACTAACTGTGAAAGCAACAGCCATACTGCTCACAGCCTTTGCCCTATATTGGCAAGACCTAGTCGTTTTGGCAAACGAAGCCATCCAAAGCGAGTTCATGACCCACATACTCGCCATACCCTTTCTGTTTGCCTATCTTCTGTACCGCAAGAGAAAATCGTTAAGTGCAGTTATTCCATTCAAAACAACCGAAACTAAATCCAAAAACCCAATCTTTTCGAACGTATTCGTTGGTGCCTTACTCTGCCTCTTAGCCATCCTGATCTATTGGTATGGCTCTTACACCTTCATCCCTCTCGAATATCACATAGTCTCACTCATCGTCTTCATCGTTGGATGCGTATTAACAATGTTCAACACATCTACTCTTCGAGTTCTCGCCTTCCCAATAGCCTTCCTAATCTTCCTTACGCCACCCCCTCTCGAAATAGTCTACGATGCCGGTTTCTTACTTTCAACACTAAGCTCACAAGCTGCGTATGTAATCCTTAGAGCAATAGGTCTACCAGTAAGCCTGACAGAACAATATGAAACACCCGTAATCGTCCTTGAAAAACCCGACAGCTCGCCTCTCACGTTCGTCGTCGACATAGCATGCTCGGGTATATACTCCCTCATAGGATTTCTTATATTCGCCATATTCATCGCATACATCTCAAAGGGCCGAACTTGGAAGAAAGCTATAGCATTCCTTATAGGCTTCCCACTGATCTACGCCCTGAATATCCTCAGAATAACAGTAATCGTCCTCATCGGCAACCAGTATGGAATAGAACTAGCTATGCAGGTATTTCATCTATTAGGAGGCTGGGTTTTGATCTTTTTAGGAACACTCTTACTCCTAATCGTCTCCGAAAAAACACTAAAAATCTTAATATTCACTGCAAAAACCAAAACGAAACTATGTCCAAAATGTATTTCGGATAGACGAGAAAACCAAAGCTTTTGCGCTGCTTGCGGAACTTTTTTAAGAACATCCACAATCAGATTACGAAAACAAGACCTCGCAAAAATAGCTGCTCTTTTCGCAGCCGTAGTTCTTCTCTCGTCGATTCAAGTACCAATTTTCGCATTGACACAAGAGCCAGTTGAAGTGATTTTGCAAACACCTGCTGGGCAACAAGTAACGACGACCATACTTCCAGAAATGCCAGGATACACTTCTGAATTCGTTTATCGAGACACCCAGTTTGAGCAAAGAGCCAAACAAGACGCTTCATTAACATACTCCTACACCTCAACTTCCAATGATACAAAAGAAACCATCTGGATAACCATTGAAATAGCCAAATCCAGATCCAACCTTCATCGCTGGGAAACATGCCTGATAACCCACCCAGTCAACATTGGACGCCCACCTAGAGCCACGCAGCTGGATCTCCGTGATGTTGAACTACTGGAGAACCCACCCATAATCGGACGCTACTTCGCGTTCCAATACACAAAAACCAATCAAACCCAAGTGATTCTTTACTGGTACGAAAGCGCCACATTCCAAACAAACTCAACCTCACAACAAGAATACGTGAAAATAGGGCTCATCGTCTTACCCGAGAACGCAGACAACATCCAAGAAATCGAAGATAAGTTGTTGCCCTTCGCCAAAGCCATAGTCAACCACTGGCAACCCATCAAGACATGGTCCCAAATAGCCCTAGCCCTCTCCCAAAACGGATCAACCCTAATAGCCATTACAACCCTGGCACTCACAACCATAGCCACAGCCTGGATCATACAACAACTGACAGAGAAAAAAACCAACCAAAGAGTCTACGAAAAACTCTCAGAAAAAGACAAACAGATGCTACTGGCCGTTAAGAAAGCAAATCGAAACCACAAAGGAACAACACAGGAAATAGCATCCACCTACAAAACACTTAACGGAGAAGAAATCGAATTGGAGACACTATATAAAAGACTAAACGATATGGAAGAACTCGACCTGACAAAACAACACATAGCCAATGAAAACGATCAACCCATCCTCAAATGGAAAACAAACATCTTTTTTCCTTAGCATTCTTCAGAGAAAACGAGCGCAGTCAGTATGACTCTATTCCCCCCCCCCCAAGCAAACAATAGCCAAAAATCACCAATTCTTAAGTGGAGAACAAACCTCTTACTCATAGACACTAATTCAAAGAAACGACTTTTAAGCAAAACTGAAACAGTGATATGTCATGGTTAAGTACGTGAACATCTCAATTCCAAAACCCCTCTACGACAAACTCGTAGAGGCTTTGGAAAACAGCGGCTACCGCAGCCCATCCGAATACATTATCTACCTCATCAGAAAAGTCCTACCCGACCTGGAATCAGAAAACATAGAACGCCGCCTAGAAGCCCTTGGCTACAAATCCTAGAACCCGTGAAGTCTTGAGAGGTGTGGCTCACATGCACGCATCATGCACCATCGATTATGAAGCAGTAAACCTGCCCAAAAAAGCTGTCTTCTCCATCGCAGTAGTAAGCCAGAAGCAGGTTTATAAGTCTGACTTCACAATATTTTCTGGTGAACTACAATGAGTCTGACAATCGAGACGTTTATCGGCAAAAAATATGCACTCTACTTACCCAAAGCTGTAGTTAAAGCCCTAAATCTAAGAGAAGGTGAGAGAGTGCTATTGAAAGTTGCCGGAAACACCTTAATTTTAGAGGTTATTCAGGACCCAGTCCAACTAGCCCTTTCTGGAAAGAAATTCGCATCCGTGACACCTGAGCAAGTTGAAGCAATGAGTCTTGAAGAGCAGGCGGGCCACGTTGAAGGCTCTCCTTGACACTACTTTCATACTTCCGTCACTTGGCATAGACGTCGGCAAAGAAGTTTTAGAAGGCCTCAAGAAGCTTGCTGACCTCAACGCTGACATATACTTCTCATACTTTAGCATCATAGAAGCACTGTGGGTGGCAGCCAGACTCTCAAAGAGCACAAACTTTAACCAAGAAAGCTTTCGGATAGGTTTGAGAAGCATCTTGGAAAGCCGCAGATACATAAAGGTTGAAGAAGATTCAGAGGTATTCAACCAAGCACTAAAGCTCTACATACTTGGTCACAAAGACATGATAGACAACATACTCTATGCAAGCTCCGTATGCTTTGACCTTATGCTAATAACATTAGACACAGAACTCAAGGAGTTTATACGCATCAAAGGGCTACGCGACACGCTCATATCTCCAAACCAAATCTTTTGATCCAGTTATACATGTGCACACGCATGCATCATTTGTCTTGCTCAACAGGACATAACGCTTATGACCTTCATATTCCCACCGTATTGTGGGACCCAAAAGTGGAGATCATGGTTGGCAACAAGGGAAGGATAACACTCCCACTAAAATTAAGGACACAACTAGGAATCAAAGAAGGCGACTCTCTAGTCATTGAAGTTACTAGCAAAGGCATACTCCTGAAACCTAAGGGGGCATCCATAAATGAAACATGGGGCATAGCCCAACCCCACAAAGTTAAGATCGAAGAAATCGAGGAAGCCCTAGGAAAGGAAGCCTAATTGCGCTTCATAGATTCCAACATCTTCGTATACCATCTAGCCGCAGATCCCACCTATGGGCAAACAGCCAAGAATTTGCTTGAAAGAATAGACACGGGTGAAAAAGCGGTTACCTCGACTCTTGTAGTTGCCCAGGTGTGTGGCTATCTAAAGTGGAAGGGAAGACAAAACGCTATACCTTTCTTCTTATCCCTCTTGAAAACGCTCACCTCACTACAGAAAATCGAAACACATATTCTGGATTTCGAAGAAGCTAGAAGCATCCAATCCGAGAAGAACCTACCATGGTCAATGTGGGACGATATAGTGATCGCTGCACAAATGAAAAGACTAAACATAAAAGAAATATACTCAAACGACAACGACTTCGACAAAATTCCATGGATCAAGAGAATATTCTAAGGGGCAGAAAGACAGTGATATGGACCTGATAATCGTTTCAGAAGATTTCAAAGACAGGCCCTTTGAAAAAAAGATTCTTGCTCTTACAAAAAACTGGAGCCACATATAATGCTTGAAGCTTTCGGATTCACAAGTCAAGAGTTCAATAAACTAAAAGACAGGAGCATTGTTATCCAAGAAGCTGTAGAAAAAGGTGAAACAATAAAGTTGATGCAGAGCATCACATTTCAATTCCAAAAACCCCCTACGACAAACTTGTAAAGGCTATAGAAAATTTTTGGCATTCTTCCAGTATTTAATATCAGAAGTGTTAAATAAGAAACTATACGCCATAAAATCGGAGGTAATTGTTATGCGAATTCTTAGAAATGCTATCTGTTTCGTATCTTTGACTCTGCTGATGGTTCTTACGCAGTTTCAGTTGCAGGTGCCCTCAGTTTTGGCTTCACCAACACCTTCAGCAACTTTCACAGAATGGGTAGTCCCGACAGGCGGCTGCAGTCCCCATGGCGTGGTTGTCTACGAGGGAACCGTCATTTTCTCAGAGGTTACTGGAAACAAGATTGGCCGCTTAGACACGCCAACAAATATCATCACTGAGTGGATGATACCAACTGTCGGCAGCAACCCAAGGGATATCACTGTTTACAGTGATAAAATCTGGTTCGCGGAGGAGTTAGGCAACAAGATTGGTCGTTTAGATCCATTGACAAACAAGATTACTGAATGGACGATACCAACAGCATCCAGCAACACATGGTTTATCCACATTTCCAGTGGTATGGTTTGGTTCGCTGAGCGTAACGTCAACAAGATTGGTCGTCTGGACCCTTCAACAAACACGTTCACCGAGTGGACAGTCCCAACAAACAATAGCCATCCATATGAGCCTGTTGTTTATGGCGGCATGGTTTGGTTTACTGAGCGCGATGGCAACAAGATTTGCCGTTTGGATCCGTCAACAAATACGTTCACAGAGTGGGCCCTTCCGGATGCATCCAGTGCCCCACAGCGCATAATCGTTTCCAGCAATGGTAAGGTCTGGTTCAATGAAGCGCCGTGGTATATCACCGACAGAAATAGGATTGGTCGCCTAGACCCTAAGACTAACAAGTTGACAGAATGGGATGTCCCAACGCCAGTCGGCGGAAACAGCCATCCCTACACCATAAACGAAGATGCCATGGGAAACATCTACTTCACAGAGATATATGGCAACCAAATTGGCAAACTCAAACCAAAGGGAGGAACCGATAGAGGAACGCTAAGTGTCACCCAGACCATTGTCACTCCTATCAGTTCAACATCTCACCCTACTAGATCAACCGTAACGCTTACAACCAGCACCGTTACATCAACAACTACAGTGGTCGCGGGCACGGCTACTGGAAATTTCGTTGAATGGGATGTACCGACAGCCAGCAGCCTACCGGTGGGTATGTTCACGGAGGACGGGACCACATTCTACTTCGCCGAATTCATTGGAAACATAGCCCAATTCAAGCCAATGAACACATTCACTGAGTGGACAATCCCAACGATCTCTAGCCAGCCAACAGCCATAGTTGTCTCTGGTGGCAAGGTCTATTTCACAGAGCGCAGCGGCGCCAAGATTGGCCGTTTGGATCCGGCAACAAACAAGATCAAGGAATGGAACATAACAACGACACCCAGCTACTCGCTTGGCATCGCTGTTTCTAGTGGTAAGATTTGGTTCACCGAGTATTATGGCAACAAGATTGGCCGTTTGGATCCGGCAACAAACACGTTCATAGAGTGGGCAGTCCCAACAAAAGGTCCATTTTGTATCACTATTTCTAGTGAGATGGTTTGGTTCACAGAGGAGTCAGGCAACAAGATTGGCCGTTTGAATCCGTCAACGAACAATTTCACCGAATGGACAATTCCAACAAGTTCCAGCCAACCAGTGGGTATAGTTGTTTCCAGTGGTATGGTTTGGTTCGCCGAGTGGAATGGCAGCAAGATTGGTCGCTTAGACCCGTCAACAAACAAGATCACCGAATGGACGATACCAACAGCATCCAGCAACCCAGAATTCATAGCCGTCTCTGGTGGCAGGGTCTATTTTGCAGAGGTTACTGGTAACAAGATTGGTCGTTTGGATCCGGCAAAGAATGAATTCACTGAGTGGACGATTCCAACGGGCTCTAGCATTCCAAGAGGCATATCTATCTATGGTGGCAAAGTCTGGTTCGCTGAAGATGGCGGCAACAAGATTGGCAAGCTCTTTCCAACAGGGGGAAACATCACCAAAGTCACCCCAGTTTCTACTACCGCCTCAAAAACTACTAAGACCCAGACGCCAACCACAACTAGTAAGACACCGACTGTTACAACAGTTACACCGACAAAGACTGATGTAAACCCGTTGACCACTGGGGAGTTCACAGAGTGGGGCATCCCAACCGCAGGCAGCAACCCATGGAATATAGCAACTCCTGGCGGCGGCGAAGTTTGGTTCACCGAATTGAGTGGCAACAAGATCGGCATGCTCGGCTGAAAGCGCACTGGATAAACAGAAAAACCAAGAAAGCAAGAGTCAAATGACTCAAGATAGTTCCCCTTTTTCTTTTTTGGACACCATAAAACGGGGAAAGTTCCTTTCTAAGCACTAATCTATACTCAAAGAGGTAAGGGTCTTAGGAGAACCTGTGAGCGCTATGCGAGGCTTGCTGAAGAACGTGAAAAAGAGCGGAGTCAAACTTGAACATGAAGCCCGAGAGGTCCGAGCCTAAAAAGGCGGTTCCACGTGTATTTCGTAGATGCCTATTAAGTCATGATAAAACTAAATATTCCCAACGCTTGCGTAAGCTACCCAACACTTGTTGCATCCATTAATCTTAACACCTTACTCGGCGTATAAGTCTCAGTAATTTCGTATTTGACCCCGCATTCACTTAAAGCATTCAAAATGTCTTCTGCCTTCTCTTTTGGAATAAGGAAACAACCCCTCCCAAGATGCTTTCCGCCACCCTGTTCCACAAGTCCGAGATAACGTCGCCCACTCACTTCACTCCCAAACAATCTGTAACTAAGCTTTTGCTTTACCTTCTGGGGTAAGCCTTCCAGTGAATACCTAACTATAAGAAAAGTGGTAGCGTTCATCAAACGAGACTTGAAAACCAAAGGATATTGCGCATAAAGGATCAAGCCATCTTCAAACACAGACTGAAGAAACACAGGATTGACTTTCTCGAGAGTTGAAGGACAAGCACAAATTATCTGAGCAAACACCTCTGAAGGCACACGACGGGTAACCTCCCACTCATTTCTCCGCATTTTATCCTCATCTGCAAAAAGAACAAAAAGATCTATATCCGAACCCTCATCAGCCTCCCCCCTAGCAACGCTACCAAAAAGAATTACTCCAATGACACCGTCTACAATCTTGATGGCATTCACAACATCAGACAAACTTGATCCCAGTTGACCTACCGATTTCATTCAACGCCTCCTCCATAGCCTCAACAGCCTTCTTGGCGCGATCACCATCAACCCCACCATACCCTAACCTCCCATAAGCATCCCAAAGAATACTCAAAAAATACAAAACTTGGGGAATATGCTCACTCACCCATCTTCTCCTTTCCAAATGGGCTGTACGAGGACGAACATGAAAATGAATGTCATCCTTAGCCGCAACCGCTTCTATAGCCTGCTCAACCGCTTTCAGCGCGAGATCTGATGTGTTTGAGTACGCCCCTGCCGAGAACTCTCGCAACGCCCCCGACCTCTTCTCCTTAGCGAGGTTTACATGAAAATCTGAATCGTCCATAAGAATCCCAGACCGCATTAATATAATACAAAAACTCATATTAATTCTTTCCTATTTTAGTACAATTCAAAAAGAGGATGCATGCAGAACATTAACAGTAAGAGTCATAACCTAATAGTTGTTGTCGCCGCAAACTCTGCGGTTTTAAACAACAACCGCCGCCAAGCCACACGTATGCGGAAAATATTTAAATGTATGTTTAAACATAATTTGATGGAAACAAATTGGTGAAAACAATAACCATCAGAGATGAAGTCTATAAGAAGCTATCAAGGATCAAAAAAAAGGATGAAAGCTTCAGTGAGCTGTTCGAGAGACTTGTCGAAAACAGAAACCCTATAGAGACCTTGACGGAGCTTAGAGCAAGTGTGGAGTTCAAGGAAAAAGAGAAAATGCTTTCTGAAATCTACGCTTCAAGAGCTGAACGCAGAATATGATCATACTCGACACAGATGTACTAATAGAGATACTTGACAAAAAATCAAAAAAAGGCGATGAGTCCCTCAACCAAATCATTCAAAGTGGGGAAGACGTAAGCACAACAGCAATCAACATGCATGAAATCCTCTACGGTCTCCAAAAATACGCAAAAACAACAGAAGAAATTCTACAGCTTCCAGTACAGAACTATACAAAAATGGATTCTGTCCTTTCTAGCAAGATTGAACTACAAGCAGAGAGCAGAGGGATGCCCTTGCGCAGAACAGACGCAATGATAGCCGCGATAACCATCAACAATGGAGCAAAACTGTTCACACTTGATTCAAAGCACTTCGTTCCTCTCACAAATTTGGGTCTAAAACTTTTCCCCTGACAATTCGCCCACGGACACTCTGCGCACATATGGAATTAAGTGATAGAACATTTATTCTTAAGTTACATAACACTTAAAATACGAGCTAAATCACTCCATAAGCAAGATACGAGGCTCTATATGACCATCCCAAAAGATGCAAACTCACATATTCAGGATCTCGAAAAGAGAAGCATAGCCATAATAAGAGAAGCAAAAGCCCAATTCAAAAACATAGCATGCCTCTGGAGCACAGGCAAAGACTCAACCGCCACAGTTTGGATGTGTAGAAAGGCATTCTTCGGCAAAATTCCATTCCCAGTAATCCACATAGATACGAGTTACAAGTTCCCAGAAATATACGAGTTCCGAGACAAAATCGCAAAGGAATGGGGCTTCAACCTACTCATCGCCAAAAATGAAGAAGCCCTAAGTGTAGGTATGTCACCAAAAACTGGGCGACTAGACTGCTGCACTCTACTAAAAACTGAAGCCCTAAAAAGTCTCATCAGAAAAGAAAAGTTTGACGCCCTAATCTTAGCCATAAGAAGAGACGAACATGGAATAAGAGCCAAAGAAAGATACTTTTCTCCCAGAGACGAACAATTCAAATGGAACTACACTGATCAGCCAGCAGAATTGTGGGACTTGTACGTTAAGCCATCAGAAGATTTCTCCCATATGAGAGTTCACCCAATCCTACACTGGACAGAACTGAACGTGTGGGAATATGTGCAACAAGAGAATCTACCCATAAACCCGTTGTACTTCGCAAAAGATGGCAAAAGGTATCGAAGCCTCGGATGCATGCCCTGTACGGTACCCATTCCATCAGAAGCAAACACGATCGAAAAAATCGTCCAAGAACTCGCAATATCAAGGACCCCTGAAAGAGCGGGAAGATCACAGGACAAAGAAAAAGCGTATATGATGCAGAAACTGCGAAGCCTCGGCTACATGTAAAACGAGGACAAACCATGATTATCCTAGCCTTAGACGCACTGGACTTAAACCTCGTCAAAGAATTCGACTGCAAAAACCTAATGCAAAACGAACACGGGCGAACAGACATCTCAAACTTCAACCTAGAAAGAACCGTAGTACTATGGGCATCTTTTCTCACAGGCAAAAACATGGAAGCAAGAATACCAGTAAAAACACAGTGGGAGTTCAAACTCCCAACCAACGAAACTTTCCTACGCTTCTTCAAAACCTTCCAAGCAATAGATGTCCCCGCATACTCTTTCAAACCAGACCATGCGGAAGAAAGAAAACATCTCAAAAACTACTTCGACGACAAATCAACTATTGAAGACTATGATGCCACAGTCTGGAAAATACACCAAGACAACAAAAAGGAATTCTTAGCCTCAATCGACAAATCTGACCTACTCATGGGCTATTTTAATTTGGCTGACGCCATAGGCCACCTAAGTTTTGGAATCACAGAAAAAATGAAAGAAGTTTACAGCGAGTTGGAAAGGCTCGCAAAAGAAACCATTCCAAACTCAAGTGATTTTGTTTTAGTGATATCCGACCATGGAATGAAAGCAGTGGGAAGATACGGAGACCACACTAAGAACGGATTCTACTCCGCCAACAAAAAACTGGGTCTCAACCTCCCAAAAATAACAGACTTCTACAACCTGATGAGGTCGTTGCAAAATGCTACCTAAGATCAACCTAGTCGTGATAGGCCACAAAGACCACGGAAAATCCACCCTAATAGGCAGATTGCTCTACGACTCAAAAGCGATTCTAGAACAAAAAATGCAAGAAGTAAAAACTGAACTTGAACAGTCAGGCAAAAAAGAGTTCGAATTCGCCTTTCTACTAGACAGCCTAGAAGAAGAAAGAAAAGGTGGACTAACGATAGACATCATACAAACTCCTTTCAAGTCCAAAAAATACCTCTACACAATCATTGACTGTCCAGGCCACAGAGAATTCATCAAGAAAATGCTTACAGGCGCCTCACAAGCGGATGCAGCTGTCCTCGTGGTGTCAGCCAAAGAAGGAGTAGAAGACCAGACCAAACAACACGCATTCTTAGCCAAAACCCTGGGCATAACTCAACTAATAACAGCAATCAACAAGATGGATCAAGTGGGATACCAAGAAACCGTTTTTGCCAAGACATGCCAGATCCTGGATAAAATTCTGAAACCTATCGGTTTCGAGAAGGTCCCCAAGGTGCCAATTTCCGCCCTAAACGGAGACAACGTATTCACAAATTCTCAAAACATGAAATGGTACAATGGATCAACTCTGATCGATACTCTCGACTACACCGTGAAGCCCGTTCAATTGCCGTTTAACAAGCCTCTTCGTGGCTGTGTCCAAGACGTATACAAACTAGAAGATAATGAAATGGTGATATGCAAAATCGAAACAGGCATACTCGAAGCAGGCAAAACGGTATGTTTTTCACCGTCTGGAAAGAGAGGAACCACAAAAGCGATAGAAATGTTTGGCAGTCAACTTGAAAAAGCCACCCCGGGCGACTCAGTTGGTGTAATCATAAACAAAGTTCAAGACATTCAAAGAGGAGAAGTCATAAGTTATCCTGAAAACCCAGCAAACACCGCAAAAAGCTTTGTTGCAGAGATAATATTGTTCGCAGACGCCAAAATGTGCCATGGCGAAGTACACACAATACGCTGTGGAACGGCTGAAAGAAAATGCAAAGTGCAAGAAATACTAACCGAAATCGACCCAATAAACCTTACAATAAATGATGCTTCTCTAACAACCTTAAGAGGAGGTAGCGTCGGCGAAGTAAAGTTTTCGCCTTTAGAACCCTTATCCATTGAAAAACACTCGGAATTTCCGCCATTAGGACGTTTTGTCATAGAAGGAAAGAAGGGACCAATAGGAGCAGGTATAGTTCTGAACGTTGAATGGAACAGAACCAAACACATCGAGTCAAACTAGCGAGATTTCATGCATATAGCAACAAGGTGAATGGTGTGAACAAAAAGTTCATAATGACTGCTGCGGTGTTAGCCGCTATCACATTGATTGTTGCATACAGCTATGTCAGTAGTCAGGGTGTAGAGGGGACAATAAAAGTATCAGGGGCATGGGCTCTCTACCCAATGATGGTCAAATGGGCTGAAGAGTACCAGAAGACGTACCCCAACGTGAAGATAGAGGTATCTGCGGGCGGCGCAGGCAAAGGAATGGCTGACGCCCTCGCTGGCTTAGTGGACATAGGCATGGTGTCCAGAGAGATTTATCCCGAAGAAATTGCGCAAGGGGCATACTATGTTGCGGTTACCAAAGACTGCGTAGTTGCAACAGTAAACAAAAACAATCCTGTTTTAAGCGACATTCTAACAAAAGGAGTGACAAGACAAATATTCTACAGCATGTACGTCGCTGGGAACGTCACCAACTGGGGGCAGGTCATAGGCAGACTTAATGTCACAAACGAAATTCACGTTTATACAAGGTCTGACTCTTGTGGTGCCGCAGACACTTGGGCAAAATACCTAGGGAAAAAACAAGAAGACCTTCTAGGAACCGGAGTTTATGGAGATCCGGGATTACTGGAAGCAGTTAGACAAGACATCTTGGGAATAGGCTTTAATAACATAGGCTATGCTTACGACATGCAAACGAAAAAGGAAGTTGAAGGAATAAGAGTGATTCCTATTGACATTAACGAGAATGGGCAAATCGACTTCCAAGAGAATTTTTACGACAACAAGGATAGGATCGTGGAAGCAATAATTCAGCAAGTTTATCCAAGCCCGCCAGCAAGAAATTTGCACCTCGTGACCAAGAATAAGTTCACTGGACTAACAAAAGAATTTGTAAGATGGATCTTAACCGACGGACAAGCATACGTCGAAGAAGCTGGATACGTGAGATTGCCTCAGGAAACGCTTGATGAGCAACTAGCAAAGCTGGAGCAATAACCCCAACATAAGTGATGCCATGAACACTAGAAAACTGAAGAACTTTATTGCCAGCAAACTCATGTTCTCAACTGCAATTCTCTCAGGCCTAATTGTCTTCATAATAGCGTTAGCCCTTTTCCAAAAGTCCATGCTAATCTTAGCAACACGATCTATAAGTGACCTGCTTTTTTCATCCTCATGGCATCCTTCAACTGGAGAATTTGGTTTCTACCCCTTTGTCGTTGGCACTCTGTGGGTAACAGCCGTAGCCATGGTTCTGTCTATTCCACCCTCCCTTCTGATGTCAATCTATCTCGCAGAATATGCGCCAACTAAGGTTCGCGGAATTATAAAACCTATGGTAGACTTGCTTGCTGGGATACCTTCAGTTGTTTATGGGTTGTGGGGGCTGTTGCTTGTGGTTCCCCTCATAAGAGATTACTTGGCTCCGCTTGCAGGAACTACCGCCACAGGTTACTCTGTACTTGCAGGAGGCATGGTGCTTGCGATAATGGTCTGTCCCATAATTATCTCTATCTCAGAAGAGGTGCTTAGAGCTGTGCCTCAGCAGATCCGAGAAGCATCGATGGCTCTGGGGGCTACGAAATGGCAGACGGTGAAGCATGCGGTCACCAGAAGTGCCTTTCCTGGCATCGTGGCAGCCATAATGTTAGGGTTCGGTCGTGCCTTTGGCGAGACTATGGCTGTACTTATGGTTGTTGGAAACGTAGCTAGAGTGCCATCATCACTCTTTGATGCCGCTTACCCTCTACCTGCGTTAATAGCCAATAACTATGGTGAAATGATGTCTATACCCTTGTATGATTCTGCGCTTATGCTTGCAGCCTTGATTCTGCTCCTTGTAGTCCTAGTATTCAGCATTATGGCAGGGGTTCTCTTAGTGGGAATTAAGAGGAGATATGTTGTTGGATAAAAGAAACCTTGAGGAGAATCTCTTCAAAGGGTTGATGATAACGTCGACTTTCATGATTGTAGGAGTCCTCCTCTCTTTATTAATAGTCGTGCTTTTCAAAGGTGCGCCTGCTCTTAGCATTTCAATGCTCACCCAAACTCCAAAAGGAGGATACTATCTAGGGAAAGAGGGCGGAATACTAAACGCGATAGTTGGATCATTATACTTGGCTGGTGGTGCAACAGCCATAGCCCTCCTCATTAGTCTCCCAACTGCATTATGTCTAAGCGAGTACGCGGGAAAGTTTAAACTGGCAAGTTTCATCAGACAGTCGCTAGATGTCTTATGGAGTGTTCCGTCCATAATCTACGGTGTCTTTGGCTTCACTATCATGATTTACTTAGGCATAAGAGCGTCACTTCTAGGAGGAATAATGGCATTAGCATTGCTGGAACTACCTATCATGATTAGAGCCATGGATGAAGTAATGAAGATGGTTCCACTCAAATTGAAGGAGGCATCTTATGCTTTAGGCGCAACGAAGCTGGAGACAACAATGAACGTTATAACTAGGCAAGCATTGCCCGGAGTGGTGATGGCTATCTTGCTGGCGATTGGAAGAGGCATCGGCGATGCCGCTTCTGTCCTGTTTACTGCAGGCTATTCAGACAATATTCCAGGTTCGCTGTTTGATCCAGTTGCATCGCTGCCGTTAGCAGTTTTCTTTCAGCTTGGAACCCCATTCCCTGAGGTTCAGCAGAGAGCATATGCATCTGGATTCATACTTTTGGTTATAGTCCTGTCCTTAAGTGTAGTTTCCAGGCTTCTAACAAAGAGATTCATGAAATACGTGATAAAATAGTGATAATCATGTTTAAACCGCACATAAGCATTCAAAAACTCGATGTTTTTTATGAGGGGCATCACGTGTTAAAGGATATAACTGTTGATATCCCAGAAAAACGGATTACCGCCATCATCGGACCCTCCGGCTGTGGAAAGACAACCCTTCTAAAAAGTCTTAACAGACTAATAGACCTAGTTGATGGGGTCAAAGTTTCAGGCAGAGTGTTAGTCGACGGCATTAACGTTTTTGATAATGGGATAGATGTCACTAGTATGAGGAAGAAGATGGGATTAATAGCTCAGATGCCTAACCCGTTGCCCATGTCGATTTATGACAACATAGCCTACGGCCCAAGAATCCACGGAGTGAAAGACAGAAGGAAATTAGACGAAATGGTTGAACGCTGTCTCAAAACCGCAAGTCTATGGGATGACGTGAAAAACAGACTCACAGAACCTGCTTCGAAACTATCTGCCGGACAGCAACAGAGGCTATGTTTGGCCAGAGCCCTCGCAGTGGAGCCTGAAGTCCTTTTATGCGACGAGCCCACATCAGCTCTTGACCCGATATCTGCAGGACACATAGAGGAACAACTACTCGCACTTAAAAAAGACTACACAATAGTTTTCGTTACACACGTTTTACGTCAAGCTAGGCGACTTGCAGACTACGTAATTTTCCTCTACTTAGGTGAGTTAATCGAGCATGGACCAGCCGAGACAATTTTCAACAACCCTAGCGATCGGAGGACAAAAGCGTACGTAGAAGGTGTATTCAGCTAAAGTATCAATGTGCCCCATTATGTTCCCACATTTCGAGGAGTAGAACAAAATAAGCAGACAGGTTTTTCGAAGATTCAAAAACAACTGAAGCATTTCATAAAGGTTTTAGGAGTGTGCGCATGAGCGATTAGATTCCGGAGTAGGATACTCCACAACAGTCATCAAACTTATCGCATCAGTAACATGTTTTCTGGGTCTTGGCTTGGAATACTCCCTCCTCAAAGAAATGAGTGTTCCAAAGGAAGGATGTTTGGCTCAGCGATAGCTTTTGAGACAGTCTTGCTTGGCGCTGTCTCGATGCTAGTTTTAATCGTCGGCATAACATTTATGGTGGCTGGATCTGAAAGAACTAATTCGTCTGTTGAATTCTATTAAGCGTAGATGATGTGCACGCAATCACAACAATGCTCAATGTAGTTTGCCATGCATGCGGTAGGGGAAGGAATCAGGTCTTCGAAGTATATTATAGAACAGTTTTGTGTCTCTTCCATACATACTTAAATAGAAAATTTGGTGTGTCTTTTCAATGGAAGTGACAAACTTGGTTAATAAGGAAAAAGCATCAACCATACTAATGTTGTCATTGTTGACGCTATCAATACTATCAGTGTTCGCAATCCCTGTCAACGCGCCAAAAGTAACAACACCACCCATACTTGATTGGATACCACCAAGCGGTCAAGCGGTTCACGATTCTCTTGAATGCGATCCAGAATGGTTAAAGGTGAGGACAAACACTTACGTAAGTCACGATACAACGATAATCGTGCATGGCAAGGATACGTTTGACCAGGATATTGAGGCTAAGGCTCTCATTGAGGAGGGTACTCCTGCTCAAATAGAATTTCCATTGATTGACGTGCATAGCGGCGAAAATGTTACCTTCGCAAAAATAACCGGCGTATATCAGCAAGGAGGAGAACATTGCAATGCCTTCGAGATTCATACGATGGTTAACGAAACGCTAATAGCGTTTCTGCCAGTGCCATGGCAACAATTACTGGGAATGTACCATAACGAAACTGGATACGAGCCTGAACTTGACGCAAGTTACTATCCTGTTGAACCATACAACCCAGCTCCATTGAAGGTGGTAATCAACTGGCATGATAGCAACGGTGATGGACAGCCTAGCGCGGCGGAATGCTCGCCTGCCTCTGTCGATACTACCATTACTATTAAAGGTTTGGATCAACATGGCAATCCGTTAGAACAAACCGTGAACATCCCCGCGGGTTCAAGAATAGTTCCTGTTGACATTCTGTGCCATACTTGGTCTACTGTGTGCACTGTGAGGGGCGGTGAAATGCTAACAGGTATAAGCTATTTCATCTTCACGCATCCAAACTCTCAAAGGGGAATCCTCAAGTACAGGATAGCGGTAGACCACATAGAAGTGACGGCGGATCCAAAGAACATCTTGGCTGATGGTACGAGTACATCTACGATTACAATAACCCTGCTAGATATAGACGGTCACGAAGTCCACTGGTCAACTGTCGCTGATCCTGTGGAGATAAACGTTGCAGCCACTGGAGGAAAAGTGAAACCTTCACTAGGCATTACGATAAAGGGATGCCACACATATAATATTACAACATTGATATCAGACACAAACGCCAGGATAGTCAATGTGACCGCACTTGCAATAATTCCGGCAGTAGGCATTCATCCAGAAAAGCAGTTGTTCGCCTGGGACATAGTGTGCTTTGACGGATTGAACTCAGTTCCATACAAGTCTGCGTATGGAATAATTGACATTGGAGGAGTAGGAACTGGAAAGCACTACGCTGTGTTCATTAGGCTGAACGAGGGATGCAACTTCATCTCCATACCGGTGGTACCTGACGAGCACTTAAGTTGGGATATGCTACCATGCGCAGGTCAATGTCTAATAAGTGTCGCTGCATATCAAGGAGGAGCCTGGCTATACTACGACTACACAGTACCAGCTGGAGACATTATCTCAATCAAAGACGGTTGCGGCTACTGGGTGAAGGCTGAGAAACCCTGCACTCTAGTGATAAGCGGCAAATCCATGGACCAATACGATCCAATAACACATTTCGGTCTACCCCCAATGTATCCAATGGCCCTTGGCTGGAACATGATTGGCGTAACATCACTTCGTCCAATACCAACTGCTGACTACTTCGAGAGCCTCCACGACATGAGCTTGGGAGAGAAGCTCTGGGGGCCTGCGTGGGTATTCCGCAACGGTAAATGGTTGCGAAACCCAGCATCGCTTAAGCCAACAGAAGCAGTCTGGCTGTTCACATACGACGGCATCCTAGCACCATAAACCGAACACATAAATCCTCATATCCCCTTCCTTTTTTTGGTGAATTACTTGAGAGATAAGACTATTCGGTTGACCATAATCATAATGATTCTAGTTTCTCTATCAGTATCCATAGTTATAGCCCAACCTCCCATGCCACCATGCTGGTTCTACGGCACCGTAACTGTTGGAGGATCGCCAGCCCCAGACAACCTGAATGTTACTGCTGTGATAAGAGGAACCAATCTCAATTGGACCACCAAGACGAAGAACGGAACATACGGCTGGACACAGATGGGAAGCACCTCATTCTATGTAGACAGCGATAATTCATCAACCCCTGATAAAGACGGTGGCATAGACGGCGATACAATTGAATTCTATGTAAATGGAGTCAAGACGAATCAGACCGCGACATTCGAATCTCTAAGTTTAAAGAGAGTCGATCTGGCGATTCAATCTACCACTGACACAACCCCACCTGTCATAGTTCATGAACCAGTAACAAACGGAACCGAGGGACAAGCAGTTCTAATTGAAGCAATCATCACAGATGATGTTGCCGTCGCAGAGGTCACACTACACTACAGAAAGATCGGTGATCCAACGTATTCCACTATTCCGATGACACTGTGCGAAGGCTGCCTAAACGTATACGATGGAGCCATCCCCGCATCCGCAGTAACAACAGCAGGTGTAGAATACTACATATCTGCAACAGACGGAACCAATACTGCGACACATCCCGCGACCAATCCAGACACATCACCTCACGTTATATCGATGATTGAACCAAACCAACCGCCAAGCGCAGTCGTACTAAATGCGCCCTCGGAGATCAATGAGAACTCTGTGAAGTTAGAATGGTCCAAAAGTCCCGACGAAGACTTTGCCAGATACGAGATTTATCAATCCAACTCATCTGGAACGTATGGCACATCAATTCACAGCATCACAAACAAGCAAACCACCAGTTTCACTGTGACAGAATTGTCGCCAGACACAACATACTTCTTCACAATAAAAGTTGCTGACACCGGAAACCTGTTCACTTACTCCAATCAGGCACAGGCAAAAACGACCGCACCATCAACATTTCCATGGACAGGGTTGACCGCAATAATGCTGTTAGGCATAGGCACAGTCATAGCGTTAATCATTGTGAGAAAAAGGAGAAAGAGAGTCTCTAAAAAACAGGACTTGCAAGCGCGCAGTCAAAAGGGCGCGCAGAGAAGTGGAACTTAAAACTAGAAAATATGCACCTAAGTTCGACAAACCATAAATTCTGTAATAGACGATTCCATACCGAATCTTCGAATGGAGGTTAAAAATTGAAAAGAAAAGTAATGATCTCAGTAGCGGCTATGCTTGTTCTCTTGGCATTTTCGCCTTTAATAATGCCTTTGCACGCTCCTGAACCAATACGCAACACTGATGAGGAAAGTAGTTCATTGAACAGAGATTCTCTTGCAGGCACTGTAGCAACACACGACATTGCTGAGAAGAGAAGTTTAATGAACGTAAATTCTTTGAGCCATCAAATTGACGAGATACTGGACTCTGGCAAACTGGTGTTTCTGTACTTTTATAAAGAAGGCTGTTACGCCTGTCGACTGCAGAAGCCCACGATAGAACAGTTGGAGCTAGAATACTCGGATAACATTGTTTTTGTTCATGTAAACGGTCTGGAAAATCGCAGAGCAATGGCTGAGTTTGGTGTGCGCGGATTTCCTACGATGTTTCTGATTTCTGGCAGAAACGAGGAGGGATATGAATACGTGGATTTCGAGGGTTACACGGAAATGTCGATGTTGAAAAGTAACATTGAAAACCTAGTTTCTCCAGTCAGTGAATCTATCGACACACAAGAAAGCACAGATTTACCACATGAAATGGCTAGTCCAACTTTAATGGAAGAAACCGAGCCAGAATACGTCGTTCCAACCGAAGTTCACCACGACAAAGATTGTGCTGACTGCGACAATACACTCGCCTCACACACATATGGGACGTCAGAAGAGGCGGTGGCACCTACAATAGTGGAGCCACATGGGTACCATCCAGTTGGTGCGCCTGCTAATGTTGCTTTGTTCCAAGACAGTGATCCGTGGGGTTACACAGCCATAGAGGATTTGCTCATTGCAAATGGTATCTCTTATGATGTATATACGTCTGCAGACATGGGCGTAGTGGACTTATCACCATATGACAAGGTGATCACAGCGTCAGTGCAAGAAAACGCCTTCTGGAACGCTCTTGAAGCAAATAAGGTATGGTTTGAGAACTACGCAAATAATGGTGGCGTTCTTGAGATGCATTTATGTGCACAAAAGTATCAAGGTTCAGAAGGCAAAGTCTATCCTGGAGGTTTTGTCTTCTACTATACACTTATCCAAGAGATATCGATAGTTGATCCGACCCACCATATATTGAATGCCCCAAACGTAATAACCGATGACGAACTTGACAACTGGGGTTACTCCGCACATGGTTGGTTTTCCAAGATTCCTACCGGTGCTAAGAAGGTTCTAAACGCGACTGAAAATGGCAAACCAGTACTGGCTATAGCCAAATTTGGATCCGGAACTATCTACGCAACAACGCAAACTGTAGAGTATAGAGCAGGACATGGATATCCTGAGTTCTTAGAGAATATGATATTGTACCCACCGAAAACCTACTATTGCAGCACTTGCGCAGGATGCAACAAGGCAATCGCCAACGCTGGTCCAGGCGACATAGTGAAATTGACAGCTGATATCTTGGAACGTATCGGGTCCTGTATATCCATTGCGAACAAAAAAGTGACTTTTGATGGCGGTGGTCACGTAATTGATGGAGATGGCGTGGATGAAGACTATGGAGTTCGCATCCTAGGGTCGAAGAACACGGTCAAGAATTGCAAGATTACTGACTTTTACTATGGAATCTACCTATTGGACACTGGTCCACACACGATAATTAGGAATGAGGTGGGTGCAGAGAAAACGCCGAACTCGTACGGCATTTATCTGTTGAACTGCTACAAAGTTCTAATCAAAGATAACATTGTGAAGTACAACAAGTATTTTGGCATTTGGGTGCGGGGCGGCAATGGAATTTCCATCATAGAAAATGAGGCAATTGCGCATAGAGATCCGGGTTCGCCCACAACCTACTACTCTGGAATCTACCTCTACATATCAAGGTATAACACCATAGAAAGAAACACCGTGAGAGAAAATAATTACGGAATCTATCTAAGTCATTCCGACAACAACATTATCACGCGAAACAACGCATACAACAATCTCGCAGACGGAATCTTTCTGGGGTCATCGTATAACAACACCGTGGATAACAACACAGCAAACTCCAATAAATATGGAATCTCGCTTTTGCTGTCGAATAGTACCAAATTAACCGGAAACACCGCAAACTACAATAAATACGGGATGTGGCTCAGCTCTTCAAATGACAGCCAAGTCGTCTATAACATTGTAAATTACAACACTGGAGAGCCAGATTCATGGGGAATACGTCTAGACGATTATTCTACCAATAACAACCTAACTCTGAACACCATAAGCTATAACGACGATGGGCTTCACGTCTATCGGTCTTCATACAACTGGATAATGAATAACACGGTGCTACACAACGACTACTATGGAGTCTGGATTAGAGAAAGCCACTCGATATATGTGTGGTGGAATACCTTCAGTTTCAACCGACACGGAATCTACTTGGTCTATACAACATACTTCATCTGGATCGCAGTCAATAGAATAGAGAGTAACCAAGAATACGGAATCAGGCTCGAACACTGCAATGACACCTACATTTGGCCCTGGAACAAGGTGTATTCAAACAAGTATGGAATCTATCTATGGGGAAACTCCGACTGGAACTATATCGGGAATAATCAGATTATATCCAACACCCAACATGGAGTACATTTTGAACCAAACAGCAACAATTGCACACTGACAGAAAACGTCATCTGCCGAAACCTCATCGACATAAAAGACTTAGACAAAAACTCCGGCGACGAAAACACCTGCAGCACACCAGATGGATGGGACGACGACGGCACCACAGGATGCACCTATTCCTGCCCCAGTGGGTGGTGCTACGACTACACCATCTCAGACTGGATAAATCCCCCTGAAACAGACAACTGGCTTGTCGATCATGTTATAGAATGCAACGACACCATTATTACACTGAACGGAAACCTCTGGATCAGTGAGGAGCTAAGATTCAACAACGTTCTCCTTAAGATGAACGTTACAAGCATGGGACAGTACGAAATTGAAGTAAGACCCGGTGGCGCCTTCTACATAAACAGTAGAAATAACTTGCCTTCCATAATCACCAACGGACTATACCCAGACATCTACTACACCTTCACAATAGAGTCTGGCGCCCATGCGTTTGAGATGAGAAATAGCGAACTACACAACTGCGGGCACGCATGGAACTTGCCCAACCTCAATATGTCAGGCCTATGGATTGCCGCAGACAACGTGATCATGGAAGACAACTTAATAGACAACAACTTCGTGGGAATGGTCTTCTACCACTCCAGCAACCACATAATCTTCAACAACACGATAAACTCAAATGGTTTACATGGCATCCTCGGACTCAACTCTCACAACAATGTCATAACATACAATAAGATACAATACAATGGCAAACTTCCGTACCCCATTGGCTTCGCTGGAACCGGAATCCTCCTTAACCAAACATCAAATTCCATCATCACTCACAACACTATAACTTCCAACAGTAAGGGGAACGGAATCGAGTTAATCGATGCCCCAAACTCCACCATAACGAACAACGTAGTAGAATTAAACAGCTACAACGGAATTTATCTATCACAGGGACCAGGTTCCGTTGTAATGCACAACCTTGTAAATCCAAATGTAGGTTCTAGGGTGGGCTATAGCGGAATCGTCGTATCATCGTGTCAGGATACCCGCATATTCAACAACACTGCGAATTGGAATAACTATCACGGAATCTCCTTATCTGGGTCGCCTTTCAGCAACGTTACCGAAAACACTGCAAACTGCAATGGTTGGACTGGAATCGATGTATCATCAGCAGAGAGCACTAGAATAATTAACAACACTGCAGATCAGAACGGTTGGGACGGAATTTCTTTATCAGGTTCGCCTGGAAGCACCATTACTGACAACACCCCAGATTACAACGGAGAGTGTGGGATTCGTGTAACGTCCCACAGCGACAACACTTGGGTAACCCGAAACATAGCGAATTACAACGATCATGGAATCTGTGTTCTAAATTCACAGAAAGCCGCCATAACAGACAACATTGCTAACTTCAACAGACAAACCGTAAGGCATTCAACCGGCATCTACGTTTCGGATTCCGACTTTTCGTGGATAGAAACCAACATTGCGAATTCCAATTGGCGCGGAATATACCTAGAATATACTTCTGACACATCAATAATTGACAATGGTGTCAGCGGCAATACTTTGTTCGGTATCCACCTCTACTTATCCCCACGCAACATGTTGGCTAACAACAACGTAGATCTTAGCACCGGAGAATGGGACTCCGCCGGAATCTATCTATCCAATTCTCATGAAAACACTATAAGCCTCAATGAAGTGAAACAAAACTTGTACGGCATCGTCTTGTGGGAATCAGACTATGTTCATATAGAGAGCAACGATGCGACCCTTAATAGCGTGGGTATCTCTCTTTCGAGTTCGGATTGGGCTGTCATCTCTTACAACAACGCATCATACAACTCTGGGACCGGCATATCCTTGAGTGGTTCAAATTACAATAACATAACTGAGAATCTTGCGGAACGAAACAAGTATGGGATATCTCTGTCATCGAGCAGTTACAACAGTATCTTCAACAACACCGCAAATTTCAATTACTTCGGCATTTCGATAAACTGGTTCAGCTACTACAACGAAGTGATAGATAACGATGCAAAATCATGTAGAGACTATGGCGCCTACATGTACAGAGCCTACAACAACCTAGTGGAGCACAATAACTTCAGCGATTCAGACAGCGTAGGCATCTACTTAGAACAATCGCATGAGAACAAAATAATTGACAACAACGCAACCTACGCTCAAAACTATGGCATCAACATGTTCGAATCTAACAGAACCCTCATAGATTTAAATGATGTGAGGTTTAGTAACGATATCGGCATAGAGTTATCCTCCTCCAACCACAACAACTTAACCCGTAACACCGCAGAACGCAGCGATATCGGCATCTCCATAAGATTCTCCATTGACAACAGGGTCCAGTGGAACAATGTAACGGACAACGACATCGGAATCTATCTTCTCAGGTCCAGCAATAACATAATATTCGACAACGATCCAAGTAGGAACAACAACGTCGGCATTGATCTCTCACTGTCTGACTACAACAAAATCATTCATAATAGCGCAAACAGAAATCCAAACTATGGAATCCATCTATACTCCTCTAAAAACAATACCATAGAAGCCAACTGGGCCAATTTGAATGGAATAGGCATCTACTTAGACTGGTCTGTGAACAACACAATAGGAGGTAATGAGGTAACCGGCAATCAATTCGCTGGCATAGCAATCTATTGGTCAAGCGACCACAATCGGATAATCTCCAACCAAGTCCACTCCAACATGAACATCAGCATCCGCATCTCCTCATCAAATTTCAACCTTGTCGAAGGAAACAACGCGTCGTTGAGTGGAGTCGGCATATTCCTAGATTGGTCTGAAAACAACATAATAATAAACAACATAGCAGACTCCAACGCTTATCATGGTATTGTCCTAGAGTGGTTCAGCGACGGCAATGAGGTAACTAACAACTCCGCAACAGGCGGTCTAGTTGGCATATCACTAGACATGTCAAGCAACAACATTGTATCATATAACAACGCAAGTCTCAACAAAATTGGCATCTCTCTAGAGTGGCTTAGCAACAACAACAATATCTTTCTCAACACCATGTGCAATAACCAGTATCATGGCATTTCATTCAGCTGGGAAAGCAACTACAACTTAGTCAAGAACAATACGATAGGCTACAATAACAAATATGGCGTCTACGTCTACGAATCCTCAAACAACACAATATACCACAATGACATCTTATACAACATAGATCAAGCATTCGACAACGCCTTCAACGCTTGGGACAACGGCTATCCAACGGGAGGAAACTACTGGAGCGACTACAACGGCACAGACCTCTATCATGGTCCATATCAAAACATTACTGGTAGCGACGGAATAGGAGACACCCCCTATGACATAGACCCTGACAGCCGAGACAACTATCCCCTTATGGGCCCACATTCAGGCGTTGTGGTTGCAGCCTTCTATGTGACACCTAGCTCTTTCAGTCCCAGCAGCGGCGAACTCTCTGCCTCTGGGGGCAGCAAAAAAGGCACAACGATAATCAGAGCCAAATTCACAACCACACCGGGTGTGCAGCCTATACAAACGACAGAGGTAGAATGGATTCTAGTGGTAAAGACAGTGGTTACGGCTACAGTGAAAGGGTGGCGTGGAACAGGAGGCACCGTTTGTGTCAAATGGGATGGAACAGATGACGAAGGCAAGGTTCTACCCGACGGCGAATACAAGATTATTCTTCAAGGCTGCGACAAAGACGGAAATCCAACTTGGATATATTCAAGACCTGTCATCATCGACACAGAACAGCCAACCATAACAGATGTGTCTGACTCTCCAGACCCATTTAACCCGCATAGTGGGCAAACAACCACCATCAACTACACACTTTCAGAGAAATGCTATGTGATGATAAAGATATACGACCCTGCAAGTAGACTCATAAAGATTCTTCGAGCAACGCAATCTGCGGGACCAAACAGCATGACTTGGGATGGAAAAGTCCAAGGCTTGATCGTTCCAGACGGAACCTACACCTACGAAATCAACGCCACGGACATGGCTGGAAACGAAGCAACGCCGGAAATGGGCACAGTAACCGTTGCACCGTAAACGCGGGCTGTATCCAAACAACTCCTTTTCTCTTTTTTTGTCTTAATATAAACACACATGATAGTATCAGAACTGAGAAGTCTTTTATAGAACAGTTCTTTGCCTCTTCCATACAAACTTAAATAGAAAAAGCGTTCAACTAATCAAGGAGAGATTACAAGATGCAAAAGAAAATACTCACGCTAGGTTTTATCATAGGCCTCCTTGCAATATGGAGCATTCAACCAGTCTTAGCGGCAAACGAGATATCTGTAAATCCCGGAGTAATTCCCCCTGGTGGAACGGTTGAAATCACTTTGACCCTAGATGTTCACACGTCAGGTGGCAACCTAACAGTCACCCACAAACCCTCCGGGACAAATTGGACTATACCTGTTCCTGGATTTTCGGGTTCCTGGAGTTGTAAATTTCCAGATGACTTTCCAGCCGGAGCAAACACGAACGAGCTAGGTGACTATGACGTAACAGCCGATATTGTCATTGACATTCCGCCGCCACCCACACCAGCCAAGTTTAGGGTAGAATTCTTTGTTATTCCAGAGGTTCTCTTTGGAACAGTAGCAGCTACCATCGCCTGCTTCGCCGCAGTCATCGGATTCATGAAGTTCAAAAACCGCAAATAAGAAAGTGAACTCCAACCCTTCATTTTCTAAAACCAGCATTCACTTATTTAGCCCCAAGAAGTCTTTTATAGAACAGTTCTTTGCCTCTTCCATACAAACTTAAATAGAAAAAGCGTTCAACTAATGAAGGAGAGATTACACAATGCGAAAGAAAATGCTCTTAGTAGGCTTTATTCTGGCAACAGCATTACTTGTAGTCGGTAGCGTTCAGCTGGCTCTAGCAGTCAACAAGCTTTCAGTAAACCCAGGCTACATCCTCATAGGACAGAAGGTAAACATAACCTTAACAACAGAGTTGGCTGCAACCGGAACAATCACCGTCACTCAAAACGCCACCGGAAACAGTTGGAGTATAAACATAAACGTGCCCGCAGGTTCCAACAGCTGGACATTTCCAGATGATTGGCCAGCAGGTGCAAACACGGACGAGTTAGGATATTATGATGTCCTAGCAGATATAACCATGAAAATCAGTAAGTACACTTGGAAGACACAATTTCAAGCAGGGTTCCTCGTTATTCCAGAGCCATTTGGACCAATAATGGCTATTATCGCATGCTTCAGTGCAGTAATAGGGTTCAGAAAGTTCAAAGCAATCAAGTAAGAATCGAACTTCAACGCACTTTTTCTTGATACACCGTAATGACCTATAGGGTTTATACTCCTAGTAAACGTGCACACAAAGTTATCACACATGCTTGTTTCTCTCTTCATAATAGCATGATTGCTTACACTTATTCATGTATGCGTACCATTTTCTCAAACGCGTGTCAGAGAAACCCACAAATAGCCGTAAAAAAGAACATAAGTATGGGCAAACCACTGAACGGGGTTAATCAACACCATGCGGAAGCCAAATCTACCAAACACCATTAACATAGCCCTTCTTTCCTTTGGCCTCTTGTCACTCATTACCTCAATCGTATTCGTATCCTCAATCTTAGCTTTCATCGGTCTTAGTCTCACTTTCTGGGGTGCACTCCTACTGCTTTTGAAACAAGAAAAATACGTGAAATTCAAACTACTTGACCCCACCGCCATGTCGTCCCTCCAAAACCTAGGCAAAATGACAACAGAATTAAACTACCAGGGAAAAGCAGTGTATCTGCCACCAAAATATCTCAAAGACTTCAAATCAGGAATAGTTTACATCTCCAAAAAAGAAGAAAACAAAATCCCATCTCCTGAGGAAATTCACGAAGAAAAACTATTCTCAAAAAACCCACAAGGAATCTGCATCACTCCACCAGGACTAAACCTCACGAATCTATATGAAAAAGAAACTGGAACAGACTTCGTCAGAGCAGACCTAAAATACCTACAAAACAACCTACCAAAACTTTTCGTTGAAACCCTAGAAATTGCCCGAGACCTCGAAATCAACATAGAAAACAACCTAGTTAACGTGAAAATAACTGACTCGGTCTACGAAAACTTCTGCAAACAAGCACAATCACTCCCGAACATCTGCAACTCCATCGGCTGTCCCCTGTGCAGTTCGATCGCATGTGCAGTGACGAGAGCTACTGGCAAACCTGTCGTTATCGAAAAGAGCGAATATTCCGAAAAAGACAAGACGATTAACATTCAGTATCGAATTCTCGAGGAATAAGAATGCAGTTCCCCCTAACCTTTAATGACATAAGTCTCTGGTTAGCCATCACAGCTATCATCCTGCTCATAACCTCAGAACTAATATCACCATACTACGGAAAAACAAACCTCCTAATCAACAAAAAAAGACTAAAACAAACAGCCTTAGCCATTGGAACACTATTCCTGATAACCGTCGCTATCCGAATATACCAAATACTAGTCTCCATCTAACAAACTATACTACGCGCAGAATTTTATCCTAGAAGATCTTCTCAATTGTTTCACAAATCAGTAAAACGACATCGGCAAAGATAATTTTTCGAGAGTGAACTAGTTGAACAAAAAAAGATTTGTTGCCAGATTAACGATAATATCGGTTCTTTCCTTGGTCATCTTAGCTTCTGTGGCGCTATTTGCAAATATGACAATCGCCAAGGAATCTACGCCTGACGGATTAATATTCGATGAAGATCCTGAACCCTCGTTGCCACTTGTGAAATTGAATGTAACTACAGCTCTGAGCTCGCTAACTGGGGCTGTGACTTGGATGAAAGAAGAGGTTCCCTGGTATGAACAAAGGAAGAGCAATTGGTGTTGGGCTGCTTCCTTAACCATGCAACATCAATGGTGGTGCCCCGTTCAGCTAGGCACCGGAACTTCACAACAAACTGACGTTGTGGTATACATTAAAGGATCAGATGTCAACACAGGAGCCACTGTAGACGAGATCCATACGATGATGAAAGAATGGGGCACAATGAACTCTGACTACGAAAGCTATCAGTTTACATGGGCAGGAGAGGGTAAACTCTTCAGCACCGATGCCCCCACAGGCTCTGTTAATGATCCCAAAACCTGGCTAGCTTATGTAGAATCACCTGTTATTTGTGGTGTTGACACTGGCACTGACGGTTATGCAAATCATGCAGTAGTCGTCATTGGATACGATGACAGCCTTTATGGTGGTGCTGGCGGCGTCTACGTTCATGACCCTTGGTATTTAAATTGGTGGCCAGGTCATTCTGGGGAATCCTGCTACGAGATAACCCTCAGCTACTCTGAGTTCAATGCGAAATGGAATTCTTATTATGCGACTGACAAAAAACGTGGTATGATCGCTGGCGTTCCTGGCGACAACAAGTTCACTGAAATCAATTATTATGACACGGTCTTCGATGGAACCATTTATGACGATGAGACAAACTATGCCCGCAATATTGGGATAGGAGTAACCGGTGACGATTCGTCTCCCGCATACGATTCCTTCGGCCAATACTACCGAGAAGGCGTTTGTATTCGCCTTACAGACCCAGCCTCTGGAGAAACCGCCACTCCATACAGTAAAGGCACGTTCTCATTCGTTTCGCCTATTCCCCCCGGCCATACTCACATAGAATTTGTAACTCACGCTATTCCAAAGGATGGAAAGAGGACCGGTGGCTATTTCCACATCAAACCAAAAGTCGTAGGGTGGATACAAGTAGAAGTTACGTGGCAGGTCTACGACGAAGACGACCGGTTCCACACAAGCGTGCACATAACTGTACTAGATGACAGAGATGGACTTGACACATCTCACTCAATGTACAAGCCAGAACTATACGAGAGGACGTATGATCCTTGGACTCCAAGTTTCCGCGTCGATGACGACGACACAACTGGACCCAAGCTTTCTAACGCCCACTCTGAATACCTCTTGGCTTCAGGCATCTATAGACTCTTCATAACGGCAACTGATACTAGCGGAATTTCTACGGTAGAATTCAGGTATAAATTCGGCACTGGCTCATGGTCACCTTGGTACACTTACTCGAGCTGGAGCGTCAACACTTTCTGGTACGACACCGGAAAACCAGTTTGGGGCCCACATACCGGTGAAACCCTTTATTGGCAATCCCGCGCTTATGACAACGACAACGATCGTCCCAATGACCAAGCCTACAGAACCACCTCCACATATACTATGTACTATTTGACCGTCGACACCGACCCGGCTGGGCTTGACTCTCCCACTGGAGAAGGCTGGTACGACAAAGGAGAAGTCGCAAACGTAAGTGTATCTCTCGTTACAGGATACACCTTCGAATATTGGTACTTAAACGGTGCATCAGGAACTCCCTACTCCCACGACATGACTACAACCGTTACGATGGACAATAATCACAGAATCACCGCCAAGTTCAGTCCCATCCCATGTAAATTAACATTCTACACAGACCCAGCAGAGAAAGGCTTCAATATCACATTCAAAGGCGCAACCTACACCAACGGTCAATCGGCAACATTCGACTACAGTACTTCCAATTCTACCACTGCCAGCGCTCCTACAGGTTGGATCTTTGATCACTGGGAGAGTACAGCCAACATCTCAGTCCCAGATCCATACGACAACCCAACAGATATAATAATAAGATGCGGAGGCTCATTGAAAGCGATCTTCAAGCCACAGTCAAACGTCGTGATAACATCCTTCTACGTGAGCCCAGGTCCCTTCAGTCCCAATGGTGACGGCAAAAAAGACACCACAATAATTAGTGCCAAATTCACGAATCAACCAGATGTACAACCCATACAAACAACATCGGTTGAATGGACCCTAAGGGTGAAAACAGTATATACCGATACGAGGAGAACGTGGCTTGGAATGGACAGCACTGTCAATGTCAGATGGGATGGAACAGACGAAGCAGGCTATCTTTTGCCCGATGGCGAATACAGCATCCTCCTTCAAGGTCGAGACAAAGACGGAAACCTAACAGAGATAGAAAAGAGACTGGTCGTAATCGACACGGAAAATCCAGAAATAAAAGGTGGCGGAGCCTCTCCTGATCCATTCAACCCCAAAAAAGGAGAAACAACAACCATCAGCTACGAGCTTTCCGAGAGATGCCACGTGATGATAGAAATATACGATCCCACTGGTAAACTCATAGCGATTCTTAGAGCACTCCAACTCGCCGGAAAAAACAGTATGACTTGGGACGGAAGAGTGCAAGGCTTAGTCGTTCCAGACGGAACGTACAGGTATGAAATACACGCCAGTGACATGGCTGGAAACGAAGCAGAAACAGGGAGGGGTGAAGTAACAGTCAAAACATAGAGCAGATGAATTTTTTATGCGCGGTGAGAGATCGTAAAGCCCCTTTATTTTTTTGGAACAAAGCTCTGTCTAGTTAACCCTCAATAGCCTCTTGTCACTTATCACCTCAATCTTATTCGTATCGTCAATCTTGGCTTGGCTCAGGACTCACAGTAGCAATACGAGTAATGACAATAATTACATCCCCGCCAGTGCGAATACGCCGTCATCCTAAACAATAGCCTTCTTAGTGGATAGTTCGACAACATCCTTGTAGTTTTCCAGAAACTTCTCGATGTAGATCATGCCGGGGGGAATCGTGAGATGAGGGTTGATTCTGGTCTTTATGATCTTACATCCCTCTCTAATATGAACCGCGTTGCCAATCACCGAAGTAGATTCAATACACGTAGGGTTTTCACACGTTGATTCCACGATAACCTTTCTCCCTAGAATACTGTCTGAGACATGAGCGTAATCCCCTATCTTTGCAGCGTCCAAAACTGCTGAGCTTTCAATGCACGCATGCTCACCCAAGATGCAAAAGTTGTCGATATTCGAATCTATAATCCTGGAGTTATCACCTATCCTGGTATGTCTTCCGATCAAGGCGGCACCCTCGATTGCCAACTTCTTTTCTCTGTATTTCTTCAGTATGTTTTCTCGCCTTTTGATTGATTCAACACTGTATCCTTGAACCCACACACTTCTCTCAGGTATAATTCTTGGTTCTGAAACTCTTATGTCCAACTTTCCATAAAGAACATCTATCATAGCCTTTAGATATTTCTCTGGGGTCCCAACATCATACCATGTTTTCAATTCATAGCCGTAGACCGGAAACCCTTCATCTACTAGATAAGGAATGAAATCAAAACCAAAGTCAAGCCTCTTTCTTTCGTCCATTATTTTTTTGGTTTTTTCACTCTCAACTTCCTTTCTAACTTCACGCGCGAGAAGATATATGCCAGCGTTAGCGAGATTGCTCGGTGCCCTTTCTGGTGGAGGTTTCTCTATAAACCTTTTAATCTTCATATCTTTATTTAGCTCCGCTATACCATATCCTTCTGTATTTTCAACTCTTGATAGGGCGATCGTCACAAATGCCCCCTTCTCTTCATGTTTCCTAATGACATCATTTAGATCAACATCAAAGAGATTGTCTCCCTGCACAACAAGGACCGGATCATTGACATCGTAATATTCCATGTTTAGCCTATAAGAATCAGCGCTGCCCAAGTCATCAAGGTTTGGTTGGTGTTTGATATGGACTCTCGGAGTTATCCTATATTTTGTTGAAAACCCAACTCCCTCTCCATATTGATCGAAAAGGTTTGAATAATTGGTGTAACCGCACTCTCCGAAAATGAAGTGCCTTACACCTTGTTCAGCCAACGTTGCCATCGAGAATTCGATTAGCGGTCTGTTCAAAAACCTGACACATGGCTTTGATACATCGTGTGTCAAGGGTCTTAATCTTTTAGCTTGACCACCTACAGGAATAAAGCATCTCAGTTCGTTTGCGTTCATATCATAATATAAGTTGAACCGAAATTTATATACATGTACTCCAGCATCGAAAAGAAACTAACAATATGCCAAAAGGAACTCTGCTGATAACACTGACAAACGCCAGCCAGTGCCTTATTTTTTGTTGATCCATCTACTCCTACATGTAACAAAAAACTAGAAAACCTGCCCAAGATTTCCCCTCATATTTATATATGAAACACTCCAAACAAAGATTTTGAGGTTTGAAGTTGTCAAGAAACAACCGCTATGCCCTCATCGGATTGCTGACCATAATAACATACATAGTATTGACCATCCCACTCGCCAAAGCCCAAGTAGGCACAGGACAACTATACGTATATACCAATGTATGGGCTGAGGCCCCAAAGGGCGGACCAAAAGGAGACACCTACTTCGTTACCCCAGACGCCACCTACCACATCAGAGTATGGGACATCACAGAATTCAGTAAGGGAGCCCTCCTCACAGTTAAGATCTGCTGGACGAATACTTCCGATATGAGTCAAACCACATTCTTCTATAATGTGACCGTCATGGAAGACCCGAGCGGAGTAAAATACCTCGAGGTCACGTGGATCGTACCTTCGAACGCAAAAATCTGCACAACATCCACCGTTCATTACACACAAAAACCTGGTCCAGACTATGTAGCAACAGGACAAATCAGCAACACTGGTCACATGCACATAATACCTGAATTACTCATAGGAACCATCGGAGCAATCTTGGCCTTATTTGGAGCATTCGGCATCTTCAGGCTACCTAAAACTAGAAAGACCTGATGCTATATAACCGCCATACATTCGTCTGATTTTTGAAACACCGCTATTTTCTTTAAAGCAGACCACACATGTAAGTCCCCAATAGTCCTTGTGTCTCACAAAGAATGTTTCTGCACAAGTATTATTTAGATCGGAAAGTGACCATAAATTAGAGCCCTACACCAATCAAAGCGCGGAGAACATTTCATTGAACAAGAAGCAAACAGAAAACAACGAACTACGAGACTTCATACTACTAGTAGTGGAAAGAGAAAAACCGAGAGATGTTGAACAACTGACCAACATGGTTCAACAGAAATTTTCCTCACCTAGACATAAGATAGTAGAACAAGTCCTAAAACTCCAAAGCGAAGGAAAAATAACTCTAAAAGAGACTTCTCCATCAATTCCGCTAGAATTCACCAAATACTTACGCTCAACCCAAGCCTTTTGGTACTGGACAACGGTTATCCTAACCATAACAACCGCAATACTCGTCTTCACCGTCCCAGAAGACGCCTACCCAATCGTCTACGCAAGATACCTACTCGGTTCAATTTTCGTGTTGTTTTTGCCGGGATACAGTCTCATAAAGGCATTGTTCCCAACAAAAGTTCCGATTTCAACACCATCAAAAGAACTTGACAACATAGAACGCATCGCATTAAGCATAGGAATAAGCCTAGCCTTAGTGCCTATAATAGGCCTCCTACTAAACTATACGCCTTGGGGCATACGCCTAACACCAATCACCATAAGCCTACTCGCCTTAACCCTCACATTATCAACCGCAGCAATTATAAGAGAACACCAAACAAAAACACAGGAGAATCCCTCAGCATAGAGGCGTGCAATTACCCTTTACCTTGGCGTTCAGACCATGTATCGACCGGTCATTCAGCCTATATAAATACAAGGCGGCCGGTGATACCTAAAGTTAACAAGCACGCGCAAAAGACTCATTTACAACTCCTACAAGTAAACGTAGAAAAGCACACAACGAAGGAATGAATAATGTACGCCGTCGGACACTTGGCCACTGGATACCTCTCTGGAAAAGCAGTGTCAAAGCTGGCGCAAGTAGACGTAAACATTCCTTTACTGTTTGCACTCTCGATCATACAAGACATCGACCTACTGATCCCGGGATTAAAACATCGAGGACCGACGCACTCAATCATAATCCTCTGCTTACTATTCCTTCCAGCCTTCGTATTCTATAGGAAAAAGGCCGCACCATATTTCGCAGCTCTCATAGCGCATCCTCTCGTCGGTGACGGTATAACCGGAGGAGCCCAATTATTGTGGCCACTCACCACAAGCGATTACGGAATGAGAACTGTAATAACGAGTTCTGCAAATATCCTAACCGAATGGGTCTTTTTCCTGATTTCTTTCGCAATCCTCTTCAAGACAAGAGATATGCAAACTCTATTACAGCCTCACTCATCAAACCTATCCTTGCTAATACCAATCTTCACAGTTCTGACACCCACGTTCTTTATGTTCCCGTTATATGTGCCTCTTGAACTCATAATCCCACACTTAATCTACCTAACAATCTTCGCACTGTCCATTTTTATAGATATCCTACATGTACAAAAGCAACTTATGAGACGGGTTTAACCGCTTCCAATGATGATTATGTCAAAGCTAAAGTTCGTTATTCCCTCAATTGTATTAGAAACCGACAAACTCAACGTCACTTTAACCACTCCACCCACAGCAATAACTTGGCCCCCATAATCCCAATTAAGACCCATGTAACTCGAGGCAGTTGCTGGATTCCAGTTCTTCGTCTCATAAGAAAAAGTCTCAGGTGCATTTCCCTCATTTTTGATATAAACCGTAACGTCCTTTATTGACCCAGGATTGACTGTTCCCCAATTAATAGAAGTAACCGGATTACTGCAGCTACTATCCCAGTAAACCCCGACTCCCACAGCCTTGACAGTTCCCACGTTAGGCAAAGTCACGCTTCCCAACAATTTCCCCATAACAGTTCCATCCAGAAGAACAAAGGTGACTAAGACCCCAGCAGAAATGAATAACGTTAGTAACGCTATTCCCTTTGGTCCCATTCAGGTCCCTGTATCGCATATCTTACTAAATAATATAGATTCTGAATGTGTATTTAAGCATTACTTTTAAACAGTAAAACACGAATACATATAGCAAAAGAAAAAGCGAAATTGCGCGCGCTATTCATATGATCACTCTATGGCTCTAAAACACACTTGTTTTTACACATGTACCCTCCGCACCTTGGGCACCTCACCTGTATCACCTCAATCTCGTTCGCACGAGCCAAACGTTTTGCTTTCCGTACTTCCAAACCTTTGAGATTTAATTTGTCCTTGTTTTCATCATACCAACGTAGTCTTTTCTGTGACAACTTTCGTCGATAAACTGGTAGCTCATAATCCTTTGAACCTTCAGTAGTTTTGCCATGATTTCCCCCTTACTCGTTTTTCATTGTCTTGTATGCTACTCACATCATTTATTTGTCCTCTCACTAATTATTTATGAAACTCCACCTAGGAAGTGGTTTGAATACCTATAGTTGCCACGTTGTGTCACATCATAAGGTACGATAGGCTTCTTCTGCAGAAAAAGTCTAGAAATTTGTTTGGGGGAGACAAATGGAATGGGGTTGGTGGCAAATTGAAAGGAAGCGAATCTCCAAAGGAATGTGTGAAAAGAGAAATATTTGAAGAGACGGGCTTAAGAGTGTCAAATCTCAGATTTCACGGAATCTTGAACTTCTACTTCGGCGACAGAAAAGAACTGGACTGGATTGTCTATGTTTTCTCCACGAGAGCATTTGAAGGCGAACCCAAACCCAGCAAAGAAGGAGTTTTGCGGTGGTTTGCTATAAAAGATGTTCCCTACGAGGAAATGTGGCAGGATGATAAACACTGGCTTCCATTGTTGCTAAAGGGAAACCGCTTTCAGGGAAACTTCTACTTCGCCGAAGAAGGCAAGGAACTCTTAGATTTTAGCTTGAAAACGTGGAAAGCCAAATGCTAGTTCTCTTTGAGTTAGAAGGGAGAGTTTAGGTGCCCGAAATAATAAAGAGAAGAAGACTGAAAGAAAAGGACGATCTCCACAAACTCTTAGGTTCAACGAGACAGTACTACGAAGCTTACACTGACAAATACGTAGAGTCTTACAATAGTTGGTCCAAACAGAAAAACGCTTTCTCTGATCCTAATTACAAAGAAGGCTACGATAGAGTTGCTGAAACATTAATCAAAGTGATGAAACCTGAAGAAAAAGTTATCGACATTGGTTGCGGAGTTGGAACTTGGTCGACACTTTTGGCAGAAAATGGCGCAAATGTGATAAGCCTAGACTATTCACCAAATATACTTAGAAGATGTGAAGAAAGAGTCAAAAGCTTGAGACTAAAACCCAGAATTCATATGATTGTAGCTGATGGTTTCTACCTTCCATTTCAAGATCAAACCTTTGACGGTGCAACACTGAATTGGGTACTTGCCCACATACCAGTTAATAGAAACTATATGTTTCTAAGGGAAGTTGCAAGATTGCTAAGAGGGAATGGATGGCTTATGATTTCCGATAGTTATTGGAGAAGACAAGAAGGTGGAAAGGAACAGGTTCAAATCAGAGATACAGATAAAGGAACCTACGAAATCTACAAATATTACTATCCCCAGAGGAACTTCGGAAACTTTTAGAGAACTCATTTGGCAAAGTTGAACGTCAAGAAACAGCACATTACGAGATGATATGTATAGCCAGAAAAGGTTAAGTGTTTGAAGGGCTATTCTCAACGAAAGTTATTAATTGCACAAAGCTAAAAATATAGTCCCACTACTCAAAGTTTGACGCTTTGTTGTATAAAGGAATGAGAGAATGAGCACACACGCAGAAGATCTGAAACTGCGGTTAATGACCGTTGAGTTGCTGAGAGCTGCAAAGAAGCAGTTCACTTATCGGGAGTTGTCTAGCAAGACAGGGTTACCAGTGACTGTTTTAAGTAGGTATGCGAAGGGCCACGTCTTGCCAAACACTGCAAGAGCGAAACAGCTTGAGAAAATCTTAACCAAACTTGTCGGACTTGAGATTGAACTTCGCAGAAGAATACGGTTCAACGAAGAAGGATACTTCGATAACACCTGGATTATTGGCAACTTCAACATACTTAGGCAGGCTGCACAGCACGCTCTTTCCACTTTTGCTGGGAAAAGGGTTACTAAGGTTTTGACCGCTGCAGTGGATGGCATACCCCTCGCAACAATGGTTGCCGACTCCTTAGGCGTGAATTTAGTGATTGCAAAAAGGGGTAAAGAGGTGGGGGTTCCAGCGTTTCTGGAAGAAACGTATGTGCTAAGAGATTCTGGTGTGACTATGACGTTGTACATACCTAAAAACGCCTTAAGAACGAGAGATAGTGTGCTCATAGTAGACGATATGATAAAGACCGGAGAAACCCAAGCCGCATTAGTCAAATTGGCTCAGAAAGCAAGGGCTGAGGTGTCGGGCATTTTCTCTCTCATCGCTGTTGGGGAAGACTGGCAAAAAAGGTTAGAAGCACCAAAGCGTTGTCCAATCGAAGTTGTCACTAAGATTAGGCCAATGGAGTGACAGAACAAAATCGTCGAAGCGCGCACCCACCACATTTCTTCTTCCTGCAGAAGTCTTTTCCGACGCGAAGCAAAGCCGTCTCAAAGTTTACAAAATCTTTTCCATTAACCTTGTTTTCAATCCAAAATCTCTCCAGTTCTTGTAACAGTTCTTTGGGTCTCCCTTCCCTTAGTATTCCTAGATTTTTCGCTGCTGAAACAACCAAAGGCGTGGGTTCAGGGTTAGCTTTCTTCCAGATTCCCCTGAGTTCCCTCAAGAAAATGCCCACGGTCACATCACCTATACCCTTTCCCAACTCTTTCAGTCGTTTCTCCAAGTCAGAGGAATCTGCAGCCTTTTCATGAAGGAGATTGAGGTTCCCTTCGTATTTCGTGACCAAATTGCCCATAACTTCCAGAAGCTTATCCGCCGTTTTGAAATCGTATCTGGTGTAGCTGCCTTCGTCTAATATCTCAACTAAACCATCCCATCCAGTTTCCAAAATCCTTTGAGGTCTCAGCGCTTTCCGTTTCTCGAAGCACCTGTAGGTCTTTATGACTGCGCTTTCGGATATTGGGGCGCCAAACAAAACGGATGCTAAGAACCACTTGAAAACTTCTCCTTCCTCTCGGCTGCTTAAGTTTATACCCAACATCTCGGAATATTTTTGCCCAAAGTTGCTGGTTAATAGTTTTATGAATTCCTTTTCCATGTAAGTATCCCTCGGATTACTATGTAACTCTAGTATGCTTTAAGGATATGATTGCTTTCGGGTGACAAAAATAAAAGCCTGTGGAGACTAGAAAGGTTAGATGGTGCAGTCCCATGAGAACTATAGAGTGGAAAGACGGCACAGTGGTTACGATAGATCAAACAAAACTGCCTACCACCACAAGATTTCTGAGCATCGGGAATTGTGAAGAACTGTCCTTAGCCATCAAGGAGATGAGGTTGCGAGGAGCTCCACTCATAGGGGTAGCGGCAGCCTATGGTCTAGCTCTAACCGCCTACAATTCAAAAGCAAGGGAAAAAGAGGAATTGTTAAAGGAACTCGAAAATTCAGCTAACACGTTGAGGCGAACCAGACCCACAGCCATGAATCTTTTTTGGGCTGTTGACCGAGTTTTGAAGAAAGCCAAAGAAGCCAAAGGTGACGTGAAGGCTATAATTGAAGTTGTGGTTAAAGAAGTTCAAAAAATGGCGGATGAAGATGTTGAGATTAACCGCATGATTGGGGGGCACGGGTCCAAATTGATTAACGACGGGGATGCTGTTCTGACTCACTGTAACGCAGGTAGCCTGGCCACAGTAGACTACGGAACGGCACTCGGAGTCATACGAACCGCATGGAGACAAGGCAAAAAGATAAAGGTTATCGCAACCGAAACAAGACCAAAACTGCAAGGAACTCGACTTACAGCCTTTGAGTTGAAACGTGACGACATTCCAGTCACGTTGATAACAGACAGCACGGTTGGATATGTTATGTCCAAAGGATTCGTAAAGAAAGTTATAGTTGGTGCGGATAGAATAGTTCGAGACGCTGTGATAAACAAAATCGGTACCTACACCATCGCAGTGTTAGCCCACGAACATAACATACCGTTTTATGTTGCGGCTCCCACTTCAACCTTTGACTTAACTCACTCCTCAAAAGAAGTAACCATTGAGGAAAGGAATCCCGAGGAAATCACAACCTTTGGCTCGCAAAGAATCGCCCCAAATGGGGTTAGCGTGCTTAATCCCGCCTTCGACATCACACCACATAAATATGTAAGCGCCATAATCTGCGAAACTGGGATTCTATCCACAACCAAACTCAAGAAATCAATACGTTGAAAGAAGAGAAGGTGGTTGTTATGAATCGCTTTCCAAAAATAGGCGGTTCAGAGTATGGGTTTAAGCCGTTTTGACAAAGTGATTCTAGTTTTGCCAGCTCTGGGAGTACTTGACGTGTTGTCAACTTTATACGGGGGTTATCTTGGCTATCCTTTGGAAAGATATGAGGCTGGTTTTCTGGCTAGCTTTTTCGCTAGGCATGGTCTTCTTTACGTATATATCCCAGTTTACCTTGGAATTCTCGCTGGTATGGCGTGGGTGCTGCTTCGTATTAAGAGAGAACTGAGCCCTTCTGCTTTGTTGGACAAGGTTGTTTTTCTTCTGTTGGTTGGAGTGGTGTGCTTCGTGCATGCTCGGCTGTTTGGAACAATAATAATGAACGTTCTACTGTTTAGTAGCAGAAGTATATCTGGTGGGTTGGTGGAAGGAGTGGTTTATTTCTTTACTGTTGGGTATGTGATAATGCTGGTTTGGCGAGATGTAGTGGAGTGGATGAGAGGAGAGTAGATTGATTTTGATGAGACATACACGTATAATCCTTTGAAGCGGGAATCCACTATGAAAAACGAACCCCTTACACAATGAAGAAACAAAGTTTTTGGAAGTCACCTTCTCTACTAAAGCTTATGTGTAACCTCTAATTCTATCCATTCTAAGTGAGGTAATTTTAAAATCTATGCGAGCAACGTATTGTTGTTGACTAGAAGGTCGTAGCCTTGCGTGAACAAGAACCACAGATTGAAGAACAGCGCAACGTTGAACTAATGAAAATAGAGAGCACCCTTAAAGAAAACGGCGTCTTAGTTTCCTCTATTCAAGGCATTGAAGGACTTTCCTCTCGGGGTTACGGTGTCTCTGAAAACGGAAATCTGTTGCTCACCTTCTACGAAGCATTGTTTCTCCTCAGCAAAGGAATCATTGAAGTTAAAGATGAAAAAACTGGAGAAGAGGTGGGGTTTCAAAATCTACTTCAGTGTTTCCAGTCCGTTGACAAGAACGCGTGGGTAAAGTATCTGGTTTATCGAGACTTGAGGAGCCGAGGATACGTGGCAAGGGAGGGCTTCGGGTTAGGAATAGACTTCCGTGTCTATGAGCGAGGGGAATACGGAAAGGAAATCGCCAAACACCTAATCTTTGTGATTCAAGAAGGTCAGCCCGTTTCTGTAGAAGAATTAGCACGTGCCTTAAAATGTGTTCAAAGTCTTAAGAAAAAGCTTGTACTCGCAGTCATAAACAGAAGAGGAGAAATCGTCTATTACTCTCTCTCACAACTGACCTTAAAGTGAAGCCTCATGGAGAAATTATGTCCACACGCTTTTATGCCCCAATTTTCACGAGAAAACACAAGAAAAATCAAAAACTAAGTCTGGATGGTGATGGAAGAGAGGTGATTCAATGCCAAAATTTGGAACAATCCGAGGAATGAGAGATTTTCTGCCAAAAGAAGCAGAAAAGATGAAGTACGTAGAGCAAGTTACGAGAGAACTTGCTCATCTCTACGGTTACGACGAGGTAATCACCCCAGTTGTAGAATCCTACGAGTTGTTGGCAGCCAAGTCTGGAGAAGAAATTAGGAAACGCATGTACGCTTTCGATGATCTCGGCGGTCGAAAGATTGCCTTGAGACCAGAGTTCACCGCCTCCATAGCCAGGTTGATTGCAACCAGAATGATGAACGAGCCGAAGCCCCTTAGGCTCTATTGTTGTGGAAGCCTCTATCGTTATGATGAGCCTCAGTATTTGCGCTACAGAGAGTTCTGGCAGTCAAACTACGAGCTTATTGGCTCCAACAAACCAGAGGCAGACGCTGAAATCATCATCCTCACCAACGACCTGATGGAAAGACTGGGACTGCGTGGCTATTGGTTCAAAATCGGTCACGTGGGAATCATACGAGGAATTTTAAGTCAAGAAGGGGTTGCAGAAGAACAGCAAAATCAGATCATGCAACTGCTAGACAATAAGCAGTGGGATGAGGCATTAAGAGTCGCGCAAGAAAGTGGAGTCTCACAAATTGCCATCACAACTCTAAAGAAGATTCTGGAGACGAGGGGAAAGGATGTTTCTGAGGTTCTCAAGGAAGCGAAAAGTGTTGTAAATAGTTATGATGGTGCCGTGGCTGCTGTCGAAAACCTTCAGAACATTCTCGATCTGGTAAAAGAAAGCGGTGTACAGTTTGAGACCCTAATAGAGGCTGGTTTTGCCCGTGGTCTCGAATACTACACTGGAATGGTGTTTCAGCCTTATGTTCCCGAACTGGAACGTGAAGTCGGCGGCGGAGGACGCTACGACAAGCTGATAGAGCTGTTTGGCGGCGAACCCACCCCAGCCGTAGGAGTTGCCCACGGAATAGACCGCCTTGCCCTCGCCACGAAGAAACAGAAAGTTTTCACCACAATCGGGGCGGAGAGGCGAGTTATGGTCATCCCAATCGGTGAGGAAACGAGGGCAAATGCTATGGAAATCTCACGAATTTTAAGGAGTGTTAACATATCCGTTGAGGTTGAAGTCTTAAGACGAACAGTCTCAAAGGCACTGCAAGACGCACACCGAAGAAACATTACATATACCATCATTGTTGGAGCGGAGGAGTTGAAGGAGAATAAAGTCGTTTTGCGGGACATGAAGAAGAGGGTTCAAAGGACTGTCGAAATCAAAGGTCTTTCTGAAGAGATGCAGGAGAACTCGGCGTAACTGGCTCTGACGGGTGCTTTTTCACTATCTTACCTATCCCCATAGCGAAGAACGTTGCAAAACCGAGGCATCCAAGTATTAGGATTCCAAATGCAAAGATGTGAAAGAGTGGGTACATGCTTGGATAATAATTTAAGGCAAAGTCTTCGGTGAAAAACCAGAGATAATAGTTGAAGAACCAATGCAGGAGTATGGGAGCCTGAGCACCATACATGAGATAGGTGAGACCAAAGACCAAGCCATCCAGCGTAGCAGTTGTGATTTTTCCAGGTCCCCAACCGCCACCATAAATATAGTGAACCGCACCAAAAACTACGGACGTGATGATGATCGTAATCCATTCAAATATGCTAATGGCTCTGATGCCATAATCGCTTACAGTTTTGACGCCGAGCCATCGTTTCGCTTTGTCAGGGTGCAACAGAGTCAATATCATAAGTTTCAAGACTTGTCCAGTAGACAGTTTGGCAAGCTGCTCTCTCCCAACCACAAATAAATATAAGATTAGGAGAAAGCCTATGGAGCTCACACGGAAGCTAAGTTCTTCAACAAAGGGGGCGTATGTTAATCGGAAGAAGGTGAGAAAGGGATTTTGTTCCGTCGGTATCCCACCTGTGGGAACGCCAGCAACTTCCTCTTGAAGGAAATCTATCAAAATAAAAGACACGAGAAGCATGCTCGATATGATGGGCATGGTGAAGAGATTGTTACCGAAAAGTTTTATCATCGACTGCGAGATGCCTTTTTTAATCGCTTGTAAGAAGCTTTCCCTTAGCTTCCAAGCAGCGATAAAGCACATGATGAAGAGAACCCAAAGAAGCATGAAGATTACCCCACCGCTAAAGGCTATTGGGATGTTAAAGCCGAAGAACATGAAGACCTCTATAGGTGGGTAATAGGATTGTGCGCTTATGGCTGATCCATTTGAAGTGGAATAGAAAAGTACTAATCCCAAGGGCATTGTAAAAAAATATGAAAAGATCATGAGAACGACAAAGACAGCGAGAACCGTCACGAAAACGAATCTGAGAGTTTTTTCCCTTTCCTTTTCAGAAGCCACAGTGAAACACCAAACTTTCATCTTCACGTTTAGCATAGGCTCATTAATGTTATAACATTTGTTTCTAGAGTAAGTCTAGTTAGTGGCGGGCCCGGCGGGATTTGAACCCGCGACCAACAGCTAACTCCAGACAAGAAGCCTGTAGGAGGCTGCTACGCTGTCCTGACTGCGCTTCCCGACAAACCTCGATGCTGGTTTTGTTTACGGGCCCAGTCAGAGACGTCATTTATATGAGGTTGTTTAGAGGCTTAAAAATCTTGACGACTTCACCAGTCAAGAAGTAATATTTATAGTTGAAACATATGAATTGAGTGGTGTGGCGGGGGTACCCGAGCCAGGTCTAATTAGCCGGGTCAAAGAAACCCTTCTAGGAAAAGGGGGAGGACTTAAGCCATCAACTGTGAGAGATCCTCTGGCGAAGGCCTTCGTGGGTTCAAGTCCCACCCCCCGCACCATTATTTTAGGTATATTTTGCCATATTTTGCCCAGAAAAGCTTGTTTTGAGGCGTCGTAAGTAGAGGTTGAATCTGAACACACGTTTACCAGTAAAATCGCTTGCCTACTGCTTGTGTGCACATTGCCCCAAAAGTTTTTTAAAATATGTAGAAATAATTTGTAAGCTGAGAAGAACAAAGGTTGGGACTTTTTAAAAGATTTTCAACGCCAAAAGCCAAGTTGGAACTCAAACTCGACGAAGCTGTATATAACTATGCTGACAAGTTTACTGGGCGAATAGTTGTGGACCCGCAGGAAGAAATATCAGTGAATGAGTTTAGGTTGGAATTTAGTGGCAGTAAAAAAGTGAAATGGAAAAAAGGGTTCAGCAGTCTGAACACTACTTCATCGTTAGAAACAAAGAAAATCCCCATTGGTGGTCCGGTCAAACTACAAAAAGAACAACGCCACGAGCAGCCTTTCCAAATAGACATTCCATTCTATTCAAGGCCGGATCCATTTACAGAAACCGAGTTGAAGGTCAGAGGAGTAGTTGAAGTTCAAGGTCGATCTGACCTATCACATGAAGTAAAGGTTGGCATTACATTCCCATACGTGATCGAATGCCTAAGGCGGTACGGTGGCTGTGGCTTCGTAACACAACCATTATCAACTCCCGTTCTCACTTGCCCGAGATGTGGGAAAAGCCTAGAGGAAATGTAGAATCAGAAATACGGTGATGAAGCACGAAAAGCCACAAAGAGAATGCAGAGATTCTAGATATTGAGTACATTGAACTTTACCTCCTTTTCGTTTCTGCGCCGAGTGTTTCTTTGTCACTGTGACTACATGCTAACCGCTGGACCTCAACTGCTTCAACAGGTTTTTTGGTGAAAGAAGGAAATGAAGTGAAGTACCCCTCTAGACAAAATCCAAATAATTTAAACTGAGTTTTAAACCTAAACCCCCGCACCAAATTGGGGCTTGAATTGGGCTTTTCGTTTTGTGTAATGTTTTGTGTAGTTTTTGAAAAGAAAAAGGTGCGAATAAAGAAAGGCTTGCGCATTTGTTTTTCGTAGTGATTGCGGCAGAAAGCCTTTATTGGTTTCATAACACTATACGAATTTGATAGTTAATGAAAGAGCGAGTATTAAATTGGTTCTTCGGCGCGATAGCCACACTCCTTTTGATAATCCTAGCATTTCTGGGATGGCTCAAGTGGCTAATCTCTGCGCTTCTCATCATCGGAGGCATAGTATTTGGGTACATCGGGTTAAGGGACTTAGTGAATCCAAAAGAAAAGTCCACCCAAACCACTCTGATGTCTCTGGCGCTTCTTGGTGTAATGATACTTCTATTGACTTTTTCAGTTCTGTTGATGCTTGACATTATTCAACCTTCGCTTGAATGACATCTATCTTGCACAAAAACTGGTTAAACTCCTCGCACACAACTCTTTTTGAGAAGGCAGTTTGGTTTAGCTGTTTATGATTTGGCTGATGGATAGATAGTTGTTTAGTTATAGTAGTATTCTCCATTACGTTTTTATGCCTTCTATTTCACATATCGTATCAGCGGGATGAAATATGGAAAAGAGATTTGCTTGGCTAGTTATGGTTATCTTGCTACTCGCTATGGTTTCACCGATTGTGTCTGCGTCGTGCATGTTGCGCTTAGACCACATGAATCCCATGAAATTTGACGAAACCCAAGTTTACGTTGAACCTGAAACATCTGGTCAGCCGTTAGCTGGAAACAAATGGGCTGTTGTAATTGGCATTGCAGACTATCAAGGCACCAGCTCCGATTTGTGGCACCCCGACGAAGATGCAAAGGAGATGTACACCGAGTTAACGAGACAGCAAGGCTATCCTAAGAGAAACGTTAAATTGTTAACAAATAAAGGAGCAACAGCCTCAGCCATCGTAAACGCTGTCAATTGGCTTGTCACCAATGAGAAAGCAGGCGACGAAGTCGTATTCTTCTATAGCGGTCACGGTTATAGGGCGCCAGACTCCGAAGAATGGGACAACGACACTGAATCAGACGGCTACGACGAGATGGTTGTTACCTACGACTTCTACGGGTTGCCAGATGGTTGGTTTAAGCAGAAGTTTGCAGCCATCGAGAGCACAAAGTTCGCCCTCATGTTTGGCTCATGCTATTCAGGCGGAATGTTCGATGACGACGACGATTTGCAAGGCACTGGAAGAGTCATAGCTTCAGCGTGCAAAGCCGACCAGTATGGCTGGGATTATCTGCTACTAGGCAACACTTTATGGGGCTACTATTTCGTAGATGAGGGGCTACTAGATAACAAAGCAAACTCGGTCGAAACGGCTCACGCATACGCCTATCCACGTGTAGTTGCAGAACAGCCAGACTCACAACCTCAACTCTACGACAACTATCCAGGCGACTTCATACTGTAAAAACCAACAGATTCTCTTTTTTTTTACATTCTAACACCTTGAGTATCCAACTTTTCCATGGCTTTCACGCTATTCGTGTCGGTAAGAATCCCAAAACTGTTTGAAAGTTCTGAAACCTTCGTGATTTTTGGTCTTTTACAACGTCACGGTTTACACAGAAAGAATTTTAACGAGAGCACAGTGTAGTTTATGGTTTGTTATCCGAGAGGTAGAACGTAATGAAGTTCATTTTCGTTACCGGCGGAGTCCTGAGTTCTGTTGGAAAGGGTATAGTCACGTCATCCATAGGAAAAATGCTCCAAACAAGAGGCTTCACTGTCACAGCAATAAAAATAGACCCTTACGTAAACGTAGACGCTGGAACCATGAACCCCTACATACACGGCGAAGTCTACGTAACGGATGACGGCGGAGAAACAGACCTCGATCTCGGCTGGTACGAGAGATTCATGGACCTCAATCTTCCCAAAGAGAACAACATCACAACTGGACAAATCTATCAAACCGTCATCAACAAAGAACGACGAGGCGACTTTCTCGGGAGATGCGTGCAGATCGTTCCTCACGTTACCAATGAAATTAAACGGCGTATCCGTTTCGTTGCAGAAAAAGAGAAAGTGGACGTTGTTTTAACCGAATGCGGTGGAACTGTGGGTGACATTGAGGGACTGCCATTTCTTGAGGCGATTCGTCAAATGCGCCTCGAAGAAGGCTATGAAAACACGCTGTACGTTCACGTCGCTCTCGTCCCCATTCTAGACGTCACGGAAGAGATGAAGACAAAGCCACTACAACACAGCGTAAATGAGTTGCGACGGATCGGTATCCAACCCGACACAATAGTGGCACGGTGCACAAAGAGAATTGACTCAGAGGCGCTCAGAAAGATAGCGCTATTTGGCACAATTCCAGAAGAGGCAGTTTTTTGCTCTTACAACGTTCCAACAATCTATCAAGTTCCCTTAATCCTAGACAACCAAGGGATGGGCGACTACATCTGCAAACGCCTAAGTATGGCCGAGAAGAAACCCGAATGGAGCCAATGGAAAAAATTCGTAGACTCAGTGGAGAAACCACGTTTTGAGGTCAAAATAGCCCTAGTCGGCAAATACGCAGGCTTAGTCGACAGCTACGTCAGTATGAACGAAGCCTTACGACACGGCGGAGCGTCCTGCCAAACACGTGTCTCAATAGACTTCATCGAAGCAGAAGAGTTTGAGCAACAACCAAGCAAACTAGAAAATCTCAAAGAGTACAATGGAATCTTCATTCCTTACGGTTTCGGACCAAGAGGAACCGAAGGGAAAATAGCGGCAATTCGTTACGCACGAGAAAACGACATACCATTTCTTGGGATCTGTTACGGGTTTCAATTGGCAGTTGTGGAGTTCGCCCGCGATGTGTGTAGATTAAGAGATGCAAACAGCACGGAAATCAACCCAGACACTCCCCACCCGGTAATCGATCTGATGCCTGAACAGAGAGGTCTTGAGCAAAAGGGAGCAAGCATGAGATTGGGCGCCCATAACATCATAGTTGAGAAGAATACAATAGCGCACAGACTGTACGGCGGCGAAGAAATACGTGAACGCCACCGCCACCGATGGGAAGTAAACCCAGACTACAAAGATACCTTAGAAAAGCACGGGCTTATCTTCTCAGGCAAAAGCCCTGACAAAAAGAGAATGGAGATTCTCGAACTCCAAGACAAATATTTCTTTTTTGCTTCGCAGTTTCACGGAGAATTTAAGAGTCGCCCAGGCAGGCCAGACCCTGAATATCAGGGCTTTGTTAAGGCTTGTTTGGATAGGAAATTGGGGAGGCCAGGGACTCCAGTTCTAGAAGCCCAATCTTTGTCACCTGGGTCTTAGAGGATGTTTTGTGGGTAAGTTATATTTGATAGTTGTGTGTAAGTTTGTATTTGTTAGGTTGAGGTGAGAATTGGTGAGTGAACGGGAACTTGAAGAGGTTGGTAGAGTGTCCCACTTTTTCACAAAGATAAGCGTTGCCGTCGTGGAGTTAACTTCCACTTTATCGGTTGGAGATCGAATCGTGATTAAGGGTCCAACCACAGACTTTGAACAAACAATAAACTCCATGCAGATAGAACACGAGAATGTCAAGGTTGCAAAGGCTGGACAGAGCATCGGACTGAAGGTAGATGAAAGAGTAAGAGAAAACGACACAGTCTACAAGATACTCTGAGATTGATGAGTCTTGGCCCAACGACTCATGTAGAACAATGGATCAGTCTTATTTGACTAAGTCTGAAGTCTATACCTGCGCATGATAGCTTTGAAGAACTTTGCCGCCTGCTCGGGATCTAGGGCTTTAAGTATAGAGGAGACAACGGCGATTCCATCCACTCCAGTTTCAAGGACTAGGTGGGCGTTGTCCAAGTTTATGCCTCCCGATGCAAACACTGGTATGCGGGTTATGGATTTGGCTAATCTTATGGTGTGGAGAGGTATTATCTCGCATTGGGCGACGGATGGGGTTGGGAATACGGCACAGAAAGACACATAGTTCGCTCCAACAGTTTCAGCCCATTTAACCCGTTCCAAGTCGTTGCCCACGGTATAGCCAATTATACTTTGTTTGCCAAGGGCTTTCCTCACATCCAATGGAGTGATGTCATATCCGTCCATGTGCACTCCATGTGCCCCAACCTCTTTTGCTAACTGTAAGTCGTTATTTATGAGTAGTGGCACATCATAGTCTTTGCTTAAGTTCAACAAATTCTTAGCCAACCCTAAGGTCTCACCCTTATTCTGTTCAGTTGCCCCCCAGAGTTGCAGTACGTCGACTCCTCCTTTCAAAGCTTTTTCGACTATACCGAGTAGTCTGTGATGAGGCAGAGTTGGGTCAACTACAAGATATAAACCCTGTAACCTTGTCAACTGGATCACTTCCAGCCTTCATTGAGGGCTTTCCAGTAGGCTTCCCAATACGGGTCGATAACTGGTTTCTTCAATGGTTCACGCTCTCCATTTCTCTTTATCCACCTTCCGTGTTGTTTCTCCATTATTTTTCCAATTATCTTAGCATTAATCTCGTTTGATTCTAGGGATTTAAGAACTTCTTGAGCCTTTTCTGGTTTTACAGTAATGATTAAGGTTCCTTCGCTTAACGTTACGTATGGGTCTAGTTTAAAAAGGTCGCAGATAAGTTTCGCTTCGTTGGTGATTATAACATTGGAGAGATCTATCTCTATACCCACTCTGGAAGCCTGCGCAAGTTCATATATTGCCCCTAATAGTCCGCCCTCGGTGACGTCATGCATAGCTGTGACGCCCTCGTCTCTGAGACCTACTGAGGCGGCTGTCAAGGCATCTTTGACTACGCTGAACTGGTAAAAGTGCGACTGAGCTTTCTTGAGGAAAGATGACCCATACGCCTTTTCAACTGTTTTGGGAAACGTTCGAGCTAGTATTCCGGTGGTTGCTACGGCAACTCCCTTGGTCATTATTACGGAATCTCCGGGTTTGGCCATGTTGCTAGACAGATAACGGTCTTCTGGAGCCAACGTCATCATTACACCTCCACCAATGATCGTATAGTCTGAACCAACATATCTTCCAGTGTGACCTCCTAAAATGGCGATATCCAATTTGTTGCACTCTTTGTGGAACGCATCCCAATACTCCTCGAATTCTTCATCTTTCATGTGTGGGGGAAGACTAAAGTTTACTACCATGAATTGTGGTGGAAACCCGCAGGTGCAAAGGTCTGATGATAGCAGGTGTACTGAGAGCCAAGCCGAATCTCGCAGTCCAAGAGCAGGAATAACCGATAATGGGTCTGATGTTACCACTAAGACTTGGTTATGTCCCAACCGAACTACAGCGTTGTCGAGTCCATGATTCGGACCTACAAGAACTTCGTGTCTTTTCTTTCCCAACCTTGGGTATACGATTTTTTCCATCAACTCTTGAGAGAACTTCCCCACCTTAGACAGGTTGAGCAAGAATTCACCCCAGTTTTACTGCCACCCCAAGAAATGCACCAAAAGGGATAAGCCCAGACTGTACGTCTCCAAAAATCTTTGGGAAGACTGTTGTAGTCCAAAGAGATATAACATACTTATCGCCAAGAGCATCCTTTAACATTCGTTTCATATCAAGGATGGAATAGAACCTTGCATTTTTGTAGTAAGGGTTTTTCCCCATCTTGACCTGGATAATCCTTCTTGCGGTTGGCAGACTCCATTTGTTCATAAGCCCAAAGATTATCCCTTTACGAGCCACTCTAACCGCTTCGCATATGACCTTGGCAGGGTGAGGCATATATTCCATGCAAGCTATGAAAGTTACGATGTCAAAGGAATTGTCTTTGAAGGGCAAAAGAGAGGATTCACCTCTCACCAATCTTCCGTCAACCCAATATTTTCTAGCCTCTCTTAACATCAGATCGGATAAATCAAGTCCATAGCATTCAAGATCCAAAGACTCAAACCATCTGGTGAAATGGGCTGTGCCGCAACCTATCTCAAGTAGATTTTCCACTGGTTCCAAAGTTTTTAACAACTTTCTCAAGAGAATTTTCTCTAATTCATCTGCTCGCTTATACTTTCCCGTGTACCAAGATTCGTAGGTCTTGACAATGTCCTCCTGAAAATACCAGGCATCCTTTTGCACTCTAACCACTATGCCAAGTAAGTGATGTTCAGTATTTTTCTAATGCCTTTGAGGACATTGTAGGTAATAGACACATATACCAAGTCAATTAGAGTTCCAAGAGTTATTAGAGCCCCGGGGAATCCGAATAGATACAAGTCTGCAATGAAGAAAATTACTGTCTCAACTAATACACCAGCGGTCATAGCTATTATCTCGTCTTTCTTTCTAAGAAGCCCTACGCTAAGACCCATGGGAGCTCTAGCTATTATGATTCCAACCAAAAATATCTCCAGATAACCAGGAAGAACGTATATAGTTCCTAAGTTTGCTCCTCCTAAAAATCCGATACCGGACCCTATGCCAGAACAGATTAGAGCTGGAACTGGTCCGAGAAGAATGCCTGTGACGAATATCACTATAGGAGCTAGAGTGAGAGCGGAAAGTGGAAAAGGCATCGGTATTGATAGAATTGTTGTTACTGCAGTCAGGGCAGTCATGACGGAAGTTATCGCCAACTTGAACGTTGCTCTACTAGCTATTCCAGTTTGAGAATTAGTATTCTTATTCATTTTGTGTTTTTCCCTCCGCCAGTATTACCTGGATCAGGTTCAAGGGGTCGACGATGATGCAATCGTCCTCTCAGCCGGGTTAACCCAGCTCCCCCATCTAATCCAAGAAGAGACTCAGTGGGAAAACCCAGTATATATCGTTTTCTACATGCCCGCAGAAGTCTTGAAAAGCAGCATTGCTAGTTAGTTGTCCTGAGTGGTTGGTTTTGCTTCAGGTTTGTAGAGTCGCTTTTCATAGGCTCGTTGCGGTTTGAGTTTGCCCCGATACGACCGTGTGGATGACCGTTGGCGTTCTATGTTTTTGAGTCTGGCTTGAATTAGCGCGATCCTCGTTTTGGATGGTTTAAGGCGTATTTTTACTTTAACAGGGGGTGGTGTAAAAGGCTTTGTTTGCTTTCGAGTTCTTCTGGGCTTTTTACCAGTTTCCATCGCTTTGCTTTCAACTTTTTTGAAGGCTACAGTTCTTTCTTGAAGGTTTACATCGTGGACTCTCCAACCCGCATTCATCCAAGCGTGTCCTTGAGCGCTGCTTTGCGTGTTGCTCCACCAGCTTCGGTTTCGTATAGCTCCGAATGGAAGGTTGTTGCCAATGATCCCTTCGATCTTGGCAAAGGATAACGCAGCCTGATCGGCATATTTTGCTCGTCGTATCAAATAACTATTAAGCGGAGCGTATTTAGTTCCAGTCTTTCTGGGTGAAACTATTCTCCTTGCACAGTTCAGACATATGAGGTTGCGGTCTTCACTGGTGACATCTGCAATCATACAGCTTCTGCAGTACAATTTTTTACATCGGTAGCAACGCCTAAGAGAATAGTAAGAAAGGCCCCTACCACACAATCCACATTCTTCTTTCATGGGCGTCATACTAGACATAAGCCATATGATTCAAATGAATCTTTTCCACTTTTTGGCTTGCGTAGCGCTAAGGACGGCAACTGGCTATGAATCTTCCAATTGACCTATCATATGTTTTCTCAATTTCGGGCGGAAATAGACATCCTGGGAGTTCATTTCTTTCTTTATGATAGAGTATGCATTCGCAGCATTTTCCTTTCCTTTCACAGGTTTCGTAGGTGCAACCACAGTTCGCCAAGTTGATTTCCAGATTAGGGCATGGCTTTCTCGCACTCATTAATAACTCATCCTCTACTAAGGCTTTACTTAACGGAAATCTCCTTATTTCGTGTTTAGGTCAGTTATTGGTTGCGACGGCAACTCTTTTAACCGAAAGACTACCAGAAACAAGGAATAAGCCTTCTTACTCTAAATTTCACTCCCATCTCCTTCGCTATTTCTTGCACTTTTGAAACATCAACTTCAGGAACAGTAACAGCCGTTATTTCTAAATCGAATTCTTTAGCGGCTTTCTCAACAAACTCCAAAACGCTTTCGTAGGCGTCTTCAAAGTTTGGTCTACAAATCCGATTGTAGGTAGGTTTGTCATGGGCATTTAGGCTCACACTTATTCTATCCACTCCAGCCTCTTTCAGTTCTTCAACAACATCCCTCTCCTTGTTCAACAGAAAACCTTGACCATTCGTGTCGATTCTCACGACTTTCCCAAAATATTTCTTTATCCACTTCGTTACGCTAAGAATACAGTCTAATCTTTCTAGTGGTTCTCCAAGCCCACAAAAAACAACTTCATCCCAATCTCTCCTATTGATAACCCTTTGTAATTCTGTGATGACTTCTTCGGGAGATGGTTCCTGCCTTAACCTTAAGTTAAAGCCTTTCAGATTTTGTGTGAAATTTCTGAAGCAGAAATAGCAATTGTTAGGGCACCTGTCAGTTATGTTGAGGTATAAGTTGTTTCCAAGCCAATACACAACACTGGGCTTTCTCATTTTCAAGGGCACAGCGCTCCATCTCTAATTTAGAGAACTGCAAGAATAATTGTTATCAGTCCAGCTATCCAACAATAGTAGGCAAAAAGGTGAAATTTTTGTTTTATGAATATTGTTTGCAACAGTTTTAATGATATATAACCTACAACAAAAGATGTTATTGCACCCAAAACTGTTAAACCAAAATCAAGGTCTCCCACCATCAAACCAGCATGGTTTTTTACGATTGCTGCCACCATTGCGCCGAAAACTGCTGGTATTGAAAGTAAAAATGAATATTTTAGGGCTTTTTCCCCTTTCACTTTCCTCAATAACCCCGTCGATATTGTCAATCCGCTTCTTGAAAGTCCTGGAACTGTTGCTAAGCCTTGTGCGATGCCTATGAGCATTGAGTCAATATGATTCAGTTCCTTTCCGTCTTTTACGTGCCTAGAAACATACAAGTAGGTACCCGTGACCACTAACGCAAAGCCAACCATGAGAGAGTTGGAAAAAAACCTTTCAATTATGTCGTAGTATAGAAGCAAAAAACCAATAATGGCTGTAGGTATGCTTCCCACAATGATGAACAAAGCCATTTTTCCTTCCTCGCTCTCAAAATCCGCCCGGAAGAATGCCTTGAGAATACCCACAACATCTTTTCTGAAGGCGATCAATACGACAAATATTGTACCAATGTGCGTGGCTATGTCAAAAATCAATATGGATTCGGATTCTATACCAAAGTAATTCTGGGCAATGGCTAAATGTCCTGAACTAGATATTGGTAGCCACTCTGTTACCCCTTGGATGATTGCGAGAATCAGGATTTGAATCAGGTCCATAATCGCTACCTCAGTAGTGGTTAAGTCGTTTCGATGATTTTGTTGAAGAGGAGGGTTGGAGGGTTGGGTGAAAGAATTATTTTTCGTCCATCTTTTTCATCCACTTGGCTACGTCTCTCAGCGTCGGATTTGGAGTTACGTCGATGACTGGAATATCTAGTGTGCCCATTGAGAGAGTCGGTTTGTATTGAGGCATCAAGGCATACACCACGTCTTCCCAATAGATTCTGCCCTCCAAAAACTCTCTCATCACAGAATCTGTCGTGGGTGGCAAAATCGAATACGAGAATACGACTCCCTCAGCCCATTTAAGAACCATAGGTTCTCCAGTTCTGATAATGGTGGCTATGGTGGTGGATAATGCTTCCACCGAAGGGTATCGCGTACACTCAAGAAAGATCACCTCTTTTGGAGGTCGACAAACAATCTTCACCATCAGAATCTTTCCTCACAACTCTCCTATTGTATAAAACTCGAGTTTTTAACCTTTTTATCTCTTATTTTCTCAAATAAAGCCAAAGTATGGAGTTTTCTTGACCTGTACTTAGGAGGAGGCTTAAAGACTGACTGAACGATAATTTTATTAATAACTTATGGTTAAAATCAAAAAAGAGGTGAATGGCGTGCCCAAGAAGAAGGGAAAGAAGAAAGCTGCTCCAAAAAAGGCGTGACAAGGAAATAAGCTGCTTTTAATAGGTCGTACGCCTCATTTTTCTTCTATTTTTAGGGAATAGATGATTTTTCTCAATATCTCTCTGAATAAACGTTTTTGAGGGTTTGAAACCGCGACCAAACAGGTTTTAATTGTGTCTGTCTAGGTCTCTATAGAGGGAGACGGTGAATAATTTCGTTGTTTTAATCCTTTTTGAATTTTTTCTTCAATATAGTTTAGATCTCTGTGATGGCGCCGAGGCTTTTCTATTTCTCAAAACATGATATCGATGGAGCCCCGGCCGGGCTTCGATCCCGGGACCTGCGGCTTACGAGGCCGCCGCTATACCAGACTTAGCTACCGGGGCTCTTGAGAAGTGAGGGAATGCACATTCTTAAGAGATTCGGAAGACTTAGCAGAAAATTTTTCCTAGAGGAGATATGAAGGTTATCAAAGTAGAAAAGAGTGTTTGTGGCAAAGTAGATGTTGGGGAGAAGTTTGTGAGCATGGTGATTGACGAGCAAATGTGGAGGCGATATTCCGCCAAACTCCAGAATTCAGAGGCACTGAAGGTGCTTCGTGAAGTGATTGACTACATAACCGAAAAACTGAAGCCAAGGATCGATGACGCAGATGTCTGGAGAGAAGGTGTGGCTTTCTTCTCTAAGGGCAAAGAGTTCTTAACCGTCGAGGTAACGACCAAGGGGCTACGCATACATTTCTATCCTTCGGCTGGTGTGCTTTTCAACGGCGAAGAAAAGTTCTTGGTTGAACGGGTCAATCTTTGGAAGAGTTCATATCGCAAAGCTTCAGGCAAGTACCGAGCAATGACCGTTTGGGTCTCAAAGGAAACGCATCTACCAGCAATCAAAAAGCTTATTGACAGGATTCCACTGTCTCAATAGAACTCCTAGTTAGTAAAAATTAATAATGATTTAATCCGAGTTGACTTTTGCCCTTCAGATGATTTTAAAACATCAAGAAACTAACCATACAGAGGAGTTGTCCTAGTTGAGCCTGGTTGAGAAACTCGGCGAACGCAAGATAATTGACATAATTTTAGGGTGCTTAGACCAGATGCCCAAGATGCCTGTTCCGTTTGGTGACGACGTTTCAGCTGTTGACATCGGAAATGGAAAGCTCGGTGTGATAAAAACTGACATGCTTGTTGGTAAGACTGACGTCCCGTCCAGCATGAGTTTTTGGCAAGCCGCCCGCAAAGCGGTGGTCATGAATGTAAGCGACCTCGCCGCAAAGGGGGTTCAACCCATCGCTATACTGGTTTCGCTTGGGGTACCCAGAGGCTTAACTAAAAAGAACATCGAAGAAATTGGCAAGGGACTAAACGCTGGAGCCCGAGAATACAACGCCTACGTTTTGGGCGGAGACACTAATGAGGCTTCAGACTTGATAATCAGCTGCACCGCCTTCGGAATTTGCCAGAAAAATTTTTTAGTGAAGCGAAGCGGTGCCAAGCCATACGATTTGGTGGCGGTGACAGGTCTTTTTGGAAAGCCCCCTGCAGGCCTGAAAATTCTCCTTGAAGGGCTCCCAGCTTCTAAAAGATTGGAGAAGGCGCTCATTGACTCGGTTTTGATGCCACAAGCCAGACTCAAGGAAGGTCTTGCTCTCGCCCAAGGCAGAGCGATGACTGCTTCGATTGACTCTAGTGATGGATTGGCATGGAGTCTTCATGAAATCTCTCGAGCCAGCAATGTAGGTTTTCTTATCGACAATCTTCCAGTTGCGAAGGAAGCTGAGGAATTCGCAAAAATCAACGATCTGAACCCAACAGAACTAGCCCTGTACGGTGGAGAAGAATACGAACTCGTTGTCACAGTAGCACCTGAGCTTTGGGAAAAAGCACAAAGCATTACCCAAGACGTTGGAACGCAACTAATAAGAATTGGAAAAGCAACAAAAGAAAAAACCCTAATTCTCAAAACTAACAAGAAAACTCTTAAGATAGAACCGAAAGGATGGGAACACTTCAAAACAACTTAAACGAGGCGGTATCAAATGACGGAGACATATGACATCGGTAGTCTGCCTAATCCAGAGGAGTTTAACGAAAAGAAATTCCTTAAAGGTTCAACATTATATTCTTCTAATCCGCTTCATGAATCTGCTCAGTATTTTGAAAAAATGGTAACGCAGGTGTTCGTTGATAAGGCGAAAGCGGGCATCGACATCCCAAACTATCCACAATTCAGAGATGTGTACCAAATGTTCCTGGACCCAATCGAAGGCGCAGAAAAAGTCAAAGGACACTACACGCAGACTGGCATCCTATCGATGAAAAGAGAAAAAACCATGATACCAGAGGTCACAGCCATAAAGAAAAACTCTCAAAGATTAGGCGAAACGATAGGTGAACCATTCAAGATCAGGGTGTGCGTTGGTGGACCGCACATCCTCTCTTCTTTTTTCACATATAGAAGTAACGAAATCTTTAGCCAACTGTCAGATATCATCTCGATGATGGTGGAAAACAACGTTTTCACTGGGAAGCATGCGAGTGTCAGTCTAGTCTCTGTAGAAGAACCGCTTATCGGCATATTAGACGACCCTTTAATCTCTTATGGTTCGGAAGGAAGAGAAAGACTGCTGAAATCTTGGGAATCGATTCTCGGCAAAGCAAAGGCTAAAGGAGTACAAACAATCCTTCATCTTCACGACACGTCAGATGAAATTTTCTGGCAAACAAAATCGTTGGACGTTATCGAGGCACCGGTGGATGATGCAATCTACCAGATGAAGAGGACAAAACAACTTCTTGACTCAACAGACAAAGTCTTAATGGCTAGCCTATGCACAAACGACTTTGACAAACTAATCCAACAAAAAATCCTCGGAACCCAGAAGCAAGCAAACGCCTTGACAATTGGCGAACAGACCGCAGAAGCATGGAAAAGCATCAAATCTGGAAAATTGAAACCCGAAACCTTTCTAGAAAACATCACCTTAATGAAAAATCGATTGATCAAGATTGTTGAAAGGTTTGGCGCAGAAAAAGTTCCGTATGCAGGGCCAGAATGCGGCTTGAGAGGGTTTCCTACTTACGAGTGTGCTCTTGAATGTTTGAAACGGGTTTCTAAGGCTGCGAAAACGTACGAAAAGAATGTTAGAGTTTAAAATTCCTTATGCCTCTATTTCTGTATGATTTCTTCAATGAGTTTCGTTATACGCTTGTTTTTTAGGCTGTAAAAGACCCATTTTCCTTCGCGCCTGTCCTTCACTAACCCCGCCGTTTCCAATATGCCCAAATGATGAGAGGCTGTAGGCTGGGTCAAATCCAATGCAACCATGATCTCGCAAACGCACATCTCTCGCATGTTGAGAAGCCCCAGAATTTTCAGTCTTGTTTTGTCAGCGAGTGCCCTAAACATTTGGCTTTGCGTTTTCACAAGGTTTTCATCTGTTATTTCTTGAACGAGCTGTCTAAGTTCTGAAGCGTACTTTGAAACGTCTTCTGCTGGACAGATTCCTGACTTTACTAGGCGCTCAAGTCTTTTGCTTACCCTCGGTTTTCGTTCGAGAACCATGGTTGCCACGATTTAAATTTTATATCAAAATATTTAAATATGTTTTGAATGTTTTCATATTCACAAACTTAAATATGTAGTTCTCACTCACTGGAACTGGCAGAGGAGGAAGAAATGGCTAGAGAAAGTCGTCGGCTCGGCACATTTGAGAAATACCTAACTTTATGGATTTTCGTGTGTATAATGATTGGATTGTTGCTGGGAAGGTTCTTTCCAGCCTTTGGTCAATATCTAGACTCTTTGAGATTCGTTAAGTTATCGATTCCAATCGGCGTCTGCCTGTTTTTCATGATGTACCCCACGGTCGTGGGTATAGCCTTTAGCGATATCAAGAAGGCTATAAAGAAGCCGAAACCCATGCTTCTCACCATAATTGCGAATTGGGTCATCGCTCCACCCATAATGACGTTGTACGCAAACCTGCTTCTCAATGATCCGATGCACAGAGCTGGCGTCATACTGCTAGGCATGTCTCCATGCACCGCGATGGTCATGTGGTGGATGATGTTGGCAAAAGGAGACCTCGCTCAGGGATTAATAAACACAGCCATCAACGCACTGCTGATGCTGGTTCTTTACGCCCCTCAATCCGCCTTCTATCTGGGCGTAAGCGGCATACCCGTACCTTGGGATTTGATTGCCATGAGTGTGATCACTTTCATAGCACTTCCAGTATCCTTAGGGGCAGTCTCTAGAAGGTTACTAATCGGAAGAAAGGGGAAAGAATGGTTTGACTCCATTTACCCTGAGCTTGTGCGCAAAATCTCCATTATCGCTCTGCTTCTCACTCTGATTGTCATGTTTTCCTTTCAGGGAGAGATAATCCTCAACGATCCCCTTCTGGTGGCTTACCTTGCCGCTCCAAATCTCCTTCATTATGTCACAATGATCGCCATAACCTATACGACCTCTTGGCTGTCAAACTGGGACTACCCAACATCCATAGACACCACTCTTATCGGCTCAAGCAGCCACTTCGAGGTCGCCATCGCAGTTGCAACAACCCTCTATGGGCTTAATTCAGGTGCCGCCTTAGCCACAGTTATAGGGCCTTTAATGGAGGTTCCACTTATGCTCTCTCTGGTTAAGTTTGGTCTACGAACACGTCACTTGTTCCCAAGAAACAAAGCCGGTTAGAAATCGCTCAAGTTGTCAGTGTGAGGTTGCTTTCAAAAGCACTTCGTAATCCATGGCTTCCTCCCACTCGCTTATGCACCCACCCGATGGGATCAAAGTGACCGTTATTCCATCAGGAATTTCTTTCCTTGGGTCATCTCTTACATTCAGCATCTGTCCTAAATGGCTATAGGCACTTATTGCCACTTGTTTATAGAACCTGTTCTCCACAGGATTGTAGATCATATGGAGGAGACTTCGATAACCTGGCAGTGGAAAACTTCCTTTGCTGATTATCATCTTGTCTACACTGCGGATTGCATCTATGAGATTGGCTCTTTCATCTAGCAATAGATTCAACTCTCGACCTATGACCTTGTTGATTGTGGGCTCATGAATAAACAGCTTGATCCTCTTCATCCTTATCCCAACTTGAACTTTCTCTTGGTTGCCTCAACCAAACCCATGGGACCAGTCATCATCACGTCACCAGCCGGAGCCGCAAAGTGAACAGAAAGGTCTGTTTCAGCTAGGATGTTCCTGTTGGGTCCAGAGGCTACAACCCTCTTTATTTTTGAGAAGCCTGGTGGGTCGGCAAGAAAGAATACACCATGACCGTTATCTTCGAACACTTCTTCATCACTGAGTTTTCCATTCGCGAAAGCGACCAAAAGACGCTTAATCTTTCTAGCATTTAACAGTCGTGTGTGGTGTTCCATCACCCCGACAATTTTCCCGTTTGAGATTACTGCAGCCATGGTATGTCCGTTACCAACGTTTACAGCAAGAATTGGATCAGTTTTCTCTACCACTGGATCTCTTAGACACCCGAGTATGGCAGCGGGAGAGGTGTCCATAAGCAAGACCTTAGCCGTTGGCAGTTGTCTTCTTGAAGCTAAAGCTGCGGACCTCATTCTCAAGAAATACGATGGGATTTCCCCTTCTGTGAATGCCAAAGTTTCAGGTCTTGGATTGTCGTTTAATAGCTCTTTCATCTTTTGAATGCGAGCCTTTCTATTGCTCATTCCCTTAGGAAAGGCACCGTGATCTTGGACAGCGATTGCCACAACATCAACATCGGAAAGAGTTTCATCGAATTCTGTCAAGAATTTTTGCAGTTTTTCAAGGTTGACCTCTTGGATAGTCAAGGTTTCCCCTTCGAAATTTCTGGGCTCGTTTTCTTCTGCAGTTATCTCGATCCCTAGTTCCTTGACCTCGTCGAGGTCGTTTCTTACGGTGTAAGCTGCATTCTCAGTCATCACAACTCTTAGTCCGTTCTCAATGTGGTTCCTCAGAGCGAAGGAAAACGCGCCTCCGCCTATGATGTCGCCTTTGACGAAGATATCCTTGAACAAACGAGTGGCTTCCCTCACCTTTGCCGCGAAGACTTGGGATGGAGAGGGTAAAACCATCTTTATGCAGTTCTCTATGCTCTTTTTTCTGCCGTCGTATAGCAGAACGTCCTCTGTGCCGGCGCCAATGTCTATGGCTAAGATTTTCATCTACTTTTCTCCTTTTTATTGGAAGCCATTCTGTCAGAGTTTGTTAGGGCTTACAGAGTGTTTGATTTGTGCATATAAGGTGTGGAGTTATCCTTAAGAATGCGTTAACTCCTAAGCTCTTTGATGTGTTCTTCTACAGCCGCGAGTTCCTTCTTCAACTCCTCCGCATAGCTTTTCAACTTCTCTACTTTCTCGGCTTTGGTTAAGAATCGCCTACCATGCCTATGCTCTCGCTCATGATGGGGTGGACCACAGCAACATTCTCTGCACATTTTTTTCTTCACCTCCGTTTCAGTGCAGTAAAAAGTATTAAAAGTAAAGTATTTAAACTATGAAGTTTATAGCAATATACCTACTATTCAAGAGGAAAGTAGTTGCATGCATGAAAAAAGTAGGCATCTTTGTTTCTGCCCGCTCAAAGGCATAATAGATGTCATAAGTAAGAAGTGGACCCTCCTAATCATTAACGCTCTCGGTAATCATGGAAGGTTGAGATTCAATGATTTAATGGAGGAGTTGAGGGGTATCAGCCCAAAAACTCTCTCCGATACTCTCAAGTGCCTCCAGAATGAGGGATTAATCAAGCGTGAATCGTTTGCTGAAATACCTCCACGAGTTGAGTACTCACTCACAAAGGACGGTACGGACCTCAGAAAATCAATCATACCTCTTTTAAGGTGGGCTGCCACAAGAAACAACACAAACAAAGCAAGGTGTGTTCAAACCTATCGGAGTATCCCCGCCCATCAAGTCAAAAATGACGCAGGATAACGCAGAAACTTGACCGATTGACGTTCTGTTAAAGCCTACTTTTAAGCAAGTTCACATTTCCAGATATCATCTGACGTTTTGGGCATCTAGCCCAACGTATCGGAAGACTTATAAGTCAACGTTGATATCAAATTTGATATCAATAGCGATGGTGAAATCAAATGAGCGATATAGATTACCATCCTCCACCCTTCAAACATTGGATGAAACACTTCGCTGCGGTTCCAAAAGGTTTCCTAAGGTACTACGTTCTAAGGTTGCTGAACGAAAAGCCCATGTCTGGTTCAGAGATAATGGAGGAAGTTGGAAAACGAACTAAAGGAAGTTGGAAGCCGAGTCCCGGCTCCATTTATCCGCTGATGGCTTGGCTACAAGACAACGGGTACGTAAAAGAAGTCCCAGAACAGGAGGCTGGGATGAAACGCTATATTCTAACCGAGCGGGGCAAGGAGTTTCTTAAAGAACACTTGAAGAAGAGAGATGAACTCCGAGAGAAATTCATATTTTTTATGCAACCGTTCCCGATGCCTCCTCCATTGGAACTTCTGTCGCTCAACTTCTATCCACAAAAGATAAGGGAACTAGTGGAGACACTAAAGAAACTGGCAAGGGCTTTATGGAGTCTTCGGAGCAGTCTGAGGAAGAAGTATTCAGAGAAGGCTGTTGCTGAAGCCAGAGAGGTAATAGAAAGGGCTACTAGGGAAATTGAAGAAATAGTTAAGAAATTGAAGGAGTCAGAGTCAGAGAATGCGCATGCGACCGGGTGATTAGGTTGAGTATGATTATTGAGACTCAAAACTTGAAAAAAAGGTATCGGATGGGTAAGCTTGATGTTTCCGCTCTTAACGGAGTAAACCTACGAGTCGAAGATGGTGAGTTCATCAGCATCATGGGGCCATCAGGCAGTGGAAAGACAACCTTACTCAACCTTATAGGTGCTTTGGATAGACCGACTGAAGGAAGAGTGCTTATTAAGGGAACTGACATTACTAGGCTTAGCGACGATGAGCTAGCAGAGCTGAGAAATCGGGAGATAGGTTTCGTTTTCCAGTTCTTTAATCTTATGGCTCGGATGTCCGCTTTGAAGAATGTTGAACTTCCAATGGCTTTTGCTGGCTTGTCACAGGAGGAACGAAAAAAGAGGGCAACAGAACTTCTTGAGAAAGTTGGTTTGGGGGATAGACTTGATCATCGGCCTACAGAGTTGAGCGGCGGAGAACAACAGAGAGTTGCTATTGCCAGAGCATTAGTGAATGCTCCTTCAGTAGTGCTTTGTGATGAGCCTACTGGAAACATAGACAGAAAGACAGGTAAAGAGATTATCGAAACTCTCAGAAAATTAAATAGAGAACAAAAACAGACATTCGTGATTGTCACGCATGATCCCCTAGTAGCTCGTTCCGTGGATCGCATAACACATATGCAGGATGGGCTAATCGTAAGAGAAGAAACAATCAGGTGATGAATCATGTCTAGGAAGAGAAGTTCCATGATATTGTCAGTATGCCTTCTAATGTTATTCGTTATGAAGTATACACAACCTACGATCGCGTTTGAAAATCCGTTGCTGGAAATTAAAGTCACTGGGTATAGCCTTACTGCTGGGGGTGAGAACGAAATGAGTATTTCTATCCAAAATATCGGTGAGACAAATGCTTTCGATGTTAAGGCAGCCTTGACAGTTCCCTCAACTGTTTCAGGAATATCTATCGTGAAGGAATCATACGTGGTGTTTGAGCATATATACTGCTCCGAAGACACAATAAGATGGATGCATCCCATCTTATACGTTGAAAGCGACTGCCCACTCGGACCATATTCTTTGACTCTCATGCTGGAATACACTGATAGTTCAGATAGAATGTATACCGATAGTGTGCAAATTGGTGTTGTTGTCGACGCAGTAAAGCCCACAGACGCTCCGTTGCTGGAGATTAAAGTCACTGGATATAGTCTTACAGCTGGGAGTGAGAACGAAATGAGCATTTCCATCGAAAACATGGGCAAGACAAATGCTTTCGATGTTAAGGCATCTTTAGCCGTTCCTTCAACTGTTTCAGGAATATCGATTGTAAAGGGGTCTTACGCAATGTTTGAGAAGATAGATTCCATTTATTACGCACAACATGCGGTGTGGCTGTATCCCGTTTTGTATGTTGAGAGCGACTGCCCACTCGGAGCCTATTCTTTAACGCTCACGCTAGAATATACTGACAACTCGGATGAAACGCATATTGAAAGTATGCAGATCGGTGTTGCCGTTGGCTCCGTTCAGCCAACAGAGCGCACAAGAATTGCGATTCAAAATTTTCAGGTAACACCTGCCAAAGTTTTTCCAGGTGATGAATTGGCTGTGGAACTAGAACTGAGAAATTGGGGAGCCAACGCCCACGATGTTCAAGTGCAGTTGACAATTGATTCTCAGAGTCCATTTGTTTCTCTCGATCCCACGCTTGTTTTTGTTGGAGACCTGGAATCAAACCAAACTGCAAAAATCCTTTACAATCTATCCGTCAGCGGAGATGCAGATGCACGTCTCTACACTCTTCAACTGGTCATCTCATATAACGATGTGTATGATCAGTCAAAGAGTCTAACTGAGGCAGTAGCGATACCTGTGCACAGCATTATCGACTTTCGCCTCCTTGACGTTCAGCCTTCAATTATCACTGTGAAACCTGGAGAAATAGTTACAATTGAAGCTGATCTGCTTTTATTGGGAACCGAAACTGTTGACTTTACAGAAATTGAAATCGTAGAAAATCGTTCAATTGGACCCCTCATATCCGTCCCTGAAAGTTACGAATACATCGGCCGCATAGACCCTGACAGCCCCACTCTATTCACTATCCAATTCAAAGTCGACCCGAACGCTACTTCTGGAACCTACACCATTCAAATGAGAGTTAGTTGTTGGGATGGATACAATCAGAAACGCCAAGCCATAATCGATCTACCCGTTTTCGTCAAAGAGTTCTCAAATCAGAACGAGGAAACAAGTCCAACATTTTTGGACATAATCTGGACCATAATCAAGATATTATTTGGTGTAAAGCCATAGGGGGTCTCCACTTGAAGCTCACGGACATAGTCTTCATAGCCGTGGATGGAATAAAAGAACGCAAGTTCAGAGTAAGCCTCAACGTGATGGGTATATTAATAGGAATATCAGCCATAGTGGCTCTCCTATCCATCACGGAAGGGATGAGCGTATCCATAAATCAGGAGTTGAAGATTTTGGACCCCACTACAATAATTGTCATACCTGGAAGTTTCATGGGAATGGCTGAACAGGGAGGTGGGGCTACTCTCACTCTGAGAGACATCGACCGAATAGAAAGAATATCCGGGGTGGCTATGGCAACTCCGGTGATAAGCAAAACGGTTGAAATCCAAATAGGTGGTTACTCAGATTCTGTAACAGTTACGGGCATGATCCCAGAAGAGTATACCCAAGCTTTTGCCACTGTCGAGGTGACAGAGGGCAGGTTCTTACGGGGAAGTGATGATTTGTCTACGGTATTAGGAGCTAGAGTTGCCTACCCTCAACATCTTGAGGAACCCATAGCACACGTTGGAAGTCGGGTAACATTGGATATTACGGGACAGGAAGAAAAAGAGACTGTCACTTTTAGAGTATCTGGGATTCTAGAAGAGATTGGGGGAATGATGTTTGGCTCTGCAGATACCCGGATATTCATTGCCTTCACAACGGCACAACGGATTTTCCATACAGGCAACATAGTCGACCAGATTATAATAAAAGCCGAGAGTATAGAATCCGTCGACGAGATCACAAGAGAAGTCCAAGATGAACTCGGCGAAGGTGTGATGGTACTGTCGTCTCAGGTTATTACAGGGATGGTAGGAAGTGTAATGACGATGTTAGGGGCGATACTTGGTGGAATAGCTGCAATATCGTTAGTTGTTGCGGGGATTTCGGTCATCAACACCATGACGATCTCGGTTATGGAGCGGACACGTGAGATAGGGGTGATGAAGGCGTTAGGTGCAAAGAGCAGGGATGTGTTGATGATGTTTCTCACCGAATCCTTATTGACAGGATTAATTGGAGGAACGATCGGCGTAGTTTTCGGGGTCTTCCTCGGCCAGATAGCGTCAGTCATGTTGACGTTTATGTGGGATGTTTCTCTAACATCTGTGCCATCACTGGAAGTTGGAGTAATTGGAATAGTGTTTGCGGTCATAACTGGAACGTTGTCCGGGCTTTACCCCTCCAGGAAAGCATCAAAACTTGCTCCTGTGGAGGCTTTAAGATATGAATAACAGAGAAAGTGGAAAAGCGAGTTTCATAAAAGAGATCATTGGATGTCTAATCTCTCCTCGAAGTATATTCAGGTCAATATTGGAGAAGCCAAGCCTCATGAAGGCGACTGCACTAATCTTCGTGATAGCGATCGTTGCGGCATGGGCTAGCTTCAATTACGCGGGAAAACTTCCTCTGACTTCCTTACCGCAAGTGTCGGAGGGACAATTTCCAGGTCAAAGGTCCTCAGTAAATTCTGAGCAACTTCGTCAAGTATGGATGGTCATAAGCACGATGACGACAGTGATCGGCATTTTCGCAATTTGGTTTATAAGTTCAGTTCTTGTTCATGGCTTTTCAAGAACTTTGGGAGGAAAGGGATATTTCAAGAGCCTTCTAACATTAGCTGGATATGCCTCAACACCTCTCTTTTTTCAACATGCACTTCGTCTCGTGGATTCGTTTACGGTTAGTCAAGAAGGGTTACTTCAAATTGCAACAAGTCTTCAGATATCGGCCTATCCGCTTCTCAACTCGATTGCAAATGCAACCGTAGATATTTTCACAATCTTTAGACTATGGTCCATGGTTCTCCTCATAATCGCTACCCGTGAAAACTATAAGATATCAACGACCAGGGCTACAGTTGTCACAGTTTCGGCATTCATCATAGTAGTCTTCATATCCGCATTTCTTCCCTTTATCTGAGAGAGTGAGATAATGGTAAAGAAATTGATGAGTAGAAAGTTGGAGAAGAGGTAGAGAACTTGCCTGTCATCGAAACTGACAACCTCACCAAACACTTCGGAAAAATCATAGCCGTAGACCATGTGTCCTTCTCTGTAGAAGAGAGCGAGATATTCGGATTCTTGGGTCCAAACGGAGCTGGAAAAACAACGACAATCCTCATGCTAATCACATTACTGAAGCCAACTAGTGGAAGAGCAACTGTTTGTGGCTTTGATATAACCAAGGAACAAGCTAAGGTTAGATCGTGTATAGGCTACGTTTCCCAAGACACCGCTGTAGACGAGAACTTGACGGGAAGAGAAAACCTGTTGCTTCAAGGTCGCTTCTATCATCTACCCAAAGAGGTTATGGAAAAACGCATAGAGGAGGTCTTAAAAATGGTTGACCTCACAGACCGCGCAAACACCCTAGTATCAACATACTCCGGCGGAATGAGAAAACGACTCGACATCGCAGAGGGTTTGATTCACAGACCAAGAGTATTGTTTGTGGATGAACCCACACTTGGTTTGGACATACAGACGAGACACAAGATTTGGGAATACATACAGCGCCTGAGAGAAGAAGCTCACATGACAATCTTCCTAACAACACACTACATGGACGAAGCAGACAAACTGTGCGACCGCGTCGGCATAATAGACTATGGCCAAATCAAAGTTGTTGGAGAACCAAACGAACTGAAAAGCCAAATTGGCGGCGACATAATCACATTGAAATTCACAAATGAGACAAACAGTTACGCCAATCAAGCGCTTGCAGAAATCAAGAAACTTTCGTCAATAGAGAACATTGTGCCAATAAAAGATTCCTTCAACGTTGTGGCAAAGGATGGAGAAACAACCGTTCCAAAGATTTTTGAAGTAGCAAGCAAAGTAGGTGCCACAATAGAGTCGATTTCGCTGAAAAGACCTACATTAGATGATGTTTTCATGGCTTATACTGGAAGAGAACTCCGAGAAGAAGCCGGTAGCAAAGAAGACTTGATGAGAGAGAGAATAAGAATGTGGAGGGTAAGGATGTGAGCGTTTTAGGCGACATATGGAGCGTATGCTGGAGAGAACTCAAACGATTTAGGCGTCAACCAGCTAGAATATTAATGTCAATCGTGCAGCCAATAATATGGCTAGCTCTTTTAGGCAACATGATGCAGGCAATTACGCCAATGCTTGGTCCCGGCATAAAAAGCTACTTGGACTATATGGCACCAGGAATCGTAGTCATGACAACAATATTCGGTGGGGTCTTCGGAGGACTCTCAATCGTCTGGGATAGACGTCTTGGCTTCCTAAACAAGATGCTTGCAGCGCCAATATCGAGGTCTGCAATACCAATAGGGAAGATGATAGCCTCAGGCCTAATATCGTCCCTTCAGGCAACATTGATACTCTGTGCAGCAATAGTTATGGGAGTAAATGTTGCAACGGGTCCACTTGGCGTTGTCGCTGTGATACTGATTGCGATGATTCTGTGTCTAATGCTTTCAGGCATATCACTTGCCTTGGGGGCGGTCATCAAAACCCATGAAACTCTAATGGTAGTGATGAACTTCTTGACAATGCCACTAATGTTCACAAGCAATGCGCTATTCCCGAAAGAACTGATGCCTAGCTGGCTTCAAACTATCGCTGACTGGAATCCAATAACACACACGATCACGCCGATCAGAACCATTACAAAAGGCTGGGAATGGGCACTAATATTGCCAGATGTGGCTAAAATAGCAGCGTTGACTTTAGTAATAATGGGTATTGCTACGATGCTTTTCAGAAGAAGCATATCGTAAAACCCCAAGGTAAGTTCTAGCGTAATTAAGAACTTGACATACTCCAAGCTCTCTGTTCTCCACTCCAACGCGGGGTTTGATGTCACCAAAGTTGCACTGGATTTACCAGTTTCTGATTGGCTTTTCTCTGGCGGGAATCTTGATTGCGTGAACAGGACTGAGAAAGGGCTAGTTGTGTTGCCTACTGAGAAAAAGTGGGGAAGAAGGTTATGCCCTGGTTTATCATTCCGCCCCCTAACCCTAAGAAGATATCGATATCAAGCTTAGTTGTTGAAGCTGGATAGTTTGTTGTTCTTATTTTGCATTCTGTATCGGTTTGCTTTTCCACGACAAAGTCTCCTGGGGTTAACGATATTCCACCGATATCTGCGAATGCGGTGAGGCTGACACCTAGGTTTGAGCCAACGGATATTGGTTGGACGATGACTCCTCCCAGTTCTATTCTAGCGGATATGCTTCCGCTTTTTTGCAGATTATTGGCGTCGACTCGTAGCATTAACCCTCCAGCGACTATCTTGAGATTTAGTTGGTTGAATGAAGCGTCGTCGAGGACTTCCACCGATAACCCTCCAGCATACATAACGATGGCGTCAAGGTTCTCAACGTTTGAGTGCTCTGACAGCACAAGCGAAAGAGCGCCCACTCCCACTCTCAAAGTTCCGTTGTATGTGCAGTCACTGCCGAACGTCGCATAGAGGTCGGCTGATTCCGCAAATACGTTGACTGGTAACACACCAGCTGTTACAATGCCGTATTCCACTGTTGGTGCTGTTTGGTTTGCGTCTTGTTCGAACCTGAGCCTGTAAACTAGGTTCTCGTCGTCAGTGAAGTTGACTTCCACTCCGCCGCCCTTTATCGTTAGGTTTAGGTTCACAAATGTTACTCCTGGGACCGTAGTGCTGTAAAGGGTTTTTTCTGTTATGACAGGCTTTCTTTCTACGGGAACCGCAGGCGATACGATGGGTGAGACCGCGGCGTAGATTAAGCCTATTACGAGTATAGCGATGATTATTCCGCCTAGTATCTCTCGGGTTGTCATGTAGCTACTCCTCCGAACATTGTAGCCATTCCAAGTAGTATCAGCCACAGTGCGACGAAAAGGATTAGTAGAACGATCATAGGTCCTATGAAGGAGGAGATAAAGCCCTTTCCTAAGCCTATCTTGTAGTTCGTGTCAACGGCAACAACCATGATTAGAACCGTCCAGAAGATCGCTATCAAGCCGAGGATTAGAGAAAGCGGTGAAAGGGAAAAATTAACGCCTATCAGTACGGTTGCCAGAATAATCAAAGAATACGGTACTGAGACATAACCATACAGCTTAAACAGCTGACCGAATGAACCCGCACCCTTGAAGACGTATCTGGCGCATAGATGGGCAATACCTGCTAGAATTACCCAAAGTATAAGAGCGCCTATGAATGCCACGAAGAAGGCGATGAATGGAATAGACACGATCAGTCCGTGAGGTGCAGCACCGAGCCACTCACCCAGAAATGCCCAGATAGCAAGAATCATCCTAGCGATGAAGGACCCAATTACGGCTCCTTGGATGCCGTGTGAGAGGAAAACGATAAGCAATGGTTCTAGGAAGCCCCTTTTCTCAGCGATTATCCGCTCAAACGTCTCGCGTGGGTCTAATAGTGTTCCTCCAAGTCTGTTAAGCAAACCCATGAAGAATGAAATTGTCTTACCTTTGCTGGCTATTTTCTCTTCTTCCATTTTGCATCTCCACTTACGCTTGTTGTTCGTTTAAGAATTAATATTTACCGATTCCCAAAGGATACGCAACAAATGTGCGCGCATTCTTTACCTACAAGAGCGGCTCAGAGGCTGTTTAGACTTTGTTGCTTTCTCTTTTGCTGAAGTATATAATGTCATGGTGTTCTATGTAACCACATTTTTTGAACAAGTCTATCGAACTACTATTGGTGTCTTCGATTAGGGCGCAGATTATCTTGGCTCCCCTCTTTTTCAACGCCTTCTCGGCTTCAGCTATTAAGGTCTTGGCGATTCCTCTCCGTCGGCATGCTGGGTCCACTGCCAGACGGTTGATCCAACCCTTCCTCATATCCCAACTCGCAATAACAGTGCCCACCAGTCTGTCTCCTTCGTAGGCTCCTATAAAGAAGTCCGGGTTTGCCTTCATTTCAGAAGCAATAGATGATCGATTATCGCGACCTTCGGGTTTGTAGGGCAGAGATGCGCGATTCCACAGCTTAACGATTTCATCAAAATCGTCGATGATCAACTTACGAACCTCCATGCGACACCACTTAAATCCGACAAACACGTCATTCTTACATAAAAACCTATCTTGAAAACGTTCTTATCAAGTGATATCATAGTGATGGACCCAAAAAGAACCCTCGGTGGCGTCTGTTTCAAAATCAGACAGTTAAAAAAGTTTTGCTCGACAGTTGATGATGAAGATGAAGAAGAAAAAATAATTTTTAATTCTGTAGACTAGAGATCTGTTATTGGGTTCGCACAATGGCTTTAGACATTTACCTATGTTGATTTATCCAGGAATTTTGTGAAAAACAATAATAACGTTTGCTCTCGGTGTGTGCACGTTTAAAGCTTAATTATGGAAAGCGTCTTTCATAGTAGCCAAGGTGCAAAAACTTGAAGGCAGACGAAAAATTTGAGAAACTGAAAAAGGAAATGATGGACAAATTCTTTGAGAAGAACCCTCAATATGCCAGCGTTTTAGGTCTCCATGACCCCTACGACTATCTGCTTCCAAAAGGCGACACCCCACACATCATTGAAAACCTGAAAATGCTTGAGGATTACGTCAAACGCATGAGAGAAACAATAGACTACAACTCGTTAAACGATGCTAACAAAATAGACTGGCACGTATTAGAGAAAGCCCTTGAAATGAGCAATTTCGATGTTTATGAACGCCGCATATACGAACTAAACCCTGATGCCTTCGACGAAATCGGTAGCGTCTTCTTCCTAATGATTACCAGAGAGTACGCGCCTCTGGAGAAACGAATCGACGCCATCATCGCAAGACTTGAAAAATTACCAAAGTATTTAGAGGAGTTCCGGTCCAGGTTCGAAAAATCAAAGCCTGTTATGTTGTGGACTGAAGTCGCCATCGAATCAGCAAACCAGATACCCGGATTATTCCAATTTATTGCTACAGTGACAAAAGGCAAGATTCCAGAGGAACTTCACGGAAGGCTAGCAAAAGCTGCGGCTAACCTAATCCAACCATTTCAAGAACACATGCAGTGGCTTCAAAGTCTCAAATCAAAGACCACCGAAGACTGGGCTTTAGGCAAGAAAAAGTTTGAGAAACTAATCCAGCTGCGCGACCTCGGGATGACCTCGGAACAGATTTACCAACTGGGTCTCAAATACCTTAAGGAGTTAAAAGAGGAAAGAAGGCGGATAGCGGCACAGATTGTACCAGGTAAAAGTGTCGAAGAAGTCATGAAGATGATTGAAAGCAAGGCTCCAAAAACTTTCGAAGAAGCCTTAAAGGCGACAAAAGAGGCAATGGAAGAGGCAAAACGATTCATCATCAAAAACAATATCGCTACGGTCTATGAAGAGGACAAGTTGCTTGTTGAGGAAACCCCAGCTTTTGCGGCACCTCTCCTTCCCTTCGCAGCCATGATGATGCCATCAAGATTTGACAAGCCAATGATAGGCGTCTACGTGGTCACCCGCCCAAAAGCCATCGCAAACCTTGGTCGCCACCTAAACTACGCAAGCGTCCGAAACACCGCTGTTCACGAAGCTTTTCCAGGACACTTTCTCCAAGGTGCAATCTCAAACAGAAGTTCTCTAATACACATACTCGCGCAGGGAACAGAGACTGTTGAAGGCTGGGCGCACTATTGTGAGCAGATGATGATGGAACACAGGTTCGTAACAAGCTTGGAATCTAAGATAATACAGGTCAATGATGCAATCTGGCGTGCAGTAAGGATTATTGTGGACGTTAAATTGGCATGTGGAGAGATGAGTTTCGACGAAGCTGTTAACATGTTAGTGAAGGAAGTTGGAATGTCAAAAGAGGGTGCAACCGCTGAGGTGCGACGCTACACACAAACCCCCAGCTACGCTCTTTCGTATTTACTCGGCAAGCACTTGATACTACAGTTACGAGAGGAAGTAAAACAGAAGATGGGATCAAAGTATGACGAGAAATTTTTCCACGACACCATCACAGCGAACGGATACTTGCCAGTCACATGGCTAAGAAAAGTGTTCGATCAAAAAATATCGAAACTCAAGGCTTAATCGAACACTTTAGATGCTTCATGCGTAATTAAGCGCTGATCCTCTATTTTTCCATATTTTTTCAACTTTTTGTTAGACCTCACTCTGAAAGATTTGGACAGTTTACACGATTTGATGTATATTCGAATGTACGTACATACAAATCACCAAATCAAAAACATTAATCAAAACCACCATCACTATTTTCTCTCAGAAGGCTCCACTAATGCAACAACTACTAGAACACCCTACAGTCCACGAAGCCCTTCTCTACGAAAAAATATCAAACAACAAAGTAAAATGCGGACTGTGCGAAAGAAGATGCGAAATCGCTCCCAACCAAAAGGGTCACTGCAGAACAAGAACAAACATAAAAGGCAAACTCTACACACTCGTTTACGGAGACATCAGCACCATAGAAAGCAGACCAATCGAAATCAAACCCTTCTTCCACTACTGGCCAGGCTCAACAGCCCTAACATTCTCAACATGGTCCTGCAACCTCAACTGCCTATGGTGCCAAAACCACCACCTGTCAAAAACCGAACCAAACCCAGCCAAATCCAACTACTTTCCTCCAGAAAAAACAGTTGAGATGGCTTTGCAGGGACACGATGATGGCTTGTGCGCCAGTTTTCAGGAGCCAACAATCCTAACTGACTGGGCAGTTCAAGCGTTTAGAGTAGGTCGTGAAAAAGGGCTTTACTGTTGCTACGTTTCCAACGGATACATGACATTGGAAGCATTAAAGCTGCTACATAAGTCTGGTATGGATGGGCTGAAGATAGACATAAAAGGTGACTCCGAAACCTACAAAAAATACTGCGGCGGAGCAGACGCAGAAAAAGTCTGGAGAAACGCCGAAAAAGCCAAAAAAATGGGAATTCACGTGGAAACCGTGAATCTAGTCGTCACCGATGTCAACGATGAAGAAGAATGCTTGAGATGGGTGATAGAAAACCACCTAAGAAACGTGGGATCAGAAACTCCTCTACACTTCACCCGATACTATCCAGCCTACAAATTCCACAACCCTCCAACAAAAACTGAGACCCTGGAAAAGGCCTACAATATGGCAAAAAAGGCAGGAGTGCTCTACCCATATCTCGGCAACGTTCCAAATCACGATTACGAGAACACTTACTGCCCAAACTGCAAGACTTTGCTTGTCCAAAGAATGGGCTATCACGTAGCCAGTTACAGAATTACTGACAACAAGAAATGCCCTTACTGCAGCCAGCCAATCCCAATCACCGGAAGATATGTCAGAAAAGGCCTCTCCGCATGATACTTGTCAAACAGGCTTTGTTTTCGTAAGCAACCTTTCTATGTTTTCCAGTCTTTTCTCAATCGCATCCAGTCGATCAAGTATCTGTTTAAGCACTCTGTTAACATCCTCACTGGGGATAATGGGCAATGGAATCGGTGAAGGCCATCTTCTCTCTTCCGGCATTTCAGGTCGCCTCGGCAATATTGAAGAAGGATACGCAGCCTTTTTCTCGCCTTTTTCAGACATACCCATCACTTCACTATTATATTATCGCAACAGTGTTATTAATGCATCCACAAATCTTGGTCACAACAAATGTGAAAATTCCATTAGATTTTTAACAGTCAAATATAAAAGAAAGTATCTAATTACATTTCTATCTCGGAGCTTTAAGCCGATTTCTGGGCGAAAACCTTTTCAATATTCATTCTACCACTTTTATGATAGTCTTCTTTTCTTTCTCTTCTGTTGACCCAGTTTTCTTTTTCTTCACGTCCACTATACGTATTAATGGTTGTTTTTCCGGTCCCTCAATTCTAGCTGCAGGATATCTTTGTTCAATGTCCTTACGCAATTCCTTGATATCCACGTTTCCGTGAGTCTCAACCCGAACAACAGACTTTCCTTCCTCATCATAAGTTACAGAGATCGAATACCCAGAGACACCTTCAGTAGGTTCTTGTCCAAGTAAGAAGTCCTCGTCATCAAGATCGAAAAGATCAAAAAAATTGCCGTTTTCTCTTTCGTTTTGACATATTTCTCGGATATAAAGGTGAGAAGTTCTCTAATTAAAATTACTCGATACGTTTAGTTTGGACGAATGGAAGTAATGCGCAGAAAGAGAAAGGAGATCAAAAAGCACACTTCAGAAAAATGAACTTCCACTCTCTGTCCCTCGACTATTTTCTAGTGACTCTGTCTAACACTAAAATTTGCTGTGGCTTCTCGTTACACCTCCTGGGATTGTTATCAAGTATTCGGAGTGATCTTAAAAGATTTTCGCTCAGTTCTACAAATTTTTGTTTTCTTATAGGGATATAAAACACAATATTCCGTTTGAAGCCTAGAATTTGACGGCATCTTGCATTTGTTTGTGTGAAAAATACGGAAATAATTGCCAGAGTTGCCTCTTTGTTTGATTACTGGATTTCGCTATCGTTTTTTGGGATGTTTTTGTATTATCAAAACAGCGTTTCATTGAAATATCAACAACTGCACTAATTAGTTCTGCGTAACTTCTTATATAAGTCGCTGTTTCTGCTTCGGGTCAGCATCTTGTCGATTTTCTGCTTTTTCTGAAGGGCTTCTTTTTTTTAGGTCTTTTGACAGCTGAGCTCTATCAATGCCACCACCTGTATTGCCCCCTACACTCTGGAGACCTTTACTCAAAGTCTCCATTGGCGTTTTTATTTAAGCCATACGAAAAGCGAAATATGAATCATTGATATCGCATTATGGATTCTAAATCTGAATTCAAACATTAAAAATTATTTTTTAGTGATTTGTAAGACACGAGTAAGGAGTATTTAAAGAAGTTATAGTTTGCTTTTTAGGGCTGTAGAGTTTTTCTTAGAAATGCTTATAGTCAGGCGTGGTTTAGGTCATGGCAGATGAAGGGAATGCGTAAGTAAGAAGCTCTCCTTTCTCTTTCAGCGCTTGTTTTGAAAGTTACTTGTGCATTCCCTGATTTTTTACGAACCCTATGATTTGAATTTTATGGAACTTTCTTCTATAGAGTCTTGAGGTATGCGCTGCTTCGGATAGTTAGTTGAGCACCTGTAGTTTTAACGAGTTAGAGGCAAGTTGAAAGAAGAGAATTAAAGAAGCACTTCCGCAAGTAAAAAGATTGGGTTGGTTGAGATGAACCGTGGAACTATACAGGACCGTGAGATGTTGAATGCAATGCCAAAAGAAAAACTGCTTGACCTGTTTTTCCTTCACGTTAAGAACCTGTGGAGAGTAGACGGATTATATTTCCTTGGGATCGAAGAGAAGTTCGGTACAGATGCCGCAACTCAGATAGATGCGAATTGTTGGAAGTTGATGGGTAAACTGGAAGCGCGGGATCTCAGGAACATTTTTGGATTCAAAGAAATCGATGTTACTCGCCTCTTGGAGCTTTTAAAGAACACTAGTTGGGCTTTAGACCAAGATAATAAAGAGGTTGAAGTTGCAGAAAACAGAGGGGTATTCAGGGTTACTAAGTGCAGAACCCAAGAGACGAGGATTGGAAAGGGGCTTGGTGTATTTCCCTGTAGGCAAGTGAGGTTTGGTTATTTGAGAAGTTTTGCTGAGGAATTGAATCCGAAGATTGAGGTGGTGTGTATGGTTTGTCCGCCGGGTCAGCGTCCTGAGGGGATTTGGTGCGAATGGGAGTTCAGGTTACGCTCTAATTAGTGCCAATATCTGCCGCAATAATTCCATTGGTGTGGGCAATCATGGGAGTCTTGCCTGTGGTAGCGTTAGGCATATGGGCAGACGTCGGATTAATCCCTTCAGGGATTATCGGGTTCCCATTGATTCTTCTCCGTAATAGGAAATTCGACTCTTAGAAGAGAAAGTACTTATCATCTACATCATTTATCGAAGAAAAAAGGGTTGCGGGAGAGGATTTTCCTCGTTTTCCGTGTGTTGGAAACATTATTCTGACTGTACCGCTTCCTTAGAATTGGTACTTGTCAACGAGTTTTCGATTGTTGTTAGGGATATGTTTTTCCAAAGTTTGTGAGTACGAGATAGATGTCTCTCATGTCGATTTTGTTGTCTTCGTTTTCATCGGCTATGTAATTCCATCTTGGATGCTCTGAGTATGAGCCGAACGCTTTAGCCACTGCGTAAACGTCTTTTAAGTCTACTTTGCCGTCAATGTTGATGTCCCCTGGCATTCTGACTCTGATGATGTCGCTGCCTTGAAACAGTGTTCCATCGTTAAGTTGTCCTATTATTGTTAGGGTTACGTTGCCCGTCATGATGCCCTTAGAAAGTATATACTCTGAAACCGCCGTTCTGTTGAATTTAACCATCAAATCAGGAATATCATCACCATCATAGTCTCCAACTTCAGTAGGATGCAACTCAGCTGAAACAGTGTCATTCAACATTGTGGTTGAAACATTGATGTCAGCAACATCGTAGCCTCCAGGAAGTTCTACATAGCAATTAATCCACTTAGCCTTGCTCCTTAAGTTCAATGTTTGTGGATAGATGTCTACTGTTGCAGTTATGGATGGAAGAGGTGGAGTTAAGATTCTTAGGTCATCTACGTAAAAAGGACCAGGAGATTCTGTAGAGAAATGATACAGAACCTCTATAGAGTATAATACAATATCTGAAAAGTCCATGTTTCCTAACCACGAGCGAAAATCTGCTGTCACATTCCTTGAAAAAAAATTCCATTCTGAAACATTCATAGTCAAAAAATTGATACCCGGCCAATTCTCATATCCACATGTCATACACCATGTATAAATAACTCCGAACGCATGTTGCACTCCAGAAGAAACGTTGCAAAAATATATGATAACGCCAGATAAGGGATACTGACCAATCCGTAACAATCCCACCTTCGATGGGTAGACCCATGCTTCCAGAGTCAGACCAAAGTCAACGGGTAAACGTATGCGTGGGTAGATGACTTGTTCTATTGAATTGTCGTAGGGAGCATCAGAAATATACGCTGAATATGAACCATTATGAACTATAGTGTTGCTTATCGAACAAACCCCTTGCATCTCCCATCCATCAAATGTTCCAGTTTCAAAATCTCCATTGACCAAAACGTTCGATGCTGATTTCACTGTTTGAATATTATTTGCTAAGGTTAACATGCCAAACATAAGCAGCGTTAGAATCATTCTAGAAACTGTTTTCTTCATTTTCTTTTCTCCTAATTCTCGGTAAGTCTATGCTGTGCCTATTGTTTTCTTAAGAAATTTGTGTTACATAAAGTTATAGAAGAAAGTTCTATTTGCTCTCAGAGTCTGTTGCCACTCTTGGTGCATATGGGAACGTGTAGACACTCTTAATGAAGTTGCGTGTAAAACTTGCACGTGCCTTCGTCTTCAAAAAGGTGGCGTCTCTGCTACTGAAACGCAAAACCTAACATAAAAAACGTCCCCTATGATGGCGAAGTCATCAAAGTTCACAGGAAATCAAAGACACATCTATTTCCTATCAGCTCATCGGGAAACAGTCACTTGCTCAAAAACTCCTTCACCCAACCTAGAAAGCGTTCAGCATCTCTCACAGTTTCCCTTGCGTCATTCTCGTCCATCAGCCTTTCCTCATATTCGGCTGTATTCTTTATTTCAAGCAATCTACTCAGCTGTCTACTCTTGACTAGCAAAACATCCCTCGGTAGACCAACTGTTTGAAAAAGGCTAATCGCATCTTCATGCCTATCTCCCGCATGCCGAACACCTAACATAAAAACCGTAAGGGCATCACAAGCACTTATTCCACAATGAACAGCATTTATAACCGCAGCGTTCAGCCACCCATTTCTTAAACATTCGGACGCTGTCTCAAAACACTCTTCAGCCTTTCTCAAATAATTCTTAAAAACAGACTTATCAACATGCCTAACTCTCATCGACATAACCCTCACTCCAAAGGCTTGCCACAAATCCAAACATGACTCTCCAGTGCCTGCTTAACTGGAGACTGACTTCGCTTTTTCTCCAAGTCCCCCTCACTAACATAATAAGCCGAAATCGAATTCCCAAACCTCTCAGAAACATCCTTCTGAAGACTCACAATCATTTCCTCAACCTTTCCCTTCTGATCAGTTACGACAAGAACATCTATGTCGCTTCGAGGCGTCTCTCTCCCTTCCACAACACTCCCAAACAAAGCAGCAGAGACCACCAAAGGAGATTCTAACCGTCTTCTCATCACATCTCGAAGCTCAGAAAGCGCTGATCCTTCCATATCAAATACTTTTTCTATAACACTTGCTCCGAAGCTGTTCGCATTCAGTTTAAAAGCATTGGACCTTCCCAAAGTCCTGATCCTTATGACATTCGCTCTATCAAGATCACCAAGGGCTTTTTTGACACCCGTATGTGATACGCCCAAAAACTTAGCAAGTTCCCTTATAGTAAATTCCTTCTCTCTGTATCTCCAAAGCGTTCTAAGGACCTTTATCTTCACCTTTGACCCCAACAATGTTTCGACGTAATTATGAAATAACACTCGCACCACCGTAAACTAAAGTTTCCATATGGAAACAAAAGTTAAAAAAAGTTTCGCTCCAGTAACCTGCCCCAGAACTGCTTGATCCAACAAAATATTATTTGTTATTTCTGTTATAATTGTTACAAGGCTATTTGACTCCTAATAAGAACATATCAGTGACCCGGGGCTAGGTCCTGTGCGTGTATGAGAATCCAAGCCGTCGCCTCCAAGAAAATGCTAATTAGAGTCCGCTCTCGCTATTACCATAACCGGGAACGTGGACAACTTTGACAGCGGAGAAAAGAAATCTGGTTATAGCGGTTTCTGGGAAGGGTGGAGTGGGCAAAACCACATCCACAGCCCTCATGATAAAGATTCTAGGCGAACAGAAAAACAGGAGGAGCATACTAGCCATTGACGCAAACCCAGACTCAAACCTACCCGACCTCCTGGGAACCTCGGTAAGCAAAACAGTTGGAACGGTTACCGACGACCTAAAGAAGGCAGTAGAAAAGGATGAGATTCCATTCGGAATGACCAAAGAAGCAATTCTCGAATCACGCATCTTCGAGATTCTAAAGGAGACACCAAACTTTGACCTGCTCGTCATGGGAAGAGGCGAGGGCGAAGGATGCTACTGCCCAGTAAACGCGTTCTTAGCCCACATAATTGATAGGCTGTCAAAAAATTACGACTTGACCCTTATGGACATGGAGGCGGGTTTGGAGCACTTGAGCCGAAGAACAGACCGAGACGTAGACATTATGATCATCGTAACAGACCCAAGCTCTATGGGGCTTCAGACCGCAAAGAGAATTAAAGAACTCGCCGAAGAGGTCCACATAAAATTCAAAAAAACATACCTCATAGGAAACAGGTTTAAACCAGAAATGGAAAGCACACTGAAAGAAGAAGTGAAGAAACTGGGCATAGAGTTTGCAGGGACTATTCCACTCGATGAAAACGTTTCAACATACAACTTAACTGGGAAACCTCTAACTCAACTCCCCGACACGAGCCCAGCCTTGCTCTCTATGAGGAAAATTTTAACAAAAATAGACCTCTTAGACTAAATTAAGGAGATTTATGCGGTGAAGCACGCCACAATTCAAGCTTTCGATTGTCCTAACGCTTGGTACAAGACCTTACGTGAAATATGGTACAACGGCGACCCCTTTGAAGTTGGATATGGGTCTGAGCGCTCTAAGACCAAAAAACTCAACTTGAGCATAGAAATCATGCATCCCGAGAACAGACCCTTAGTGGATGAAAAGGCTCCTTGCGACATGAAGTATGTTCAGTGGTATGCCCTGAAGTATTTGTGGTCAGGCATAATTGAGGATGAGACGTATACGTATGGTAGTCGATTAAGAGAGCCCATCGATCAAATAGAAGAGGCAATTAGAAGGTACCTTGAGGAACGAGGTGATAGACAAGTAACACTTGTGATTCATCAACCTGCAGACATCAAGAAGCACCCAGAGGAAAAAAAGCATGAACCTCCATGCCTCAATCTCATTGACACAGAGATATATAACAACAAATTGCATTTAACATGTTACTTCAGATCATGGGACGCATACGCCGCGTTGCCTGCCAACATAGCAGGAATCCAAATATTCAACGAGGCTTTGGCTTCCGAAATAAACAGAAAGGGGAACCTGAACATCGAGACTGGCAAACTAATCTTTCATTCTAAGAATTGCCACGTATATGAGAGACAGTTCAAAATCGTGGAAGAGTTATTGACCCCAAAAAAAGACGACAAGAGAAAACTTATCAGATCGGAAGTCTCTCCTTCTGGTGCGGAATAGTCCAAAATTTATTTTTGCTTGGCATGTTCTGTCATGGGAGCAAAACTCACCATCTAAATTTTCGTGTATATGCGTTCGCCAGTGTATCGACCTGTTTCCATCTCCTTCCCAATCTCCCGCAACAGAAGGATTCGTTGATAAGTTGCTGGGTGGGTGGTGAACCAAGTGTTGATTGTTGTCCAAGTGGATTTGGCTTCCCTCTCCATGGCAAGTTCGAGTTCCTTTTCGTCAAGAACGCCGTCTTTATCGAGGTCGTATTCCTGTTTTCGTTCCAGTATGCCCTGAAACTCTTGTTTTGCGAGTGCTGGGTCGCCGATGTATAGGGTTCTTGCTCCGTGTGGAGGCTTCGGCGTGAGCGACAGCCCATACGTGATTTTGGTTAGGGCACTTTCCAAATCTCGTGGAGACTCAGTTACATAGGCTGAGTAGGCGTCAGCATAATGTTCTCGCAGTCGACTCAACCTCATGACACACAAGAGTGAAACGATGTAAACGACATAGGATATTATGGCAACCAGCCAGACTATAATCCTTATGTCCATACCCTTTTTTCTTCCACCATCGGTCATCGTGCGTGCCGCCGAATAGGTTACCAACCAGATCACATAGGCTATGAGAGGCAGTGAAGAAAGCGCTGTCATCACCAGAAAATCCTTGTGCTTCACATGACCTAACTCGTGTCCAATCACCCCCTTGACTTCTTCTTTATTCAGTTGCGTTAGTAGTCCTTCATGAACAGCCAAAGTGGCATCCTTCGTGGTTATTCCGAAGACAAAGGCGTTTGGGGTTGGGTCTGGAACTATGGCTAGTTTGGGTGTTGGCATCCCACCTTTTGTTGCTAACTCGTTTACAGTTGACTCAAACCATGGATGCTCTCCAGAACGAAGATATCTCAACTTCGTGGATGATCTAACGATTGCAGGTCCTATCAAGTATTGAAGGAGTACGAAAATTATGGCTCCAATCACCGCGAAAATTAGAGGAAGTTGCAGAAGATACATTATAACAGCTAAAAACACGGTGAATATGATGGACGCAAGCAGAATAGAAACCGTCATAGAAAGCCTAAGTTGAGCCAACCTCGCCATAAAGCCACTTCCACCTCAAACTGAAAAACAACAAATTATAAAGTTTCGCTTCTGAGGATACTGTTTAGTTTGTTGACCTATGATCTTATCAGGGGTATTGCCAACTTAGTATAAAACCCTAACATTACCAATCCTGCAAAATACATGATGATATATATAGGATTTGAAAGAAGGTCATTCCAAAAGAATAGCAATACTGTAATAGAGCATACTAGGCAGCCGAGAAAGGAAATGGTGAAAATCCCTTTCCCATAGGCGTCAGTGAACGATTTATGTTGAGACCGAAATTTTCGTTCCCATTGTATTGGTGAACCATTTGGGAACAATTGTAGCAACTTTCCTTGTTCAATTTCTTCTTCGATATATTTTCCAATAATGCCTATGGTAAAACCCTCCATAAAAGTTGCGACGCCACAGAATGAAATGAATATTGGAGTTATGAGCAGTGACAAGATTCCAATAACTCCAGTAACTCCCAATAGTGCTGCAAGCCCAGTTACCATAACAGAAAATATCAGAACCATATTTTTCTGGTGATTCAGAATCTCTTCATTCAGTTTATCATATTCTGCAAGTATTGCCTGTAGAAACAACCTCTTCGATTCGAACTTCTCAATATCAACGAGTTTCCTTTTGTGGCTCATTTTTTATTCTCCCTAACTTCATCTGTCCTCATTCAGTTATATTTTTTAGTAGCTACTTGGGTATCCTCTGGATATACCGCAAGACATACATGCTACAAGGTATCTTATAGGGAATTGGAAGAAAGGAAACTGTAAGCATTTTGACGGGAACTTCTGTAATGTCTGGTCCTGGGGAGAACACAAGTTCTCTGGATAAAACAAACACTTTGTCATGGGAGAGCCGAAAAAGAGAAGGGGTAGACTTATCATTAATCTTGACCCGTTTTTCTGTTCTCTATGCCCAAAATGGATAATCTCTAAAGAAACACTTCGCAAAGGAAGTAGTGTTTAGAGCACTGGGTCAAAAGACTTAACAGTATCGCTTCTGAGACTCTTTGATCCTGCCTTTGCCTTAAACATTAGCGCCAGAACCACTCCAGCTAAGAATCCGCCGATGTGAGCCCAATACGCAACCCCACTAGGCACCCCATACCCCAACGTCAAAGCACCTTCCAATAGCTGAAACAAGAACCAGAAACCAAGAAGAAATATCGCAGGAATAGCCACGATAGTGATATAGTAAAAAATCACCAGCGTAAGAATTCTCGCTTTAGGGAACAAAACAAGATAAGCTCCTAGCACTCCAGAAATAGCGCCTGAAGCCCCAACAGCCGGCGCGTACACCCCTAACGAGCCACTAACACTGAGTATGTGGGCAAAGCTGGCGACAAGACCACTAATCACATAAAAGCCCACGTACCACCAATGTCCAAAAGTGTCCTCGATGTTGTCACCGAATATGTATAGATATAGCATGTTTCCAAACAGATGAATGATGCCGCCGTGCATGAACATAGAAGTGAAAAGGGTGTACAGTCTTTCCCCATTCAGAATAAACGCAGGAACCATTCCATAATCCAATATGGCCTTCTCAAGAGAATCATACCCCGAAATCCAGAAGAAAAAGAAAACCACAACGTTAATCACTATCAGAACGCGGGTAACATACGGAGAAGACTTCGTGGGATTTTTATCCCTTAAAGGAAACAGACTATCTCACCACGTTACTTACAACCCTTTGTTCATTCACAGAATATAAAAGAATGCTATTTTCTCAGCGAAACCATTAATTGACACATAGTAAAGTAGTTACTGAAGGCGTCTACATGTCAGTGATCCAAGAAATTCGATGCCCAAACTGCGGTGGACCCATCGCATTCAATCCAGGCGAGATCATCGCCACATGCCAGTACTGCGGTTTCACATCCGTCATAGAAACTGGAAAGGCTTTCACCCTCGAACACTCCATGATTGTTAACGAATACAATCCAACCCAAGTGGATGAACTTGTGAGAGATTGGATGCGCTCTGGATTTCTAAAACCTGGAAACCTAGCAAAATCATCGAGAATCCAAGAGAAAAACCTAATTTACTTACCTTTCTGGATTGTCCCGGTCACAGCCATAAGCGAATATAAGGGCGTTTTTGAAAGACTGACTCCTCCAGTAGTGAAGGAAGGAAAAATCGAGAAGAAATATGATTGGCTTGTTTTAGCGAGAAAAGCAACAGAGTTTCCAACAAGAGAATATGATGTTCCTCTGGAAGGAAAAATCCCTTACGACTTTCGAAGAATTGAAGGGTTTGCTAAGGTGCTTAACAGCGAAGTCGATGAAGGAGAAGCGGTGGAGATTGCCAGGCAACAGATTGAGGGTCACCACCAGTTTCTGGCTAAACAAGATGTGGATAAAATAGTGGAGATGAAGAATGATTTTTCTGTTGACGATTCAGTTTACTTACATGCGCCAATATGGTTCATCGTTTACGAGTACAAAGGAGAAAGATATAACATCATCTTGGACGGAGCAACTGGCACGGTTATAAAAGGCGATATACCCTCAACACGGTTTGGAGTGTTGTAACGAAACTTTAAAAGCCACAATTCGAGCTTAGTAAATGAAAGGAAACACGGGAAATAAGATGGAAACTCAGCGTAGACCGTTGAATTACAATGTGGGAGCAATAGTTATTTTTGTTATATCTATAGGTTTGGCGGTAGTGGTTTACGCGGCGAGAATGATTCCTTTTGACCTTTTTAATCCCTCAACATGGGTTTTGGGTCCTCTCGGAGTTCTCACTTTTATTTTTGGTCCCCTCGGGGTCTATACCCTCACTTACTCATTTGTAGCTGGCAAAGAATGGACCTATTATTTGGTTTGGGGTACCATAATGTTTGCTGTTGCCATTGCCTCAGCACTCTACAGCATAGTAAATATTTTCGTTGTTGCTGGTACTCTCTTGATCATTCTCGCAGTCATAGGTCTCGTTGCATACTGGAGAGGTAAAAAATGAGCGGAAAAAAATACGTAGAAAAGGTTCGTGAAGAAAGAGGTCTTCTAGAGAGAATCATGGGCTACATCCCAGGCTACAAAGGATACAAAGAGAAGGAACTAAGAAGAGAAAGTGACCGTCTCGTAAGAATGGAAGCCGTGAATAGGCTCAAAGCTGCAAAGAATACAATTAGGAGAACCTTTGCAAACCCTCTGATTATACAGAAACTCTCAAGCGAGGACTCGTACAGATATGAAACGCTGTTGGCTCGCCTAGACAGAGTTACCCAACGCATAGACAGAGCAGTTGCAGGATACGCCGGAATGTTCGACGCAGTCAAGGTGAAGGAGGATAAGCTCGACACGGTTATCGGGCACGACGTGACATTGATAGAGAAAGCCGATGTCTTGAAAGGTGACACTGAAAGGGTAGTCAAGATAGAACCGGGAAAAGAGGAGTGGAGAACAGCGATGGACGAGTTGACAACTAAAGTTGAGGAACTCGACGGACTCGTCGATAAAAGGTCTGAAATCCTTAGGGGGTTGGCAGTGTGATCTCTGCCCGTTATCGTGAAATCGGAGTGAGAATGGAGCAGTTCCAGCAGGCTCTACCCGGATTCGTTCAGCAGATAGGCTGGAGTGTTAAGAAGACTATTCCAGGACAGAACAGCTTCATGCTTGAGATTAAAAAGGGCTTCTTTGACAAGGCAATGATTAAGGTTAGGGGCATCCCCCAAGACGTAGTTGTTGAGGTTGACGGACCCCAAAATCTAATGGACATTGCAGAACAAGCTCTAGCGAACTCGTGTGACAATCCCGGAGCCATAGTTGGATGGAAGGAACAAGCACAGCAACAAGCTATGGAAGTTGCCAAAGGTTTCGCCGGAATTATCAAGGCTCCGATGCCTTCGGCTCCTGTTGCGCCTACACCTCAACTACCGACAGCGCCAAAACCAGTAGCACCAAAACTTGAAGCGTGCATGCACTGTAGTGCTCCCCTTACTTATGATCCCGAAGAGGTTCTAGTCGTCTGCAACTATTGCGGATACGTTAATAACACAACTGGGGAGCAGCCTCCAAGGTACAGTATGCTTCCAATAGTCCTCGCTGGTTCACAGGCTTTGGAGGTAGCGAAGAATCATCTTGCAAGGGGTATCTTTGTTACTAGAGGCATGGCTGAAGGCGCCGAATGGGGCTCAATAGTCCTGCGATATATACCCAACTGGGCTGTAACCATTCAGCTCGAAGGAGACCTTGAAGGCAAGAAAGCCCTCATAAAAACAAAAGACACGAAGAAGCAGCTTGCGCAGGAGGTTGCAATGAAAGCCATAGGAGGAGCACTCGGAGGTCTCTTTGGAGGAGCCGGAAGAGGGGCAGGAGAAGCAATTGCTGACAGGACCGAGAGCATTTCTGTCAGTGAGGCGATAGATGTGCCTGTCGTGGCACGAAAGGCAGCGGAGTATCAGGCTGACGCTGGAGCCTATAAGATTCCGCTGGAGAAGAAGGAGCCCTTCAAGAAAACTGGAGAAGAAACCTTGAACGTGGAGATGGGTGCCCAAGAAGCCACAGAAAAAGCTAAGGGGTTGGCTTTACAGGAGCTCAGGTCTAGATACACATTTGTGTCGCGGTTCAGCATTGGTGCCTATCCGATTGGAGAGCCTGAACTCATCTACATGCCTTGGTGGTTCATAGAATACCGCATGGGAGGAAAATCCTACTCTACGATAGTTGACGCTTGTAACGGAAACGTCATCGCTGGACAGAGACCTTGGCTTCCAAAAGGAGTGATTAAGAGGAGGTGAAGTTGAGTGCCAAAAGTTATTGAGTGGGTTGGAGCGAGAGAAGGAGACATAGTCTGGAGGTATCCCGTCGAAGAGATTGGTTGGGGAGACAACCTAATAGTCCATGAATACGAGGCTGCGGTTTTCTTCAGGGATGGAAAAGCGTATGATGTCTTTAGAGCCGGGCGCCATGTCTTGTCAACGGCAAGTCTTCCATTGTTAACGAAGATTCTTTCAAAGATTACGGGATTCGATAAGGTTCCGTTCAGATCGTCCGTTGTCTTTGTTTCATTAAAGCAGTTCCAAGGGAAATTCGGAGCGCAAGGTCAGACAAAGGAACTTGCTCCACTCAAGTTCTTCGGGGGCTTCTGGTTCAGAGTTGAAGAGCCAAACCTCTTCGTCAACGAAGTTGTAGGCGGGCAAGGAGCGTTCACAACGGATGGGCTACAGAACTTCCTTAGAGGCTACTTTAACGAGAGGCTAATCGACACGATGAGTCAGTACTCACTTGCGGATGTCTATGGCAAACTTGACGAAACCAGTCTTTTATCGAAGAATGCTCTTTTCGATGCCTTCTCAAGGATAGGCCTTGAGTTAATCGACACAAAGTTTGAAGGAATCGACACACCCCCAGAATGGAGAGACAGACTATTCTACATAAAAACTGGAGTCAGCGGAGCAGAAGTCCTCAGAATGGAAACAGTTCAAAAGTCAAGCGAAAGCCTATCAAAGAGCCCAGGAGCAGCAGTCGGAGCAGGAGCAGTGATCCTTCCACAGGTGCTTCAGCCATCAGCACCAGCGCCAGCAGCGCCTATGGTACTATGCCCTAAATGTGGCTTCCAGAACCCGCAGACGGCGAAGTTCTGCAATAGTTGTGGTGCACCAATGCAAGTAGCGGCAGGCACCATTACTTGTCCCAAGTGCCAAGCATCAAACCCAGCTGGAACGAAATTTTGCGGTAGCTGTGGAAACCCGCTGAAGGCTACCAAGAAGTGCCCGAAATGCGAAGCTGACGTTCCAGCAGGTACTAAGTTCTGCCCAGAATGCGGAGCAAAAATGGAGTAGCCCCTTTCCCCATTTTTCTCCTTAATTTTTCTCTTGCACTGTGCCGTTTGGAGTGTAAGCCCTAAACCATCTCAACCCGTGCTTCAGAATCTTTCTTTTGACGCTTGGGTAAAGAATCAATTCCTCAGTCTCAAGGTTGTCGCCAAGTTCTTGGCTGATGCCTCCCAATCGTTGAATCAGTTGCTCCAGATTTTTTTCCTGTGAGAAGGAGGTAATAACGGCTGGGTGACACTTGACGCGAGCTTTTACAAGATTTTCCAAGGCTTTCAGTTGAAGTCTAAAGCCCTCTGGTTTGGCATCGGTCAACATGGTGAACTCTTTTTCGTTGCAGCCTTTCAGAGAGACTCGCACGTGAAGAAACGGATGCCCAGATAAGTCTTCTGCGTATTTTGGGTCTTTTCCTATCAAGATTCCGTTGGTTTCTAGAATGAAGGAAACCCCCTTTCCATGAAGGCTATCAAGCAATTGAAGGAGATGCCTCTTTCCTATTGTTGGTTCTCCGCCGCTCACCCTCAGTTGTTTAAGGTTTCGGCTTCTAGCCATTTTTACTAGCGTGTCTGCAACAGTCCTTGGACTATAGAAGGTTCCTACAGTTGCTGGTCCAAACATGACAGCGTCTGAAACCCAGCAATACTTGCAGATTAAGCCGCAACCCACAGCATCGGCGGTCACGATTCCTCCATACCAACGATCATACCTGAAGCGCCAATATTTTCTCTCTTCAACACCACCCACATCACGCACGACAAGTTTCTCAATTGCCTCGTGTCGAGCAACCGAATTATACAAGGACAAACTAAGCGCTCCAACCATTCAACAAATAATATAAATGCAGATGAAAGTGAAACGTTCTTCTACCAGATATTTGTGCGGGTATAGTCGCCTAGGGCATTTGTCTAAACCATGAGGCAGCTTCTGGAAAATCATCGATCAGCTCAGTTCTTTTGTGCCACCTCTGATTGTCCTTAACCGTCTTCATAAGACAAGCAGTTAACCACTCCTTGACCTCGTCTTTTTCACCGAGAAGAGAACAAACCTTTTCAGCGATTCCTTCTGCCTTATCTACAGCGATGTAACGGGTAGTTATCACGTCCGTAACAGGCTTCGATGACACTTCTTTCAACCAGGAATTGATAGCGAACGAATAAGCCAGTATGTTCTCTTCAATGAAACGTCTGAACTCATCAAACATCAACCTTGTCTCACCAAAGGTACCAGCACATAGAAGGCTGGCGTCGAGGAACATAGAGTAACAACACTGACACTTCGGAATGACCACTTCTTCAGTGAGACATTTAAAACAGTTAAAGGGCCGACCTAGGGTCTCGACATCCCTGTGAATCTCCTTACACATGTCTTCGGCTAGCCTCCGAAAAGAAGATATAGAAGGCTCATCAGGGTCGGCTACATGAACGATCTTCTCGACCAAAGCCACCTTGCTATCCATCCATTGGCCCAGAAACCCGAAGACCTTCGACTCGGTTGCGGTTTCCGGTTGACTCTGTTCTAACCACTTCTCGAGGGATCTAACGTAATTCTTAAGGATCTCTTTCCGTTGTTCGTTCAAACTTCTGGGGTCATGGTATCCAAGGGAATCCAACAAGCCACGGCCCTCGCACCCTATCTTCAATGGAGTGGAGAAACGGTTTTCACCTATCTCCTTGCAGAGGGCATCGATACTTTCAGGGAAAAGAGGGCAAACTCGGCAGAACTCCGCTATCTGAGCACGTATTAACCGTTGTTCCACGCTTAGTTCGCTTAACTCACTTTGCATTTTATTGATGGACTTGATCTCGCTGTCCCAGCTTTCGGGATCATCGGTCAGCTTGACGTTGTACCAGAGGTTCCAGACCTTTCCCATCTCCACATCCGTGTTCTCGATCACCATCTCAAACCCCGCAGGAACATATTCGTAAGCCAAAAGCTTCGGTTTCATAACCATTCACTCATGAAGTGTCTTTTACCAGTTCTTTAAGATTCATTATCTCAATCATCGGCTTGATTAGCTCTGTGCGTTAGGAGTGCGCCCCGAAGAATCATCTATTAAGCAATTTATCAGCTTTGCGCACGGACCGAATGACCACTTGAAGTTTCTTACGCACATGAGATTCGGAGGTATTTCTTTTAGAAGATATCTTTTTTATTAGACATCGTAAATATTGTAGTTGAAACTTGAGAAGGAAATCTTCGTCTATGAGAGAAAAAATCATTGGGCATGGCACTTGGTACGACAAGATGGCGGTTAAGATAGTGGAGAGGGAGCGTAAGCTAGGCAGAAGCCTCGACGTGATCAGAACCGAGATGGGGATTACTGCTTCTGGCTTTCCTCACGTGGGCAGTCTCGGAGACGCAGCAAGATCATTCGCAGTAACGTTGGCATTGCGAGAACAGGGCTATAACTCAGAGTTAATCGCCTTTTCCGATGATAAGGACGGGTTAAGAAAGGTTCCAGCCGGAATGCCCACATCACTAAGAAAGTATCTGGGCTTTCCAGTGTCGTCCATTCCAGACCCTTACAAGTGCCATGAGAGCTATGGAAGACACATGAGTTCCCTCCTACTAGAGGCGTTAGACAAGTGCGGAATAGACTACAAGTTCATGTCAGGCAACGAAACCTACAAGAAGGGATTGCTCAACAAAGAAATCGAAACAATACTCCTGAACGCAAAACGAGTCGGAGAAATCATTAGGGAAGAGGTGGGGCAAGAGAAATTCGTTGAAGCCCTCCCATACTTCGCAGTTTGTTCCAAATGCGGGCGCATCTACACCACCAAGGCGTACGAATTTCTGACAAAAGAAAACAAGGTCCTCTACTCTTGCGAGGGCATGGAAATAAAAGGACAGTGGCTGGAAGGATGCGGGCACAAGGGCGAAGCAGACTACGCCAAGGGGGAAGGAAAACTCAATTGGAAGGCGGGTGAATTCGCAGCCAGATGGAAAGTTCTGGACATACGATTCGAAGCCTACGGAAAAGACATCGCCGACTCCGTCAGAGTAAACGACCTCATATGCCAAGAGATTTTGGGCTACACACCACCAGTGCACGCACAATACGAACTATTCCTAGACATAACTGGTAAACGATTCTCCAAGTCTGCTGGACGCATATTCAGTCCACAGCTCTGGTTCCGTTATGGGTCGCCTCAGTCTTTGCTCCTTCTTATGTTGAAGCGGTTTGTCGGAACCCGAAGCCTATCAGTTACAGACATCCCTCAGTACATGAACGAACTCGATGAACTCGAGGACGTATACTCCGGAAGAAAAACAATTTCGGATGAAAAGGAACGTGCCAAGCTTAGTGGTCTCTACAAATATTGTTGGGTGTTGAAGCCTCCAGCCAAACCTAGTGTTCATGTTCCGTACAACTTGCTCACTTACCTTGCGAAGGTGGCTCCGAAGGGCTCAGAAACCGAGTTCATCACAGAAAAACTGAAAGACTATGGCTACAAAATAGAGAGGGGTTCTGAAGACTTGGAAAGAAGGATAGAGTATGCTTTGAACTGGGCGCAAGACTACCTAGAGATTAAAGAAACCACTACGGTGATAACTGCGAAAGAAATAGATGCGCTCAAGGAACTTATACAAATCTTAGGGGTAGAAAAGAGAGAAGATCAAGTACAGAGTGCCGTTTTTAACATTGCCCGAAAACACGAAGTCCAACCAAACCGATTCTTCCAGATCCTATACACAGTTTTGTTGGGGGTTCCACAAGGTCCAAGACTTGGACCCTACATCATTGCAATGGGAAGAGAAAATGTCATTAAGGCATTAAAAAGAGCAATAAAAAAGGAAAGTAAAAAATGAAAAAGAAGAGTCTTTCCTTAAAAATCAGATGTAAAAACCTTTATTTGAGTTTAGTTGAGATAGGCTGAACCGAACCTATTAAAGGCATGTGAAGGTCAGAAGATTGAACAGGTCTGGTGAAGATACATTCTACGATGATGTGCTCAAAGGCAATGTCTACAAGGACATGATAAAGGTCATGCTTCAAAAGTCTGGTTACACAGTCTACCCTTATGGTTACGAAAGCACTTTTTCAGATGTCAAATCGAAACTCACGAAGGACTCGAGAAATTCGAGGACTGTTCGAAGAATAAGGTCATCTCCAGACTTACTCGTCTATGATGACCAAAGGAATGACTTAATGCTTGTTGAAGTGAAGATGCGTGCGTATACACCACCTAGAATAAAACCTAGACTAATTGAGAATTACAAGGAATTCTGGAATGACTCGATTCTGGTTGTTGTAGTTCCAGAGGGTAATGTTTTCTATGCACAGAAAATAAGCGAATTAGAAGTCAGAGAATTTTACTACCGCATGGCAGATTTCGAGGAATTCCAAGATATTTTCACGAGGGTTCGGGCTGAGGATATTTCACACTACAAGAACATCGCTTTGCAGAACATGAAATCACAGAAAGAATCTGACTTAACAGAAAGGAAGAAGAAAACTTAAAGAAATAGAGGTATCTTTCATATCTCTTAACAATAGTTCTAGCGATGTCGTTGCTTCTGTGGATATCAGTGTTAGCGTTAAACATTCAACCGGTTAATGCAGAACCAAGCTACGTAACTATAACTGCTCAATATTCAGATAGCTGTCCAACGGTGGGAGCTGACGTTTGGATGGTTGGCGTGTCATTCTTTGGTGTTACTGCCATGATCTTAACTAATATTATCATGGAAAGAAAGTTAATTTTTCCACGAGATGTAGAGGCAAACCTGCTGAAATATAGAAAGAAGAGAGACCTACACGATTAAAGGTCCAAGACAAAGCACTTGTACTTACCAAAATTTTTTGGGTAAAACAAGGCTCGACAATACGAACATTCTTTTTGCGCCGGCTTGTTACCTATGGCACACTCAATGGTCGTCTACATTAAACGAAAGAGGCGTCGATAGCGCTTCCCTCTATCGCAGAAACCTCGCAACCCACAGATATGACCTGATAACTTTGAAAACCCATTTTATCAACTGTTATCAATACGAAGTGGCTAAAACAGAACCCGAAACAGCACTCCTTTCAAAATCAGACAGCTAGGATCAACGTTCCTCCAAGCACTTGATGAAAAAACAAAAAATTTCTCGGTGTTTTCACCCCGAGAGAAAGAGATGAAGATGATGAAGAGAAAAAATTTTCTGCGTTACCATCCAGAAGAGAGATAAAGGCACAAAACCCTCCCCCTTCTACCCATCTATACCTGTCTGTCTCTCCCTCCCCTCTATATAGACCTAGACACAGACAGACACTGATGCACACATATCGTTATAGTCTTACAACCAAAATGTTGAAATAATGCCGCCCTCTCCTTAAGAAAAGCACGTAGTAGGTTTCCCTAGACCACAAAAGGAGTCCCAGACTGTTTGGAGATTAAAGTTCTTGAAAAGAACGATACGGCGATGCGGCTACTCATTCAAGGAGTCAGCGTAGCCTTCATCAACGCCATACGAAGAATCATACTCTCCGAGGTTCCATGTATGGCGATAGATGAAGTGGTTATAATCGAAAACTCATCTACACTTCACGACGAGATTCTAGCTCAGAGATTAGGACTCATTCCTCTCAAAACCGACTTAGACTCATACAACCTACCCGAAGAATGCCCATGCAAAAGCGAATTCGGATGCAACCTCTGCCGTGTTTCTTTAACCCTCGACATGGAAGCGGGCGAGAACACAATAACCATTTACTCTGAGACTCTACGGTCAGAGAACCCAAACATCACACCAGTCAGCGAAAAAGTTCCCATAGTCAAGTTGGCACCAAACCAAAAGATACGGTTAGAAGCATACGCCAGACTCGGAAAGGGGAAAAAACACGCAAAGTGGCAACCAGTCTCAGCGTGTGCCTACAAGTATATGCCACAAATCAAGATAAACGGAAAAAAATGCGATGTGTGTGGCAAGTGCATCGAGGTTTGCCCGAAAGGGGTCCTCGTAAAAGCAGAGAAGATGGTAGAAATTCCAAATATATTGGGATGCACCCTCTGTCAAGATTGTGTGGATGCCTGTCCACAGAACCCACCTGCCATAGAAGTTTCAAGAGAAGAGAACGCATTCATCTTCAACGTGGAATCTACAGGTGCCCTTCCAGTCGAAAGAATTATACTTGAAGCCCTCAACATCCTTGACAAGAAATACGAAGATTTCCTTAACCAATTGCGGTAGAAGAGCAATGAAACAGATCAAATCAACCAACCCAGAACTAATCAATCTTGTTCGGTCCCTGCGAAAGAAGACTCGAGAGAGCGAAGCGAAAATATGGCGTGCCATAGCAGACTATTTATCGCATTCAAGGCGAAGACGCATAACAGTCAATTTAAGCAAACTCAACAGAAACACCGAAACCGGCGAAACAGTCGTGGTTCCAGGCAAAGTGTTAGGCGCAGGAAGCATAGGCCACTCTTTGAATGTAGCAGCTTTCGCCTTTTCCCAACAAGCCCGGTCAAAGATTCTGAAGAGCAAAGGAAAATGCATGTCCATTCCAGAGCTAATGGAAAAAAATCCGAAGGGTTCGGGGGTAAAACTCATCGGGTGAGACGAGAATGAACGAGGTGGGAACCATAATAATCGATGCAACTGGACTGATACTTGGTCGAATGGCAAGCACAATAGCCAAACAACTCCTCCAAGGTGAAACCGTTATTGTTGTAAACGCAGAAAAAACCGCCATATCAGGCAAGAGACTGAGCATACTAAAGGAGAAGAAAAATTTCCTAGAAGTTGGGCACTTCAGAAAAGGTCCCTATCACCCCAGAAGACCCGATCAAATCGTTAGACGAACCATACGTGGGATGCTCCCAAGAAAAAAACCAAAAGGACAGCAAGCATACAAGAGATTGAAAGTTTTCCTTCAACTGCCCGAAGAACTTAAAGGAAAAGAGATGCAAACAATACCAGAGGCTAGTGTCGAAAACCTGAAATGCCCGTACATAACGGTTGGCGAATTGGCTAAGGAAATCGGATGGACACCCACAGGTGAATAAATGTCACGACCCAAGAAAGTAGTATTGACAAGTGGAAAACGGAAAACCAGCGTTGCTCGGACACTAATAAGATCTGGTAAAGGAAGAGTAAGAGTCAACAATATCCCTCTTGAGATTCTCGAACCAAAAACAGCCCGCTACAAACTCATGGAACCACTTCTCCAAGCGGGAGAAGACTCTTGGAAAGATCTTGACGTGTATGTTAAGGTGTCGGGCGGAGGTTTCATGGGGCAGGCTGAAGCGGCAAGAACAGCCATCGCAAGAGCACTATTAAAATGGACAAAAAGTGCACGACTTCGATCTACTTTTAGCAAATATGATCGCACTATGATTGCAGGCGATCCCAGAAGAAAGGAACCTAAAAAGTTTGGAGGTCCCGGAGCCAGAGCTCGTGATCAGAAAAGTTACAGATAAAATCCAAATTTGGGAAAGTGTTTTGTGGTACTGAAAACCCCAAACACTTTATTAATAAATATTTATGAATGAAAGGGGAGGCTGAGAGAAATCATTATTCCAGTGCGTTGTTTTACCTGTGGTAAACTGATCGGAGACAAGTGGGAAGACTTTGCACGGAGAGTAAAAGCTGGAGAAGATTCGAGAGGGGTTTTGGATAGCTTAGGAGTGACCAGATATTGTTGTCGCCGCATGCTTCTGTCTCACGTAGAGATCATTGATGAAATCCTCAAGTTTTATGAAGAAACTGAGAAAAGAAAACAAACCAAACTATTTTAGCGAGGCAAATCGTTGTGTCATCGGTAATCGAAGAGGTTCATGCTCGAAAAATCTTCAACATCCGAGGAGAAGAAACAATCGAAATCGACGTAAAAACCAAAAAGGGCTTCGGAAGAGCCTCTGCACCGTCAGGCGCGAGTCGAGGGAAAGGCGAAGTAGTTCCTTACCCAGAAGGCGGCGTAGACCAAGCCATAAAAAGAGTGAAGGAACTCGTTGAGCCTCAACTAATCGGGATTGATGCACAAGAACAAGAGAAAGTAGACCTCCTGCTTCATCAAGTTGATGGAACCCAAGACTTTAGAAAAATCGGCGGCAACACAACCTATGCAGTTTCTCTAGGCACAGCAGAAGCGGCAGCATCCTCCATGAGTCGACCACTCTTCGCTCAGTTAGGCGGACCCTTAACTTCGGAACTTCCCCATCCTCTTGGAAACGTCATAGGTGGAGGAAAACATGCCCGTGGCAAGTCCCCTGACATACAAGAGTTTCTGGTTCTGCCGTTGAAGGTAAATAGTTTCTTGGATGCCGCTAAAGCCAATGTTTTAGTTCATCAAAGGGTTGGATCTTACCTCCTCAAGAAAGACAAAACGTTTACTGGTGGCAGAGGCGATGAAGGTGCATGGGCTCCCAACCTGAAGAATGAAGACGCACTGGAAATAGTGACGAAAGCATGTGAAGAAGTTTCGCAGGAAACTGGAATTGAGTGCAAAGTTGGACTCGATGTAGCCGCGTCCAGCTTATGGGACACAAAAAAAGATTGTTACATTTATCCTCGAGATGGAGTTGAGAAGAATTCTGGAGAACAATCAGAATTCGTTTGGAATCTTATTCAAAAGTATAAGCTTGCTTATGTTGAAGACCCCTTCCATGAGGAGGATTTTGAAAGCTTCCGTGAGTTGACAAGAAAGGTTAAGAAATGTCTCATTTGTGGTGACGATCTTTTCGTTACTAATAAGGAACGGTTGGCTTATGGAATAGAAAGAGGAGTTGCTAACGCTGTTATTATTAAGGGAAACCAGGTTGGCACCCTCACAGATGCTTGGGAAACAACTATTTTGGGTCAAAAAGCTGAGTATGTACCAGTAATGTCTCATCGTTCTGGAGAAACAACAGAGACGCACATAGCTCATCTGGCGGTTGCGTTCTGTTGTCCAATTATAAAGGCTGGGGTGATCGAGGGTGCACGCATAGCCATAATTAACGAACTTATCCGTATAGAAAAGATGATTGGGGAAAGGGCTAAAATGGCGACCGTGCCATTGTGAATAGGAGAAAACCATGAGTCAGTTGGGATCAAGAGTGGCAAAAACTAATGAACTCGTTAGAATAGAAGAAAGACTCGTAAATAGAGCTAAAATATCGGTTCTTTCATTTGAGGGAAATCTATGACAGAAGATGTAAAGGAAGAAGAAGTTGCAATTGCTGCTGAGGAACTTTTGCTTTCCCAAGACACACTGTTGTCCGCTGGGATTCACATCGGCACAAGAATGAAAACCAAGGACATGACTCCATTTATCTATCGTGTGAGACCTGACGGTCTATTTGTTTTGGATGTCAAGAAAACCGATGAACGCATAAGGATAGCAGCTAAGTTTCTTGCTCGCATGGAACCTTCCAAGATCGCCGCAGTAGCGGCAAGACTGTATGGCCGTGATCCGGTGAAGAAGTTCTGTGAAGTTACGGGAGCAATTCCTCTTACTGGGCGTTTTATTCCTGGGTTTCTTTCAAACCCTCTATCTAAGAACCGTATAGAACCGAATGTCATAATAGTGTCAGATCCGAAAGCCGATGTACAAGCCATAGTCGAAGCTTCCACCATGGGCATTCCAGTGATAGCGCTCTGCAGCACAGACAACGAATCTTCTAACGTGGACTTTGTCATACCAACCAACAACAAGGGCAGAAGAGCCCTAGCCGTAATCTATTGGCTCCTAGCAAGGCAGATACTGCGCGAGAGAGGTGAAATTCCATCGGATGGAGATATCAGCCAGTCCATTGACGATTTTGAGGTGAAACTGGCAAAGGAAGAAGAGTAGAGGAACAAAATTGAAGGTTAGGCATCCATTTGTTGCAGGTTCATGGTACGCTGGCACCTCAGCCGCCTTACGAAAGCAGATAGAAGAGTGTTTCACCCACGAACTTGGCCCCGGCGAAGCGCCTAAAGTTGCGGAGAAAGGGTCAAGAAACGTTGTCGGACTCGTTTGTCCACACGCTGGATACGTGTATTCGGGTCCAGTGGCTGCCCACTCGTATTATGAACTTGCTGCTGATGGTAGACCTGATGTGGTGGTTATTTTTAGTCCTAACCATACTGGATTTGGGAGCGCGTTGGCTATTATGAATGAGGGTGTTTGGCGCACCCCACTTGGAGACGTAGAAATCGACACAGTGGTTGCCAACCAAATTTTAGACGTATCACGCATTATCGATGTAGACGACAAAGCTCACGCGCATGAGCATTCCATTGAACTTCAGCTTCCCTTTCTGCAATACTTGTATGGTGCAGCGTTCAAGTTTGTGCCTATCTGTTTTCTCATGCAGGACTTGGAGTCAAGTCGTGACGTTGGGCTTGCGGTTTCGAAGGCTCTGTCTGGAAAGAACGCCTTAGTGATTGCCTCCACCGACATGACCCATTATGAGTCACAGGGAAGCGCTGAAAAAAAGGACAAGATGGCTATCGACGCCGCAACACGATTAGATGAAGCCCGGTATTATTCCCTTGTAGAGTCTCATAATATATCTACGTGCGGCTATGGTCCAACCGTTGCTGCAATCACCGCTGTAAAGAAGTTGGGCGCAAAAGAAGGCAAGTTGCTGTGTTATAGAACGAGTGGTGACGTGACGGGAGACTTCTCTGCTGTTGTTGGCTATGCCTCCATCGCATTCGTGAAGTAGTTGTGGTGCAACTCTTGGGGGTCACAGCCTCAGCACCAGCAAAAGTGATACTTTTTGGAGAACACTTCGTCGTATATGGTGAACCCGCTATCGTTATGGCAATCGACAAAAGAGCCTACGCATCAGCAGACATTAGAAAGGACAAGCGAATACACATAAACTCCATTGACTTGGGAATGTCCGGATTCTTTGAAGGAGAAAACTTCTATGAAGAACGTGGCGGTCAAGCGGTACGCAGTACCCTTGAACCTATAAAAATAGCTATCCAAAAAGTTTTAGAATGCTCCAAAACGAATGTTGGCATGAGTGTTGAAGTACGCTCTGATGTTCCAGTTGCTGCAGGACTGGGCTCTTCAGCTGCTGTGGCTGCGGCGGTAGCCGCCGCTACGGGTTGTCTTCTGGATTTGGGATTGTCTAAGGATGAAATTTTCCACATATCCTGTGAAGCAGAACGCTTTGTTCACGGCACTCCATCCGGCATAGACTCAACGATTTCAACTTATGGGGGAGTCCTTCTGTACCAAAAGGACGGAGGCTTTTCGGAAATTAGAGTTAAAGGAGAAATTCCATTAGTGATTGGTGATACAGGAGTAAAGCGCTCAACGGGCGACCTAGTCGCCACAGTGCACAAGATAAACAAACAACATCCTTCTATTGTTAAGCCCTTGCTGAAAATTGGTGGAAAAATCGCGCTTAGGGCAGTTAGAGCCTTAGAAACTGGCGACCTTCATGAACTTGGCGAGTTAATGAATGTTAACCATGGGTTGCTTTGCGCGATTGGCGTTTCGGACATATCTCTAGAAAGGCTGGTTTACGCTGCAAAAGGAGCTGGAGCTTTAGGGGCTAAACTTACTGGGGCTGGAGGGGGAGGATGCATGATTGCATTAGCTAAGCCTAATGAATGTGGACAAGTAGTTGATGCCATCGAAAGTGCGGGTGGAAAAGCTTTTGACGTTAGAATAGCTGAAGAGGGCGTGAGAATTGAGGATTAGGCTTTCGAGACCTCTATGCCTCTTCGCCACCTCGATTTTCGTTTTCTTCTAATTCCATGGCTATGGGACCCTTGTAGCCACATTTCTCACAAACATATTGAGTGGGCGCTATTCCATACATTCTGGGATAAGCCTCAAAACTACTCGAAAATTTGAGGTTGGGGCTCCCACATCGTGGACAAAATTTGGGAGTTGCGTTTCGTCTTTTCAGTCCTTTAACTACTTCGCGCAATCTTTCGAAGACCATACGCTTTGATTCCTGGGTTTCACTTTTATTATTGAATTTCTAGATTTTCTTGGGGATATCCTTGTTTTATAAGGAAGGATTTCACCTTATCTCGGTGGTCGCCTTGAAGCATGATTTGACTGTTTTTGGCTGTTCCTCCGCAGGCGCAGTGGGTTTTGAGTTTTTGGGCGAGTTTTCCGAGGTCATTGTCATTATCGTCGATGCCCTCAATGATGGTCACTTCTCTTCCCCATTTTCTCGTTTCTAAGCGAACTTTAATTCGTTGTTGTTCTTTGCCGATTTCTTTGCAGACGCATATGTCGATTGGTAGTCCACATATAGCACAGATTTCTGCCATGATGCTCGATATGAAGATAATGAGTCTGTGCTATTTAAGACTTTCAACAAATGATATGCAGAGACATTCTATTGTGGGGATGTTGGAATCCTATCAATCAGTATTTTGATTCCTGGGAGATGTTCTGCTTTCGAGACCCAAGCAGTTATAGCTCGATATTTGCCTGAAGCCTTCTGAAGTGAGCCCTCCCAAATGCTGATCTTTTCAACTAGAAACTTTTCATCCTTACCGAAAAGCACTCCAGCTGGAGGATGAAAGTAGATGCGGAGACCAGTGCGTGTGACATTTATGGTTAGAAACTCTTTTCCCTTCGAAAAGAACGCTACGCTATCCTTTGAAGTTTTCACCTGATCAATCTTCGACCTTAATCGATCGGTCACGTAGTTCACTACCTCTCGAAGGACATCAAGCGCCTCAGCACTAGAGAGCTTAGCAGAGAATTGCTTCCATACCTGTTCATTAATCTCCTCGTTCACGAACCTCACTTCCACTGCCTATTAATCCATTCTTCCACTCCAATTTCTTTCATCTCTTGGAGTCGCTTTGTCTTGTCAGCTGTAAAAACGTTAGCATGTTCACTTTTTTCACTCCAGTTTCTCTCGCATGGAAACTCTGGGCATTCAAAACAGAAATCAATGCCCTTTGCGACACAGCATTTACGAACTGGACAACCGCTCCAGCCGCCTCCACCCTTACAATTAAAGGCACACGCGCTCTTCGAGAGTATTTCAAGTCCTTTAATTGTTTCCTTGGAGCTGCCACCTTTATAGTTGATCCAGCCCGCTACCTCAAAATGTTTTTTGACCAGCTCTAAGAGTTGTGCTGCGGGTTTTCTCAGAGCATCGGTATACCAGTGGCAAGTTCGGCAGTATTCGCCACAGTAACTTACCTCATTTCTTCTTGCTTCCTTTACACTCTCACTTTCCATCCAGTTTCACCACTGTATCTCTCATTTTTTAAGTTGCACCAAAATGAATGGGTTTCCGTCTGGATCCACGAATTTGCTGTTCGGGAGCCCCAGCTTTGATCTTTCGGTTCAGTCAAAAACTTAACGCCTTTGCCTTTTAGCTCTTTGTATGCGTTGTCCACGTTATCAACTTGTAGATAGATGTCTGGAATATCCTTCTTCACTTCTCTTACTCCACCAGGTTCTAAGCCTAGCATTATGCCGCATAAATCAAACACTGCATAAGTGGGCCACTGGGACTTCTTTTGGAGACCAAGAACTTTTTCATAAAAGGAAACAGCCTCACGAAAATCGGATACACAGAAAGTTATGTTAACTGTCTTAATATTCACGCAAGACACCTCAACAAAACACGGTGCGTTTGAGATTTCTAAAATTTTCGCTCCACAGCCTTAACTATCAAAATCGCTACTGCTCGCATTTTCCCGACGTAGATAAGAGTTCGGCTCTTGTCGATCTCGTGTGCCGACTTGGTGTTTTTCATTTTTTCTTTACTGATAGTTGTATTTCTGTAAGGAGTTCACTTTCAGGAACCTTTGTTGGATCATTTAGGTAGATTTCCATAGGACATCCTAACGGCATGTAACCTTTTTCTCGAGCAAACTGAAACAATGCTGCATATGAAGACCCCACTTCGCGGTATGGTCCCTTGTGTATTATGGAAAGAACATCTTGTGCAGGGACTTCCTTGATTTTTATGTTACCCTCAGATTTGGCTTCACCTTTGAAAGGAAACCCTACTTCACTTCTCAATTTGTGGGCAGGCACCTCTTCTGGGTTGTCATAAAACCATCCAAACGGAGGACCCATAATCCTCAATTTTTTCTGTCCTAACCACTTCGCGATTTCTGCGTAAAGTTTACCAGCCTCACTGTAGGGTCCAATGTGGCTAACGACAGCAGCCTGCATTTGCTTGGTTTTCTTCAACTTGACTTCCATAAAAATGTGTTCTCCAAAGTGTTACAATTGCGTATTCTCACTCTAGCGTATTATATTTTTCTGTAACGATCTATTAAAAAGCCGAATGAAGTTCAACCTTATGTTGAGATTGTTAAAAATCTATAAAACTAATATACATATATTACAAACTCAATGAGTCATTTAATAAGGGAGGTTGTTTTGGTGGAAAAAAGTTTGTTAGAGAGAAAGCGTTCCCACGTGGCTGACGCGTTTGGAAAACTGTTCCAAGCATCGTTTGGGGAAGGTGTCTTGCCGCTTAAGATCAAAGAACTCATCGCAATGTGCATGAGTCTAGCAGTCAACTGTCCAGAATGCGCCAAGGGACACGCTGAACAAGCTATAAAGAACGGGGCTACCGAAGATGACGTAGCGGAAGCTCTAGGGGTTGCTTTACTATTTGTTGGTGGTCCTATCTTTCGGAGAAGCAAAGCAATCGAAGAGATGCTAAAAGGTATTGGATAGTTCTCTGCAATCTTGACATGTTGCTATGGAGAGAAATGAGACCGCTGCTTATGCCTCTGTTTTTCATTATCTTTTAACGCTTATATGGTCTTCAGAGGCAAAGATAAAACTGTACTGTAGGAGTGTGGGTCATGAAGATTCTTGGCTTGGTTGGTTCTCAAAGAAGAAATGGTAACTCATACCTTATTTTGAAGGAGGCTTTTAAACGCTGTGATGTGGAATCAGAAATGGTGCAATTAGCCGAGACGCGAATAGATTGGTGTAATGCATGCGGGCTTTGTAAAGACACTATGAAATGTGTAATCGAAGATGACATGGGCATCATATTCGATAAAATCGTTAGAGCTGATGCTGTAGTATTCTCTGTTCCCAGATACCTTCCCATACCTTCAAAATTTATGACTCTAATCGAAAGAATCGGAGCGTTATACCATCATAAATTGCAAGTTGACCCCGACTTTGATTTTCCATTGAAAGGCAAGCCGTTTGGATTAGTCGTTGTTTCCGCTGGCGGCGGAAGACAAGCCTTAGAGGCTCTAAAGGAGATAGCCTTTCAAATCATTCACTGTTGGCGCATGAAACTGGTTACAGCAGACTCTTACCCATATCTTGGAGTTTTAGCGAAAGGTGAAGAAGTTGGTGAGGTTCTAGAAGATAAGAAGGCAATTGAGCAGGTGAAAGAATTAATTAAGAAACTAACGATGTAAAGCAATTCTCACTTTCTACTAGCTGTGGTCCATCAAGAAAACTAAAGACGGACGAAAGTTTAGTCTATCTTGCTTGTCAGAACTTTTCGTAGTGAACAATCTCTGAGAGAGCTTTTGTATCCTTGGGTCGTGGCGGTTCAGCGGGATAGCCCAGCGGCGTGACAGCAACAATCTTCATATGCTTAGGAACCCCCAAAACCCCTTTCATGATTTCTTCCGCGCCGGGCTTGGCGCTCCAGCCTAATTGCCAACATGTTCCTAGGCCAAAATTCGTGGCTGCCAGAACGATGTGTTCAAAGGCGATTGAAAAGTCCATAATATATGTTCTTGACGCAACTGGATCTTCGGGGTCTACGCAACCAACTATCACGATGGGCGCTGTAGAAGCAAATTCTGCTATCCCAAGTTTCCCCTTCGTCTTAGAGTCTTTGACCACTATGAAATGCCAAGGTTGACGGTTGCCGCCGGACGGCGCAAGTCTGGCTGCTTCAAGCACTTGATTGAGAACTTCGTCGGGAACAGGATCAGGCTTATAACGTCTTATGCTTCGCCTCTTTCGTACGACATCCATAAAATCCATAATCTAACCCTCTCAACCTAGATGTCCTATGGAAAGGAGATGTCTCATAAACCTTTTCTGGTTATGGCTGAATACTAATAGCAGATTTTTGTTCTTGCCTTGCTAATCTTTCTGTCTGAAGAATTGCCGTCGATTTTGTACCAGAAGCCGAAACATAGGCCGAGGTTGTTGGGATAAAGTATGTTCTTGGAGAAAAGACCTCAGGGATGCCTCAAGGGCTGATTCCGACCCACAGTGAAGAAATACGCATTTCCATAAGCGATGCAGAAAGCATAATTTTTCCAGCCTACAAATGCTTCATATCAATTTAGGAGAAGGACGAACAATACCAATAAGGTACTGCCCCTAAGGAGAGGTAATACCACTAAAGTGTGGTTTTAGTAGCCCGGTTTAGGTTCAAATAACGGTTTAAATTATTGGCGTAAAGTCCTAATTCTTTATCCTTTCTGGAAAATATCTTTAAAATAACCTCAAAATAAGATTTTAGTGATAACTATGAGAAATTCCAACTCTGTTTTTCTGTTGTTCTGGGAATCGGTAGCATTTTATGATTTAAAACTATCGAACGACTGAAAGAATTTTGCTTCCTTTATTTAGTCTGTTAAGCCATAAAACCCTTTCAATGCCTTAAGAGCGTTTAAGGTAATCCATTTGCTTGGTTTGCCCTTCTGTTCGATATCAACCTGGAAACGTCCATTAAAAGTATTCTCCAGTTTCCATCTACCTTGGTCATCTTGCTTAGAGACTACCAGATTCAAAGCCTCCTCCATACGACTATCACGATAGCCCAACCTCGTTAAAATGCCCAAAATCTCCAAGACATCAGTATTCCACATCAACGGAAAACTAAACCGCAGCCACTCAGCCTTCGACACACGAGTCAAGTCATGGCTTCTCTTGTGAACATGATGCTTAAGCAGATACTCAGCACCATTCTCAATCGTGCACGTCACATCCTCGGATCTCTCATCCGTAGGGATTTCTGCAAGAGCCTTCAAAGCCTTGACCACCCCCATGTGACAACTGTGCCTTCCCCAGCACGATTGCCTGCCATAAGGCCAACCCTTCGGTGCCTCCGAGATCCCATCATCAAACCTCTGATACGTTGTGATCCAATCTATTCCCCGTTGAACTCGAGGATCGTCTAAATAACCAAGTCTAATCAGGCTCCAAACCATGTTCCCCGTCAGACACGGGATTACCCTCTTGTGTCTGCCTCCACCACTTGAAGCTCTTAAATAGGAGAAACCACCGCTTTCTCTATCCTGGGAGTTGTTGAGGATGAATTCACATGCCTTTCTCACGCGCTCTTCCCCTGAATCTGCTCCAAGCTCCGCAAGAATCATGAGTTGCCAAACAGTCCCCTTGAACTTGCCTGGGGCGTAGAAGTTCTCGGGAGATCCCCAATAGCCTTCATTGCTCTGTTTAGCCAAAATCTTGGGTACTACCCCCACTTCCATGATCTCATCTTTTGCTTCCCTCACTTCAGAATCATTTTCAAGTTTACCCAAAACATCAGTTAATGTGAAGTATCGCACCGAAGGATTATCCTTTTCCAACAGCCACCCTGTGGGGTCCGCTTTCAACAAGGATTTCCAATTACTCATATCTCAGCACTCCTTAAGGGGTGACATAACTCCTCCAGCAATTCTACGCGTTAATGGAACCACAGAGGTGCATTCTTTTATTTGAACCTCTCTGTCCACAACGTAATGGTAGCCCGGGAGAGATTCGAACTCTCGTCGGAGGGTCCAAAGCCCTCTATGCTTGTCCACTACACCACCGGGCTAAACTAGGCAAGTCGATTATGCCCAGTGCAAATAATTCTTCGCGCATAAATAACCTTAACGTCACAAAAATCGAAAAAGCATTATTGCTTCTTTGCCTACAGTTATTTTAGGTTGGGTTCAAGCTTTTGGGAGTCAACCTCACGCCAATAATAGTCAAAAAAACAATTACCCTGGAACACCTTAGAGACAAAACTCTCGCGGTAGACGCTAACAACTACCTCTATCAGTTTTTGGCGTTGATCCGAACCCCAGAAGGAACACCACTCAAAGATTCCCAAGGCAACGTCACATCTCACTTAGCTGGGCTCATGTTCCGTTCTACACGACTGATACACGACTACGGAATCCGCCTCATTTTTGTCTTCGACGGCGAACCCCCAAAACTAAAGGAACCCGAAATCCAAAAGAGACGAAAACTTCGGGAAAAGGCTACCCTAGAATGGAAAAAGGCATTGGAGAAGGGAGACTATGAAGCAGCTTTTTCCAAAGCGGTCATGACAAGTCGATTAACAACATCCATGATCAACGATTCCAAGAGACTCCTTGACTTACTGGGAATACCCTATGTTCAGGCGCCTGGAGAGGCTGAAGCTCAAGCTGCCTCCATGGCTGTGAGAGGTGATGTTTGGGCTTCGAGCAGCAAAGACTACGACACTCTCTTATTCGGTAGTCCAAGACTTGTGAGATACCTAACAATTTACGGAAGAGAGTTTCTTCCAAGTAAAGGAACCTCCAGACCTTTAAAACCAGAACTCATAAGCTTGAACAAATTCTTGTCACAAAACAAAATAACCAGAGAACAGCTCATCGACTTAGCAATTCTCGTCGGAACAGACTTTAATGAGGGCGTCAAAGGAATCGGACCAAAAACAGCGTTAAGCCTGCTGCAAAAGCATGGCAGAATAGAAAGCTTACCAAGTGATATCGCATCAGAGATTCCCAAATATTACGAAGACATCCGTAAAATCTTCCTCAACCCAAAAACCACCCCAAACTACACCCTCAACTACACGAAACTGCAGGAAGACAAACTCTACAGCTTCCTCTGTAACGAACGCGATTTTTCAAGGCAACGTGTCGAAAGAGTCGTTCAGAGAATGAAGAAAATTTATCTAAATAAGGAACAAAAAGGATTGGAAAAATGGTTTCTTAACAGGACTGCCTAACAAAAAAGGATTCTTGTTTATTTTCAAAGAGACAAAAACTTTAGATTAGAAGAGATACACTAAATCAGAGGTTTTCCCCCTTGGAATTTGCCTTCGAAACCATGAAAAAAGAAGACATAGATAAATGCGCTAATATTATTCTCTCCTCTATGAAAAATCAATTAATCCCAACCGACCAAAACAAAGAAGCCATAAAACAAATGCTGTCCAGAATCCAAACCACTACACTGATCGCCAAAAAGAGAGGAAACATAGTTGGACTGATTGGTGGAACCGCACCCAACGTAAATTTCGTCACAATTCTAGATGAGGAAAGTGCACGCAAAGGACTCGCAAACACGCTACTCGACAAGTACGCAGAAGTCGTCAAACAAAGCCTACCTCACATAACCCACCTTAAAGCGTCACTGTTTGCTGACCAACCAGACACTGTAGCGTTGTATTCTAGATTAGGCTTTGTAGTAGACGGATTTGCCAAAGACTTCGCCATGGGAAGAGACATGATTTTCATGAAAAGACGATTTCAAACAAAGCCGACTGAGATTTGAATCAACCTTCTCAACAGACTTTAGCTCTTCAAGAACATACTTTCAAGACGAATTCGCAGGCTTCTGATTAGTCATTTTTCGACTGGCTCTCGAACGAACCGTTGCGCTTAACATCCCGCCTACGGCACCGCCTACCAAAAATCCTAGCCACATCCAAAAGAGACCCCCAACAGTCTTAAAAAGCAATAGAATAAAAAGAGTGCTCATAAGAAAGGCTCCCACACCAATCAACAGCCCAATTATCACATGGTTATGGGCAGCTCGCCGTCCAACCATATATCCAGCGATTATGCCTCCAACCATTGTAGGAAAAACATCAGCAAAAGGTGAAACCGCTCCTATATGAGCGACGATGAAAATAAGGACTAGGGCTACTCCAAACCCTAGAAAGGTTCCTGCCAAGAATTCATCAGACGAAGGAAATCTTCTAGACAAGAGTCTCTCTTTTCAAAATATTTAAGACATTGTTTAATAAAGCTTCACATAAACGATGGCCAATTCAAGGGGAACAATGGTTGGGCAGAAAGAACAGCAACAAAAAACTTGTGTTTGATCCAGAGAGCATCAGAGTCATCTTGGCGACTGATGCTGGAAGCACCACGAGTAAAGCCCGATTCTTCAAAAAATTGGGCAACGAGTACAGGTTTGTGGCGAGCGGAGAAGCCCCAACCACTGTGGAAGCTCCCTTTGAAGACGTGACAATGGGTATCCGCAACGCCATAAGAGAAGTAGAAGAACTAACCGGTCACACTCTTCTGACAGAAGAAGGAATCATAACACCAACGCAAGGTGAGAAAAGAGGTGTAGACCTCTACGTAACCACAAGTAGCGCTGGAGGAGGGCTTCAAATGATGGTAGCCGGCGTTGTCAGGACCATGACTGCTGAGAGTGCCGAAAGAGCTGCCCTAGGCGCAGGTGCCATTGTGATGGATGTTATGGCTATAGACGATGGAAGGAGAACTCACCAGAAAATTCAACGCATACGATACCTACGCCCGGACATGATTCTTGTAGCTGGTGGCACAGACGGCGGAACAATCAGTCATGTGGTTGAGGTAAGCGAACTCATCAAAGCGGCGGAACCAAAACCCCGTTTAGGGGTTAGCTTTCAACTACCTATCGTTTATGCAGGAAACAAGGATGCCAGAAAATACATCAAAGACACATTAGGAGAAAAATTCGCGTTAAGAACTGTAGACAACATCCGCCCAGTTCTAGAGGTTGAGAATGCCCTTCCAGCCAGAGAGGCTGTTCATGAACTTTTCATGGAACACGTTATGTCACACGCGCCTGGATATAGCAAACTGATGAAATGGACTGATGTACCTATTATGCCCACCCCGGCAGCCGAAGGAACAATGTTTCGCACAATAGCTGAAACATACAACATGAACGTTATTGGTGTGGGTCTCGGCGGGGCAACCACCAACGTATATTCAATCTTTGAAGGAAAATTTGTCCGAACAGTAAGTGCCAATCTTGGCATGAGTTATAGCATCTGCAACGTTCTCAAGGAAGCTGGAATAGCAAACATCTTGCGGTGGATACCCTTTGAAATAGAAGAAGCCGACTTACGAAACAGACTGCGTAACAAAATGATTCGCCCTACAACTATTCCTCAAACTCTTCAAGAACTAATGATCGAACATGCAGTTGCTCGGGAAGCGTTGCGGTTGGCTTTTGAACACCACAAGCAGCTGGCTAGAGGCTTGCGTGGTATACAGAGGAAACGCACTATTGCCGACATTTTTGAACAGACTATGGGAGAGGAAACGCACATAAAAATGATGGAACTCGACTTCTTAGGAGGAACTGGTGGGCTACTTTCTCACGCTCCGAGGAGAGCACAGTCTGCATTAATGTTGATTGATGGGTTTCAACCAAAAGGAGTGACAAGACTAGCACAAGACAGCGTTTTCATGATGCCTCATCTCGGGGTCTTATCCACAGTGTATCCCAAAGCTGCCATGGAAATCTTTGAAAAAGATTGCTTAGTGAGGCTTGGAACTTGCGTTGCTCCAGTGGGTGAAGGTAAACCAGCTGGGGAGAAAATTGCTGTGAAAATAAGAGTTAAAATGTCTGATGCCGAAATTATAGAGGAGGTCCCCTTTGGGGCAATTAAAAGAATCCCTCTAAAAGAGGGGGAGACTGCTAACGTCGAAATAAAACCGCACCACAGCATGGACGTAGGTGCTGGTGGTGGGCGCATCTATACTACTTCAGTCCAAGGTGGAGTAGTTGGCGTCATTGTTGACGCCCGTGGAAGACCACTTATTTTATCAGAAGACACCAATGAGCGATCAAAGAACTTAATTGCGTGGTTTAAGGCGCTAGATGCCTATCCACAAGAGACTCTTACAAGAATGCAGGAAACGCTTTGAGAGGATGAAAGGATGGGAGAAGCTTATACCCCTGGCTTAAAAGTGAAAAAGGCTCTTGTTGTAAGAAAGACTAGAAAACTTCCTATAAAAGGAGAAATCCTTGTAAAAGTAGGTGACGACGTTCGCTCGGACACTATTGTGGCGAGAACTCACGTTCCTGGCAACCTTCAAATAGTAAGAGTTGCCCAGATCTTAGGAATTGAACTTGAAGACACAGAGAAATCCATGGTTCGTACGGCTGGAGACTATATAAAAAAGGATGAAGTAATAGCCAAGAGCACCTCATTCTTCGGGTTGTTTAAGACTTTTGTGAGGTCGCCAGTGGAAGGGACGATAGAACATATTTCCAATGTGACAGGACAGGTTGTTATTAGGGAACCGCCAATTCCTGTGGAGGTTAAAGCGTACATTCCAGGCACCGTAGTCAACGTTTTTCCTGAAGAAGGAGTGACCATCGAAACTCCAGCGGCTTTCATTCAAGGCATCTTTGGCATTGGAGGAGAGACAGAAGGCAAACTATTAATGGTTGCTGATTCACCTGAACACGCTTTAACCGCTGACCTCATCAACCCCGATCATGTGGGAAAAATCTTGATCGGTGGATCGCTGGTAACGGGTGATGCCTTGCATAAAGCGGTGGAAGTGGGTGTCCGAGGTGTTATCGTTGGAGGAATAGATGACAAAGACTTGGTTGATCTTCTGGGCTACGAAATTGGTGTGGCTATCACTGGCCACGAGGAGGTAGAAGTCACGTTGATTCTTACAGAAGGGTTTGGTGGGATGCCTATGTCAAAGAGAACTTTTGCATTGTTGAGGTCGTTTGAAGGAAAACAGGCTTCCATTAGTGGTGCAACGCAAATTAGAGCGGGTGTCATCAGACCCGAGATAATCATTCCCTTGGAAGGAAAGGAGATAAAAAGAGTTGAGGAAGAAGAAGAAATTCCTAGTAAAGGGTTGGAACCAGGTACTAGAATACGGGTTATTAGGGAACCATATTTTGGGGCGTTGGGGCGAGTTGTTAGCTTACCCGTTGAACTTCAAAAGGCGGAAACCGAATCTTATGTGAGGGTTTTGGAGGCCAAGTTGGAGACGCAACCTCCTGGTGCAAAACCCGTGGTTATTCCGAGGGCGAATGTTGAAATCATTGAGGAATAACGGTTTTAACGGTCTGAAACGTCAAAACTAGAAGGGTTTCTGTAAAAATTCGGAGTTTTGGTTCCAAAATCTTAAATATCATTATCTCAAATATCCACTATCGACCGATCGCTAGGGAGAGACTTTGTTCGAGTCACCCTCGGAGCTTGAACTGACGCCGAAGCAGGAAGAGGAACTTATAGAAAAGCTAGCGCAGTTTATCATGAAGCATAAGATGGAGACCCCAGCCATACTCTTTCTTGAGACCCTTAAGCCAGTGAGCTTTGTTAGCAGTACTTTCGCGATGATGTACGTTGCTCCATTCCTGGACATCTATGGCTTCAATATCAATCAGTACGCTCTGCTGTTCCAGAAACGGGAGAACGTCGAACGACTACTTCAGAGAATCGAGGCGTTGATAAAAGAAAGCGATCGGTTGAAAAAAGAGAAAGAAAAGGGAAAAGAGAGGAAACACAAGTGGCGGTTATGGTAGAAGGGCGAATAGCCCAATTCGTCATCTTGGTCGTCTTGAGCGTTACTGTACTCAGCGTGTTTCCAGTTTACGCTGGTGCTCCAACCGAGCCTCACAACGCTGACGCTATGTGGATAGAGCCATCATCAACGTCACTGACCGTTGACCTAACGTATACAGTTGGTTACAGATTCGCTGTTACGGTGTACATCAACCTAACCTTCACATGTAGTGGCTGGCAATTCAAGATGCTGTACGATAGGGCACACTTGAAAGCGACAGGATGTGGTTACACGGGGTCAGATGGAAATAGAAGTCAGTTCTTCGAAAATGAAAATATAACTACGACTCCGGTTACCCCAGTGTTTGGCTCCTACAACGCTACCCACGACTATGTGATGCATAGCGAATCGTGGGTCAGTGGTCCCATGAGAACCCCCGGATACGGAGACCTCTCATGGATCGAGTTTGAAGTAATAGCGCCACCTCCAAGAGGTCCATACTCTGAACTTTCTAGTATGCTAGACATCTCGACCAGCTATGATGCAGACACCTATGCACTAGATGATGTGGGTAAACATGCAGTCAGCGTTTACGACTCCACATACACCATCACTTGGCCTGGGGTTATGGTGGACGGGCGAATAGCCCAATCCGTTGTCTTGGTCGTCTTATGCGTTGCACCGCTTTATTTCATTGAGAGAGCTAGAAGAGGAAAAGTGCCAAAGATTCGAAAACTTGCTGGCTTGGATGCTATAGAGGAGGCAGTTGGAAGAGCAACTGAAATGGGAAGACCAGTTATTACTTCTCATGGCATTGGAGGGTTCGAAGACATTTATGCGCCGCAGACAGCTGCTGGCATGAGCGTCTTAGGTTACGTTGCTAGACTCTGCGCTAAGTACGACACTCAACTACTGGTTCCATGCAGATATTCAGCGTTGGTTCCAGTGGCTCAGGAGATAGTTCAGCAAGCATACATCGCAGAAGGGAAGCCTGAAGCCTTCAAACCCGACAATGTGATGTTCTTGTCTGACGAACAATTTGCCTATTCCATTGGGTACATGGGCTTGATGACTCGAGAAAGGGCAGCGGCAAACATCATGATAGGAGCATATTGGGCAGAATCTCTGCAGTTAGCTGAAACCGGGTTCATTGGAGGAGCTATTCAAATCTCTGGCACCGCTAACTATCACCAAATTCCATTCTTTGTGGTCTGCACAGACTACTGCCTAATCAGTGAAGAAATATTTGCGGCCGGAGCCTATCTCTCAAAGGACCCTGTCTTGACTGGAAGTCTTGCAGGACAAGATTTCGGTAGACTTGTTGCAGAGATACTGATAATACTGGGGACTATTCTTGCGACAGCAGGTATCACATGGCTCAAGGACATCCTCGTCTTGTAGGAGGTTTCTAAATGACATGGTATAAAAGAAGAGAAGGTCCATTGATTGTGACTATAGTCGTCGCGCTGTTTCTTATCTTTGAATGGTACTTTGGTGAAGGAGCACTCATTCCTGAGACTACAAAAGCCTCTGCAGAAATACAACGATTCGTAGCTTTCATCCTAGCCTTTGTAATAGGTGTTGGAGCGCTTAACGTATTAAGAATTCATTGGCACCGGATAAAACGTCGAAAGCCTGGGGATTATTCTTGGATTTACAGTTCATGGATTTTCATTTTAATTATACTGTTCGTCGTCACGGGAGCCATCCTAGGAGCAATTCCTTATGAATACGATCCAGAAGCAGCCGCTTACATGGCGCATCGTACTGCAGAGCCAAGTTATGTATGGTTGTTCGACTACGTATTATCGACCCTTGACGCAACGATGTATTCGATATTAGCGTTTTTCATAGCTTCTGGCGCCTATCGTGCATTCAGGGCTAGAACAGCTGAGGCAGCGCTTCTCTTGATTGCAGGAACATTAGTGATGTTGGGAAATGCTCCCATTGGAGGGATCATGTGGTCAGGTTTCATTGACATAAACACTTGGATTCAAAGAATTCCAATGATGGCTGGCATGCGAGGAATACTCATCGGTGCAGGTTTAGGAGCCATTGCGATGGGCATACGAATCTTGACTGGACGCGAGAGAGGATACTTGGGTGGAGGCGAATAGAAAATGAGTCTTTGGGAAAAATTAGAACGTATTGACCGCAGAGTGTTATACGTTCTCCTTTGGATAGTGGTGCTTCCAATTCTTTTGTACCCATTGAATCTACCAGTAGTCATAGGTGACCTCACGAAGGAATATCATCGTCAAATCGAGCAAATACCTTCAGGTGCAGTGGTTGTATTAGCTTTTGACTTGGGACCAGCAGGGTGGCCAGAGCTCGGCGGCATGTGCTACGGATCAATGCAACATCTTTTCTGGATGATACATGAGAAGGGTATAAAAGTGGTGATGCTGACCTACTGGGCAACCGGAGCCACACTTATCACCAACTGCTTCGAAGGAGTGTATGGACCAATGGACCAAATGGACGCCGTCTACGGTACAGACTGGGTCAATCTTGGTTACATTGCCGCTGGAGAGGTTGGCATGTCTAATTTCGCTGCCAATGTCTGGGCTGCAAAACCAACAGACTACCAAGGAACCCTTGTAAGTACAATACCCCTAATGCAGAATGTGCATACGATACAAGACGTTTACATGCTAGTATCGATTGAAAGTGGAACACCTGGATACGAGGAATACCTACGGCAGTGGTGGACTCGAAAACCTACCCTGAAAATTCTAGTCGGAGCTTTAGGTGTCTCTATTCCAGGAGTTGAGCCCTATCGCCCCACTCGTATTCAATCATATCTTCCGGGCGGAAGAGGAGCCTCGGAGTATATCTTGCTACTAGGAGAAACTGATCCAGACATCCCAGCTTCTCAGCCGGGTAAGATAGCTGTAGGTGTAACTGATGCTTTGTCAACATCCCATATACTAGTCATTGTCTTCGTCATCATTGGAAACATAGGCTACTTCCTCAGACCTAGGAGGAAATGACAATGATACCTGAGTGGCTTGTTTTAACTTCTGGCGCATGGGTGGGCGTCTTCCTTACCCTAGCAGTTTACAGCTTCCTATACAAAGAAAACCCAATTTTCCGCTTCGCAGAACACTCCTTCGTTGCTGCTGGCGTTGGCTACTGGATAGCCTACAACGTTTATTACTGCTACGACCTAGCCATTGGAGTCCCTGGAGGAGAATCTGGCATGTATGCCGGACAATGGTGGTGGATCTTTGCCTTCCTATTGGGGATCATCTATTACTTCGTTCTCACGAAAAAGTACTTCTGGATATACCGATATTCACTGGCGATTATCGTTGGTGTTGGTGCCGGGCTAACTCTCAGAACAATCGTTCAAGCCCAATTTCTCTCACTCGTTCTTGCGACTTTCCTGAACCTTTCGCCAACTGACACTGCAGGCAATCTTATTATCTTCAATCCCGCAAGCCCCGCTGGTGCATCCCTTATCAACAATCTCCTAATTCTAGTTCTAGTGTTTGGTTCAATAATCTACTTCTTCTTCACAAGCGAAACCGGAGTCATAAAAAACATCGGAAGAATTGGTCGTATAGCACTGATGACAGCCTTTGGTGCAGCCTACGGAAACACGATTATGACAAGGATGAACCTTTTCATTGGAAGAACCCAATACCTTCTTGGAATTAGCGGACCATCTCTAGCAGACCAACAAATAGCCTTTGTCGTCATAGGCATCACGATGCTCATAGTCTTGTTTGGCTACAGTTACATGAAGAAAAAGCCCCCTGAAGCGCCTCCAGAAGAAGCGCCAGCACCTAAAACGGAAGCAAAGCGACCAAGAAGAAAAGAAACGTCTACCTAAAATCTCCCCTTCTTTTTATTTTTATATCGAGTTCTATTCAGATTTTTCAGAGAACTGATTCTTCGATTTTTGGTTTTATCAAGTTCAAGATTAAGGCTAAGTTAAGCTTTTCTTGATCAACTGCTGCAGAGAAGGGAAAGACCATTCAGTCTCTTAACCTAAGAGATGGTCTTCATGGAATCATTCGTAGAGAAACTACAATCCCTTTCGGTAGTTTACAGACTCTAATCTAGATACTGAGCTAATTGCTAGAACAAAAAAGGGAGGGATTTTAGTACTGTGTCACTCCCGTGAATCTCAACTTCTTGAGTTTCATTGCAGAAGCTGTCGTATCGTCGATTTGTTCCAACTTTTTGCCGATCATAGGGATGGCCTTTAGAGCAGAGAGCATGCTGTCTGTGTAGCGGAGATTCATGACGGGTTTGCCGATCTCGCCATTCTCTATTAGGAATGTTCCGTCTCTCGTGAGCCCTGTAAGTATCGCCTTTGTTGGTTCAACGGGGTTTGTGTAGTGGAATCTTGTGACGAAGATTCCGTGTTTCGTATCAGCGATCATTTCGTCTACTGAAGCATCACTTGCGGTTGTTACTAGATTGATTGGGATTGGTCTTGGGTAGGGATAGAACGGCACAACTGGAGGCATTGAGTGACCAGTACTCTTTTTATCCTTCTCTCTCCCCGCCGTAAGAGAGTCGTAGCAGATGCTCTCTTCAGAAACTTTGCCCTCGTCAATTAGTCGCACAGCCTTTTTTGGGACTCCTTCTCCATCAACTGGTACAGCGTACAGACTGAGGGGGTCTCTTGCATCATCTTTGACGCTAAGTTTTTTATCAAATACTTGTTCTCCCAAATGATACTTTACGAAGGATTGTCCGTCCTGATAGGGTGTTGCTGAAAAACCGATGTACCCCAAAAACGCAAGAAAAACTGCCACGGCTCGTGGAGAAAGGACAACTTCATATTCGCCTGGCGTTATTTTCGTTGGTTTCACGCTGTTTACTGATTTTTCTGCGGCTTCTTTGGCGACTTGAATGTGGTTGATGTCTTTCACAAATCTGGAGTGTTGTTCGGCGGAGCCAAAGCCTTGAGAACCTTCAACTTCAGAGATTACCGTTGTGTTAATTGCTGCCAACGACATTTGTGCCCAAGCTGAAACACCTAAAGAGTTTGAAATAGCGAAAGACGCCGAGCCCGTTGAAAATGATCCGGCAACAGCCTTAACAATGCGAGACTTTGAGTGTGCGGTTTCTATTAGTTCCTTCACCTTTTCCGCTCGATAGTCTGGGGTACAGAGTGCGGTCTTTGAGTCAAATGCGCCTTCTATTGGAGTCCATTTTTGGGGTTCGGGGAGACTCTTGAAATCTTTGTTGGGGGGCGTGACCTTAGCGATCTTGACAGCTCTCTTAACCGCATCTTCAATTTGCTTCTCTTCTAGAGTGTTGACACGTAAAGTTCCGATTTTTTTGTCCATCGCAACCTTTATCGCTATTCCTCCATCCTTGGATGCCACGTTTTGGTGGATCTGAGAGTTGGCAAAGCGTGTTAAAGCGCTGTCCAAAAGGAACGAAGCAGCTTGCGCTTGATTTGCCCCTTCTTTCAAGGCGATCTTCACGGTCTTTTCAGAGATGTCTAGTAACCGTTTTGTTACCATTTTTCTCACCTCTATTTGATCAATCCTGTCCTTACGTTTCTGAATCTGGCGGTGCTGCAGCCGTGTCCGACGTACATGACTTGTCCTGGCACTCCCTTACCACAGTTTGGTGTGCCCCACATCTTCCAGTCTTCTTTGCTTACGGCGTCGCAGGTGCCCCAAAACTCTGGGGTTATGCCGGTGTATGTGGGGTTCTTCAGGATTTTCTCTTTACTTCCGCTTTTGATCTCCCAAGCGATCTCGGTTCCGAATTGAAAGTTTAGGCGTCTGTCATCTATGCTCCATGACTTGTTTACAAGCATCAAAACTCCCTTCTTAGTCTCTTCGATTATCTCGTCTGCTTTCCAGTTTCCAGGTAGAAGGTTGATATTGGTCATGCGAATCAGTGGCAACGCCAGAGGGGAGTCGGCTCTCATGCCTCCGCTACTCTCCTTTAACTTTAACTCTGTAGCAGTCTCACGAGAGGTTTGATATCCAACAAACAAGCCCTTCTTAACCAGGTAAACTTGTTTGGCAGGCGTCCCTTCGTCGTCATAGCCAAATGTTCCCAGTCCACCTGGCACAGTGGCGTCTGCGACAATGTTCACATTTTCTGACCCGTACTTCAACTTTCCCAACTTGTCTGGAACGAGAAAGCTCGTGCCAGCATAATCTGCTTCTGTGCCGAGGGCTCGGTCGAGTTCTGTTGGATGCCCACAACTTTCGTGGATTTGGAGTGCTAGTTGGTCACCGCTAAGAATTAGGTCTGTCTCTGTTGAAGGACATGTCTCGGCATCTAACAGTTGCACCACCTCTTGACCCACTTTTTTTGCGTTGTCCACTAACGCAAGCGATTCAAAAAACTCGTAACCGCTGGTGCTGAAGTTGCCTTGGAATGAGGCTGGATACGACCTCCGCTGAACCTCCCCATTTTTGACTGCTATGCCTTCGAGACCTCCACCGCACCATGTTATCTGCTGATTGATTTCAGCCCCTTCAGTGCTCATGAATAACTTGTTTTCGCGCAAAGCCCTGAAAAAGGCTGAAGAAGACTTTATGAGACTTGAGTGTTGTGCTATGATTCGCTCCGCTGTCATGAGAACTTCTATCTTTTTTTCTATTGGAATCTTGAAAGGGTCTTTTTTCATTGGTGTGGAGTATTTGTCTTTTCGGGTCTTTATAGGCGCCAAGACCACGTTTTTCTTTTTCAGTTTTGAACTTGCTAAGGCTATGCTGACCGCTTTGTCGGTTGTTTCTATCACTTCTTTCTTTGTTAGATCCACTGAACCAGCGAATCCCCATGCTCCATTAACGATAACTCTTACGCCAAACCCGCTTGTCTGCCGTAGTGTGACCTCCTCCGGCACGCCCTTCTTCACAGTCAGATGCTCATCCAAGATTTCGCCGATTCTGACGTCAGCGTATGAAGCGCCTTTCTTAGTTGCTTCTTCAAGAGCGGTTTTTCCAAGGTCTAATGACATGGTTTCACCTTCAGAGTATCATGGGTTTATAGTTAATGCTTATGTGCTTTGCGTTCACAATTATGTGAGGGAAGATTGACACATGTCCTTGAAAGAAGCACAGGATTTGGTCAGAAAAATCTCGTATGAGACGCACAAATCGAAGGTATACACTTCGGCTTTCTTTGTCACGTTGATGGCTGAACAAGTGGGGCAGGTCGCAGAGAAGTACATGGAGCAGGGCAGACACGCAAAAGATATAGAAGTGGGCATCACGGATGTTATACTGGTTTCTCTGGCGTATCTTAACTGGCTAGAAACCGACGCTACTAAGGCTTTCAACAAATCTTTAGCCAAACACCAAAAAGCCATCAACCTCTTCAAGAAACAAAGTAAGTAAGAAACTTTTCTTCCATCCACCCTTTTTTATTTTACTCTCAACAATTCCTCGAAAGTAAGATTTCGAGAAACGTTGTAAAAATAGAATGCAAAAGGATGGAATTCGCTGTTTCTAGAGGTTATGTCACTCTTCTTCTGCTGTTTCTTCCGTCTCTTCTAGTTCTTCTGCTTCTTCGGCTTTTTCCTCTGCCTTCCCAACTACCTCCGCTTCAGCGAAGCGTCTGCTTATTCTCGTTATCCTGATTCTCACATGGTCGCCGGGTTTGGCGTTGGGAATGAAGGTTACGAGCCCCTTGATTCGCGCTATGCCTTCGCCTCGACGGCTGGTCTCCTGAACTTCTACGTCGTATTCCTTTCCGATCTCAACTGGCTTCGGAGGAAATCTCGGAGTAAAGCCTCTTCTTTCTCCTCTACCTCTTCTTTCATACCGCATTTTTTTCACCTCTCATCATTTTAGAACCTTACATTTCTACTCTACAGACAATCTTCCGTATTTTCCCACGTTCAGTTGGATTTCCCCTCTGAAAGAGGTGATGTATCCGTTTTCAACTTTCACTGTGTCGTTAACGTTGACTTGGTCGATTTGTTCGTTCCAGAGAGTCAGTTTTATGGTGCCTGTTCCATCGTTGACTACGGCATCGGCAACATTGTGTGCCTCGTTTTTGAACCTTGAACGCACCTCTCTTGTACTGGATTTTTCAACCACCTTTGCTGTGACATCGACCCTTCTCATACCATTCTTCAAATCTTTAATTTTCATTTTTCTCCTCCGTTTGACTTGATTTTCCGCGATGGTTAATTCACTGCTACTATGTCATCTATCAACACTTCGATTTCTTCTTCTTTAACATGGGGGTCTTGAAAATGCGGGAAAGGATGCTTTCCTTCCTTGGATCTCCTTTGTTTCCTCGGCATTTACTCTTTCGTCCTTATCGCGGAACCAGCCGCCAGACAGAACTGCTTCGTCGTTAAAAGCGACGTTCCGCAGAGATCCGTTCAGGCGTGCCAGTGGTGATGAAGGAAGAGTTATGTGGGATATAAGTTTTGTCATGTAAGTTTTGCTGATGGATAAAGCTGTTATTCGTGCCGTAACGCTTCCACTGGGTTCAGCTTCGCCGCTTTTCTTGCTGGGTACAAACCACGTAAAATTATGCGAGAAGTCCTCTTAACAGAAAGGTAACAATGTATGCGGTGACAGCGAACATCATTGCTTTTCTCCAAGTGAACTCGCCTAAGAAACGCATGGAAATTGCGCAGAGTGCTGCCACCCAGAGGTCCATTAGGAAACTGATGTAAAACACTAATTGGAAAGCTAGTGTTGGGTACCAAAATTCTTCCATGAGACCTCCTACAATAGTGACCTCAGCGTCGGTAGCTGGTGGCCACGAACTGATTGGAAAATTCACTGCAGGAAGCGTAGAAATCAATAGTATGCTTATCAGAATACTTATCGCTGTCACGATAAAGGTATAGCCGAGAACAATGAACAATGTTCGTCTTGAACCGAGTTTTTCACGAAAGGCGACTGCAACAACGAGTATAACTCCAGTGTATAAAATCCATACAAGGAAGAAGTCAATGGCGGAATTTATCAGAGAACCGCCTATAAAACTCGCCACTAAGTCTGTTGTAAGCAGACCGACAAATTCCTGCGACTCCGTTTGAATAAATATTTTTGAACCCACGGCATATTGGCGACCAACGGTGGCAGCCAAGACGAGAATCAAAATTATTATGGGACCCTTGATATCGGGTTTCTGGATAATCTGTTTAAACGCATTTACTGGCGAATATATAACCTTTAAAATATCGTTGAGTATCATTTCTTGCTCCTTACCTTTTGAGATTTCTGATCCTAACTTATATTAGTAACGGTTCTAATGATCTCGGAAAGCCCCTTTTCGAGTTCTGTCTCAAATTTATCCTCCAACTGAGAAATCTCTTCCAAAATATTTGCCACTTTTGAAAACTTCAATTGAGAGGCCTCAAGTTGACATTTTCCATACAAACATGCTTGTTCCATTCTGGTTTTAGGCGCCTTCAGCAGATAATCGTTTTGGAAAGGTGCCTCTTTGATGAACGTTGAACTGTCAAAGCACCTTTGGGCGGAAACTCGAAAAGTAAACGTTGCGTAAAATCTCAGCCACCTCCGTGACCTATAACGTTTGATGTTCCCGGCAAGCTTTTCAATGGCTACTGGACCAGTGTAGAAGGCATTGTCTTTCTCTAGAAATCTCCTACTTTTCTCTTTCAAGTTTTGGAGGCCCAAAACCAGAGTATCCCTGTAGAGCCTCTCGATTTGAGGGGTACCCTGTTTTTCCTTGATTAACCAGAGAGAATACGAACCTTTCTTGTATTGTATCGCCTCTGCTTCCCACGCCTCAACAAAATCTCTTATTGGAATCGGTACATGCAAGTATCCGTCTGGATCATTAACGACAACATGGTCTTCCTTCATCTTCAAAGCGACCAAATAGTGATCTGACGCTTTCTTGAACTTGCAATAGGGGTCATAGACCAGAAAACCCATATCAAGTGGACCTACGAGGATGGGCTCATTTTCCAAAGCAACCCTCAAAAACGATAATGCTTCTTCGCTGGACTCGAAACATTTAAACTCAAACTTGTACTGCAAAGCCTTCAAGGCACGTTCCACTCCGTCATGAGGATTATAACCGTTAACGGCAAACCCGCCTCCATCAACAGGTACGTAAACAAAACCGAAGGGAACGGTAGTCAAGCACTCAAGAAAAGGTAGAGGATAGAAGTCACCCTTCCAACCCAAAACCATGCGCAAACATTTAGAATAACAATAACTCATCCTACCAACAAAAGGAACACGCCACAACACGCAACACCGATGAATTTATTCGCCTAAACCAAATTTAAATTTACGCGTGTCGGTTACTAAGCCTTGGAAACGTTTTTATCAAGTGGTATCAAAAGGGTGAAAATCCAACAGACCCTTAAATGATATCTGTTTCTGCTTAATGACGTTTTGTAAGATTCTATACAGTTCAACCTGAATATTCCTTTCAACAACCGAACTCAACGTATCTCACCTGTATTGTAAACTTCGGATTGTAATATGTTTTACCTTTCACTCCCAAACAAAGAATCTTGAAAACCAGTTTTCAAGAGTTATCACAGTTTTGAAACCCAACAGAAACCAAAACAACGCCTATTCCAAAATCAGACAACCAAGATCAAATTTCTTCCGAGCCGCTGATGAAAAATCAAAAATTTTTTCTCACCGTTATCAACCAGAGATGAAGAAGAAGGAGAAGAAGAACAAAATTTTTTCTCTTGACATTCCACCAGAGAGAAGACTGTGATGAAGATGATGATGAAGATGATGAAAAAATAATTTTATCCCTCTCCCCCTTCTATAGGTAGTCTCACACACGCACACACAAACCCTCAAACAGCTCTCGTCGATAATCAGAGTCCCATCTTAAACCTTCTGTACGTATCATAGTTCACGTATTCCACATGTTTACTTTCACATTGATGCTGCACCGTGAATTTTTGCCTAGCCCTCTTTTCTTTTATTTGATTGGTTGTCGTCAAGCAATAAGCATCAGCTCCAGCTCCAGACCCATAACTAACAATCAATATTCTCTCACCAGGCTTTGCCTTATCAAGAACCGCTGCAAGTCCAATAGGCGAAGAACCAGAATAAGTGTTACCGAATTTAGCGACCTGCAAACCAGCAGAATACTGATCCTCTTTAAACCCAAGTTCAGCCGCTACTTTAATTGGAAACCGAACATTCGGTTGATGAGAAATAAAGTAGTCTATATCACTTGGCTGAAGCCTCAACTTCTCCATAAGCCTTCTAGCAGCCTTCTGTATGTGTTTGAAATATGCAGGGTCACCGGTAAATCGACCACCATGCCTCGGATAGGGCTCCAAATCCCTTCTCCAAAAGTCAGGTGTGTCTGAGGTGCAAGAGTACCACGCCTCTATCTCAGCAATCACGTCATGCATCCCGAATACGAAAGCGGAACCGCCATAACCGACGAAGAAATCCAATTCGCCTCCAAGTTCATCTCTTGGCGCAGCCTGAGAATTGTCTGTGCCCACCACCATCGCGTAGGGTATATGAGCCCGAGGGTAATACACAAGTGCCGATGCATCCTTAAACATGCTCGTCGCAGCCTTACACGCAAACTCCGTGTCAACAGCATCCACGCTTTGAACACCCTCTAGTTTCTCTTCTTCGCCGAGTTTCAACACTTGTGCCACTTTTGATGCAATAGGCTTGACAGCGTAAGGATTAGACTCAGAACCCACATACACTTTCCCAATAAGGGATGAATCTACTCCAGAGTGAATGAGAGCCAGTTTTCCAGCCTCCACTGCAGCTGTGATGGCGTCCTCGTCTATGAAGGGAATAGATCTCTCTATTGCACCCTCTTTGATTCTGAATTTAGAGACGTAAACACCATATCCGACAATCCCGGGCGTTTCATATTCTCTTTTGGGTTTCATTATGTCATGCTTTTGATGGGGGTAATACTCGTCAGCAAAGGAGAAGGCCAACGAAATCGTTGGAATTATATCACTCTGCCCAGCGGCACATCTTCGTCTGAACCTCGGAACAACCTCTCTTTCCTCCAACAGAGATACATCTATTTCTTCATCCTCCAGAACACAGTCAGTTAATCTACTGGGAATCCTTACTTTCCCCTCGTGAAAAGAAATGATTCCGTAAATGTAAGGTCCCAATTTTGTGAATTTGTTTGTGGGCTCCCTCACAGCGGTGCAGACTTCTAACACGCCTTTTTCATAGAAGAAGTCGATGTCTTGCATCCTTCCAAAACTTTTTCTACCGCATTTTCCGCAATAGTCCTTGGTTCTAAAGTATTCTTTGCCGCAGGTGCTGCATCGGCTTCCTCTCAGTCTGTCTCCTATGTATGAGACCCTTCTTTCGATTGGTTCGCTGCTCATTTCAACTCCCTCGCTAAAATGTGAACGTATGATTTTGTTCCGAAGCCTTCCAGTTCCAATATGCATCCATACTGCAAGTCACTATCCGAACTCACCTGTCTGTTGCCAGCTTCACCTTTGAGTTGCTTGACAACTTCAAAAACTTGTGCTCCACCTGTTGCACCAAGAGGGTTTCCGTCAGCCTTGAGACCACCATTCGTGTTAACAAAAAGTCTTTTTCCATCGATTTCGTAAAAGCCCTCATAATCTTTGCAACTATTGTAGATGTGAAGCCACGCCTTCCCCCTTTGTGAGAAGCCCAAATCTTCCAGAGATGTCATCTCCAAGAGCGTGGATTGATCGTAAACTTCGGCTAGTTGAATGCCCCCCACATTAATGTCAGCCATTTTGAGCGCATCTTTCATAGCCATCGCACTCGCCATGAAACCAGTTCTGTCATCACGTGAGGGAAACGTAATGTAATCCGTAGCCGAAGAAGAACCAACAACCCAAATCGACGCGTCACTATGCTCCTTAGCCATTTTGGAACTCGCAAGAATCAACGCTGTGGCGCCGTCTGAAATGGGAGCAAAATCATAGATGCCCAATGGTTTACGCACGTTCAACCTTTCTTTCAAAACTCTGTCTACTGAGACTTCACTTTGGAATTGAGCGTATTCGTTCATTCTTGCGTGATGATGATTTTTGACAGATATGTGAGCCAAAGCTAGATTGAATGTTTCGAGGGATTTGCCAGAAATTTCATATTTTTTAACGTACTCTCTGAGCATGAGTTCGTGATTTGCTTCGGGGGTGCACCCAGCGTAGTAGCTCCATGGGTCTTCCAAAAGCATGAGGTCGTCTCTGATTTTGTCCCAGCGGTCCGTCATCTTCTCCACTCCGCCTACAAGAACGATGCTATATCTTCCTGACTGGACTGCGTTGCAGGCGTTGAGGAGAGCGGAGCTGAAGGATCGCGTCTTTTCCATAGGGACGTGTAACTCTGAGAATTCTGAGATGAAGCCTTCTTCTATGCCGATTTTGTTTGTGAGTTGAAGGAAGTAGTCAGAGGAGTAGCACGCTTCTATGTTCTTTCGCTCTATTCCAGCGGATTCTGAGGCTTTCAACCAAGCCTCTTCTATAAGCATTTCCGGTCCTTTTTCATAATGTTCCCCAAACTTTGTTCTCCCAACGCCGATTATGGCTGGGTAACGTGAACTCATTTTTCTGTTCTTTCCCCTGGTCGTCAAAGTTTTAAGCTTTCGTTCACAATCTTTTTAAGTCTTCTGTAAAGGAGGTCTAATCTTGAATAGGATTTGTCGGCTTGTCATAACTGCCAAGGAGATTCGAGGCAGATGCCCTGTTTTTGACGTTGGAGATAAAATTGTCGTCGAGGAACCAAGAATAGTTCCAGAGAAAACAGATGCCCTTTGTGTCCACGCTTTAGGGTCAATGCTATCAATGATTATTGCTTTAAGCAGAGGCGTTGGTTTCAAAGAACTTGGTCTGACAAAGAAAGATGACAACGTTGGCTATATTCAATGCCTTGACCCTGGTTCCCCGTATACCTCGGGTGGAACAGTTGTTTTTGAAGTAAAGCGGGAAGTGATGGGGCAATGAAGTAATGTTTTTATTGGAAACTGGTAATAGGCTAGACAACATTGGTGGTACTTATGCGAATATCAACAATCATTGGTCTGATTCTCAGTTTCATAGGTGAGGACTCGTGGCCTTTCACCTTCAGCCAAAAGGACCTGTTGTTTTCTTTTATTGGGTTCATCGTAAAACTAATCGTCTTAACCGTTGTGTTTTATGTAGCCGGTAGAGTGGTTGTTGGAAAGAAGAGGGCAAAGTTCAGCGACGCCTTCGTGATTTCCCTCTTCGGAACCCTTGCCGGAACCATACTGAACCTGTTTATTCCCCAATATTGGTTGGGAGAAATTCTTTCCTTAATCGTTTGGTTGCTATTAATTAGGCGTTATTATGAGACCGGCTGGTTTGGAGCACTCGCTGTTGGAATATTAGCTGTAATCGTTATGATAGTTTTAGGATTCCTTGTAGGATTGCTTTTGGGGCTTCTGGTGACTATGGGGCTATTCCTCCTCTAATTGAAAAAATACCTTTAAGAAGAAAGTCCTTCAAAATAACTAAACAACATGTTAGGAGACGAGAGTTATGCGTCTTTTTCACTACGCAACCGACGAAGAAATAAAGGCGGGCAAAACCACCGACATATACTTCGTCAGAACCAAACAAGTTCTCGAAGCAAAAGGACTCGACAAAGTGAAAGTAGTAGCTGAAGTCACTCCAGGAGAAATTCATGATGGGTGGCCTTGGGGGGTTCTTTGCGGGATCGAGGAAGAAGCGCGGCTGTTGGAAGGATGCCCCATTAACGTTTATGCCATGCCCGAAGGAAGCGTCTTCTACCCTACAGACCATAAGGGAGTTCGAGAGCCCGTCATGATGATTGAAGGACCCTACGGAGATTTCTGTCTTCTCGAAACCCCCCTGTTAGGCTTGGTTTGTCAATCATCTGGGGTTGCAACTCGTGCTGCAAGAATAAAGAAAGTCGCAGGCGAAAAATTCGTCTTATCTTTTGGAATTCGCCGCATGCACCCAGTATTGTCTCCAATGCTTGACAGGGCTGCCTACATCGGCGGTTTCGATGGAATTTCCAGTCTTATGGGTGCTGAAACTGTGGATGTTGAACCTTCTGGAACCATGCCCCACGCCCTCATCGTCGCCTTTGAAGACCAAGTGAAGGCTTGGAAAGCATTTGATCAAGTTGTGCCACGAGAGGTTCCAAGAGTGGCTTTGGTAGACACTTATTTCGATGAGAAAATTGAATCTATTATGGCTACAGAAGCATTGAAAGATCGCCTATATGCTGTCCGACTTGATACGCCTGGGTCAAGAAAGGGAGACTTCGCTGAAATCGTTCGAGAAGTACGTTGGGAATTAGACGTGCGGGGACACAAACACGTCAAGATTTTTGTTTCTGGTGGTCTCAACGAAGAGACTGTGAAGACTCTGAGTGATGCTGGAGCCGACGCCTTTGGAGTTGGGACAGCGGTGAGTAATGCTCCTACAATTGATTTTGCTATGGACATCGTTGAAATCAACGGTAAATTATGCGCAAAAAGAGGAAAATTGGGCGGCAGAAAGCAGGTTTGGCGTTGTCCCAAATGTTTAGCAGACACTATTGTGCCCTTTGACAAGTCTCAACCAAAATGTCCACGCTGTGGAGGAAAAACGGAACCGATGCTCAAACCCTTGATAAAAAACGGGAAGATAGTAGCAAAATTACCCAAACCGGGCGATATCCGCGAGTACGTGCTTGAGCAAATCAGTAAACTCACATTGGAATAATATGGATCTAATTGGGGAATGGGCAGGTTTTAGTTGGGCATCCACCCGCATATTCAGATTCTGCAGCAACAAACTTTCTCTTCTCGGTCTTTATTTCCCCAGTGTACAGAACTTGCTCTGGCTTGCTTCCATACCTAAAAACAGTGATTCCCTTGCACTTGAGTTTCCAAGTGAGTTCAAAGATTTTTCTCACGTCCTCAAGGCTTGCTTCGAATGGTAGGTTTACTGTTTTTGATACGGCGTTGTCCGTGTACTTCTGAAACACTGCTTGCATCCTTACGTGCCATTTTGGTTGGATGTCTAAGGCTGTGACAAAGATTTTTTTAATGTCTTCGGGAACCCCTTCAATTTCTTGAACTGAGCCTGTTCTTGCGATTTCTTCAAGGAGTTTAGCACTGTATAAACCTCTTTCTTTTACCCTCATCTCAAATAGTGGATTGATTTCGAAGAGTCTGGTTCCGCCTAAAACGTTTCTGATGAAGGAGATTGCGAATAAGGGTTCGATGCCGCTTGAGCAGCCGGCAATTATGCTTATGCTTCCTGTTGGTGCTATCGTTGTTACTGTGGCGTTTCTCATGGCATTATACTTGTCTTTCCAGATACTCTTATTGAAGTTCGGGAAGGAACCTCTTTCTTCCCCAAGCTCAACAGACTTCTCTCTCGCTTCCTCCGTAACCAATTTCATCGTTTTTTCTGCGAGGGCCAAAGCGTCTTCAGAGTTGTAGGGGATTCCGAGTTGTATGAGCATGTCGGCGAACCCCATCACTCCTAAACCTATCTTTCTGTTAGCCTTGGTCATCTTTTCGATTTCCTTCAAGGGAAACTTGTTTGCGTCTATAACGTTGTCAAGAAAGTGAACAGCATTCCTCACGGTTTCTCTCAGTTTATTCCAGCTTATTTCTCCGTTTTCAACCATTCTGGAGAGATTTATGGAGCCTAAGTTGCATGATTCGTAGGGAAGCAACGGCTGTTCGCCACAAGGGTTGGTTGCCTCTATCTTTCCAACCTCTGGAGTTGGATTGTGCCTATTAACTTCATCGATGAAGATGACTCCAGGGTCTCCAGTCTGCCAAGCAGACTTCACCATCAAATCCCAAACATCTTTAGCCTTAAGTTTCTTTACTTTTTCTTTATTTCTTGGGTTAACTAACCAGTATTCTCCATCTTCTTGGAGGGTTTTCATGAAATCATCAGTGACAGCGACTGAGATGTTGAAGTTGGAGAGAATTCCCGGTTTTTGTTTGGAAGTTATGAATTCTATTACGTCTGGGTGATCGACTCTTAAGACCCCCATCATGGCGCCTCTTCTTTTTCCTCCAGCCTTTATGACCTCGGTGGCGGCATCGAAGACGCGCATAAAACTCACGGGACCGGACGCCACTCCCTTTGTTGACCTAACCATGTCTCCGTTTGGTCTTAACTTAGAGAAATCAAAGCCGACGCCTCCGCCGCTCTTTTCGATCAAAGCCATGTTCTTCACTGCGGCGAAAATGCTTTCCAAAGAGTCTTCGACGGGTAAAACGAAGCATGCGGATAATTGACCGAGCTCTGTTCCAGCGTTGAAAAGGGTTGGAGAGTTGGGAAGGAATTCGACTCTCGCCATCATTCCATAAAAGGTTTTTTCGCTTTCTTTTGGGTTTTCACCGTATTTTCTGTCAGCCTTCGCTGTGGCATTTGCAACTCTCATGAACGTTTGAGCAGGAGTTTCTATAACTCTTCCTTCTTCGTCTCTTAGAAGGTATCTTCTTCGCAAGACTTCTAGGGCGTTGACTGTTAATTTTGGTTCTATTATTCCCAGTTTCTCTTTTAATTCCCTTATTTCTTCTTTCTTCTTCCTATAATCTTGATATTCCTTTGCGACTTTTTCGTAGCCTTTCTTCTTAAGAACCTCTATGACAAAGTCTTGGGCGTCTTCAACCGACGGAATCTTCTCCTTAAATTTTTCCTCTAAAAGCTTAACCACCTCTCTTGTTATGCTTTCTGCCTTTTCTCCGTCCTCAAGTTCGACTGCGATGAAGGCTCTGTGGATGGCGTCTTTGATTCTGTTGGGGTCGAAATCAACGATTCTTCCGTCTCTTTTCCTTATCTTTGTGATGGACATGGCTGCTCAATAAAATGTTTAATTCTAAGATAAAGATAAAGTTTGAAGTTTTTTTCCTTTGACCCGACACAACTTGATGTGGCGGTGTTCAAAACATTACAAGACTACTGAAGAAGAAGAAAAATAATTTTATCTCTCCCCCTCTATAGAGAGGTAGTCACACACGCACACACTAAACATCCACGACATCATTTACCAAACTAAGCAGTTTAGCCCTTCTTTACTCCTAAGACGAATCCACCTACGAAACCAGCTGAGAAGGGCAAACCACCAAGGGATGAGGCAAAAAAGTTTGCTATGTTTGTTGCAGAGTCAGATGCCACACTCATGAATCTTTCGTAATTCATGGTGATCACACCCATGTGATTTAAATATAAAAGAGACGCAGCGTAGAATCCGAGGAAAACCGCGATTATTTTGGCGATTTTCTTTGCTGCGTATCCTATCAGAAACCCGCCTGTTCCGCCGATCCCGAGTTGATATATCAAGACTTCACTCAACCGAAGTTCACCTGTATGCTGGAGTGCCTTGAATACAGATTAACAATATTTATTATATCTTAATATTTAATAAACCTTTCTCTACTAAACTAAAAAACCAAATATCTAGTTTCAGTGAAAATTTCAAAGAATGTTAGCTGCTTGAGTAATACAATAACGGTAACGCGAGCAATACCACGTTTCGTCCTTTGTTCGTGAGAGAGTATTTTACTCTCAAGGGTGGTCCTTGATCTACAGTTCGTTCAACGTACGCATATTTTTCCAGGTTTCTTAGCTTGTTTGATAGCGTGCGGGAGTTCACTCCGAGAATCTTCCTTAATCCGTTGAAGCCCATGACGCTTTTGAGGAACAGTGTATAAAGTATTTCTAGGCTCCATTTTTGAGATAGCAGATTGAAGCTCTTCTCGAGGCTTTGTATGCTCTCTTTTAAGTCTTCTAGGCGCATTTCCTGATTCTCTAATATTCGTTGTAGCGTGTCCTCTATTCCTTTTAGAGTGGATTCCATGCGGGTTTCTACAAGCCTACGCAGTTCATTGCTCAACACGTGTTTTGAACTCATCTAATTTACACCTAGTGTAACGAAGGATACTTCATATTTTATAAGGTTTCATTTACAACTAAGTATACAAAATACACCGTGTAAAAGGCGTCAATTCGAAAGAGGGCGGCACTTGAAAAAGTTTGATGTGATTGTGGTTGGTGCTGGAACTGGTGGATGTCTGGCAGCAAAAACCATCGCTGATGCTGGTTTTAACGTGTGTCTAATCGATCGGAAAAGACGAGAAGAAGTTGGAGAAAAGATTTGCGGAGATGCCATAGGGAAGCATCACTTCGACAAGCTGGGTTTAAGCTATCCTGCCGGAGAAGAGGTGGAGAGAAAAATTATTGGGGTAAAGATTTATTCGCCAAGTAATGAAACAGTTTTTCATGTGGCTGAGAAAGAACTCTTCGGGTTTATTTTGAATCGTCGTCTTTTTGGGCAGAGACTGTTGAACGACGCCATCGATGCTGGTTCAACATTCCTTGAACTAACCCATACTGTAGAACCTATTTTGGAAGACAACTACGTTACTGGAGTTTTGGCAAGAGACCTGAAAACAGAGAGACAACTTAAATTCTATGGTCAAGTTGTAGTGGATGCAAGTGGTTTCTCTGCAGTGTTAAGGAAGAGACTCCCTGAAAAATGGGAAGTGGATACAAGCGTTAACAAAGAAGACGTGGTGGTCTGTTATAGAGAAATTCGTAAATTGAAGAAGCGGATTCCTGAAGAAGGGTTCCTTGAACTATATCTTAGTCAAAAGGTTGCGCCGGGTGGATACAGCTGGATTTTTCCAGAGCGTGGTGAAAGAGTTAATGTTGGTTTGGGGCTCGCTATATTGAGGAAATTCCCGAACCCAAAAACCCAACTCTACGATTATGTTTTGTCTAAGCCGCTCTTTGAAGGTTCCTCTTTGATTAGTGGTGGAACGTGGTATGACCCGACACGAAGACCATTGGATTGCATGACCGGGAACGGGATAGTCATTGTGGGGGATGCTGCTTGTCAGGTGAATCCCATTCATGGCGGGGGCATGGGGCCTTCTATGATGGGTGGAAAACTTGCTGGGGAGGCAATCGTTGAAGCCTTGGAAGGCGATGATATCAGTGGAGAGGGCTTGTGGGCGTATAACTTAAGGTACATGGAGGGGTATGGAGCAAAGCAAGCTGGTCTCGACGTTTTCCGTATATTTCTTCAGCAAGTTGGAGACAACGACTTGAATTATGGAATGGAGTATAGGTTAATTACTGAGGAAGATCTTCTCAAGGCAATCATGGGTGAAGACGTTCACCTTAACATAACTGAGAAGACTCGCCGAGTTTTCAGGGGGCTTGGAAGAATATCACTTCTTAACAAACTGCGTGAAGCAGTAAATTTGATGGATAAAGTTAAGACTTTGTACCTGAACTATCCAACTTCGCCTGAAGGCTTTGAGGAGTGGAGAAAGAATGTTACGGAATTATTTGAAGTAGCGAAGTCGAAGTTGAGATTTTGATCAGCCTCGCTGATTGATTTCGAAAAAATAATAAGGAACTGTCTAGTAGTGGTTTGGGCTTGCTCGTGGATGAGAAGGAGGTTCGTCGCTCAAAAACTCATTCAAAGACTGAACACTAAATTACAGAGGAAACTTGACTTTAAAGAGACTCTTCTTTTAGGAGTTGTTTTGAAGGGGCTTCCAATCGCCTATTCTTTGGCGAAGATGAATGGTGTAATGGAGAATTTTGTTCCTTTGGTGGCTCAGAGAGCGCTGGAGATGCAGCATTGCGTGGAGTTGGGTTTTCCGAGTTTGGAGTGGGAGATTTATTTTAGGGAAAGATTAAGCAGGTGCGGGAGTGTGTTGATAGTTGATGATGTTGTTAATAGTGGTTTTACTAAGCAGAAGTTGGAGAGTATTGTTTATTCCACAAGTGAGGAAGAAGTTGGTCTTGGTTTTTGTGCCCTTGTTCTTAATGAAAGGTATCTTACCAACCCGAATTTTGTTGGTTCTTGCGACACTTTTGTGTTAAGGGTTGATGCTGAGACGGTGGAGTGTGACTGGGGGGTTGTGACGGTTCCGTTGATGGGTTTGGGTGTGGAAGAGACGCTTAGGCGGTGTGAGGAGTATTTTAGGAGGTTTTGGGTTTGTGAGAATCGTGTTATTACCATAACTTATTAGTGTTTGTGTGTGCGTGTGTGAGAGCCTCTCTATAGAGGGGGGAGGTAGAAACAGAGAGACGGGTATACCTAGGTCTAGAGGGGAGGGGGAGACGAGAAGAAAATCTTTATTTTTTAGGAACATTTATATTATAATCAATTATAATACTTTCATGGTGACGACATGGCTCTCAAAGCGAAGATTCGAAAAATAGGCACGAGCATGGGAATAATCATACCCAAAGAAAAACTGGAGGAACTGAAGGTACGTGAAGGAGATACCATAATCATTCCGCGAATTGAGAAAACCGTGAAGGAGATACGGGGTAGCCTCAAAGGAACGGGATTTGTTTTCGAGAGAGAATCCATAGATCGAGATGAGAACATCGATGAGGCCTTTGCGCATGTCAGGAAGAAATCGCGAAGAACTCGATGACGTGGTCATATTTGATGCGTACGCTTGGTGTGAGTACGCCCTCGACGGTTCCCACGCTGAATTGATAGCCAAGAAGCTGTCTTTTGCTCGTCAAGCGTTCACACCCGCGTCCGTAGTGGGTGAGCTCAAAGAATCAATGTTAAGGCATCACGTGGAAACCGGAACGATATCAGCTATTCTTCAGTACGTGAAGAACAAAAGCTCCATCGTCAACATCGATGCCGCGATCGCTGAAAGAGCGGGCGACATAAACTTTGAATACAAGAAAAAGATTCAAGGCTGGGGAATGCTTGATTCAATAGTCTATTCGGTTACTCTGCTCAAGAAGGGGCGAGTCGTTACTGGCGATGTCCACTTCAAGAAACTGCCCAATGTCATTTACATAGGCAAATGAACTTCTCACAACTGGAAAACTAAACAACCCTAAGAGCATAAAAATTATTTTTTCTTCTTCTTCATCATCTTCTTCTCTCTAGATAACGCTGAGAAAAATTTTTGTTTTTCATCAATCGCCGAAAAGATGGTTTGTCTTGTTTGCCTGATTATGGAACAGACGCCGTTTAGGGTTGTGTTAGCGTGAAGTTCTGTGATAAAAGTTGATAACTCCATGTTTTCAAGAATATTGATGCTTTGAAAATTATTTTTCAAAAATGATAGGTGAATTTTTCAGAGCTCTGTTGGAAATCTGGCTTCACTTAACGAGAGGTGGAAGACATGCCAGTTCTCTTTTGTTAAGAAGTCTTCTTTGTATCCACGTTTACGGCATATGGCGATAGCGGCGGGATTATCTGTGTAGTAGACGATTGAGTCATAGCCTTGTTTCTTAATGAAATCTTCAAAGAATTCAAAGAATCTTTTACCATAACCCTTTCCCCTTTGCTTCTTCTTTAGCCAGATTTCGTGAAGTTCAATGAAATCTTTCTTTCCTCCGAGAAGCCCTCTAAGTATTTTCCTGTCCTCTTTGTCTCTAGGGTCTCCAATTCTGTGCTCGTCGGTGTTTGATGGGTGCCAGATGGCGTGACCGATTATCTCGTTGTTATCTCTCCAGACGATGAGATGAATCTCTCTTGATGATGCCTTCTTCAACAGCGCCGAGTTGTCCGAGTTTTACGTCGGCGAGTCTGAGTGTTTTGAGGTAGTCGTGGAGTTCTTTGAGGGTCTGGTAGTATCTCTTGAACTCGTCTAAGTCGCAACCTACAATGAATTTCATAAATATGCGCCATATCTGTTCGTCTAGTCAGCTAATTCTACTAGTTCGATGTGTTTCCTATTCAGACGTTTTTAGGCTGTGAGTAGTTTCTTTTTCGCTATTATCTTTTCTATTTCTTTTTTGGCGTCTAGTTTTTGGAATATTTCTAGTGCTTGGTTGAGGAGGTTGTGGGCTTTTTCTCTGTCGCCCTCTTGGTCTCTTTCCAAGTAAACTCGCGCGTATTCACAAAGAACCAATTTAGCGAAAAAGTAGATATCCCGTTGATTGTAGTTTAGAGCCTCAAACTCCTTAAGGGCTTCTTCAAAATGTTCAATAGATTCTCCCCATTTTTTCTGCGTACGCAACAGCGCTGCTTTAAGCATATGCGCAAATGCGATGAGAGACTTGTCCTCCACTTCAAGAGCAAACTTATCGAGATTGTCGATTAGGTTCTTGGCCTTCTCGATCTCTCCAAGCTCGAGGGTTGCGGCGATAACTCCTCGAGAAAAAGACACCACGTAAGCCTTCGCCCCAGCCTTTTCAGAGACTTCGCAAGCTTTTTCATAGCATTCTTTTGCTTTGGCGTAATCCTCCTTGGCAAGCAAGTGAAGAAAACCATTGTATGCGTAACTGCGTGCGATGTCTTGGAAACGACCCAGCTTCTGAGAGATAGCCAACGCTTCCTTGTAGTATTGTTCGGTCTTATCCCATTCTCCCAATACCTGATAAACATATCCAAGACTTGCCAACGACAAAGAAAGATTGCTCAGGTTGCGAGTCTTTCTATCCAAAGCGACTGATTGTTCTGCCAGGAGAAGCGCTTTATTCATGTCTCCTGTCCCAACATACATACCTGCCAAGGCAGTTCCCATCCAAGACATCCACCTGATGTGCCCAACCTTTTTCGCCAGTTCAAATCCCTTCTCCCAATAATCCAACCCTTTTTCGATTTCTACATCTGCTACCTCATTCGCTAGGTTATTGTAGGCACGCAACGCCGTTTCCACATAAGCATTATCAAGTGCTATTTTCAAAGCTCTCTCCACGCATTGAAGGGACTTCTGCTTGTCTCCCACACTTGTAGACACCAAACCCGAGTTGAGATAAGCTTCTGCAATAACTTCAAAAGCATTCATTTTCTTAGCAAGCTCAAGTGCTTTCTCAGCCCAAGAAGCAGCTTTATCTATGTTTCCAGTGTGCCATGACAAGCGCGCTATGTCAGCGTAGAGACTTGCCAATTCAACGCTTTCAGGCTCGCTTTCTAACATCTTTAAAGCCGTCTCTTGGTGCTTTCTAGCCTCTTCTAGTTCACCTTTAGCAGTCCAAAGAACGTTTGATATCTTACGATGCAGTCTGGCAGCCTTTTCTTTCTCATATAGCTGGTTCCACAATAGCATTGCTTCATTCCAATATTTTATGCCGGCATCATACTCACCAACGAGGTTTTTGATGTCTCCAAGCCTCTCAAGAACATGTCCTTTTCCCCTAAGTTCACCCTCTTTCTCTTCAAGCAGCCTAAGAGCAGACTGGAGGTAAGAGACAGCCTCGCTGTTAGCATAGACCGTCGCAGCTTTTTCTCCAGCCTTCAAGAAATAGTCAAGTGCCTTTTCTTTATCTCCACTCTCAAGAAAGTGTAGGGCTAATTCTCCCAGATGATCATCGATGTTTTTAGCGTACACCTTCTCCAAGGCAGATCCCACAACGCCATGAAGCTTCTTATGCCTCAAACGGCTGACTTCCTCATGCACAACATCCCTCACTATAATATCAGCAAAGGAATACACATCCTCCCCACGAACCACCTTCTCCTTAATCAACCCAGTCTTGAGCATCTTCTCCATCATTCCAAGCAGTTTATCCTCTTCAACACCCGTAACCCCGCACAAAGCCTCAAAAGTGCAATCCTTCCCAACAAAAGAAGCAAAAGTCAATACGTTCTGGCATTCATCATCTAACCGACCAATTCTGTTCTTTATTACGCCCTTAACGGTTTCAGGAAACTCAATCCTCGAAACTTCGCTAATCTTCCATTTACCCTCCTCACGATAGATAACTTCCTCCTCCATCAGAGACTTCATCACTTCCTCAACAAAGAACGGGTTACCCCGTGTCTTCTCATAGACCAGTTCACAAAACTCTCTCGGAACATCATCCTGCTCCAACAATCGCCTAATCATCTCCGAAGTGTCATCAAAGGACATGCGCTTCAATTGAACCGATTGAAGTAAACGCTCCCTGTTCAACTCCGTCAAGACAGGAGGCAAAGGATGCCGCTCATCAATGTCGGTATCCCGATAAGCACCCAAGAGAAGCAGAGACTCCCTGTAGAGACCACGAGCCAAGTAATGCAACAACAAGAGCGAAGACTGGTCAGTCCACTGTAAATCATCGAGAACTACCAGCAACGGCGCCTCCTTAGAGATGTTGGTGACAAACTGCGAAACCGCTTCGAAAAGTCTGTCACGCTCATGCTCAGGACTTATGGACAGAGACTGAGGAATCGCTCCTAGTTTCTGCTTGAGTTCAGGAACCAGCTTAGAAACCTCGCCCGGATAAAAACCAATCACTCTCAACAACTGCTCAGGAGTGCAAACCTCCAAATAATCCTTGATCACCTCCTTCCATAGAACATAGGGAGGAACACCATCCATCCTGAACAATGCTGGGCATCTCCCTGAAAAGACCTGCATCCCACGCAAACGTGCGTATGCGCCTAACTCTCTAGCCAGTCTTGTCTTGCCAATCCCAGCCTCCCCATATAAGAAAACGACTCCCCCTTCACTGCGAACCGCTCTGTCAACAGCATCCCTAAGAACCCCCATCTCCTCAACCCTATCGATGAGCTGAACTTCTCTCACAGCAGTGGGACGAGGACTCGGAACAACAACGCTCGGTTTACGAGAAGGAACGTAAACCTCCCTCAAGAACCCCTCAGCAACACCCCTCAACACCCCAAGCAAATCCGCCGCACTCTGATACCTCTTCCCAGGCTCCTTCTCCAACAACCTCATAATACACTCAGCCAACGCCTGTGGAACCTTCGGATTCAGCCTACTCGGCGAAACAGGATAGTCATGGATATGACTAAAGATAACCTTCACAGGGTCTTCGCCTACGAAAGGCGGTCTGCCCGTTACCATCTCGTAAAGCACCGCACCAAAAGAATACAAGTCCGATCTGGCGTCAGCGCCTTTCCCCAACGCTATCTCAGGAGCCACATAGGCGACTGTCCCAACTATCACTCCCTCCTGCGTGATGCTAGGTTCACCCAGCATCTTAGCCAAACCAAAATCATTCATTTTCGCTGTGCCCTCTTCAGTGACCAGAATGTTCTCTGGTTTGATGTCTCGGTGCAGAACGCCCTGAGAGTGCGCGTACTGAAGAGCACCGCAGACGTCTATGCTGGTTCTTAGGACTGTTTGTATGTCGCACTTGCCTTCTGGGTATGTTGCCATAAGACCCCTTAGACTCATTCCATCAACAAATTCAACCACAAAGAATCGTTTTTCGTCATCCTTGCCGATGTCGTAGATGGAAACGATGTTCGGGTGATTGAGTTTCGCTACCGCTTGTGCTTCACGTATAAAACGTGGATAGGCCTCCTCGCTCAAAACCTCACTCTTCAGCACTTTGATCGCGACAACACGATTCAGAACAGTGTCTCTAGCCTTGTACACGACACCCTTCCCGCCCTCACCGAGCTTCTTCAAAATGGCGTATCTACCGTTCTGCAAGTGTTCAAGAGACGACAAGAAATCTTCTCCTTGCTCCTCTAGTCACATTTTCTAATTAACCGTACAATCTTAAAAAGTGTATGCTAATCAAAAACTATGGCAATTCTAATTTTCCGTTTAATATTAAGATGACAAAAACTGCAGAAGTGAGAAAGCAAGACTAATCAACGCAAGCAAGAAGAACACGGCAAATCCCATAAGCTTACTGCACTTTTCATCCGTACCAAAATGTGTCCCAACCCCACCAAGAAATGACTTCCATAAGATACCCACAAACGTTATTGGCAGTGCATATTGTCTAATCGATAGGATCTGCGGCGTATACACACTCCTGAGCGTCTGTATTGCCTGATCCAAATTGCTCGTGTCTATGTGAATCGTAGGCATGAGAAATAATACCATTATTCCGCTGATCAAGCCTAAAACAAACTCCGCAATGTAAGCATAACCAGTCACACACGCCGCTTTCTTAAAGCTCCATTTGCTCCCCGCATCACAAGCCTTCCAAACAATCAGAGACTTAATCAACCAACGCACAGGAAGCAAAACACCCAGCAACACCATAGCTAAACCTATCCCAAGAGACACAAAACCACTCATTTGCGCTGCGTATTGCCCAGTGAAATAAAACTTCGATAAAACTCCTTCAATCATAATTACGGTATATATAAACTGCAAAACCATAATGACAACAACTCCGCCATAGTCAGGAGCAAGCGCAACATCCTTCATAACCTCAGACGGACTGAACAACACTCGACACAATCTCTGAGCCATACTGTATCTTCTGCTGTAAACTGGCTTGGCTTCTGCCACCTCCGGCTTGGCGCTCTCAACAAGACGGCTAACATCACCTAATTTGGCACCACACCTCTTACAAAACTCATCCTCTTTCGATACAGACGCTCCACACACGGGACAAGCCATCTCTTCGCTCACCATACAATCCGGCACTCCAAAGAATCAAGAGGAATTCGTTCCGTTTATTATTAAACATTTACTCCAGCGAAGCGATTAGGTTCTATCTTCAGGACTCAGAGGTTTCAAATCCAATGTCAATCTCCTTCGTACTCTGGAATCACCTCTCTAACGATTCTCTCTTCTTCCTTCAGTTCCGTCTCAACTCTTCCCAGAATTCTCGTGCCTTTTTAAGGCTTTTTTCGCCAAGAATTCTTCCGGTTTTGGTGTAGAAGTCTCTTCTCGGTCCTTTTCTTCCGCTGGGAATCTCAGCCTTCTCGCTGAGATTCATCTAATTAATAGAGTGGTTATGAGAAAGTTTAGTCCAAAACAAATCAGAATCAACCCAAAAACTGTCATGAGAATCCTGTATCCTCTGCCACCGACGAGGCTGACCCCTCGGTGTGCAAGATAGGCGGATAGAGTGAGCCAAGCGTAATCCATCCACACGTGAGACACATACATAATCAAGAACCCAGCAAAAGAGAGGAAAACCAAAGAGTCAGAGATGAGTCTGACTCCAATCGTAAGCCACCACATAATAAAATAGGGATTTAAACCAGTGAACACGATTCCCAAAAGAACTGGATTTCGAACCAAGACACCACTAAACCCTGTTTGACCACGTTTTTGCTTCAAGGAGTCTCGAATCTGCAAAACTCCGAAAAAGAGCAGCGCCACTCCACCGAGTAGCCCTGTAAACAGACGAACTTCAGGTCGGTCAACCACAGTCGAGAACCCAAGAGCCAAAACAGCAGTAAGTGCTAACTCAACAATCGTATGTCCAACCGAAAACAGTAGACCACTCTTCGCTCCAGACTTGGCACCATGCGAAACATTGGCGAAGAATAGAGGACCCGGCATTAGGGCTCCTGAAGCCGTGACTAAAACAACTGTGGAGACGAAACTCAAGGCATCCAAGGGCTTCGACTTCCGGTATCATTCTTGTGGTGATCTTACTTATTTAGCGTTCATTTGTTCTCGCTAAATTTATATCGGCTTTAACCTTGATTTTAACTGGCGTGTGAACAGTTTTGGGCGTAAACTTACGTGACTTGGTTCCCAAAAAACAAGTAGTCCTCTCCGATTTGAGTGGAAGGTCCATCGCAATCGACGCCTACAACGCCTTGTATCAGTTTTTAGCAATCATACGTCAGCCAGACGGCACCCCATTAAAAGACAAAACTGGGAGGGTCACAAGCCATCTAAGCGGATTGTTGTATCGAACCACAAACCTCGCAGAAATGGGCATGAAAGTGGCTTACGTTTTTGACGGAGTGCCTCCCGCCCTAAAAGAAGTGGAGATAAGACGCAGAGCCAGAGTGAAAGAAGAAGCCATAGTGAAATATGAGAGAGCGTTGCAGGAAGGCAGGATGGAGGAAGCCCGCACCTACGCTCAGGCTACCAGTCGCCTCAAAGACTACATGGCAGAAGACTCGAAACACCTACTAACCTTAATAGGAGTGCCTTGGATTCAGGCTCCAAGCGAAGGCGAAGCCCAAGCTGCCCATCTAGCAAGAAAGGGGGACACAAACTATTGTGCCAGCCAAGACTACGACAGCCTACTATTCGGTGCTCCTTTATTGATTAGAAACGTTACCATAAGCGGAAGAAGAAAACTACCTGGAAAACAGGTCTACATAGACGTGACCCCAGAAGTAGTGGAATTGAACCAAGTGTTAAGGGAATTAGACATAACTCGAGAACAACTAATCGACATCGGAATGCTCGTAGGAACCGACTTCAACCCCGAAGGCGTAAAAGGAATCGGTCCAAAAACCGCCCTCAGCCTAGTAAAACAACACGGAAGCCTCGAAAACGCCTTACCCCACATGAAAACAGCGGAGTTTCCAGTGGAACCCCAACGCATCAGGGAAATCTTCCTCAACCCAAAAATCACCGACAACTATCAGCTCAAGTGGAAAGAACCCGACATCGAGGGTGTTGTGGATTTTATGTGTGGGGAAAGAGACTTCTCCGAGGATCGGGTGAGGAAAGCCCTTGAAAAGATGGCGGCTGGCATCAAAAAGACCAAGGGAAAGATTACTTTAGAATCCTTCTTCCAGAAAGCCTAACTCGCTTAGGGGTAAACCGATGAAATGCAAATACTGCCAAATAATCCACTCAACCGACAATAAACATCCAGTTCGCAAGACAACTTTTGACCTAAATGGCAACTATCCAAGATGCAACCTTCACTGGAGATTCATCTGCGACTCCTGTGGCAAACCAATCCACTTCAACGGAATAACATGGTGCGAAAAAACAAAACAATTCATCTGCATTCACTGTGGGGTTGACCACCGAGCGGTCTACAAGCCCTTTTGGAACTGGGAATACTATTATGTCATAGGTTGCAAAAACTGTGGAGAAAGACACCCAGCCTTAGATAGACAGGAGTTTGAGGGAAAACATCCCTGGCAATTGCACCCAACAATGAGAAGGAACCGAACTGGACTCAGTCAAGAAGATTTTATTGAGCCTCGTTTTACCTCATCTTTCATTCCCGAGGAAAACAACCATGTCACAGATGAAGAACTTGCTAAACAATGGAACAGTATAGCGGATAAGTGGGTCGCAGGCTACACCGAACACGGGGACGTAAACAGAGAACACGTGATTGACCCCACAATACTTAGAATCCTTGGAAACATCAAAAACAAACGAGTTTTAGACGCGGGATGCGGCGCTGGATACTTCTGCCGAAAACTAGCGAGAAGAGGAGCTAAAGTCACAGGAGTTGATCTCTCGAATAAGATGATTGAAGTGGCTAGGTCAAAAGAGAAAGAGCAACCTCTAGGAATTGGCTACTATGCTAGGAGTCTTAGTAACTTAGAAATGCTCCCTTCCGCAACCTTTGACGTAGTCGTCTCAAACATGGCTTTAATGGACACTCTAAACATGAAGAAAGCCATAGAAGAGATAAGTCGAGTCCTCAAAAACAAGGGGCAACTCGTGTTCTCAATATCGCACCCATGTTTCGCAAGTTCGTGTACGAGCGAGTGGGAAAGACAGCCTCCAGATAGCGAAAGAAATGAAGATAGGCTCTATCGAAAGATTGACCGTTATTTTGACCACGGGAGAGTTGTTTGGTCGATGAGTGGGTTTCCTCCTGTGAGTAGCTTCCACAGAACTCTCTCAGACTACGTGAATCTGCTCCTAGCCAACAACTTTGTGATAACGCACTTTCAAGAACCAGTCCCAGACCTTCAGGCTGTGGAGGAACACCCCAGAGACTTTGCCAACGATTACGACAGAATTCCCCTGTTTCTGATAATCGGTACAAGGAAACTGCCTTCCCGTTCTTAATTCTACAACCTCTGCCCATACCTTCCTGTTAAGGGCACAAAGGCAACGCCACCCAAATTCTCTTCCAAAATCTGGCGGTCCCTCTTCCTAACACGCACGAGGGTCTGATAGAGATACATGCCCCCAACCGGAATCACCAAGACCCCACCATTTTTCAGTTGCTCTACCAAAGGCTTAGGAATGTCTGGAGCCGCCGCAGTAACCAAAACACGGTCGTAAGGCGCCTTCTCCATATACCCTAAGGAACCATCCCCACAAACCACAGTGATGCGATCACCATATCCAGCCTTCTCAATGTTCTTCTTTGCGAGCTCGGTTAGTTGAGAGACTATTTCCACGGTGTAGACGTGACCCCATTTGTCTTTGGATGCGTCTGCTGGGGCAACTATCTCTGCTATGGTGGCGGCGTGCCACCCTGAACCAGCTCCGATCTCTAAGACCTTGTGTCCCATTTCTAACTCTAAGGCTTCGTTCATGATTGAAACCATGTTTCGCCCGACTGATCTTGAGGGTCAGTCGTGAGGCGCAGAGATCGTTTGTCCCCATCCAATCGGAAGGGGTGAATCCACAGCCGCGTAAGACCTTACGTTTTCGGGAAGGAAAGCATCCCTTGAAACCACTCGCATAGCCTTAATCACACTTGGTGAACGAAGAATGCCTTCTCTTATTAACCTCTCAACTAGTTCCTCCCACTCATTTTTCTCCATGTTTGAGCCTCAAACAATAGTAGAAACTCTATGCCTTAAGACTTTGCAAAATTTTCCTGGGATGCGCGCGTTGGAATGCGAAAGTATTTCATACCCAAGCGTGACAGTGATTATGGATACGCAATGTCTTCAGATCTTGACATAGAGGCAACGCTGACTAGAGCTAAAGAACAGGAAAGAAAATATGACTGGCTTGAAGCGGCAAAGTCTTATGAACAAGCTCTACGTTCCAAATCGATGACTACTTCTTCTGTTGCGGAAACATGGCAAAGAGTAGGTTTTTGTTACAGTCGGGCTTCTAGGCAGGTCGAAAGCCTAGAAGAATTCAAGAGACTCAGACAACTGGCGGTCGAAGCCTACATACACGCTGCCAAACTTTTCGAAAAGGAAGACGGTTTGAAAAATGAGGGGAGAAGCGCAGAATGCAACGCCATCGCAAAATATGTGGGTTCTTGGTTAGCATCTAGTTCTTCAGAGAAAAGGAAGATGCTTGATGAATGTCGTATATTTGGAAATAAGAGCTTAGAGGCATACAAAAATGCTGGAGACGAACTCAGTTATGGAAAGATGTGTAACGACTTATTGCTGTGTCTCCTTGAGAGGTTATATGTTGCGTCTGACTGGAAGGAAATGGGAAATATCGCTCAAGAAGGGATAGATTGTGCCGACAAGGCCATTGCAGTTTTGTCAAAGCTGGGAAACAAGAGTGAACTCCTTCGCGCATATTTCACAGCCAGCCTTCAAAGCTGGTATGCGTACGGATGCATGCAAGAAAGAAAAGAACTCATGCAAAGAAGCTTAAGCTACTCAGAGAAAGCATTGGCTCTCTCCAAAGAGGTTGATGATCTTTATTACGCCGCTATGTCAAATTGGGCGGCAGCCTTCTCCAGCCTTCTTTTCACAGAAAATACTGAATCCGCGCTGGAATATGCCAAAGAAATGCTACAACAAGGGACCATCGTAAAGGACAATTACCTGAAGGGTGTTGCGTCCTACGTCCTTACATTTGTTGTTGATTGGATGATTCTGAGGCAAGAAGACCCCGACAAAAAGAAGGAAGGACACGAAGAGATCATTAAACACGCTGAAGATGCCATACGCCATCTTCAATCGGTCTCTCAGGATTACTTTATTGCAGAAACCTGCTTGTTCTATGCGGAAACTTACTCTTCTCTAGCACGTGAGGTAGTAACCAGTTTAGAAGAAAAACGCCCCATACTAGAAAAGGCGGTAGAAATTGGACGCGAAGGATTAGAACACGCAACCCGTTCAGGTTCTCCAGACGCTACAGGTTCTACTCACCACGCTTTGAGCAAAGCACTACATTTCTATTCCAACCTCGAAACTCGAAAAGATGAAAAGACAAGACTACTCGAAGAGGCTTTAGTTCATAGGAAAGAATACAACAAGATTGTAGAAAAAGTGTTTCCGTCCAATGATTGGATTCGTGGCGTTGGCAAGAACTACGAGGGAATAATAAAATCAGATTTAGCTAGATTAGAAACGGATAAAGACAAGAAAATAGCTCTTCTTGAAAGTGCCGTCTCAGATATGAAAGACGGTGTGTCACGCTGTAAGGAAAGCATTTCTTCTAACCCTGTTCCAGCGCGTATAGCTGCTGCTGGAGAATTCGAAGACTGGTTTGGAGGAATACTGGACGAACTTTATCTTATAACAGAAGACAGAGAAATTCTAAACAGAGCAATCGAGGTTTATGACGATGCTGCAGAAAAATTCAAGAAAGTCAACTTGCCAAGTCGTGTCGCAGAGTCCTACTGGAGAATGGCAAGAAACCAAGATCGCCTTGGCGAGCACCAGAAGGCTTCAGAGATGTTCGAGAATGCATTCAGGGAGTATCAGGATACTGCTCAGAAAAACCCCGATTTTGTTGACTTTTATCTGGATTACGCTGCCTATATGAAGGCATGGAGTGAAATCGAGAAAGCCAAATTCGCCCACGAACATGAAGAATATGCCACTGCAATGAAACACTACGAAGAGACTGCAAGCCTGCTGAAACAGTCAAAGTTGTGGAGCTATCTGTCTTCAAACTTTGCTGCATGGACATACCTAGAACACGCAGAAGATTTGAGTAGAAAAGAAAGAATCACCGAGTCGATGGAAGCGTTCAAGAAATCGGCAGAAGCCTTCAAGGAGGCCCAAGAAGCCATTGAAGAAGAAACTGACAAAATCACATTATTAGACGAAAAGAACAAAGCAATCGAACTCAGTAAAGCCTCCCTGAGAAGGAAAGACTACTGTCTTGCAAGATCAGAAGTTGAGCGAGCAAGAATGTACGACCTAAAAGGGGACCATGAAAAGAGCGCTGAAACCTTCGATTCAGCAGCTAATAAACTCGAAAAGATATTGGAGACTAGTGAGGCGGAAACAGATCGAAAAGAAATGGAACCCGTCGTTCACATGTGTCGTGGATGGCAAAAAATGAAAATGGCTGATGGGAGGGATTTGCCAGAACTCTATCGAGAAGCTTCCGAGCTATTTCTTAAAGCGAAAGAACACAGTACAAAGGATAGAACAAGTTTGTTCGCTTCAGGTAACAGTGCATTATGCAAAGCATTAGAATTCGGGACCAGATTCGAAGCGACCAGAGACAAGGATGACTTCTCCAGAACGAAACAATTTCTTGTAAGTGCATCAAATTTTTATTTGAAAGCAGGTTTTGGGAACGCTTCCTTATGGACACGTGCCACAGAGGTTTTGTTCGATGCTTATAACTTCATGGGCAGTGCTGAAGTAGAGGTTGATCCGGAGAAGAGAATGAAAACTTATCTCCTTGCTGAAAAATGTCTTGAACGATCAGCCAGACTCTACGAAAAAGCAGGGTTCATTGGCAAAAGAGACGAAGTCCTAAATACTTTAAAGAAAGTTGAGGCAAAACGTGAATTTGCATTGTCTCTAAGAGAACTATTGGCCGCTCCTATGGAGGCATCGAATACTGGTATGATGTCCACACTTGGGTTGTCTGTGGAAGAACCTGTTGGTTTTTCAAAGTTTCAAGACGCATTTATTGAGTCAAATTTGATTGTTGATAAAAAACAAATTGTAATTGGCGAAAGTTTTACCTGCGAGGTTCACCTTGCCAATCTTGGAAAGAGCACAGCCTTTTTAACTAGAGTGGAACATGCCGTTCCAGAAGAATGCGATTTGATCGAAAAACCCGAAAAATGTATACTCGACGATGGATCTCTTAACTTAAGAGGGAGAAAAATGGCTGCCCTTGAAACAGGGCAAATAAAACTAGTAGTCAAACCTAGGAAAAAGGGAAAATTCATTTTTAAGCCAAAAATTCGATATACAAATGAGGCGGGTGAGATTAAGTCTTGCGACGTTGAACAAGTAACTATCACTGTGATGGAACTGGGAATTCGTGGCTGGTTGAGAGGTCCAGGCTAATGGAACACGCACGCATTACGAAGCATAACAGGACCTGTGCACGCATTAACTCATAGAACCAAAATAGCAATTACTGCCATGAGTGAACAAGCTAATCCTAAGAGGAATGTTAGGGCTGTGGTTGTCCAGAGCTTCTTCCTCGTTGGGTAAATAGTGTAGAAGAAGATGCAGAATGAGGATACAAGAAACATTGTAGAACCAAAAGAGAGTAGGAATTTGATTGCCCGTGGCGTGCCAACTGCAACCTGCAAAGCGGTCAGAGTTAATGCTGCGAGTGTTCCTGGATATGAGGCATTAATGATTGGTTTTATGAACCGCTCTTCAAATTCTTTGGTCAAAGGGATCTCCCGCGTGCGCATATCTTATTGATGCACGCCAAAAATGCTCTCCGGTCCAACATGCCTCGACTTCGGGACAAAAGCGCCGCCACAATCTTCGCACACCCATATACCATGCTCATTTTTTTTCATTTCTGTATTGCAAACTGGACAATTAACCGTCTTAGGCACCTGTTCACCCCCTTTCATCTTTCTGGGTTCATGATTGTTGCCTGAAGGATTTATGTCTTGTTATATGGTAAGCATGCATGTTTACATAAGATCTTTTGTGTGAAAAATGTGTGAGAGGTTTTTGTGTGGGGGGGTTGGTGGGGTTTGTTTGTGTTTTGGGTTTTGTTTGGTTGTTGGTTGTTGTTTTGGGTTGTTTTTGGTTTGGGTTTGGGGTGTTTTGTGGGTGATTTATGGGTGATTTGTTAGGTACTTTATAGTTGATTTATATTTAGATTCAGAAGTAAAGGAATTGCTGAGTCAAAATCCAGCCTGCGAGAGAAACAATCTTGTTGTGAATTTCTGTCTGCTTGCGGGACCAGAACCGGGAATCACGTAAAACGTATGGTGCATAGTCCATGACGAATTGGTAGTAGGCTTCTGGAACTGTTCCCAAGTTTTAGACCCTTCCCACGTAGGTTCCCTTCAAACGCTCAAGCATGCGTTCAAGTTCAGACCGCAAAAACGTCCAAAGGCGGAGCATTACTTAGCACGGAGACGTTTTGGTCTCCAACAGAGAAGCTTAAGCCAACTGCTGATCCGCCGGTCAGGTAACAGATTGAGTAGATGGCTGCCAAGACGGTTATGAACTCTTTTTCAGCGTCTGTGCAGTTTTGATAGTCAATTTCTTTTCCAAGCTCAAGCTCCAACGTAACCTCAGCACGTTTCAACATCTTCAAAATTTTAGAGTCTGGAACCTCCGCTGAGCTAATGTTGATTACGTCGCGAACATCGTCAACGGTCACGCTTGTCAAGAACGTCTGGCTCCGTGTGATATGAGCGCTTTTCTGCCTATAATTCGACAAAGAAGCAAAAATTAAGCAATTTTCACGATGAAAAAGCAGATTTCAAATCTAATTTCTGGAATAGATGAACTTAAAGGATATACTCCAAAAAGAGAAAAGACGAAGCTCACGTTTAGTGCGACGCGTTGGGTCTTAACCAACCGAAGCTGGCGATTTCTCCCGTATTCCCGACTGACATAGATATCTCCAAGAATAACGTGGTCAAACCAGCTTAAAAGGACTGACAGAAGTGTCCTCTATCCGCGTTGTTTTTTTCTCTTCTTCATCGTAGAGGTACCCTGCCTGTTTCAACGTCTCTGACGAACCTCAATAGTTCATGGAAGTATGTCTGCTGGTCATCATACATCGAAAAGTGGGCTCCTTTTTCGCAGATTGCCACCCGAGAATTGGATATGCGCTTGCCCATCTCTTGGATGTCTTCAACGCTCATTGTATCGTGGCGACCTACTATGAGAAGCGTAGGGACCTTGATGGCTCGAATTTCCTTCCATCTATCCCACTCCTTGTACGTACCCGTAACTACAAACTCGTTCGGTCCATTTACTGTGTTGTATACTTCCGTGTTCAGATGTTTGAACATGCGCATTATCGGGTCCGGCCAAGGGTCAAGGCGACAAAAGTGCTTCGTGTACAACTTCTTGAAGACGACTTCTTGATATTCGGGTGCGTCATACTCCCCTTTAGTCTCATACTTTTTCAGGGTTTCTCTAATTTTGACCGGAAACTTCTGCCTGAGCTTATTGACATATTTCACGTATGAGGCAATGCTGGCCGTCATGTTCGATATTATCAGAGCCTTGAGGTGGCGCTGATATTTCAGAGCATACTCGATGCCCAACATTCCGCCCCATGATTGACCATACAAATAGAAACCGTCCAATCCAAGTGATGCTCTCACTTGTTCTACTTCTTCGCGAAAACGCTCAACAGTCCACAGACTCTTGTCTTTCGGCTGGTCCGAATAAGCTGACCCAAGCTGGTCATAGTAATAGAACTCAATTCCAGCCTGTGGCAAGAAGTCTTCGAAGCACTCGAAATATTCGTGCGTGGCTCCTGGACCACCATGCAACGTAAGCATCTTCGTCGAGCTGTTGCCGATTTTCTTGGTCCAAACATTGTATTTGTCGTCAACCTGAACCAACTTGATGCCACCAGTCTTTATTTCGACTCCCATAATACCACTAAATGCTAATTGTGTCCTTCTGCAATAAAAGCCCTGTTATATGATAGGACGTACAAAGTGGTTTCCTATTGAAGTGATTCTGAGGGTGCAGAGTCTTGTCTTATGTTTTGATTCAGCTATAACTTTTCCGCAAAACCAAAAAC
>Ga0315312_1000076_pt1 | contig 178075 bp, 175 predicted proteins | sample TDP7_MG_FD_203629 | JGI IMG/M metagenome (GOLD analysis project Ga0315312, IMG submission 203629) | Freshwater sediment microbial communities from Lake Towuti, South Sulawesi, Indonesia - TDP7 | ecosystem: Environmental > Aquatic > Freshwater > Lake > Sediment | place: Indonesia: South...
TGAGGGTGTCACTAAGAAATAACGGCGTTGTTAACCCCCTGACAATAATGATATAATTACAAAAGCGTATTGAGTACATAAATCTAGAAGGAGAAGGTTACCGAAATGTCAACTACTGAAGAGCTAATTGAGGAGTATAAGAAAAAAAGAGCCAAAATAGTGCAGATGGCACCCCCCGATGTTATTGAAAAGCGCCATAAAGGGGGGCAGTGGACAGCCAGGGAAAGGATAGACTATCTTTTTGACCCCGGCACCTTCACTGAGATGGGGCTATTCGTTAAGCATAGAACGGTGCATTTTGGCATGGACAAGAGGGAGGTGCCTGCCGAAGGGGTGGTAACCGGCTACGGTTTGGTCAATGGCAGACCGGTTGTTGCCTTTGCTGAGGATTATATGGCGATGGCGGGGACGTTTGGCGAATATCACGGCTTGAAGGAAATCCGAGCCATCAATCTAGCCAAGGAAATGGGGTGGCCATTTATCGGCATGAATGACTCCGGCGGTGCCCGACTCCAGGAAGGGATGGATACCCTGGAAGCCTACGGCTGGATATTCCGGGCTCAAATCCTGGCCTCAGGTATAATCCCTCAGATAGCCCTGCTTATGGGTCCCTGCCTTGGCGGGCAGGCCTATCACCCGATAATGCAGGATTTCCTCATCCAATGTCGGAATACCGGCTTCATGGGAATTGCCGGTCCGGCTTTTGTTAAGACCCAGCTCGGGGAGGAAATCTCCCTTGAGGAACTCTCAGGATGGAAGGCTCATGCCGTTAAATCAGGGCAGACCCATATTGTCGCCGAGAATGATAAGGATGCCATAGACAAGGCTAAGGAACTCCTGTCCTTTTTGCCAGCTAACAATAGGGAAATGCCCCCCCGCATTGAGTGCCATGATGACCCATACCGCACCTGTCCCGAGCTTGACAGCATAATCCCCGACAAACCAACTCAACCCTATGACATGTACAAGGTAATCAAAGCCATCGTTGATGATGGCTATTTCTTTGAGACATTAAAAGACCATGCCAAGAGTGTAATCACCGGCTTTGCTCGTTTTAACGGGCGCCCGGTTGGTATCTGGGCAAACCAACCAATGTGGGCGGCAGGGATTATTGATGTTGATGCCTCAGACAAAGGGGCGAGGTTCGTCAGGTTCTGTGACCTGTTCAACATCCCCGTGGTTACTCTCGGCGACTGCCCTGGCTATATGATAGGCTCGGAGCAGGACTGGAAGGGAATCCTGCGCCATGGCGCCAAGATGCTCTTTGCCTGGGTTGATGCCACCATACCATTGATTTCAATCATCGTCCGCAAGTCCTACGCCGGCGCCCATTACGGCATGCTGGACAAGGGCATTGGGGCTGACCTTGTCTTCGCCTGGCCTACGGCTAGAATCACCATCGTTGGTGCCGAGACTGCCGCCAGCGTCATCTTCGCCAGGGAGATAAAGGAATCAGCCAACCCGGAAGAGACACAAGCCAAGAGAATCAAGGAATATAGCGAAATCTATGAGAATCCATATGTTTCCGCGGAGCGGGGCTATACCGACGATATAATAATGCCCAGCGATACCAGAAAGATGATAAACAGGGCACTGGACTTCCTGGAGAATAAGAATAAGGACAACAAGGCATTTCTCGCCCGACCGTGGCGCAAGTATTCCAATATCAATCTATAAGGTGGGCTGTCATAGAAATCATCCCCGCCATAGACATTAGACACGGCAAGTGCGTTCGCCTGTATCAGGGCAACTTTGACCAGGAAACGGTCTTCTCTGACGACCCGGTAGAGGTAGCATTGCAGTGGCAATCACTGGGGGTACCAAGACTGCATATTGTTGACCTTGATGGTGCTATTAGCGGCGAGGTCTATAACCGGGATATTATTATTGAGATAGCCAGTGCCGTATTAGTCCCGACGCAACTGGGTGGCGGCATCCGCCAACTTGAGACCATTGAGCAGATGCTAAAGGCGGGCATAGAGCGGGTCATTCTAGGCACAGCCGCCGTTGAGAACCCAGAGCTGATTAAGCAGGCATGCCAGAGGTTCAGGGAGTCTATCATTGTCGGCATTGATGCCAGAGACGGATATATTTCCATCCACGGCTGGCGCCAAGACACAGAGTTAAAGGCTATAGAACTTGCCCAATCTATGATAAAGCTGGGGGTCAGGCGCTTTATCTATACCGATATTAACCGCGATGGTACCCTCACTGAGCCAAATTTTGCTGCCACCGCTGAGCTTATTAATGCCGTAAGAACACCGGTCATCGCCTCCGGCGGCATCTCATCGTTAAACCACCTTAAAATGCTCAGAGCGCTTGGCGTTGAGGGCGCCATAATCGGCAAGGCGCTCTATACCGGGGATATTGATTTAAAACAGGCTCTAGCCATTGGCTAGATGTTAACACGAAAGCCATTTATATATAATTGTGATATAATTATGATATAATTATAATGCGCGCGGGGATAACAAGGGGGGTGTGCAATGAGAGAGAAATTAGAAAAAGAATTCAAATATTACCTAGAACATCAAGACGAACTCGTTAAAAAATATAACGGCAAATTTATCGTAATAAAAGACCTTAAAGTCATAGGTGCGTATGATTCCGAATTGGAAGCTATCGAGAAGACCTCAGAAAAACACGAATTAGGCACATTCTTGGTTCAAAAATGCGAACCTGGTAGTGGAGGCTATACTCAAACATATCATTCGAGAGTAGCCTTTGTATAGGAAGTCAAATGCAAAGGCAGCCATTAGCCTTTACCACGACATATAGTAGAATAACAAAGGTATTATTCAACGAAGTCTATATTTCGCAAGCATTTAATCATTCCTCACTTACCACGCCTCCCAGACTAAAAGACATAGGTGCCAAAAAGTTCATCTCTATTTGGGATACTGGTGCAACTGGTACGGTAATCTCCCAAAGGGTGATTGACGAATGCGGATTGAAACCTATCAGCTTGGCAAGGGTAAGCACTGCGAGCCAACAAGATGTATTAACAACAGTATACCTTGTCAGCATTATACTCCCAAATAAAATTGTCATTCCCCAATTGAGAGTGATTAAAGGAAGCATAGCCGGTAATGCTGATGTGCTAATAGGGATGGACATAATAAGTAACGGTGATTTTTCAGTAACTAATTGCGAAGGCAAAACGGTGTTTTCCTTCAGAATACCATCAATTGCAGCCATAGACTATGTTAAGCAAGGGCAGGCACGAGTTCCCCAAACGTCCGGCATACCGCGGAAAGTCGGCAGAAATGACCCGTGCCCATGTGGTAGCGGCAAAAAGTATAAACATTGTTGCGGTAAGTAAAGCCGATACACGCAACTATCCTTGGGGCATAGAGGGGGATGGGGATGATAAAAAACCTAAAATTCAACAAAGACGGGCTTATCCCAGCTATCGTTCAGGACGCTGAGAACGGCGAGGTGCTGATGATGGCTTATATGAATGAGGAGGCACTGCGCCGGACCCTGGATAGCGGCGAAGCCTGGTTTTATAGCCGCAGCCGAAAAGAACTCTGGCACAAGGGGGAGACCTCAGGCAGCATCATCAAGGTCAAATCTATATGGAAGGACTGCGATAGCGATACCATCCTGATTAAGGGGAAAGCCTCCGGTCCGGTGTGCCACACCGGCAATAAGACCTGCTTCTTTCAAGAGCTAACCTAAGCCGCCTCCTCAGCCTGGTCAAGCTCCACCACCTTTTTTAACGCCGATAGTGCCACCTCTAGCTGAGAATCGTCGGGCTTTCTGGTCGTCAGCGACTGCAACCACAATCCAGGGGATAGAATCGCCCTGACTACGGCGTTATCAGTATGCTTATTGCTAAAATAGATGACCTCATAGCCAAGGGCAGCAATAGCCGGGATAAGCAGGATTCGCCATAAAACCATCAGCCACAAAGATGGTAAACCAACAAGGGCAAAGACGATGATGGCTAGAATCAATACGATAAACAAAAAGCTGGTGCCACACCGAACATGAGAGGTACTGTATTTCTTGGTGGCTTCTATCTCCAGTGGAGCACCATCCTCGTAGGCATTTACCGCCTTATGCTCGGCACCGTGATAGGCGAATACCCTGTTGATGTCAGGCACAAGGTTTATCAATTTAAGATAAGCGATGAAGATAGCCACCCGCAGAAAGCCCTCTATGAGGTTAAATACCAGGGCTGAAGTGATATAGAGGTCAAGCAACTTGGTAAGGAAAAGGGGCACCATGAAGAACAGAACCACCGCCACTGCTACGGAAGAGGCTAACAGAAGCCAGACTAACCATCCCGAAATCTCCGCCTCTTCCTTCTCCAGGGAGACATTAGCCGAGTAGAGCAGGCTCTTGATACCCAGAACCAGAGCCTCAATCAAAACGATGATACCCCGCAGCAGTGGGGTTCGCCTCATCCCACCGGAATAGATACCGGCTAGGGGCTGGGTATCTATAGTCAGCCCGCCATCGGGGCGACGCACTGCGGTTACCATCGCCTTCCGCCCCCGCATCATCACCCCCTCAATAACCGCCTGCCCCCCGTAATCAAATCTCTTAGCCATAATAAAAAAGGAGCAGGTAGTAACCCGCTCCTGCCCTGGTGAAGATGTTTATCTAACCCTCCAACTTGTAGCGCCGCTTAAACCGCTCCACCCGCCCTAAGGTATCTACCACCCTCTGCTCCCCGGTGAAAAAGGGATGGCACTTACTACAAAGCTCAACCTTCAGCATCTTCTTAGTGGAGCCAATGGTAAAGGTATTGCCACAGGCACAGATTACCTTGGCATCAGTAAAATACTCAGGGTGAATCTTAGGCTTCATACTATTTAGCTAGCGTAAACGCTAACCTTCCTCCGGTTGTTGGTCGTAGGCTCAAACTTAACTACACCGTCAATCAAGGCAAAGAGGGTGAAGTCTTTACCCACGCCGACGTTACTACCGGGGTGGATGCGAGTGCCACGCTGGCGAACCAGAATTGTCCCGGCACTTACATGCTGACCGTCATATCTCTTAACGCCAAGCCGCTTTGGCTGGCTATCGCGACCGCAACGAGTGCTGCCGCCTCCCTTTTTATGCGCCATCCTCAGTCACCTCTTTCTTACGCCGAGCCTTCTTAGGCGGCTTAACCTCCGCCGCCCCCGGCTCAACTATTTTGTCTATAACCAGCCTGGTGTAAAGCTGACGATGCCCGGTCTTCTTGCGGTAACGGACCTTTGGCTTATACTTAAAAACGATAACCTTTTTGCCCTTCTCCTCCCCCTGCGAGGTAGCAACCACCTTAGCCCCGTCAACAGTGGGCGTACCGACAATTACCCGCTCACCATCGGCAATAAGCAATACCCGATTAAGCTCAACGGTATTGCCCTCAGCCACACTCAGGCGTTCTACATCTATGGTCTGCCCGGGGTTTACCTTATACTGCTTACCACCGGTCTCAATAATAGCGTAAATTTTTGACCTCCACAAACAGGCTATTGTAGCAATTGCTATAGCTAGGTGTCAAGCTTGTGCGGTTATTTGTCAACCTCACCCCCTTTGTCCCCCTCTCCATTCTTGGAGAGGGGGAAAGAGTTTTTAGAGAGGGGCTTTGTCCCTCTCTTACTCTACTCCCCCTTCCCTTAGTAAGGGAAGGGGGTCAGGGGGATGGGTTCTTAAGCAATCTCAGCTGCCATAGCTCTCTTACCTTAGCCTTGAGCTCCTTAAGACTACAATCAGTGTCTATGACTACATCGGCATGTTTTAGTCGCTCCTCTGAAGGTAGCTGGGAGTGGACACGAGCTAAGACTTCCGCCTCAGAAAGCCTAAACTTCTCCTTAACTCGCCTGAGCACCGTAGGCTCAGGGGCAATAGTAACCCAGACCTCATCCACCTCGTCTAATAATGAAGGCTCGCCGGCTCTCATCAAAAGAGGCACATCAATCAAAAGGGGGGCTTCCAGTACCACCACCCTTACCCCCTGCCGGCGGTACTGCTCAAGTTGAGCCTTCACTGCCTCATACATCCAGGGGTGCATGATATTATTCAGCCGGGCTAGAGCCTCGGGATTGGCAAAGACTATCTCCCCCAGCCTCTTGCGGTCAATCTCGCCGCTTGGTTTAACAATCCCATTGCCAAAGGCAGCCACCACCCCCCGCCACAGTTCAGTATCGGGCTTAAGTGCCTCATGCCAAACCCTGTCCACATCAATAATTACTGCCCCAAGCTCAGCCAGAAACCCAGAAACGGTGCTCTTGCCGCTACCTATGCCCCCGGTAAGACCTATAACCTTCATCCCACCCAGTCTAGCTTTTGGTAGCTAGGTAGTCAAGGAAAACCCTCTTTATTGTCCTCTATGTATAAATCTTCCTATTGTGATAGAATGCTGACAGACTGATTTTTGCATGTCAGAGAGATAAGTGCTGGTGAACGATACTATCTCCATCATCATACCTACTTACAACGAGAAGGAAAATATCGCCTCTCTCCTCGCCAGGATACATCAGGCTCTCTCCAGCTATAAATATGAAATCTTATTAGTTGATGATAACAGTAAAGACGGAACCATTGAGGTTGCCTCAAGCCTGGCGTCCCGGTATCCGGTCAAGGTGATTGTCCGCCAGAAGGGAAGAGGGCTGGCGACGGCAGTGGTTCACGGGCTGAGGTATGCCACCGGTCAGATTATCGGGGTTATGGATGCCGATTTACAGCACCCGCCTGAGGCTCTCCCTGAATTGATTAAAGCCCTCCAGAATGGGGCGGATATGGTGGTAGCGAGCCGATATGTAGAAGGCGGCGGCTGCCCACACTGGGGGCTATCCCGAAGGGTTATATCCAGGGTAGCCTTAATGGTGTCTCACCTCCTCCTGCCAGCAACCAGGCAGGTTAAAGACCCGCTATCAGGCTTCTTCATGTTCCAACGGCAGAATATCACTCAAGCCCGGCTGAAGCCAATCGGCTATAAGATAGGCCTGGAGATAATGCTGGCAGGCAGATTCCAGCGCGTGGTCGAGATTCCCTATATCTTCGAAGACAGGAGTGCAGGAAAGAGTAAGCTAAGGCTCCACCAGCAGATAGACTATCTGAAACACGTCCTCAGTCTGATGGCCAGAACCGGCGAGCTTATAAGGCTGGCAAAATTCTGTGCTGTGGGACTTAGCGGGGTGGTGGTCAATGAAGGGGTATTGTGGCTATTAACCGCATTTGCCAGCCTGCCATATTATGTTTCGGCAGTCTTTGGTATTGAAGCTTCCATCATCTCCAACTTTATCCTCAACGATTATTTTACCTTCAGCGACCGGCGCACTGGCCAAGGCAAATCATTCATTAAGCGTCTCCTGAAATTTAACCTAACCTGCTTGGCTGGGGCGGGAATTCAATATGGCCTACTCCTGCTGTTTACCGGCGTCTTTGGTGTATACTATCTAATATCCAACCTTATCGGCATAGCCGTGGCTTTCCTGTGGAACTACTTCGTCAGTAGCTGGTGGGCATGGAAATAAAAAGGCTCCTGTCACGAATCTACCACTGGGAATATTTCTGGCTCTGCCTGCTGGTAGCGGCGACACTAGCCATGCACTTCTGCATCATAACCAACCCATCGCAGCTTATCCTGGATGAAAAACATTACGTTGGGGATGCCAGAAATATCATGGAAAGGCATGAAGTGCTGCGTCCAGAGCACCCCCCTCTAGGCAAACTCTTCGTCGTGGCTGGAATAAGGCTGTTCGGGGACAACCCCTGGGGCTGGCGCTTCTTCTCGGTCATATTTGGCACCGCCTGTATTGTGCTCTTCTATCTCCTCTGTCGGCGGCTGAATATGTCCCGAACCGCCGCCTCCATTGCTACCTTTCTGCTGGCACTGGAGAACATGACCTTCGTTCAGGCCAGCGTCGCCATGCTGGATGTCTATTATCTTACCTTTATGGTTGCCTCGTTTCTGCTTTACGTTAATCGGAAATATATAGCTTCAGGGGTAGCCGTGGGATTGAGCGCCCTGGCCAAGCTCAGTGGCGTCCTGGCGTTGCCAGCTATGGTAATTCACTGGTTCTTTACCCAGCAGGGCCGCTCCCAGCGGTTTGCGCTTACCGTAGTTCTGGCTCCTCTGGCATTTTTGGGGTTGATGGTTTTGTTTGATTTCGCCATCGTCCAGCGTCCTTCGGCTCTGGTGGACCCGGTTCACCGAACGTTAACTATGTTGGGTCTGAGCGGCAGCCTTACCTTTGCCAACACTGTGCACGAATCCCTCAGCCGTCCCTGGGAGTGGCTCTTATCTTACAAGCCCATGGCCTACTGGTTTACTCCCCACTATACCGGAGCCATCAGCTTTTCCATCTGGGCATTAATCATTCCCACCTTCGCCTACATGGTCTACAAGGCAGTTAAAGGCAACGAGGCGGGGCTTTTTGGCGCTGCCTGGTTTGCTGGCACCTATCTTGTCTGGATACCAATAAGCATAATTACGAACCGGGTTAGCTATATCTACTATTTTTACCCGACGATAGGCGCTATCTGTCTTGGCTTAGGGCTGGGCTTATCCCAGCTTCTCAGCCTTTACCAGGAAAGGAAAAGCGGCAAGCTCAAATGGACGGCGCTGGCGGTAGTTGTGTTTTACCTTCTCATCCATGCGGCATCTTTTGTTATTCTGTCACCGGTATTTCCCATATCATACGAGGGTCTGCTGGCAATAATAAGTAGGTGACCCTCCCCCTACGCACCCTAAAAAATCTTTGATTTTTCAGGGAACCCGAATCTAATATGGTAACCCACCCCCTTTATCCCCTTGCCTTCGCTGAAGCTTTAGCGCAAGCAGGCCTCCCTTATCTAAGGGAGGGGGAATTAGTTTATAAGAGAGGCGAAGCCTCTCTTTGACTCTCCACCATTAGATAGTGTGTTCATACTATTGCTTAACACCTTGAAACGATTTATCATACTGATAAACCATGTATCAAGTTTCCTTCAATGGCTGTTGGGTTAAGGTCAATCGTGCTAAACAGCACAGAGATGACCTTGAGAGGTATATTAGGGAGACGTTCTCTGACAAAGACAATCGCCCAACTCTTGGAGCCAAGTTTGATGCAGAGAGCGGCGACCACATTATATACATTAATCATGTCCCTGACTTGGGACCTTTTTCTGACAATGTTGCTGCCCGTGTTGGCGATGTTGTTCACAATCTACGCTCCGCTCTAGACCATCTGGCGTTTCAGCTTGCGCGAGGTGAGAGTCTTACTCCAGAACAGCAGAGGAAGGTGCAGTTCCCCATCTTTGATTGTGAGAAAGACTTCCGTAGGAAATGTTACCTTGGGGATATTGCCCCAGAACACAGAAAAATCATCGAGAAGTTACAACCGTATCATGGATTGGCAGGGCGTCCAGATAGCTGGAGTGGCCCTTACATCCACCAATTGGCCTTGTTGCGTGACCTTGACAATATGGACAAACACCGTATCCTTACCCCAACTCTTGCTGTCCCTTGGAGCAGCGAATTCTTTAGCCCCGCTGAGGATGACAACTTGAGGATGATTATCTATCAAGGTCTCAGGCAACATGTCGAATCCTTGATGTCCGGGCAACCACCGCATCTGGGGGGTGACCGCTTGGAAGCGGGCACAGTAGTCCTGCGTGCAACCATGCCTAGACGCATCCTCAAACAGGAGGTGAATATGGCAGGCTACGTGACTCCTATGATACACCTCCCCGAGGGCAGACCCCTTATTCCAACACTCGACCGCTTGTCTGACTTCGTCATGGTGGATATAATTCGCAGGTTCGAGGCATTATTTTAGATTTTCTTTTGGCTCTCTTATACGTGCAGTAGCAAAAAGGGTGTTTAAGAGGGGCCTAAGCCCCTCTTTTTTTATTTCCCCCTCCTTTGTTAAAGGAGGGGGACTAAGGGGGTGGATTTAAGACCGCAGAGGGGGTGAGGGTGTAACTCACACTAGCTGAGTGTTATAATTAGATAAAGGAGCATCATGCACCAGGCATTGCTCTATGAGAAGCTGCCCAACTCTAGGTTGAGGTGCGGTACCTGCCAGTGGCGCTGCAATATCGCCCCGGGCAAGTTCGGCGTCTGCCGTGTTTATCACAATAGAGACGGCAGCCTCTATAATATGAACTATGCCAAGGCGTCGTCAGTAGCCGCTGACCCTATTGAAAAGAAACCCCTGTTCCACTTCTTTCCAGCTACCCTGGCTTTCTCTATCGGGGGGTGGGGGTGCAACTTCCACTGCCAGGACTGCCAGAACTGGGAAATCTCCTGCCCTCTTGACAATGAGCCATGGCTCGGTTCTAAAGAAATCCAACCCAAGACCGCCATAGAACTGGCGAAAAACTCTCACTGTGAGGGCATTGCCTGGACATACAATGAGCCAAGCATCTGGTTTGAATATACCCTTGACTCCGCCAAGCTGGCTAAGGAGAATAACCTCTATACTGTTTATGTGACCAACGGCTTTCTCACCCCTGAAGCCTTGGATATAATTGGGCCTTATCTTGATGCCTGGCGGGTTGATATTAAGGGCTTCACCGACTCCTTCTACCGCGACCTGGCGAAGATAAAGGGGTGGCGGGGGATACTTGAGGTTGCCAAGCGAGCCAAGGACAAGTGGAATATGCATGTTGAGGTTGTTACTAACATCATACCCACCATGAATGACGATGACCAGCAACTTGAGGGCATTGCTCGCTGGATAAAGGACGAGCTGGGCGAGCTAACGCCGTGGCATGTGACCAGGTTTTATCCTCACCGCTATATGATGCACCTGCCCCCAACCCCCATATCCACCCTGGAGCATGCCTACGACATTGGAAGAAAAGCCGGGCTTAGGTTTGTCTATGCCGGCAATGTCCCCGGGCATAAAACCGAATCTACTACCTGTTATTCCTGCGGCAAGCTTGTGGTGCAGAGGTTCGGCTACCAGACCAAGGTAGTCGGTCTTAACAGTTCACGGTGCAGGTTCTGCGGGGCAGAGCTTAACTTTAGAACGGGGGCAGAGAGGAGGGGAAGGTGATTAGGAATCCGGTAGTCGCTGGGCAGTTCTATCCGGCATCAGCCTCAACGCTTAAGGCTATGCTCAAGGGGATGGTGGATGAGAAGGTGGCAAAAGAAGAGGTAATCGGTCTGATTTCCCCCCACGCCGGCTATATCTACTCAGGGCCGGTGGCGGGGGCGGTTATATCCAGAATTAGATTTAAGGACACCTTCATCATCATGGGGCCAAACCACACCGGAAGTGGCAAGCCATTCAGCATCATGACTGAGGGCAGGTGGAAAACACCCTTGGGCGAGGTGGAGATTGACTCAGAGGTGGGGAAGCAGATTCTAGCTCACTCAAGATACCTGGAAGAGGACTATTTAGCCCATTCCTATGAGCACTCAATTGAGGTTCAGCTCCCATTTCTACAATATTTCAAGTCGGACTTTAAGCTAGTCCCCATTGTACTTGCCCATGCCGGCGGTGCCATTTATAAGGAAATCGGCAGGGCGCTCGCCAAGGCGGTTAAAGAATCAGGCAAGAAGGTAGTAATTATCGCCTCAAGCGATATGACCCACTATGAGTCACAAGCCTGGGCTCAGAGGAAGGACACCCAGGCCATCGAAGCGGTACTAAAATTAGATGAGGATGAACTATTAAAACGGGTTGATAAATTTAATATCTCAATGTGCGGTTACGGGCCGGCGGTGAGCCTTATTGCTGCCGCCAAGGAACTGGGGGCAAAAGAGGCGGAGCTGGTTAAATACCAAACCAGCGGGGATACCAGCGGCGATTACTCCAGCGTGGTGGGCTATGCCGGCATAATCATAAAGGGGGGATAAGATGCATCCGCTGGTAAGATTAGCCAAGAAAACGGTGGAGAAGTATGTTAGCCAGAGCAAGGTCCTCAAGCGACAAAGGCTTACCCCCGAAATGAGGGGGAGGGCTGGGGTCTTTGTCTCCATCCACAAGCATGGCGAACTGAGGGGCTGTATTGGCACCATTGAGCCGCTGCGGAGCAATGTAGCTGAGGAGGTTATTCTCAATGCCATCAGCTCGGCGACCCGAGACCCCCGCTTTTATCCCGTCACCCCCGATGAGCTCAAAGACCTTGACTATAGCGTGGATGTTCTGACCAAGCCCGAGCCAATAAAGGGCAAAGACCAGCTCGACCCAAGGCGCTATGGGGTTATTGTTGAGGCCGGGTTCAGAAAGGGTCTCCTCCTGCCCGACCTTGAGGGGGTGGACACGGTTGACCAGCAGATTGACATCTGCCGCCAGAAGGCAGGTATAATGCCCGACGAGCCAGTAAAGCTATATCGGTTTGAGGTAAAGAGGTATAAGTAAAAAGCACTAAGCACTAAATCCTAGAGTCTAGTATTGTCATAATGGCATATATATGCTATAATATATAAAAACATATTGCGGGAGTGACCAATGAAAAGAACGATGATTTACCTGCCCGATGAGACTCACCAGGGACTAAGGAAACTCGCCTTTGAGGCTAACACTTCTATCGCCGAGCTGGTAAGGAAAGCAGTAGAAATTGTATATGGGGAGGATATTGAGGATATGCGGGACATGGAGGAGGAGCTGGCTTACTACAAGGCTCACCCCGAGTCAGCTATTAGCTTAAAGGAACTACGCCGCCGGAAAAAGGTAAATGTATGAGGTTATTCTAACCAGGCGAGCTCATCGCGAGTATGACAAGCTCCCTCCGGCAGACCAAGACAGAATAGATGCTAGTTTAGACCATTTAAAAGCTGAGCCAAGACCCCCAGGTGCGAAAAAGCTCCGGGGGAACATTTATAGAATTAGAGATGGCGACTGGCGAATAATCTACGCCGTCTTTGACAAGGATAGGGTGGTTCTGGTGGGTAAAATCGCCCGCCGGTCAAAGGATACTTATTCGGGGGTGGATGAGCGGTTTTAATTTGAATTGAGGAGGAGAAATGAGGCTATTGGACATTGGCAAGGTAACCCCGGGTTGCCTCTTAGAGCATAGGGGAGATAAGCCACCTTCGGCATCTTGGTTTATAAGCCGAGCTCTAAAACTCTTTGAGAGATGGTGGGATGGCTGGGGGTGGCATTTATCTATCGCTTGGAAGAAGGCGGGGAATGGATGGTATATCCTGGAAGCTACAGGTGATGGTGTAGAAGTAAATTTTTATAGAAATAAGTATCTATTCACTGATACCAGAATATATCAATGGTTTGCCACACCACCGACTCGGAAAGTGATGGATAAATTTTACAGGGAGCATATAGGTAAGAAATACGATGTGGCGATTTACTTCTGGACTGCGCTTCAATATCTATTCCGCCACTTCTGGAATAAGCGCATACCTCGCCTGCTTGATGACCGCTATACTTGCTGGGAGTTAGTCTTTGAGTTCTGCGACGAAATGGGCAAGCCACTCGGTTCTAAATATGACTGTCCGATAATCACAGACTTCGTTAAAGCTATGACCTAAAACTAGGGAAAGTCAAAGAGGGGGCGAAGCCCCGAATACATTATAGGGAGTTTAAGAGGGACCTTGTCCCTCTTCAGAAAAAATTTTCCTCCCTCCCTTACCAAGGGGGGATAAAGGGGGTGGGTTGCAAAATGGTGGATTTATTTGACTACCAATCCGGGCAACAGAAGGAGAAGGAGGCACCACTGGCAATCAGGATGAGACCGGCAGCACTGCACCAGTTTGTGGGACAGGAGCACCTGGTGGGGGAGGGACGGGTACTAAGAAAGGCTATTGAGTCAGGGAAGGTGCCGTCTATCATCCTGTGGGGTCCACCAGGATGTGGCAAGACTACCCTGGCTTATGTCATCGCCAAGGCTACTCAAGCCCGCTTCAGCCCGATAAGTGCCGTCAGCGCCACCGTGGCTGACCTGCGGCGGCTCATTGAGGAAGCAAAAGAGCGCTATAAACTATACCAGGAAAGGACCATCCTTTTCATCGACGAGAGTCACCGCTTCAATAAGGCTCAGCAGGACGCGGTTCTACCCTATGTTGAGGACGGAACCGTTACCCTTATCGGTGCCACCACGGAAAACCCCTCGTTTGAGGTTATCTCCCCCCTCCTCTCCCGGTGTCACGTTCTCACCCTCAATCCCCTCGCCGAGGATGAAATACAGGCTATAATCAGCCGGGCGGTAATGGACGAACTTAAGGGTCTGGGCAAACTAAACGTAGAGCTTGACGAGGATGCCATGATCCACCTTATCATGATGTCAAATAGGGACGCCCGGGTTGCCCTCAACACCCTGGAGATAGCCGCCCATACTACACTGCCTGACGCCGATGGCAAGCGGCGCATCTCGCTATCAACCATTGAGGATGCTATCCAGCATAAGGCGCCGCGTTATGATAAGGAGGGGGAACTGCACTACGACCTTATCTCCGCCTTGCACAAGTCAATGCGAGGCTCAGACCCGGATGCCTCCCTTTACTGGCTGGGGCGGATGCTGGAAGCGGGGGAAGACCCCCTCTATATTGCCCGCCGTCTGGTTCGCTTCGCCTCGGAGGATGTAGGCATGGCTGACCCCCAGGCACTGGTAGTAGCTATGGCGGCACAGCAAGCCGTCCACTTCATCGGCATGCCTGAGGGCAATCTGGCTCTAGCCCAGGCAGCAGTCTACCTGGCAACAGCCCCCAAAAGCAACTCGCTGTATGAGGCTTACTCCAAGGTTCAGGAGGAGGTTAAACAAACCCCTGACGAGCCAGTGCCACTGCACCTTCGCAATCCAGTAACAGCGTTAATGAAAAAGCTTGGCTATGGCAAGGGGTATAAGTACCCTCACCGCTACCGCGGGCACTTTGTTCCGCAGCAGCATTTACCTGATTCGGTTAAAGGCAAAAGCTATTACACCCCAAGCGACCAGGGCTATGAGAAGGAGGTTGCCCAACGACTGCAAGGGTGGTGGCCCGAGGAGAAAACAGAGGAGCCAGAGGAGAAACCGGAAAAACCAGCCAAACCAAAAAGAAAGAGAAAGGATTGAGCCGGGTTCATATTACCTTCCCCTGCGCTGATATTTCACTGGAGGGGGTGTGGCATTTCCCTGAGGGTACAGGCCCCTTCCCGGCAGTTATCGTCTGCCACCCTCACCCCCTCTATGGTGGGGATATGTCAAGTAACGTTGTCTTTGCTATCTGCCAGGCGCTAGCTCAACAGTCAATTGCTACCCTCCGATTTAATTTCCGGGGAGTAGGTAAAAGTGGTGGTGAATTTGGCGGGGGCATTGCCGAGCAAGAAGACGTTAGGGCGGCGTTAGCCCTTGTTTTATCCACAGCCAGTATTGACCAGAAAAGAATAGGCTTAGCTGGCTACTCCTTTGGTGCCAGTGTCGCCCTCCCTGTTGCCATCCAAGATGGGCGGGTCAAGCTACTGGCATTAGTGTCACCAGCGCTATCAGACTCTGGCTGGGGACAGTTAAAGACATATGCTAAGCCAAAATTTCTCATTGCTGGTGAGCACGATTTCGTCATCCCACAACAACAGTTTGGGCAGCAGGTTAAGGATATCCCCGAACCTAAGCAATACGAGATTATATCCGGGGCTGACCACTTCTGGGCTGGATTCGAAGAGGAGGTCGCTCAGAAAGTAACCCAATTCTTTGTTGCTGGCTTCAGTTAGATAAAACTCCTTGACATATTATTCCCCGCCCGTTATACTGAAGAGTTGGCGCGGGGTGGAGCAGTGGAAGCTCGTTGGGCTCATAACCCAAAGGTCGCTGGTTCGAATCCAGCCCCCGCTACCAAAATAAAAATAAGAAGCACGGCGAAAGGCTGTGCTTTTTTGTTTCTAACTGGGTCACTAATGTATTGAACGGTACATAATCTAGACAATCTTAGCAGCTTGATGATAGGATAGCGCTGGTATCACTGGCGGTTTATGGAAGGCATAATTATTTTACTGCTGGCGCTGGCTATTGACCTGAGTCTGGGGGAGTTCCCTCGTCCGGTGCACCCTGTGGTCGGGATGGGGAAGCTCGCCTCACTTGAATTAAAGATTTCACCTCGCCGGGGGCGGTGGGCTCAGTTTATCTACGGGGTGCTGGTAGTGGTGTTAGCCTTAGCCGTTTTTGTTTTAGCGGCTTATTTTCTCCTCTCCTATCTTCATGGGCTAAGTACGGTAGCCTATGTTCTGGTTGGCGCCTTCCTACTCAAGTCAACCTTTTCGGTGAAGGAGCTGCGTCGAGCGGCATTAAGGGTTAAACAGCTTCTTCAGGGTGGCAAGCTGGGCAGGGCGAGGGTTGAGGTGCGGGCTCTGGTCAGCCGGGACACTAGCCGGCTTGATAAACCGCATCTGGTGTCAGCGACAATAGAATCAGTGGCGGAGAACACCAGCGATAGCGTTATCGCCCCCCTTTTCTTTTTTCTCCTCTTTGGTGTAGCCGGGGCTATAGGCTATCGGGTGGTGAATACCATTGACGCTATGATTGGCTATCATGGAGAATATGAGTACCTGGGGAAGTTTGCGGCACGGCTGGATGACGGGTTGAACTTCATTCCGGCGCGACTATCCGGATTGCTGCTGGTGGCGGCTGCCTATCTATTGCGGGTGAGTGGTAAGAATGCGTGGCGGGTTATGCTTCGTGACCATGCCAATACCGAGAGCATCAACGCTGGCTGGCCAATGAGCGCAGTGGCTGGTGCCCTCAGGACTCGGCTGGAGAAGGTGGGATACTATCGTCTTGGTGATGCCAATAACCCCTTATCTCCCCACCTCATTCTCCACGGAGTGAGGCTGATGGAGGTATCTGCCCTGTTTTGGGTTGTCCTTTGTTTAATTTTGGAGGTGATGAAGTTTGTCTTTACCGCCCAGGTCTGAAGTGCAGAATATAACACCCTCTCAGCATGGCGGCTTGGACTACGCCGAGCTTGAGGCGCTGGGCATTTCTCCTGAGGAGGTTGTTGACTTCAGCGCTAATCTGAATCCCTTCGGTCCACCGCCAGGGATAAAGAAGGCTATGGGCAAGACGGACATCGCTGGCTACCCTGACTCTATGGCTAGTGAGCTGAGGCGTTTGCTGGCGGATAAACTGGGGGTGGATGAGGGGAACATCCTGGTCGGGAACGGCTCTACTGAGCTGATACGCTTGGCGGCTCTCGCCTACTTTGGTCGGGGGGATGTGGTCCTCATCATTGAGCCCGCCTTTGGTGAATATGAGGTTGCCTGCCAGATTTCAGGGGCATCCATTATCAAGCAGCGCCGTGCCGAAAACAGCTTCCAGCTAGATATAGAGGAGACGGTTAAGTTAATCCACCACCATCGCCCCAAGGGCATTTTTATTGACAATCCCAATAACCCCACCGGGCAGTATCTTTCGCTTGAGGAGTTTGAGAGGCTGCTTAATGCCGCCAAGGGTTCTCTGGTGGTGCTGGATGAGGCTTACATTACCTTTGTTGATGATGTTTGGTCTTCGCTAGATATGATTGGTGGGGATAACCTGCTTATCCTGCGCTCGATGACCAAGGACTATGCCCTGGCTGGGCTTCGCCTCGGCTATGGGGTGGCGGGGAAGGGAATTATCGACACCATGCGTCGTATCTGTCCACCGTGGAATGTTAACGCTGTTGCCCAGCAGGCGGGGATTATAGCGGTGGCGGCAGGGGAGGGCTATTTAAGGCAGTGCCAAATTAGGCTTAAGCCGGCGAGGAGCTATCTTGTTGCTGAACTCAACCGTCTGGGACTACCTCCTCTGCCCTCGGCGGCAAATTTTTTGTTGGTTGAGGTGGGCAATGCCTCTAGGTTTCGCCAGAAGCTACTTAAAAGGCGAGTCTTGGTGCGTGATTGCGCTTCATTTGGTCTACCGAGCTATGTCCGTATCTCGCCCCGAACCTTGCCTGAGTGCCGGCGGTTGGTCAGGGCTATTGAGGAAATGGTAGGTAAAGGGCGGTAAGCTTGACTTTTAGGGCTTTCATTTTTATAATATGGCGTTGATTGTCGTTGCCCGAGTAGCGCAACGGTAGCGCAACCGACTTGTAATCGGTAGGTTGGTGGGTTCGAGTCCCCTCTCGGGCTGGGGTTTGGTGGTGGGGAGGGGTGCCGGAGTGGTTAATCGGAGCAGACTGTAAATCTGCCGCCTGAAATGGCTACGCAGGTTCGAATCCTGCCCCCTCCACTATAACTATAGCCTAAAAAATAATTTATATTGGAGCCCACATAGCTCAGCAGGTAGAGCACATTCTTGGTAAGAATGGGGTCACCAGTTCGAATCTGGTTGTGGGCTCTGAGCCAAGGGAGGTTAAAAATGGCAAAGAAGAAGTTTGAGCGGGCTAAGCCCCACTGCAATGTGGGTACTATCGGTCATGTTGACCATGGAAAAACAACCTTAACTTCGGCAATGACCTTGGTATTGTCCAAGGCAGGTCCCACCGAATACCGCGAGTTTTACTCTATTGATAATGCCCCAGAAGAGAAGGCAAGGGGTATGACCATTGCCATAGCTCACGTTGAGTATGAGACCGAAAAGCGCCATTATGCCCATATTGACTGTCCTGGGCACGCTGACTACATCAAGAACATGATAACCGGGGCTGCCCAGATGGACGGGGCTATCCTGGTGGTTAGTGCCCCTGATGGTCCTATGCCCCAGACCAGGGAACACCTCCTGCTTGCCCGCCAGGTAGAGGTTCCTGCGGTTGTGGTTTGCATTAACAAGGTAGACCTTCTGGAGGATAAGGAGCTTCTGGAACTGGTGGAGGTGGAGATGCGGGAGTTGCTTAATAAGTACGGCTTCCCCGGTGATAAGACTCCCATTGTCAGGGTGGCTGCCACCAAGGTTCTTGAGTGCGGCTGTGGTAAGCGGGACTGCCAGTGGTGTGGTGGTGTCTGGAATTTGCTGGATGCCGTAGACGAGTTTATTCCCATCCCACCCCGACCCAAAGACCAGCCCTTCTTGATGCCGGTAGAGGATGTATTTAGCATCAAGGGGCGGGGCACTGTGCCCACGGGAAGGGTGGAGAGGGGGGTGATTAAACCCGGCGATGAGGTTGAGATAGTTGGCTTAAAGGAGACACGCAAGACGGTAGCTACCAGCCTGGAGATGTTTCACAAGACCCTGGATGAGGCTGAGCCAGGGGATGCCGTTGGAGTGCTACTTCGGGGCATAGAGCGGGAGGACATAGAGCGAGGGATGGTATTAGCTGCCCCCGCGTCAATTAAGCCCCATACATACGCTGAGGCTGAGGTATACGTCTTGAGTAAGGAGGAAGGGGGCAGACATACCCCATTCTTTACTGGATATAAGCCCCAATTTTACATCAGGACTACCGATGTTACTGGCAGCATTGAGTTACCAGAAGGGGTGGAGATGGTTATGCCCGGTGACAATATCAAAATGAAAATGAAGCTTCTCTACCCGGTAGCCTTGGAGAAGGGTCTGCGTTTTGCTATTAGGGAGGGGGGTAAAACGGTAGGCGCTGGTAGCATTAGTCGTATCATTGAATAGAGATGGCAAAAAAGGGTGAAGCCCGGCTTATCATCCATCTTGCCTGCACTGAGTGCAGGGAGAGGACATATACTACGAGTAAGAACAAAAGGAGTGACTCCCAACGTTTAGAACTGAGAAAGTATTGCCCCCGTTGTCGCATTTATACCCTTCATCGGGAGATAAAATAGTGGCCAGTAACTGGGTGATGTGAGGTTCTTTCATGACTTACCAAGGTGTGCCTACCAAGCGTTCAAGATTTAGATTTATTGGTGAGACTATAGCTGAGCTAAAGAAGGTAGTCTGGCTCACCAGACGAGAGGCGGCTTATTTAACATTCCTGGTACTGGTGGTTACTGTTGTGGTGAGTATTATTCTTGGAGCTACTGATTTAGGTTTTTCTAACCTTGTCCAAAAACTCTTTTTGGGTAGATAAGGGCTACTTTCCCTATCTTAGGCTAAATGTTAGGTAAAGGGATAGCTTGTGTGTTTTTGAGAGTCTTGCCTGAGTGAGGTTATGGTGGAAGAGAATCAGAAAAATTGGTATGTGATTCATACCTACTCCGGGTATGAGGAGCGGGTTAAGAAGAACCTGGGGCAGCGCATCAGGCTTATGGATGGCGGGGGTGAGATCTCCGAGGTGATTATACCCACCGAGGTGGAGATTGAGGTTAAGGGTGGGCAGAGACGTAATGTGAATAAAAAGATATTGCCTGGTTACATCCTGGTTCAGATGAAGATGACCGACCAGAGCTGGAACATAGTGCGTAATACCCCCGGCGTCACCGGTTTTGTTGGTAGCGGAAATAAGCCAATGCCCCTGCGGGAGGAGGAGGTTAGCCAAATTTTGAAACAGATGGCAGCCGAAGCGCCTAAGGTTAAGGTTGGTTTTCGTAAGGGGCAGAGCGTAAGGGTGACCAATGGTCCCTTTATTGATTTTGTTGGGGTGGTGGATGATATAAACACCGCTAAGGGCAGGGTCAAGGTGCTTTTGTCCCTTTTTGGACGGGAGACGCCGGTTGAGCTTGACTTTTTACAGGTGGAGAAGCTTTAGGGGGCAAGGTGGCGAAAAAGATTAAGGCGTTGATTAAATTACAGATTCCGGCAGGGAAGGCAAATCCAGCGCCACCGGTAGGTCCTGCCTTAGGGCAGCACGGGCTTAACATTATGGCATTTTGTAAGGAGTATAATGAGCGCACTTCTAGTCAGGCTGGCTCTATTATTCCCGTTGAGATAACCGTCTATGAGGACAGGTCATTTACCTTTGTTACCAAAACCCCCCCAGTTAGTGATTTATTGAAGAAGGCATTAGGCATAGAAAAGGGGTCTGGTGCTGCTGGTCGTGAGAATGTAGGCAAGCTATCTCGGGCTCAACTTCGTGAAATCGCTCAGCTTAAGCTTAGGGATTTGAATGCTACTAGTATTGAAGCCGCGGAGCGAATTATTGAAGGCACTGCCCGAAGTATGGGGATTGAGGTGGAATAAGGTGGCGAAACACGGCAAGAAATATCTTGAGGCGGTAAAACTTTTAGACCGGGCAAAGGCCTATCACCCTCGGGAGGCTATTGAGTTAGCTAAGAAGATGGCGTATACCAAATTTGATGAGACGGTTGAGCTTCACCTTCGGATGGGGGTTGATTCCCGTGATGCTGCTCAGCAGGTTCGTGGTGTTGCCCTCCTGCCCCATGGGTTGGGCAAGAAGGTGCGCCTCTTGGTTTTTGCTCAGGGCGAGGCGGCAAGAATTGCTGAGGCAGCCGGGGCTGATTTCGTTGGTGGTGATGAGCTAGTCAAGAAGATTGAGGAAGGGTGGTTGGATTTTGACACTACTATTGCTACCCCGGATATGATGGGCAAGGTAAGCCGGCTGGGGAAGATCCTGGGCAGGAAGGGATTAATGCCTAACCCCAAGGCAGGCACAGTGGTAGCTAGTGATGACCTGCGCCGGGCAATTGGTGAAGCCCACCAGGGGCGGGTTGAATTTAAGCTGGACAGGTCGTCCATCATCCATGTCCCGGTGGGGAAGGTTAGTTTTGATGAGGATAAGCTATTAAGCAACCTGGCAGCAGTAGTAGAGGCGGTGGTGAGGGCTAAGCCGGCTGGTGCCAAGGGTCAGTATATCAGGAGTGCTACCTTAACCACTACTATGGGACCGGGTGTGGAGCTTGACCTTAAAGAAACCTTAGCTTTGACTGCTGGCTAATTTAACTATTATCTAAATTGAAGGGGGATATTTATGGAAGAAGTTGGTATTGTCGGTGTCGGTCAGAGTGTATTTTCTCGTAGCTGTGGTGAGTCTATCAGGGAGTTATGTTTTGAAGCGTTTAGGGAGGCGATGGAGGGTCTAGATATTACTACTGAGGATATAGATGCCTCCATTGTTTGTTCGGCACCAGAATATGATAAACAGCGCTCGCCCGCCGGCTCAATATCGGAGTATCTGGGGCTAACCCCCAAGCCAACCTTCTATGTTGAGACAGTGTGTTCCTCCAGTACCACGGGATTGAGGGTAGCTTGGTCAATGATAAAGGCGGGGCTTCACAAGGTAGTAGCGGTGATAGGTTTCCAGAAGATGTCGGAGCTCTCCTCTCGTGATGCTGCGGAGAGGATGGGGAGGGGGGGAGACATAATATGGGAGTCACCCTTTGGCTTAACCATGCCCGCCGGTTATGCTCTTTATGCCCGGGCTCATATGGCTAAGTATGGGACCACCGAGGAGCACATGGCTAAGGTGCGGGTTAAGAATTCGCACTACGGGGCGGCTAATCCCAAAGCCAACTATCGCAAGGAGCTGAGCCTGGAGGAGATTTTGAACTCGGAGGTTATAACCAGTCCCCTGAAGAAGTTTGATTGCTGCGCCAACGCTGATGGTTCTTCCTGTATCATCGTTGCCAGGGGGGATGTTGCCAAAGGGATATGTGCCATCCCAATCTGGATTATCGGTCTGGGGGCGGCAACTGATACCATGAGCATGGCGGGTAGGGAGCTACTTACTGGGCTAAGTTGTGCTCAGGAGGCAGCCAAGCAGGCGTATAAGATGGCTGGTGTTAAACCTCAAGATATTGATGTCGCTGAGGTTCACGATTGTTTTACCATATCTGAGATTCTGGCTTATGAAGACCTTGGCTTTGCCAAACCCGGGGAGGGGGTGGGGTTGATTGAGGAGAAGCAGACCTATGTTGATGGAAAGATACCGGTAAATGTTGATGGCGGTCTCTTGTCTAAGGGTCATCCCATAGGTGCTACCGGTGGTTCGCAGATTAGGACCATTGTCCGCCAGCTCAGAGGGCAGGCTACTGAGGCTCAGGTGAGGGGGGCGGAGGTAGGCTTGGTTCATAATATCGGTGGCATCGGGCAATATGGTAATGTGACCATTCTGAGGAGGTAACTGAATGGGCTTTGAAACGTTTGGTACGGTTAGCTTCACCGCTGAGGCAAAGACGGCGGACTTTATAAACTACCTTGAGGCAGGTAAGGTAATGGCAACTAGGTGTAAAAAATGTGGGACTAGTTACTTTCCACCAAGGGTGGATTGCCCAAGTTGCCTATCAAGTGATGTGGAATGGTTTGAGGTTAAGGGGAAGGGTAGGCTCGCTACTTATACCAAGGTGAATTACGGTCCGACCGGTTTTGAGGCAGACGCCCCATATACCTTGGCTCTGGGTGAGTTTGACAGTGTTCAAATTCTCGGCCGTTTGAGCCGGGATATTGATGAGAAGGATATCAAGGTTGGCATGGGCTTAACGGTAAGCCCGGTAAAACTGCCCAACAATAGGCTTGCCTACGAATTTCGAAAAGCTTAACATGAAGGAATAGAAATTATTAAGGAAGACGAGGAGGACTAAGGTGCCTGAAAGGGATGTTTGTCTTATTGCCGGCGGCATGAACAAATGGGGAGTGAGAGAAGCGCATCTACTGGACATGGTTCAGGAAGCGGCGAAGGAATGTTTTGATGACATTCCAGCGCTTAAAAAGAAGGACGTGGATGCCCTCTTATTTGCGTCTTCCTATTGTGGAAGGAACTCCTTTCAGGTTAATATAGCTCCAATAGTGGCTGAGCGTATGGGCATTAGACCAACAAATATATGCACTAGGGTGGATACGCTGTGTGCTGGAGGTAGTTCAGCCATTATTTTGGCTGCTGGGCTTATAAAGGCAGGAATGGCTGATATTGTGATGGTAAGCGGTGGCGAGAAGCTCTACACACCTCAGCGATGGGAAACATTTTACAGCGAGCTTGCTTCCATAGACCATGATTGGGATGGAACTCAGGGAATGGGACTGCCACCCCCCTGGTTTGCCTTAACGGCTAAGGCGCATATGAAGCACTATGGAACTAAGAAGGAGCAGCTTGCGGCAGTGTCAGTGAAGAATTGGAGGAATGGCTCCAACAATCCCAAGGCGCAGTTTCAAAGGAAGATTACCTTGGAAGAAGCGATGACAGCGAGGCCAGTTGTTCCTCCTCTCAGCCTTTACGACTGCTGTCCTATCACTGATGGATGTGCTGCAGTGATTCTGACTTATGCTGAAAAGGCAAGGGAGCTTACCGATAGACCCTTGGTTTATATTAGGGGGTCGGCTCAGGCAACGCTTCATAGTATGTCAATGAATTGGCCTGGTGAGCATCCTGCTGACTGGCCTCACATGAGAGCGGCGGTAAAGAAAGCATATGAGAATGCAAGGGTAACACCTGGTGACATCAGTGTTGCTCAGACCCATGATTGCTTCACTATTTCTGAGATTATTGAGATGGAGGAGCTGGGGTTTTGTAAGAAGGGGGAGGGGGGACCATTTGTGGGGTCAGGCCAGGGTGATTTTGGGGGAAAGATCCCAGTAAATACCGATGGCGGACTTCTTTCCTGTGGTCATCCCTTTGGTGCAACCGGAATTCGTCAGGCCCTTGAGATACTCCGACAGTTACAGGGACGGGCTACAAACCAAGTAGAAGGTGCCCACATAGGGCTTACTCATAATCTCAGCGGACTTAATGTGGAACATACCGTAATTATCTACGGAAGAGAACCTTAGGAGGAGTTATGCCAGTACCGGGGATACCTATTTTGGAAGGTAAATATCCATCCACCATGGACCTTTATCCATTGGAGGCTAAGGAGTTTAACCGGCTTTATCAGTTTTATGAAAACCTTAGGGGGAAGAGATTCACCACCACAAAGTGCCAAAAATGTGGTTATGTGGCTTTCCCACCCCGAGTCGTCTGTCCTGAATGTAATTCAGAAGATTTAGAGTGGGTAGACTTACCCACCCGCGGGAAGGTGGTTTACTTCACTGAAGAGGTAGCGGGGGTTCCTCTCGGTTTTGAGCCGCCTTTGATCCATGCCCTTATTGCTCTTAGTGATGGACGTAAGCTCGTCTCCCGCATTATTAATTGCACGGAGGGGCAACTTGAGGAGGGTGACGAAGTTCAGTTTGCTGTCTTCGATGTACCTCCTATGATAATAGAGAAAAAGGGGGTGATGACGGAGGTGCCGAGGGTGTTTTATGCCTTCGAGCCAGTAAAAGCAAAGAGCAAATAAGCAAGACAAAGGAGGATTTCCTGAGATAGCAGGTGCTGATTGGCTTAAATTAGAATGCCTGCCGAGGAAAAGGGCTTTTAGTGTAGGTCCTTGGGCGGCAGGCACAAGGACTTTTTATTTAAGGGGGTGATGAAGGATGCCCAGGGAAAAGAAAGCCAAGGTTATTGATAGCCTGGAGCAGGTTTTCTCCCGATGCAGTATTGGCATTCTAACCGATTACCGCGGGCTATCAGCCATTGAGATGACTGACCTGCGGCGCCGGCTGAGGGAATTGGGTATTGAGTATAAGGTGGTGAAGAATACCCTAGCTCGGATTGCTGCCCAAAGGGTGGGTAGGGAGGAACTGGCAAGTCTCTTTGAGGGTCCAGTGGCTATTGCTTTTGGCTATGGCGATATAACCCAGCCAGCTAGAGCCTTAGCTGACTTTATTCAAACCACCAGGTCAACTATGAGTATAAAGGGAGGCTTTTTGCCTAGAAGGCTGCTCACTTCAGATGATATAATTGTCCTGTCTACCCTACCATCAACGGAGATATTAATAGCCAGGGTTTTGGCTGAGGTGCAAAGACCTATCTGGGCACTGGTCAGCTATCTTAACGCCCCTATGCAGGGGATTATAGGGGTGCTTCAAGCAAAGATAAAGCAACTAGAGGGAGGATAAGATGACACAAGGTGAAGGTGAAGTTAAACAAGAGGGTGAAGTAGAGGTTAAACAGGAGACGGCTAAAGTAGCCAAAGGCAAGTCCCAAGCGAAAGCAGCGAAGAAGCCCGCAGCCATTGATGAGATAATGGCGGCAATAAAGAATATGACGGTGCTTGAGCTATCGGAGTTGGTCAAGGCGCTACAGGCTGAGTTTGGGGTTACTGCGGCTGCCCCGGTGGCACTAGCCACCACTGCTGCTGAAGGAACACCGGCTGCAGCTCCAGCTGAAGAGAAAACGGAGCTCACTGTTATTCTCAAGGAAGTGGGGGCGAATAAGATTAGCGTCATCAAGGCGGTGAGGGAGCTGACTACCTTGGGGCTGAAGGAGGCAAAGGATTTCGTGGAGAGCGCCCCTCACACGGTAAAGGAAGGGGTTAGCAAAGAAGAGGCGGCGGCGATGAAGCAGAAGCTGGAAGCCGCCGGTGCTACTGTTGAGGTCAAATAGGGCTGAGGGTTGTTTATCTTCCGTATTTTAGCTTGGCGTAGAGCAGGGCAAGGGCAAAAACAACCGAAATGGCGTTCCACAGGATTACCGGCATCAGCTGCAGAAAAATGCCGTAGACGAGCCAGCAGCCGACTCCGATTAAGAATAGAATGGTAAAGGGCAGGCTTATCTCGCGGGCACTTTTAAGCTTAAAGATGCGGATGACCTGCGGCAAAAAGCCAATTGTGGTAATAGCTCCAGCGATAAGTCCTAACCATTCTGTTGACAAGCTTGATGCCCCCTTTTTAGCTTATAATCATCCTTCTTGGGCGATACTGGATAGCTTCAGCTATGTGGTGGGCTTTAATTATGTCAGAATTTTCCAGGTCGGCAATGGTGCGACCTATCTTGAGGATGCGGTGGAAGGCGCGGGCGGAGAGATAAAGCTGCTTCATTGCTGCCTTGAGCAGGCTCTGGGCTGATTCCTCAACCTGGCAGAATTCCCTGACCTCGGTCGGTGTCATCTCGGCGTTGCAACTCAGTCTTGTCCCCTCAAAGCGCCCTCGCTGTATAGCCCGAGCAGCTTCAACCCTGGCTTGAACCCTGTCTGATTTTTCCCCCAGTCGCTCGTCAGCCAATTTCTCATAGTCAACGTGGGGCACCTCAGCAAAGATATCAACCCGGTCAATGAACGGTCCGCTGACCCGCTTCTGATACCGGGCAACCAGACCGGCGGAGCAGGTGCATTGCTTGAAAGGGTCGCCATAGTAGCCACAGGGGCATGGGTTCATTGCCCCCACCAGCATAAAGTTTGCCGGGAAGGTTACACTCCCCTGCGCCCGGCTGATGGTGATTACCCTGTCTTCCAGGGGCTGGCGCAATACCTCAAGAACGGCGTGTCCAAATTCGGGGAGTTCATCAAGGAATAGAACCCCGCGGTGGCTGAGGCTTATCTCACCCGGTTTGGGCCAATGTCCGCCGCCCACCAGCCCGGCATTGGAGATGGTGTAGTGGGGGGAGCGGAAGGGGCGATGCCTGATGAGGGGAGTATCTGCCGGCAATAGTCCGCTTACACTATATATCTTGGTAACTTCTAAAGCCTCTTCTGTGGTCATTGGCGGCAGCAGTGATGGAAGGGAGCGAGCGAGCAATGTCTTACCACTGCCTGGTGGTCCCATCATTATTAGGTTATGCCCGCCAGCGGCGGTTACCTCTAGGGCTCGCTTGACATGCTCCTGTCCCTTGATGTAGGCAAGGTCGGTGGTGGGTAGGGTGGGTGGGGCGTATTCCTTGACTTCTTTACGCTTATACTCCGGGGCTGGTATTTCTCCCCGAAAGTAGCTGACCAGCTGAGATAGGGAGGCAATAGGGATGATTTTAGTGCCTTCTATCAGGGATGCCTCTTGAGCATCAGCCTCAGGGACGATAGCAGTAGGCACCTTTTCTTGGTAGGCGAGGGCAACCATGGGCAGGATGCCGTTAGTATGACGCAGGCTGCCGTCAAGGGATAATTCACCAAGGAGGATGGTTGGAGAGACATCGGCGGACACCTGCTCTGAGCTGAGGAGGATGCCAACAGCCATGGGCAAATCATAAGCCGGCCCTGCCTTTTTGAGGTTAGCCGGCGCCAGGTTAACCGTGATGCGCTTCATTGGAAAGGCAAAGCCTGAGTTCTTAATAGCGGCACGCACTCGCTCCCTGGCTTCCTGGACGGCGGCATCAGGCAGTCCGACTATGGTAAACGAGGGTAAGCCGGGGGAAATATCTACCTCAACCTCAACAATCGCCCCCTCCAGCCCAACTATAGCACAGGTTCTTACCTTGGCTAGCATCTTTTCCTTTTGGCTATATTACCGCGCCGTTTGCTAGGTGTCAATGAACTGGGATTACTTATTCACCCCATCCCCCTTTATCCCCCTTCCCCATCTCACTCCATAGATAACCTTGATATTCATGAGCTTCTCCTCCAGCTAGCTGATTTTCTCAAATCTGTGCCCGTAAATCTGCATGGTGGAGGTGAGACATGAGCTACATAGCATGATAGTAGAGCTAGAAGCGCGTTAAGAGGAGGTAACTATGAAGGATAAACAAGACACCACGGCAGATAGTGGACAAGGGGCCGCGGCTGGACAGGAAGAAGCAAGGCCAACGCCCAGCGATAAGCCAATTGAGGAGAAGGCTGAGATAAACAGACTTCTGGACGAGGGCTACAGCGTCAACCAGATTATTGCCCTTGGCTTCAATCGCCGGACCGCCTATCACTATGCCAAGCTCAGGATACAACCCGAAAACGACCCGGCTGGGAGCAGCCAAGGCGAGGGACCATCAGGAGGGCAGCCAGGTAAGGGGAAGCAGGAACTAATAAAACTTGGCTCAAAGGATGTAATTCCACCCGAGGCTGTCTTGGAAGTCCTTCACCTGCCACGGAATGGCGACGCTGTTGAGGTATGGCGGAGAGGTGTCTTAGATGGCGTCGGAATGCTCCTTTTGGGAGCAAGATATGCTCAACTCACTGCCGCCGGTCAGGCTGAGATTGTAAAGAATCAACTTGACATCATGCGGGAAGCAAAGGATTCGAGCAAGGATATCGCTCAGGAGGCAGCACACCAGACTGCGCTGGAGATGGCTAGTTTCATCGACCAGAAGATGTCCAGGGCTGAGCCCTCTGGCGGCACGACCATAGCCGACCGGATGCTCGGGCCAATGGCAGACATGGCCGGAAGGCAGATGGCAAATATGTTTGAACGCATGTTTGGCATGCCTGTTCAGGGGCAGTCAGGACAGGAGCCACAGGTGCCACCAGGCTGGGGATATAAGACTGAAGAAGGGGGCTAACAATGGAGGATTTTGAGCGCATACTTAAAAGCTACATGCCCTTTGTCATTATCGGCTCGATGTGGAATATGCTCCCAGATTTAGTAAACGCATTCAGCGAACTAGGGAAGAGACGGCTAACGGAGAATGGACATGAGCCGACTGAGGAGAAGGCGAGCTCGCCCAGGGAGAGTTGGTGCCCGAGTATGAAAACGCTGCCAATCAGACCATCGAAAAGAAAGCGCTGACCAAACGCCATGGGAATTGGCGAGGTTGCTAGACTTGTGCTATAGTAAGATTAAGCACATAGAAGTGGGATGCGCTTTCGCACCAGGAGATGAGGTTCTATGAAGCAGTATAGATTACCGGTTACAATGCACCAGCCAAGCGAAGAGACAGAGCATAGGTACATGGCAGAAGTTCCGATATTACCTGGCTGCCGGGCTTGGGGTGACACACCAGCCGAAGCCCTTGAGAATCTCCGTAGCGTTGCCGGAGAATTTATTCTATCCTACAAGAAACACGGGGACATTTTACCCAAAGCTGTAGAAGAGACAGCTTACGAATTGGTTGGGCCTAAAGTATCCACCGAGGTTACGGTGTATCTTTGAACTATCGCGAGCTCACTCGTAGACTTAGAAAGCTTGGTTGTGTCCTTGACCGGTACGCCAAGGGTGGTCACGAAATCTGGATGAATTCGAGGACTAGAGCGAGAACCACCATCCCCAACTGGGGTAGCAGAGACCTAAAACCAGGTACTATATCAAGAATCTTGAGGGACTTAGGCATAGACAAAGAAGATTTTGAGCAGAAGTAAGCCTGAAACTATCTTCTGTTTGGGGTTGCAGCAGATAAAAAAGAGGGTCGGGAGTTTATCCCGACCCTCTTCAGTTTCAACCTAGAACTTTAAATAATGTCAGCTACCTCTTAGATTAGTGATTGCTGTCTGCCATACTCCAAAGCCTTGCGCTCATCCTTTAGTGCGTCTTTTGGTATGCGCTCACGGATGCGCTCAATGTAGCCCTTCATATAGCTGTTGAAGTTATCTACCTTGAAGGTCATTGAGGCGGTGGGCTGGTCAATATACCCTGGCAGATTGGGTATCCGCCTTAGCTCCTGAGCTTTCTCACGCATCCGCCACAAGGTCGGCCTGATGGAGTTCATAAGCTCCTCAACCTCATCCACAGCCTCACTCACCTTGAGTGCGCTCCACTTGATAGGCATAGTCTCCCTCCCTTTTTATTCTTTCGGCTCTGGCCACAGACAGATAATCAGGACATCTGGTTGAGCAGTGGCTGTGCCCCTTGAGGCACTCTCCGCAAAGCCAGTAGCACTTGCGCCTGTTAGGGCGACGATAAAGTTGGGCTTTCACATTTACCCCTTTCTAGTCTAATTTTGGGCGTAGTTATCCCTTCGGTTTTGGGCTACGGGGTAATCCTCAACACAGTAATTCTGCGCCGCATCCTGGACACTTCTGGGGTTCGGGCTTCCCATTGTGCTCAAACTCGGTGCCGCAGTAAGGGCATTTAATCTTGTCGCCTTTTTTCAAGCTTCTTCACCTCCCTTCTGAGCATAAAAGAGGGGGCTTCTTCTACCCCCTCTTAAAGATTATCCAGTTGTCTACTCGCTCCAGATGGCTACAGTTCTGATTTCAAACTCCAGCCCGCAGGATTGACACCTTGCCCGGCTTGGAGCTTCGTCGTAATCTACATCATCGCTGTCACACCTGGGGCAGGTCATAATGTCGCCTTCGGCATACTCTCTGCGCTTTTCCACCGTGGTTTACCCCCTTTCTAGCCACAAAAAGAGGGGGTATCGCTCCCACGCTTGGGGAACGAATACCCCCTAAAAAGGCAAAAAAGCGGGGCTTCCCCCGCTTTCTTGCGTGGCTGTTCTGTTTGGGCTATAAGCGTTCTATGCTACGGCTACAGGCTCTTTAGCCTTTTGCTTTCGCTTGGGCTTCTCGGTAGGCTCGGCGGTGCTCTCGGCTTTGGTAGCTTCAGCTTTTGCCTTTGCCTCTGCCTGTGCCTTCTCGGTTAGCATCGGCATAACTACCAATCGGTAACCGTCAAGGCTAAAGAGCATCGGGCTTGAGGCGCTGGCAAGGCTGAAGTCCACCATACCGCCAAAAGCCTTAAGCGCCTCGGCAAGGTATTTACCGTCTATCCTCACAAAGCCTTGACCATCGGTGTCGGCTGGTAATTCGGCTTGCCCTTTATCATCGGGATTAGCCATAACTACCTTGCCCTCACCAACGGTAAGGTCTATCGGGTAGGCTTTAGGCAGGTTGTCAGCATAAAGCGCTTATCGGCACACTTTACCAAGGAGAAACACTGGCAGCCGCAGGAGGAAAATCTATTGCGGATGCTGTGGCCATCGGCATCCTGGGAGACGCTAGCTGCTGCCCTGCCGGAAAGGACTCCAGCGGCGATAAACAAGAAAGCCTGCAAACTGAAGCTAAAGAGGCAGTGGGAGAGGAAACCTTTAGACAAGGCGCAACGATGGACTGAAGAGGATAAGAAACAACTCAGCGAGCTTTATACCAAGGGGTCAAGCATTGGGGAAATCGCCATAAAGCTAGGGCGGACCGAGCGGGCAATCAAGACTAGGGCTTTCATGATTGGGGTTCATCGGCCAAGAGGCTTCTACCCGAGGAAGGTTAAGCCTGTCTGGGAAGCTGAGAATATCAAGGTCATGCAAGACTCCATGTCCCCTTCAGGGGAAGGGGGAAGTAGTTTTAAGAGGGGGGCGAAGCCCCCCTCTTTCTTATTTCTCTCCTTTGAAAGAGGCTGACTTAAAGGGGGTGTCTGAGAATTCTCCTCCTTTGAAAGAGGTCAACTTAACGGGGTGTTTAAGAGGGGCTAACGCCCCTCTTCTATAAAATACCCTCCCCCTCTCCTTCGGAAGGAGAGGGGGATACAGGGGGTGAGGTCACCATGTGAAATTCAGGTCCCTGAAAGATCACAGATTTTTTAGGGTGCTAAGGGGGATGGGGTGCTAGCTTGACAAACTATATTACTTTATGATAAAGTCAACCTGTAAGAAAATGTTAAATAAAACTGTCTCCCTAGATTTATATTTTGTCAACTTCATCTTTACTGGCGCACGCTAGTGCGCTTGGGGGGACAGTTTATGAGAAAATTTAAGAATACCTAACCGGTAAATTAGAAAAATCTAAAAGTAACCCTCCAAGCGGAGGGATTTTTGTTTATTAAGGAGGTAAGAGATGGCAGGACCTTTAGATGGAATCAAGGTAGTGGAGGTGACCATGTTTCAGCAAGGGCCGGTGGCTGGGACAAAGCTGGGGGACTTGGGTGCCGATGTCATCAAGGTGGAACCACCAACTGGAGACCCGGCGCGGGGATTCATGAGGATTATCGGAACTATGGTTGGCTTGAAGGGGCGAAACTACTACTTTGAGAATCATAATCGTAATAAGAGGAGCATTGTTCTGGATTTGAAACAAAGGGAGGGGTTGGAGGTATTTTTTAAGCTGATTGACCAGGCTGATGTGTTTGTCACCAATCTGAGCATAGATGCCCCGCCGAAAATGGGCATTGGTGCTGACGAGTTGCTTAAGAGAAATCCACGGCTTATCTATGCCCATGCCTCTGGTTGGGGCAGAAAAGGTCCTGATGCCAATGAGCTTTCCTTTGACTATGCCGGGATTGGGCGGTCAGGGCTGATGATGTCTTGTGGTGAGCGGGGTTCCCCACCAGCCCAAATCTTACCCGGGCTTGCCGATGAGCTTGGGGGGATGGTCTGTGCCTGGGCGGTGTGTGCTGCTCTCTACGCCAGAGAGAAGACGGGAAAAGGGCAACTGGTGGATACCTCGTTAATGGGCAGCCTCATATGTATGGAGAGCGTTGTCTTATCTGCCCCGGCTATTTTGGGTCAGGAGTTCCCTAGGGAGGTTAGGGCTGAGTCAGGTAACCCACTGTATAATCACTATAAGGCAAAGGATGATAAATGGTTTATTCTGGCTCACCTTCAGCCGGATAAATACTGGTCCCAAGCCTGCCGGGCTTTGGGTATGGCTGAACTTGAGCATGACCCGAGGTTCAACAGTATAGAAGCCAGGGGAAAGAATCGGAAAGAGCTCATCGCTATTATGGATAAGACCTTTGCCATCAAGACCAGGGAGGAGTGGTTTAAGGTTTTTAAGAAGGAGGGTCTTATTTTTACCCCTATCCAGACGCCTAGCGAGGTGGTTAATGATCCCCAGGCTCTTGCCAATGACTATGTTACTTGGTTTGACCACCCGGTTTTGGGCAAGACCAAGATGGTTGGTTTTCCCTGGGATTTCAGTAAGACCCCAGCCTCAGTGAAAAGAGAAGCGCCTGAACTTGGGCAACATACTGAGGAGATATTACTTGAGCTCGGATATACCTGGGATGATATTGCTAAACTGAAGGATGAGAAGGTCATACCTTAAATAGCGAATATGGGTATTGACAATGCGGTTCTCCCTATGGTAAACTACCATCCAAGGAATTTGGTTAAATAAGCTATGTTAATTTATATTGCTTCCCAGGTTTATTATTACACATATTTTACTGCACCCAGCATGCTTGGGAGGCGTTGATGTGGAGATGAGATAGCTAAAGCATAAAAAGTAAAAAGCTAAAACAAAGGACCCTCCCAAGCCGGAGGGTTCTTTGTTTAGACAGGTTAGTTAAATAATCTTTGGTGAAAGGAGAAAGATATGACTGGACCTTTACACGGAGTTAAAGTAGTCGAGTTGGGGCAATTTCAGCAGGGGCCGGTGGCAGCGATGAGGTTGGGAGATCTGGGTGCTGATGTGATTAAGGTGGAATCCCCAACTGGAGACCCGGGGCGGGGATTTATGAGGCTGGTGGCGGTGGATGCTGGTTTAACGGGCAGGAACTACTACTTTGAAGGACACAATCGTAACAAGAGAAGCATCACTCTGGATTTAAAAAAGGAAAAGGGGCTTGAGGTTTTTTTCAAGCTAATTGATTGGGCTGATGTCTTCGTAAACAATCTGAGTATAAATGCCCCAGACAGGATGGGTATTGGCTACGAGGTATTGCGAAAAAGAAATCCACGGCTTATCTATGCTCATACCTCAGGTTGGGGCAGAAATGGTCCTGATGCTGATGCCCTTTCCTTTGATTATACCGGTGTCGCCAGGTGTGGAACCATGATGCTTGCTGGTGAGCGAGGCAGTCCACCTCAGAGTCTTGTCCCGGGTATAGGCGATGAGCTTGGTGCCCTTATGTGCGGCTATGCCGTATGTGCCGCCCTTTACGCCAGGGAGAAGACGGGCAAGGGTCAGCGAGTCGATACCTCCCTGATGAGTGGCTTGATTGCTATGGAGCGTCTTAGCCTGTCAGCACCAGCCTTTTTGGGTCAGGAATACCCTCGGTGGGTCAGGGCTAAGGCAGGTAACGCCATGTATAACCATTATAAGTGTAAGGACGATAGATGGCTGGTTCTGGCTCACCTTCAGCCAGATAGATACTGGCCCAATGTATGCAAGGCAATGGGTCTTGAAGAACTGGAGCGTGACCCCAAATTCAGCACAATAGAAGACAGGCATAAAAATGCTGAAGAGCTGGTGTCTATCTTCGATAAGAGGTTTGCCAATAAGACGAGAGATGAATGGATGGAGATTTTCAAGAAGGAGAATGTAATCTACGCCCCGATTCAGACAACAACTGAGGTAGTTAATGACCCCCAGGCTCTGGCTAACGAATATATTATTGAGGTTGATGACCCGGTGCAGGGTAAGACAAAGCAGGTGGGTTTCCCTTGGATGTTTAGTGAAACCCCTGCCTCAGTAAGGTGTGTTGCTCCTGAGTTGGGAGCGCACACGGAGGAGATATTATTAGACTTGGGCTATAGCCGGGATGATATAGCTGAGCTAAGGCGAGATGGTGTAATATAGTAATATACTTGTGCCCTTGTTGTGTCATCCCCGTAGTGCTACAATAAAATTTGACTGTTGAAAGGGTACGGGGATGCCACTGGATAGTATAGTTGTCAAAGGGGCTAGGGAGCATAACCTCAAGAATATAGATGTAGTTATCCCCAGGGACAAGCTGGTGGTTATCACTGGCGTCTCCGGCTCGGGCAAGAGCTCACTGGCATTTGATACCATCTACGCTGAGGGACAGCGCCGCTATGTTGAATCTCTCTCGGCTTACGCCCGCCAGTTTTTGGGCAGGATGGAGAAGCCTGATGTTGATTATATAGAAGGCTTAAGCCCAGCCATTTCCATTGACCAAAAGGGTCCCAGTAAAAACCCGCGCTCCACCGTGGGCACAGTAACTGAGATTTACGATTACCTGAGGCTGCTTTTTGCTCGTGTTGGTCATCCCCATTGTCCCAACTGCGGGCGGGAGATAACAGCCCAGACCGTCCAGCAGATTGTTGACTCGATTCAGAATATCCCTGCCGGTAGCCGGGTTATGATTTTGGCGCCACTGATAAGAGACCGTAAGGGTGAGTATCAAACCGTGTTTGATGATTTGCGCCGGGCAGGCTATGCCCGGGTCCGGGTTGAGGGGCAGCTCCATGACCTTTCCGAGCCGATTCGGCTGGATAAAAACAAGAAGCACTCCATCGAGGCGGTGGTGGACCGATTAGTCATGGGGCAATCGGGGAGTCAGAGCCGCATTGCTGACTCGGTGGAAACTGCCCTTAAGCTGGGGGCTGGTGTAGTGCTAGTATCTATCGTCGGCGGCGAAGAGCTATTGTTCTCGGAGCACTTTGCCTGTGTCCACTGTGGCATTAGCCTTGGGGAGATTGCCCCGAGGACATTTAGCTTTAACTCGCCGCATGGCGCCTGTCCTGCCTGTACCGGCTTGGGGGTAAAACTTGAGATAGACCCGGAGCTGGTTATCCCCAATAAGGACTTATCTATTGCTCAGGGGGCGATTCGCCCGTGGCAGTGGCAGTCCTGGTATTATGACCAGCTTGAGGATTTAGCCCGCCGCTATGGTTTTTCCCTTCATAGTCCGGTTAAAAAGCTAAGTGAGCGTCAGCTTAAGCTTATACTCTACGGGGAGGAAGGGGAACTGGTAAGATACCGCAACCGGTTTGGGCGAGTCAGGGAATACTTCACCGGCTACGAAGGGGTTATCCCTCGCATGGAGCGGCTATACCGGGATACCGAGTCGGAGCACTCTCGGGCTGATATCGAGCGCTACATGGTGTCCAAGCCGTGTCCGGTCTGCCAGGGTAAGAGGCTTAAGCCGGAGTCACTGGCAGTAACCATTGACCAGAAAAATATTATGGATGTTAGTGCCATGTCAGTTACTCAGGCACTGGGGTGGTTTGAGGCTATTGGCAATGTGCTTACTGAGCGGGAGCAGCTCATAGCCCGCGAGATAATTAAGGAGATTGGTGCCCGCCTTGGTTTCCTCAGGGACATTGGCCTGGACTATCTTGCCATTGACCGCCCCTCGGCAACCCTCTCCGGTGGCGAGGCGCAGCGCATTCGGCTGGCAACACAGATTGGTAGCGGGCTTATGGGTGTGCTTTATATCTGTGATGAGCCGACAATTGGTCTTCATCCCGCCGATGACTTTCGTTTGATTGAGACCTTAAAGCGCCTGAGAGACCTGGGTAATACCATACTGGTGGTTGAGCATGATGAGGCTATGATGAGGGCGGCTGACCATGTTATTGATATGGGACCGGGGGCTGGGGAGCATGGGGGGTGGATTGTGGCTACCGGAAGTCTGGCTGATATTATGGGTTGTAAGCAGTCAATAACCGGTCAATATCTCAATGGAGCCAGGCAGATTCCATTGCCCCCCAAGCGCCGCCCCGGCTCAGGCGAGGGGCTGGTAATAAAGGGGGCGAGGGAGAATAACCTGAAGAATATAGACGTTTCTATTCCTCTGGGCAAGTTTGTCTGCATCACCGGGGTTTCCGGTAGCGGCAAGAGCACCCTTATTGACCAGATTCTGTATAGAAAGCTAGCCCAGCTCTTCTATCGGTCACGGGAGGGGGCAGGGGAGTGTGACGCTGTCATTGGCATTGAGCATATTGATAAGGTGGTCAATATTGACCAGTCTCCCATTGGGCGCACCCCGCGCAGTAACCCCGCCACCTATACCGGAACCTTTACCCCCGTCCGTGAGCTTTTTGCTACTGTCCCCGAGGCTCGGATGAGAGGCTACGCTCCAGGGCGGTTCTCATTTAATGTTAAGGGCGGGCGCTGCGAAGCCTGTGGTGGGGAGGGGTTTATTCAGATTGAGATGCAGTTCTTACCTGATGTTACCGTCCCCTGCGAGGTGTGCAAGGGGAAGCGTTATAACCGCGAGGCGCTGGAGATTAGGTTCAAGGGCAAGAATATTGCTGAGGTACTGGATATGACTGTGGAGCAAGCCCTTGCCTTCTTTGACCATTTCCCCCAGGTAAAGAATAAGCTCCAGACACTGCGTGATGTGGGGCTGGGCTATATTCGTCTTGGTCAGCCTGCCCCCACCCTCTCTGGGGGTGAGGCGCAGCGGGTGAAGCTGGCAACGGAACTTTCGCGGCGCTCTACGGGCAGGACGCTTTATATCCTTGATGAACCGACTACTGGTCTTTCCTTTGAGGATGTGGCGGCTCTACTACGGGTATTGCAGCGTCTGGTTGATGCTGGCAATACCGTGGTTGTTATTGAGCACCACCTTGATGTGATTAAGAATGCTGACCATATTATTGACCTTGGACCTGGGGCAGGGGAGCGGGGTGGCTATGTTGTCGCCACAGGTACACCTGAAGAGATAGCCGGTGAGAAATCTTCAGCCACCGGGCGATATTTGGGTCGGTTATTACATAAAGGTGTTGAATATGCTATTACCGGCTAGCGGAGTTTGACTTGGCTAAGCAAGAAACCTTACCGTCAACCGGGGCTAAGAAGCCACGGTTTTTTTATGGCTATGTGGTGGTTATAGCTGCCTTCTGTGTCATGGTGGTAGCCGGGGGGACAACATATACCTTTGGTGTCTTTCTAAAGCCGCTGTTAACGGAGTTTGGCTGGACCAGGGCAATGACCTCAGGCGCCTTCTCACTATGTATAGTTCTACAGGGTTTACTTTACGTTTTTACCGGGAGATTAACCGATAGGTTTGGTCCCAGACCAGTGCTTACCGCCTGCGGCTCCTTTTTAGGATTAGGCTATTTACTGATGTCACAGATTAATGCTATTTGGCAGCTATATCTATTCTATGGGGTGATAATAGCTATTGGGATGAGCGGTCTTTTCGTTCCTCCCCTATCAATAATACCAAGATGGTTTATCAAGAGGAGAGGTATGATGACAGGCATCGTTGCCTCCGGCGTAGGTGTGGGCACTCTCATAATGCCTCCACTAGCTCAATGGCTCATCTCTACCTATAGCTGGCGTACTTGCTATATTGTTGTAGGTATCCTCGCCCTGGCATTAGCTATTCTGGCAGCCCAATTCTTAAGGCGTGACCCGGGTCAAATAGGGCAGTCACCGTATGGTGAGAGTGAAGTAAAAGAAGAGAGATTAAATTTGGAAGCCAGAGGGTTTTCCTTTCAGGAGGCAATTCATAGTAGGCAATTTTGGATGCTTAGTGGGCTATATTTCTGTCATGGCTTCTTTCTACAAGCTATCATGGTTCATATTGTGCCCTATGCCATTGAGCTAAGGATTCCAGCCATGATTGCGGCTAATATCTTGGCTATTATTGGAGGGCTAAATAGTGTTGGCAGGGTTGGAATAGGTAGCGCCAGTGATAGAATTGGTAATAAGCTGTCTCTCCTTATTGCCTTTATTATGACGGCAGTCGCCTTACTCTGGCTGCAATTAGCTCAAGAGCTGTGGATGCTCTTCCTCTTTGCCGCTCTTTTTGGCTTCGGCGGTGGAGGGCAGACGGCATTGATGGCACCAGCAGCGGCTGAGCTGTTTGGACTGAGGGTACATGGTACAATTCTGGGCACGGTTGTCTTTATTGCTAACATTGGGGGTGCTGTTGGTCCTCTCATAGCTGGTTACATATTTGACATAACCAATAGCTATTATTTAGCCTTTTTGATATCTGCCGGACTGGGTATCATGGCTATAGTGCTTACCTCATTTTTAAGGGCACCTCAGATAGTAAGGGGTGCTGGGGCTTTAGACTAGCTCAGTGACAGGGTTGAGCCTTGGGCAGTCTTGATAACATCGATGCAGGTGGGGAAGGCGTCCCTCATCTCTTCCATGTGGGTGATGACCAGTATCTTGTCAAAGTCGTCCTGAATAGAGTTTATTGCCTCTTTAATCTTTTCTATGCCAGTAATATCTTGAGTGCCAAAGCCTTCGTCAATAATCAGGGTGGGTAGCGGTGCCCCAGCCCTTCGGGCTAGTAGCTTGGATAGGGCAATGCGAATGGCAAAGTTAATGCGAAAGGCTTCGCCCCCGCTGAACATTTCATAATTTCGTGTTCCCAGTTCGTCACCAATAGTAATATCAAGGGTTTCTAGTAAATCCCCCTTCTTGGTCTCCCTCTGGGTTTCAATCTTGACATGCATTCTATTATCTGTCATCCGCCCCAGCAGCCGATTAGCTTCAGCCTCAATCTCGGGGAGCGCCGTCTCAATGATAATAGCCTGTACCCCCTTCTTGCCAAAGGCTTGGGCTAGGTCATTATAAATTTTTCCTTCCTTTGAGGCTTGAGTGAGTAATTTTTCCTTTTCCCTCTTTTTTATCTCCAGCTCGGAGCAGCGCTCCAGTTTTGACTTTGCGCTCCCCACTACCTCCAGGGCTTGTTTTTGCTGGGCAGCAAGCGTCTGATAATCAGCTTCAGCCTGGGCTAAATCACTGCTTAGCTGGGGGAGGGCAAGAAGTTCCTCACTTAGCTCCTGTCCTTTTTGATTTTCAACCTCCAGCCTTAACCGTAGCTCCTGGCTTGCCTCCTCAGCTTTATGAAGCGCCTCCGTCTCTTGACTAATGAGCCTATCGGCTTCTTCAAGTTTTCGCTTTGGGGTTTCATATTTTTCTAACTCACTGAGGCGATGGCGTACCTGCTCGTGCTGCTGTGAATCATAATCAAGCTTGGCTAGTTCTTGGTCAATCTCAGCTAGCGCCTGTTGCTCTATAACAGCAAATTCCTTCCTGGCGAGGCGGAGTTCAAGTTCATTAAGCCTCTTCCTCTCTTCGTTTAGCTGGTTATCTGCCGCCTGGGCTTGAGTGACGGCTTGGTTAAGGAGGCTGAGCCTGCTCTGTGATGAGGCTTTATCCTGATTAAGTTTCGTTTCTAGCTGTGATATTTCACTCTCCACCGACTCAAGCTCTTTTTTCCGGCTCGAAAGCTCAAACTGGTTTCGTTTTAGCAAGTCAGCTCTGCTTTCCTTGTCAGCAGCATATTTTAGTTCAATTCGTTTTAAGCCGTCGCTGCCTAATTCAGTTTCACACAAGGGGCATTTAGCTCCCACCTGAGTTGATAAGAGGCTGATTTTTTCTTGCATCTCGGCTATTTCATGTTCCAGACGGGACTGCTCAGATTCTATATAGCTCACCTGTTTTGTTAGCTCCTGGCTGGTCTGCTTTTTTCTATTTAGCGTCTCTTCCTGTTCCGCTAGCTGGCTTAGTTCAGCCTGTGCCTGCTGTAGCTCGCTTTTGAGTTGGGGCAGTCTCTGGGCGATAGCCTCAATTTCGGTGATCCTGGTTTGGGCTAATTTATGTTCGGTAATTAGGGCTGCCTGTGCCCGCTCTATGCTCATCTCAAGCTGGCTCTTACTATCCCTTAATTTGACCAGTAGCCCCAGCTTCTGGTTTAGCTCGTCATTCTGTCTTCTGGCTTCAATAAGTTGACCATAGCCTTCTTCTATGATGGGGCGCTGGGCAATTACCGCCTCATATTCCTTGATGCGTGACTCATATTGTTTGACTTCTTGGTCACGGCGCTCTAACTCTCTTTTTGTAGTTGTTATATGCTCCTCAAGCAGGGTTAGTTGCTGCCTCTTATTTTCCAGGGCTTCTTTTTCCTGCCTCAGGCTACTTAGTCTGGATTCTTGCTCGGTTATTACCTTTTCTATCTGGCTAAGCCCAGCCTGTGCCTCCCTCAGCTCCGCCTCATAACTTGGCTTTTGGGCTAATTCATCGCTTATATCTTTGATTGCGCTCTCAAGTTGCGCCCCTTCTGCTTCTTGTTTTTTTGCCAGTTCTTTAGCCCGTTCCTCAAGCTCATCATAGAAGGCAAGCCCGAGAATATCAGCTAGCACCTGCTTACGCTCAACGGGGCGTTTGGTGGCGAACTCATCAGCATGACCCTGACGCAGAAAAGCGCTGTTAATAAAGGTCTCATAGTCCATGTGTAGAGTATCAATAATCTTTTGTTGGGTCTTGGTTATGCTATCGCCCGAGATTGACCTGAAGCCATCCCCGGTAGCTATCTGGAACTCAAGGAGGCTTTGTCCTGAGCGCCCCCGTCGCTTGGGTCTGGCGTGCTTGCGGATAATACGGTATGTTTGCTCGCCGACGGCGAAGTCAAACTCAATCTCCATCTCAGTCTCATGTAAGTGAATGAGTTCGTCATCGCTCTTCGCCCTAGCTTTACCCCACAGTGCCCAGGTTATAGCGTCAATCAGGGCTGATTTGCCGTTGCCATTATTGCCGCAGATGCAGGCGGTATGGATGCCGTCAAAGTAGAGTGGTGGCACATTATCCCGGTAGCACATAAAGTTGCGCATTAATAATTTTATAGGAATCATTTGAGCCTATTTTAGCATAAATTAGGGGATTATTTATGCACCTCACCCCCTTAATCCCCCTCTCCTTCAAAGGAGAGGGGGAGGAAATTAAAAAAGAGGGGCTTTCGCCCCTCTTAGACACCCTGTATTTAATTTTGCCTTGCGCCTTAACTATCCCTTCTATTTGGGAGAGTTAAAGAGAGGCGAAGCCTCTCTTATAAAAAATATTCCCCCTCCCTTATCAAGGGAGGGGGATAAAGGGGGAGGGTTCTTACTCTAGGTAGTCCTTTAGTCTTCGGCTGCGGCTGGGGTGGCGCAGCTTGCGTAATGCCTTGGCTTCAATCTGGCGAATTCGCTCTCTGGTTACATTAAACTCCTTGCCCACCTCCTCCAGGGTTCGGCTTCGCCCATCTTCAAGCCCAAACCTTAGTTGGAGCACCCGTTGCTCACGGGGAGTGAGGCTGGACAGCACAGCATCAATCTGCTCCTTAAGCAGTTGTCTGGAGGCAGTGTCAGCCGGGGGCAGGGAATCGCGGTCTTCGATAAAGTCACCTAGGTGGCTGTTCTCCTCCTCGCCCATTGGTGACTCAAGCGATACTGGCAGTTGTGACACCTTGACTATCTCCCCGACCTTTTCCGGGGGCATTTCCATTTCTTTACCGATTTCCTTGGAGGTAGGCTCCCGTCCGTATTCCTGAGCCAGGCGGCGACTTACCCGTAGCAGTTTGTTGATGGTCTCAACCATATGAACCGGGATGCGAATCGTCCGAGCCTGGTCGGCTATAGACCGGGTAATGGCTTGGCGAATCCACCAGGTGGCATAGGTGCTGAATTTATAACCCTTACGGTAGTCAAATTTCTCCACGGCTCTAATTAGTCCAATATTCCCCTCCTGAATGAGGTCAAGGAGCGACATGCCCCGTCCAATATGTTTCTTGGCGACGCTGACCACTAGGCGAAGGTTGGCTTCGATGAGATGTTTTTCTGCCTTTTCCGCCTCACGCTCGATATTCTCTAGGTAAGCTTGGAGCTGCTTCTCATAAGCCTGAATGGAATTAATGAAAGCAGGCTTTGTCACCAGAGTCTCTATGTCAGCCACGGAGATGCTATCGGAGATAGCATCAAGGACTTCCTTTGGTAACAAGTTGATATTTAGTGACAGCTCGGTAAGAAGCACCTCTATTTCAGGTATAGATTTTTTGGTCTGGCGAGAAATTGCCAGGATTAGTTGCGGGCTTAGCTCACTATCAATGCTAGCTCGCAATTTAGCCGTGGAGACGTCCTCTATAAAGCTTGAAGACAGCTTCAGTTTGAGATGTTCTTGAAGGAGACGGATGGTAGGGGCAGCCTGAGACAGTTCCTGAAGTATAGTAAGTACTATTTCAGTTGCTGATGGTTCTCGCCCATGCTTCTCCAGGTAGCCTTGTTTGATTTCTTTGATGCGTCTGCCCTCCTCCATCTTTCTGGCTAGTTCCTTTTCTTCCTCAGCGGTGAGAAGGGACACCCGACCAATTTCATGAAGGTACATGCGAACTGGGTCGTCGGCTACCTCTTGCTCATCCAGGTGTTCCAGTGGCGCTTCTATTTCTAGCTCTAGGGTGGACTCGGGTTTTTCAATCTCAAGGTGCCTTGCTTCATGCCAGAGCGTATCTGGCTTGATTACATCTTCAGTCTCCTCTTCCTCCTCAGGTTGGGGAAAGAAGGCATGTAAATCAGAGGTTTCTTCCTCTTCAGCATCAAGCCGCTCATCAAATGGCGTCTTTTCCTCGTCCTTATCTAGACCATCTTCACTATTCGGTCGGCTCATTACCTCACCCCTCTTTGCTCTAATCTCATCCGCTTCTTTTGTATCAAGACCTCGCCCAACTGGGTATTGACCACAGTCCCTTGCTCCTTAAGCTTAGCCAGTTCCGCCGCCCCACCCCCTGACTCGGCTTCTAGGGTTAATACTGATTGTATCTTCATCGTCAGGCTGCGCAGAAATTTCTCCCGCAGGCGGAGGACACACTCAGCATACCTTTGCTCTATTTTATTACTTATTAGTTTCTTGGTTAATAAGGATTCAAAATGTTCGTGAATCTCAGGCTCAAGCCTTTCCCTGACTAATTCTATTTTATCACTCTGCTGCCAGGCAATAAAGATTTCACGGTTTTCACTATTCTCAAAATATTCGGGTAGGAGCTCGCGGGCACTATTCCTAAGCTCTGGGTATTGTAAAAGTAGCGCCAGGCAATACTCCTCTACCGGGCTGGAAAGAAGCGGGTGCCGAGTGGTGGGAACCTCTGGTTTTGGCGCTCTAGCTTGTTTCGGTTTGATTCTGGCTAGGGCGGCTTCAATACTCCTCTCGCTGACCTTAAGCAGTTGGGCTAGCTTTTGTAGATAGTGGGCCTGGCGTATTGGGTCTTTTATCTCAGCAACAATGGGCAGGAGCTTGTCCACGGCTTGAGACTTGCCGCTGGCTTTAGTCAGGTCAAGCTCAGCGGTAACCACATTAAAAGTGTAATCAACTATGGGCAGAGCTTCTTTCACCAGTCCCTCCCAGATTTTTGTATCTCCTTTGATAACATCATCGGGGTCTTTGCCCCTTGGCAGGATTATAACCTTTACCTCGGCATCAAGGGTATTTTCATAGCCTACACAACGTAGCGTAGCTTCCTTCCCAGCAGCGTCAGCATCAAGAGCAAAGACCATATTCTTACTTAGCCTCTTCAGAATATAGACCTGTTTCTCGGTGACCGAGGTCCCCATGGAGGCAACCACGTTATTAAAACCATTCTGGTGGGCGGTGATAACATCCATGTAGCCCTCAACGATTACCGCCAGGTCTTGCTGCCTGATAGCGGTTGTCGCCAGGTTTATCCCATAAAGGGTGCTGCTCTTGTCAAAGACTGGCGTCTGCGGCGAATTAACGTATTTGGGCAGCGAGTCATCAAGCACCCTTGCCCCAAAGCCGGTGATACGCCCTCTTGAGTCAGATATGGGGAACATCAGCTTATGGCGAAATCGGTCGTGGGTTTTCCCCCCCTCCCCCTCAATTATCAGTCCGGCGCTCAAAAGTTCTGCCTCGGTGTAGCCTATATTTATCAGGTGCTGCTTGAGGGCATCCCACTTGTCAAGGCTATAGCCAAGCTGGAAGTCGGCGATGGTTTTATCTGACAAGCCTCTTTTTAGTAGATAGCCTTTTGCCTTTTCTCCCGCTTTTGAATTAAGCAGCAGATTGTTAAAGTACTGGGCAGCCGCCTCATTGACCTGAAATAGCTTCTGCTTTTCCCTGTCTTCGCCCCCGGCTTCAGCCCTTGATGGCAGGGTTACCCCTGCCCTCTGGGCAAGCTGCCTTAATGCCTCGCCGAAGTCAATGCCCTGTTTTTTCATGACAAAAGAAAAGACATCGCCGCCGGTGTTACAGGCGCCGAAGCAGTGCCAGCTCTGCTGCTCGGGGTAGACAAAGAACGAGGGGTTCTTTTCCGAGTGAAAGGGGCATAGCGCCCTAAAAGTCCGCCCGGCTTTAGTCAGTTTGGCATACTGGCTGACCACGTCTACGATGTCTATTCTCTGTTTGATTTCGTCAATAGCGCCCATAGTATTATTATACCACCTCACCCCCTCTTTACCCTGAAAAATTCTGCGATTTTTCAGGGAACCCGCTTTTCATATGGTAACCTCACCCCCTCAGTCCCCCTCTCCTTTGAAGGAGAGGGGGAAGAAATTTTTAGAAGAGGGGCGAAGCCCCTCTTAGACGCCCCCCTAATTGAGTAAGCTCTCATCGCAGAAGGGGGGTCAGGGGGATGGGTTATTATCAAAAGAGCCGTGGAGATTTTACTTTTGCCCGGGTTTTGGCTTTTTGTTTTTTCTTAATAACCGGCGGTTTAGCCTTGCCTTTGATTAAAGAGAGTTCTTCTGCCATTCTCAGGGCATACTTGTCAGTCATGCCGGCGATATAGTCAACCACCCTCCGCTCCGACTCATCACTGTAAAAACTATACTCCGGCGGTAGCTTGTCTATATGGTCGTTGAAGTATTGGTATAAGGCGCGGACGACAAGCCGTGCCCGCTCTGATTCTTCCTGCGCCGAGCGTATATTGTATACCTTGTCAAAGAGGAACTGGCGCAGGGTATTGGTTGCCTCAAGAATCTGGGGGCTCATGGCTATTTTGGGCTTTTCCTTGCCCTCACCCCTCACCCCTAATGAGTTGTCAATAATGTCAGTGACCATGGTATTGATGCGTAGGGAGCGGGAATTGCCCAGTTTGACGATGGCGGCGATGGGCAAATCGCCCTCGGTAATCATGCCAGCTCTTATGGCGTCATCAATGTCGTGGTTGATGTAGGCGATAGTATCAGAAATCTTGACCACCTCACCCTCAAGGGTGTTTACCTTTCCCCAACCCTTCCCCCAGATGTTCACCCTGGTCTTGGAGTGATTTAGGATGCCGTCCCTCACCTCCCAGGTCAGATTTAGCCCGCGACCATTATTCTCCAGAACGTCGACCACACGCAGGCTCTGCTCGTTATGTCTGAAGCCGGGGTGGTAGAGCTCGTTAAGGACCTCCTCGCCAACATGACCGAATGGGGTGTGACCTAGGTCATGACCTAAGGCAATTGCCTCAGTCAAATCCTCATTGAGGTTCAAAGCACGGCTTATAGTTCTGGCTATCTGGGAGACCTCCAGGGTATGGGTGAGCCGGGTTCGGTAGTGGTCACCTAGTGGGGCAATAAAGACCTGTGTCTTATGCATAAGCCGGCGGAAGGCTTTACTGTGGATAATGCGGTCACGGTCGCGCTGGAAGGTGGTGCGCACTGAACAGGGCTCTTCGTATTTTTGCCTGCCCCGGGAAGACTTGCTTTTTACGGCGTGGGGCGAGAGGTTCTCCTCTCTATCCTCGTTTAGCTGGCGGATGTTAGGATGACTAATCATCAGTGCTCTAATTTTGCTTCTACTTTAGCAATTATCTCTCTGGTTATGCCAATCATATCCGGGCTTACTGAAACTGAGGTAATGCCCCATTCTACCAGCTTCTCAGTAAGTTCGGGGTATACTGAAGGCGCCTGCCCGCAAATAGAGGAAGTAATTCCCATACTGTTAGCTACCTTAATCACCCTTTCCAAGGCTATAAGCACTGCTTCATTTCGCTCATCAAAGATGTCCTGTAATTTTGAGCTATCACGGTCGATTCCAAGGATAAGCTGAGTGAGGTCGTTTGAGCCAATGGATATGCCATCAATGCCAACTTCAATGAATTTGTCAATAAGAAAGACGTTGGATGGTACCTCAACCATCATCCACAGTTTAAAGTCAGGGGAACTACGTAACCCTTTAATTTCCAGATACCTCTTAATTCTAGCCATCCCACTAACAGTGCGGACAAATGGAATCATAACCCACAGGTTATTGTAGTTCTCTCTCACCCTTTTAATCGCTTCTATTTCCAGGTCAAATACATCGGGTTCCCTGTTATAACGAGAGGCTCCTCTATAGCCGAGCATGGGGTTCTCCTCAACCTCCTCGTATTCCTGCCCACCTTTGAGCTCTCTGTATTCATTGGTCTTGAAATCGGTAGTTCGGTAAACTACCGGGCGAGGGTTAAAGACTCTGGCAAAGGTATTGATACCTTCATAGAGCTTATCTACAAACTCTCTCTCTCTTTTCTGGCTGATGACATGCCGGGGGTGCTCGCCAATCTGGGCAATCATGAACTCGGCTCGAAGTAAGCCCACCCCATCAACATTCCGGGCGGCCACAGCTTCAGCCAGCTCAGGTTGAGCCAGATTTACGTAGACCTTGGTCTTGGTCTTGATGGTATCCCTGAATATATCGGCAACGGAGGTTGTCATTATTCTTCGGGACACCTTGCCGTTATAGACCTTGCCGTGTGAGCCATCTACCGTAATTACCTGCCCATCAGTCAAAGTGGTTGTTGCCCCTTCGGTGCCGACAACGCAGGGAATACCTAGCTCTCGGCTGACGATAGCAGCGTGGGCAGTTCTACCGCCGCGGTTGGTCACAATGGCTACTGCCCGTTTCATCGCCGGCACAAAGTCGGGGGTGGTCATTTCGGCAACCAGGATATCGCCTGTTTTCACCTTGTCTATTTGGGAGGCTTCAAATATTATTTTAGCTGGTCCAGAGGCTATCCCTGGGCTGGCCGGTGCTCCAGTGAGTAGTACCGGGGCTTGGATTTCAAGTTCAGCCTCAGTTGCTTCCTTGATGGTGGTTACCGGTCGGGTTTGGAGGATATAGATTTTGTTATCTTCCTTTGCCCATTCAATATCTTGGGGGAAGCGGTAGTGGTCTTCCATCTGTTTCCCCAGCCAGGCTAGTTTAACTATTTCGCTGTCGGTCAGTTTCTGCTGGGATTGAGTTGAGGCAGAGAGTGGCACCCAAATATTAGGCTCTTTGGCACCCTGAGTTGGATTTTTAACTAGCTGCAACTCTTGGCTGACTATTTTCCTGGTAATGATTTTTAGTTCATCTTTATCAACAACATATAGATCAGGGGTTACCTCTCCGGAGACTATAGCCTCACCGAGTCCATAGACAGCCTCAATAACAATCTTGCTTTTGTCACTGGTTACCGGTTCTATGGTAAACATTACCCCTGAGGCTTGGGACTGAACCATTCTTTGGACGGGGACAGCAATTCCAACCTTGAAGTGGTCAAAACCCTGCTGGTGCCGATAGAAGATGGCGCGTGGTTCAAAGAGGGACGCCCAGCACTCCTGGACAGCAGCCACCACCTCCTTTTCCCCCGTCACATTGAGGAAGGTGCGTTGTTGGCCGGCAAAGGAGGCTTCAGGCAGGTCTTCGGCGGTAGCTGAGGAGCGTACCGCTACCAGCCCCCTACCCATCTTAATGTAGGCTTGCTCAATCTCTTTAGCTAGTTCCGGCGGCATAGATGCGTCTAGGATTAGCTGTTTAACCTGGGCGGCAGTCTGCTGAAGCTGTTTGCTATCACCTGGGTCTAACGGTTTTAACAGGTGGCGGATTTTACCAATGAGCTTTGACTTTCTAAGGAAGTCAAAATAGGCGTCTGCGGTCACAATGAAGCCGGGGGGGACAGGTATGTCGGCGTTGGTCATCTCGCCAAGATTTGCCCCTTTGCCACCGACAATGGACACATCATTCTGGGTAACCTCACCAAACCACAAAATCGCCTTCTTACCTTGGCTCATAACTATACCTCCGTCAGATTATACGATGGGGGCTAGCTGAAATTTCTATTTATTAATAATTTATTATACCATAATGGGGCGTTTCGTCTAAATTTTCAGGTTTGGAGTGGCTTTAATGAAATGTTAACGGCAGTTTTATGGATAATTAATCCCGTTAGCCTAAAATTGGACTGGGGTTATCATATAGCGATTGGTTGACAGAGGGGGTGATGTGGGGTAAAATTTAAATGCTGGCGAGAAAAACACCCAGAAAAGTCTTTGATTTTCCTGGGAACCCGCAGGGAGGTGTGACATGATAGAGATGACTATTGATAGTATCAGGGTCAGCCTGATGAATTATCAACGAGTGGCGATTCTGAAAGAAAAGGTGGCAGATCGCTATCTACCCATCTGGATTGGTCCGGCCGAAGCCGATGCCATAGCGGTGAAACTCCAGGAGGTTAATGTACCCCGACCGTTAACTCACGACCTACTGCGCTCGGTCATTGACGTTTTGGGTGCTACCATTGACTCTATTATCGTCAGCGACCTTAAGAACGATACCTTTTATGCCAAGATTATCCTTAATGTAGATGGGAAGCAGATGGAGGTTGACTCCCGTCCCAGCGATGCCCTGGCACTAGCGGTAAGGGCAGGTGTGCCTATTTATGCTGAGGAGGTAGTATTAGACAAGGCTGGCATCTTTCTGGACAAGGAGACGGGCAAACCCCTCTCCCCGCAGAAGGAAAGTGAGAAGGGGGGGAAGGTGAGTGAAGATGAGATGAAGAAGATGTCAGCCTTCTACGACTTCATTAACACCCTTGATTTAGACGACTTTGATAAGCGTAAGTCTTGACCACCCACTTTGACATGATAATAAAACGCCCTAGAACAGAAGGTCTAGGGCGTTTTGCTGAGCAGAAGGAATAATATGGAGCTTGACCAAAAAGACTAGATTTGATATGCTGCTCACGGCGTGAGCAAGTTGATTGCGGCGTTAAGGCTAACTGGTGTTGGCTTTTTCATTGGTGGTTCAATTGCCTTGGGTGTATTTGCCGGTCTATGGGCTGATAGCAAGTTTGACACAAAATTCTTATGGTTAGTGGGTCTAATTCTGGGTTTGGTTGTTGCCTTCTATGGTGTTTATCAGATGCTTCTACCTCTGGTGCGTGATAAGCAGGACAAGGAGAATAGCTAGTGCCTAAACGGGGCTGTTTGGGTTGTTCATTCCCTATTATAATTGGGGTTTTGATTATCTTTCTTGTTCTCTTCGCCATTGGTTTCGCCAGTGGTCCCTTGGGCAGGAGCATGCTTGGTTTGGAGCTACCCAGCTGGCTTGCTCCCCCCCGCCCCGACCCAAAGCTCCCAGCCGAGGTGGTTTTCCACCTGTTTGGTCTTCCCATTACCAATAGCGTTATCGGTGCCTGGCTTACCATTAGCTTCTTGGTCGGATTTTCCTACGCTGTTACCCGCCGAATGAAGCTAATCCCCGCCCGATTACAAAGTCTGTTTGAAGCCTTCCTTGGCTGGCTATATGACTTTTGTCAGGCGGTTGCTGGTGAGGAAAATGGGCGCCGTTTCTTCCCGGTAGTGGCTACTATTTTCCTCTTTGTTGCCTTCAATGCCTGGCTAAGCTTGCTTCCCGGCTTCGGCTCAATCACTATGCATACCGCAGAGGGTGAGGTGCATTTGCTGCGGGGTGCCAATACTGATATCAACATGCCGCTGGCACTGGCTCTTATGTCCTTTGTCTTTGTTGAGTTCTTTGGTTTAAGGCGAGGGGGCATTCGTTATCTGGGTAAGTTTATCAATGTTGGTCCGTTCTTCCGAAGTTTGGGTCAGGTGTTTAGTGGCAGACTTCGGGCTGGCTTGAGCGGGCTAATCACCGGGGTGATTAATATCTTTGTTGGCTTTCTTGAGGCACTGAGCGAGCTGGTGCGTATTGTTAGCTTTACCTTCCGTCTTTTTGGCAATATGACCGCCGGTGAGATATTGCTTCTGATTGCCATGTTCCTTATCCCATGGGTATTTGCCCTGCCTTTTTACGGGCTTGAGTTACTGGTTGGCTTTGTTCAGGCGCTTATCTTTGGCGGCTTAACCCTGGTATTTCTTACCGTTGCCGTTGGTGCTCACGGCGCCGAGGCAGCTCAACATAGTTAAGAAAGGGGGAGAAAGATGGATCCAGAAGTAATGAAATTATTAGCGGTGGGATTGGCGGCTAGTCTGGGGTTATTGGGACCAGCGTTAGCTATTGGACTTATTGGCTATTCGGCATTGCAGGGGCTAGCCCGTAACCCCGAGGCCAGCGGTCCGATAATGACCAATATGATTCTGGTTACTGCCTTTGCCGAGGCTATCGGTATCTATGCCCTGATTATAGCCATTATCCTGGCGATGATTGTATAGGGTTAAGAAGGGAGAGTTATGGGACAAGAAGGTCTACCTATTTCCTTTGCCATTATCATTGCCGCCACAATTTTTGGGGCAATGTTTCTTATTGGCCTAACACTTATGGCGCTATTTCTTGCCTAGGAAGTTATAGCCTAAGGGGGTGAAAATGGGGGGTCTGGCAAGTCTGGGTATAAACATGCCGGTATTGCTGGCACAGATTATAAACTTCGTCGTCCTTTTTGGCCTTTTGTATCTGGTTGCCTATAAGCCGATTATGAGGATGCTTGATGAGCGTTCCAGGAAGATTAAGGAAAGCATGGAGCAGACCGGGTATATCAAGCGACAGGCGGAGCGGGCTGAGGAGGAGGCTAAAAAGCGGATTGATGCCGCCGCCAAGGAAGGGCAAGAGGCAATCGCCCGGGCAGTAAGAACCGGGGAGGAGGTTAAGCGAGAGGCTCAGCAGCAAGCCAGGCAGGATGCTGAAGCCCTTATCGCCAGGGCACGGGCTGAGATTCAGCGGGAGCGAGACGAGGCTATTGACGACTTGCGTAAGGAGTTTGCTGACATAACCATAGCGGCGGCGGGGAAGGTCATTGAGCGGTCTTTGGATAAGAAAGCTCACCGTGAGATTATTAAGAAGGTGCTTGATGAGAGTACAACCCTGAAGAAGGGTTAACTATTTAAGGAGATAGCATGGCAAGAAGGACTTATGCTCGGCGCTATGCCCAGGCAGTGTTTAATATTGCCCTGGAGAAAAACGAGTTGGATAGATGGCAGTCTGACCTGAGGGAGATTGCCATCCTGGGTGATGATGCCGAGCTTATTGCCCTGCTGGAGAATCCGAAGATTCATTTTAAGGATAAGGCTAAGCTATTATCTAAGGGATTGGGTGAGATAAACCAACTAGCACTAAATCTGGTCTATCTATTGGTGGCTAGAGGTAGATTGGGCATGGTCGGTGATATTGCTGATGAGTATCAGCGTCTGCTGGATAACTACCGTGGTATAGAGCAGGCTGAGGTTACTACCGCTGTTCCTCTTGATGATGAGGATAGGCAAAGGTTGGAGGAGCGTCTTGGGGCGGTGGTGGGCAAGAAGGTGGTGGTCAAGCCCAAGGTAGACCCGAGTGTGCTCGGCGGGATTGTTGCCCGGATTGATGGCAAGCTGCTGGACGGTAGCACCCGTAGTAAACTAGCGGCGCTAAAGAGTGTATTAGTTAGCAGAGAGATAAGATGAATAGGCTGTTACGGAGGTGGCCCAAGTGACAACTAGAGGGCAAGATATTGTTTCTGTTATTAGACAGCAGATTGAGCAGTTTGGTGCCGCACTAACTATGGTGGATGTTGGCACCGTGATTGAGATTGGCGATGGTATTGCCAGGATTCACGGTCTGGCGGCAGCCAAGTATAATGAGCTACTCGAGTTCCCCAAGGATATTATGGGGATTGCCTTGAACCTGGAAGAAGACAGTGTTGCCGCTGTTGTCCTTGGCGATTACACCAGCATTAAAGAAGGGGATGAGGTTCGGTGCACAGGGCGGATTGTGGAGGTGCCGGTAGGTGATGCCCTTATTGGCCGGGTGGTTGACCCCTTAGGTCGCCCCTTGGATGGCAAGGGTCAGGTAAACACGGATAAGCCCCGACCCCTGGAGCGGGTTGCCCCCAATGTTACCTTGCGTAAGTCGGTAGATACCCCGGTGCAAACCGGTATTAAGGCTGTGGACAGCATGTTTCCTATTGGTCGTGGGCAGAGAGAGCTTATTATTGGCGACCGCTCCACCGGGAAGACGGCCATTGCCCTTGACACCATTATCAATCAGAAGGGCGGAGACTTGGTCTGTATTTATGTTGCCATTGGTCAGAAAGCGTCCAAGGTGGCGCAAGTGGTCGCCACTCTAGAGGCTCACGGGGCGATGGAGCATACCATAGTGGTGGCGGCTAATGCCGCTGATTCAGTTGCCCTGCAATATCTTGCCCCTTATGCCGGCTGTGCCATGGGTGAGGAGTTTATGGAGCAGGGAAGGGATGCCCTGATTATCTATGATGACCTTTCCAAACATGCCTGGGCTTATCGTCAGTTTTCGTTGCTTCTGCGCCGCCCCCCCGGGCGGGAGGCATACCCCGGCGATGTCTTTTACCTGCACAGTCGCTTGCTGGAGAGGGCAGCTAAGTATGCCCCGGAGTATGGCGGCGGTTCGCTTACTGCCTTACCCATTATTGAGACACAGGCGGGTGATGTATCGGCTTATATTCCGACTAATGTCATTTCCATTACTGATGGTCAGCTCTATCTGGAGACTGACCTGTTCAATGCCGGCATCAAACCGGCATTGAATGTAGGCATTTCAGTATCCAGGGTAGGGAGTGCCGCGCAGACTAAGGCGATGAAGCAGGTAGCGAGCCGGCTTAAGCTGGATATGGGCCAGTACCGGGAGGTGGCGGCTTTCGCTCAATTTGGCACTACCGAGCTGGATAAGGCAACCAGAGCCCAGCTTGAGCGCGGTCAGCGCATCACCGAGGTCCTAAAACAGCCTCAGTACGCCCCGATGCCCCTGGAAAAGCAGGTTATGATTCTTTATGCCGCCATCAATGGCTATCTTGATGATGTCCCTGGGGATAAGGTCGGTGCCTTTGAGGCTAATTTCCACCGCTTTATGGAGGCAAACCACCCTGAGATAGGCAAGAAGATTGCCAAACAAAAGGAGCTTACCCCTGAGATTGAGGAGAAGCTAAAGGCAGCAATTTTAGAATTCAAGCAGGGGATGAAATTCTAAAGGGGGAGGTGAATTATGGCTATGAGAAATCGAAACTTTAAGCGACCATTATGTCCGTTTTGTTTGCGAGTGCTTTCAGACAGGGAGAAGAAGCAGAAACTTTGTGGTGATTGTTATGACCTTAGGCGAGTAATACGACGAATGTGGAGGCGTGGGGGTGTGGGGAGCAGTGGTAGGTAGCGTTAATATTATAAAGGGCGGTATGTTGACAATGATGGATGGCGATGGTGAGAAGATTGGGGAATGGTGGCAAAAGAAGTGGGGATGTATGAAGAAGTTTTGCCTTGTCTACTTACCAGGTGGGGTGTTTTGTCTTACCTTCGTGGTGAGCTTACTAGCAGGCACGGGCGTAGGGGGTGCGTTTGCTATGGCGTTCTTCGTATCCTTCCTTGCGGGGTGCGCAGGTGCGATTAGCGTAGCTTTGTACCGCTGGTTTCTACTTGGTAAGTGGTGAAGTAGCTGCCGAAGCTGAGTATTAAGCGGTCAAAGTCTCCTAGCGCAGGGCAGACTGAAGGGGCGAAGCCCCTTCAGGAACATATTTCCCCCTCTCCTTTTAAGGAGAGGGGGTCAGGGGGTGAGGTCAAAGATTGGCTAATATTCGCTTAATCCGTCGCCGGATAAAAGGCACTCAGTCTACTGCCAAGATTACCCGCGCCATGGAGATGATTGCCACCTCCAAGATGAGGCGGGCGCAGGAGCGTGGTCTGGCCGGGCGACCTTATTCTGGGAAGATTCGTCAGGTGCTGGCAGACCTGGCGGCTTTGCCCGTAGAGGGTGAGGCACTTCATCCCTTGCTTCAGCGTAGACCGGTAAATAAAATCGCCATAGTCCATATCACCCCTGACCGGGGGCTTTGTGGGGGGCTTAATACCAACCTAAACCGCAAGACAGCAAGCTTTATCCTAGAGCAGAATATAACAGTTACCCTTATTACCCTCGGTCGCAAGGGGAGGGATTTCATGAGGCGACATGGTCGGGACATCCGGGCTGAGTTTATTGGGATTGGCGACCGGCCAAGTTTGCTGGACACCCTGCCTATCTCCCGTATCATCGTTGAGGATTACACCAACCAGGTTGTGGACATGGTCTATCTGGTCTATGCTCAATTTATTTCCACAATGGTGCAGAGACCGCTTATGCAGCAGATACTCCCGGTTGAGCCAGCAGCTATACCCCGGGCGCAAAACGTGGATTATATATATGAACCAAGTCCTGAGGTGGTGCTAGGTGAGCTTTTACCCCGATTTGTTGAGATGCAGGTGTATCATGCTATTCTGGAATCCATCGCCAGTGAGCAGTCAGCTAGGATGGTGGCGATGCGTAATGCCACTGATAATGCTAACGAGCTTACCCAGGAATTAACCCTGATGTATAATAAATCCAGGCAGGAGTCAATCACTAAAGAGCTCCTTGACATTACCGGCGGTGCTGCCGCTTTAGCTTAAATGAAGGAGGTTTTACCAATGCCTATTAATAGCCGAGATTTAGACAAGAGAGACCGTGATTCAAGCACTTTGCTTCTAGAGTTTCTTACCCGCAATCATCGTAGCGCTTATAACCTGGACGAGCTGGCAGAAATGATGAAATCACAGGGCAAGGATTTGACCAAAAAGGATGTAGAGGCGATTCTTTCTGCTCTAGAATATGGGGGAAAGGTCAAATCGAAAACAATAGACACTGTGACTTATTACCGGTATTCCAGGGTTGTCGGTCTTAGGCTAATTTAGCCAACCTAAAGAGGGGGGAGGTTATTATGGCGAAGGGAAAGGTTGCTCAGGTAATCGGGACGGTGGTTGATATTGAGTTTCCTCCCGATGAGTTGCCAGCGCTTTATAACGCTATTGAGATTCTGAGTGATGGTGGCAAGGTTGTGCTTGAGGCTCAGGAGCATATAGGTAATAACTGGGTCAGGTGCCTGGCATTGTCGCCTACCGATGGGCTGGAGCGGGGCGTGGAAGCTATAGATACCGGGGCACCTCTGGTGGTCCCGGTGGGGAAAGCCACCCTGGGACGGCTATTCAACATTATGGGGGAGCCTATTGATGGGCTTGGTTCGGTTGAGACTACAGAACGCTGGCCGATTCATCGCCCCCCGCCTTCGCTTGAGGAGCAGAAGACAACCACCGAGATGCTGGAGACCGGTCTCAAGGTGATTGACCTGATTACCCCGTTTACTAAAGGGGGCAAGGTAGGTGCCTATGGCGGCGCTGGAGTGGGCAAGACGGTTATCATCATGGAGCTTATCCGCAGTATTGCCACTGAGCACGGAGGCTTTTCTGTTTTCGCTGGTATTGGAGAAAGGTCGCGTGAGGGCAACGACCTGTGGAACTCGATGAAGGAGTCGGGCGTAATTGGTAAGACGGTAATGGTCTTCGGACAGATGAACGAACCGCCGGGGGTTCGCCTTCGGGTGGGACTGACCGGACTAACTATGGCCGAATACTTCCGTGATGTTGAAGGGCAGGACGTACTACTCTTTATTGATAATATCTATCGCTATACCCTAGCCGGTATGGAGGTATCAGCCCTGCTCGGTCGGATGCCGTCAGCGGTGGGCTATCAGCCTACCTTGTCTACCGAGGTCGGTGAGCTGGAGGAAAGGATAACCTCCACCAAACAGGGCTCAATTACCTCTTTCCAGGCTATCTATGTCCCGGCTGACGATTATACTGACCCCGGTGTCGCCACTACCTTTGGTCATCTTGATGCCGTGATTGCCCTGGAGAGGTCAATCGCTGAGCAGGGCTTGTATCCGGCAGTTGACCCCCTGGCATCAACCTCTCGTATCCTTGACCCCCGTGTCGTTGGCGAGGAGCATTATAATGTGGCTCGTGGGGTGCAGAGAGTGTTGCAACGTTATAAAGACCTACAGGATATAATCGCTATACTCGGCATTGAGGAGCTTAGCGAGGAGGACAAGCTTACTGTGGCTAGGGCTCGTCGAATCCAGAGGTTTCTCTCACAGCCAATGTTCGTTACCGAGGTCTTTACTGGCAGGAAGGGGAAGTATGTGCCGGTTAAAGAAACGGTGCGCGGCTTTAAGGAAATCTTGGAAGGGAAGCATGATGACCTGCCGGAGCAAGCCTTTTACATGGTAGGGACTATAGAAGATGCGGTGGAGGCGGCGAAGGGTTTGCAAGGATAGGGCTAATGGCTATGACACGGCTTGAGATTGTTACCGCAGAGCGGGTGATTTTTTCTGACGATGTAGATGTAGTGGTTGCTCCCGGGGTTGAGGGTCAACTGGGAATCCTGCCCCACCATGCCCCGTTGATGACCATGCTGTTGCCCGGTGAGCTGCGGGTGAGGAAGGGTAGGGAGGAGTTCTTCCTCGCCATCTCCGGGGGCTTTCTTGAGGTGCGCCCCGATAGGGTTATAGTTCTGGCTGATGCCGCAGAGAGGGCTGAGGAGATTGATATCGCCCGGGCGGAAGCGGCAAAACGTCGTGCTGAGGAACGGCTTAAGCACCCCACCCCTGAGATAGACGTAGCTCGGGCTGAAGCCGCACTACGACGTGCCGTCGCACGGCTACAAGTGGTGCAGAGGGGAAGGAAAAGGCCTGGGGCTCCACTTGGCTAAGGGTCAATGCTATCAATTAGTGATAGCTTCCTGTTACTTCGCTATTTTTAGATGATCTCGAGGGTAGCCCTAGTGCCCTCTTTGGCTGCTTTCACCCTGATTAAGGTGCGCATGGCTTGAGCTATGCGACCCTGCTTGCCAATGACCCGCCCCTTATCATCATCAGCGACCTGCAGTTTGAGCGTTATGCCCTGTTCGCCGGTCTCCTCAGTGACTACCACGGCATCAGGTGAATTGACAATAGCTTTGGCGATGTATTCAACTAGTTCTTTCATGTCTTCTCCTTGGCTGGTTTAGATTTTTTGGTAACGCTTGCTTTGGCTGGTCTGGATTTTCTGGTAACACCCGCCTTGGCTGGTTTGGGCTTTTTAGTAACGCTTGCCCTGGTTGGTTCAGGTTCTTTGGCAACAGCCGCCTTGGCTGGTTCGGGTTCTTGGGTAACGGCTGCCTTGGCTGGTTTAGGCTTTTGGGTAATGCCTGCCTTTGATAATAACCTGTTGGCGGTGGCAGTTGGCTGAGCCCCCTGCTTGAGCCAACTTTGTGCCTTTTCTTCGTCTATAACTATCGTTTCTGGGTTAGTTAAGGGATTATAGTGCCCGATAACGTCAATAAATGCCCCCTCGCGGGGAGCTCGGGCATCGGCTACCACTAATCTATAGCTTGGCTTCTTTTTTGCTCCTACGCGGCGTAGTCTAATCTTTACCAAATTTTATTGCCTTCTTTATAGGCTATTATGCGCTATAATTGTCTGGCTGTCAATGGTGGGAATAATAGTTGTCATATATTTATCCAGTCGCTATAATTCGGTGGTGAGGATAAATAACTTACACAGTTGGCAGGTTAGTCCGGCTCAAGCCTTAGATATACAGCTCAGGCTGGCATCGCAGGTTTCACGAAGTAATGAAGTGTCAAGTCCTAGGTTTATCGCCGGCGTTGATATATCAGTAAACAGGGCAAGGGGGGTGGCTACTGGGGCAACAGTGGTGTTAAACTATCCTGAGCTTAGATTGGTGGAGACAAAGGTGGTAAGTGGCAGGGTTGCGTTTCCTTATGTCCCTGGTCTTTTATCCTTTAGGGAGGCGCCACTAACCCTGGCTGCCTGTGAGAGACTTGGTGTCATTCCTGACCTCATCCTGGTTGATGGGCAGGGGATTGCTCACCCCAGGCGTATGGGGCTTGCCTCTCACCTGGGGCTGTTTCTGGATACACCGACGATTGGTTGTGCTAAATCACTGCTCTGTGGCAGCCATAAACAGCCGAGTGACGAGCTAGGTAGTTATGCTGAGGTGGTGGATAGGGGTGAGACTATAGGCGTCGCCCTGCGAACTAAATCGGCGGCACAGCCTATCTATGTTTCCATCGGTCATAAGGTTGACCTGGAGACTGCTATCTACTGGGTTCTTGCGTGCTGCCGCGGTTACCGCTTACCTGAGCCTTGTCGACTTGCCCATCTGGCAGCCGTCGGTGGTCTAAAAGTAGAGGCAAACTACCAAGGGAGGCTTTTGTAATAGATGCAGGAACTAAGGGATAAGTTAAAGGATTTACAGTCTCGAATCTCTATGGCAATGGAGCATCTTTGACATTGCCGGTAGGGAAGAGGAGATTTCAAGACTGGAGGAGAGAACAGCCCAGCCTGACTTCTGGCTGGAGCAGAAAAGGGCAAAAGATATTATGCGCAAGCTGGCGGAGCAGAGGAGGGTGGTAGATAGATGGCGGGGGGTGGAGAAACAGGCGTCTGATATTGCCGAGCTAGTCTCCCTGGGGGACAGCTCTCTGGAGGCGGAGATTGGGACTGAGTTGGATAAGCTAGCCTCTCGCCTTGATGAGCTGGAGCTGGAGGCGGCGTTTACCAGTGAGTATGACTCAAGGAGTGCTATCCTGTCCATACATGCCGGGGCTGGCGGCACCGAATCTCAAGACTGGGCACAGATGCTAATGAGGATGTACCTGCGCTGGGCGGAGCGGCGTGGCTATGAGGCTGAGATATTGGATATTTCCCCGGGGGAGGAGGCAGGGGTAAAGAGCGTGGTTATTGGGGTTAATGGTGATTATGCCTGCGGCTACCTGAAGTCCGAGCATGGGGTTCATCGTCTGGTCAGGCTTTCCCCCTTTGATGCTGACCATGCCCGCCATACCTCGTTTGTTTTGGTTGAGGTCTTGCCCGAGGCTGAAGCCGATGTTGATGTTAAGATAGCCCCTGACGATTTGAGGGTTGATGTGTTTCGGTCCAGCGGACCAGGGGGACAGCATATGCAGAAGACAAGCACCGCCGTCAGGCTGACCCACCTGCCCACGGGACTGGTGGTTACCTGCCAGAGTGAGCGCTCTCAGCATCAGAATAAGGAGATTGCGTTAAAGATACTTCGCTCTCGCCTTCTGGAGTTGGAGCAAGAGAAGAGGGTTGAAGAGAGAGCTAGGCTTAAGGGGAAGCGCATTGCCGCGGGGTGGGGTAACCAGATTAGGAGCTATGTCCTTCATCCCTACAGGATGGTAAAAGACCATAGGACTGATTACCAGACCAGCGATACTGACGGCGTACTGGATGGGGAACTGGATGGCTTTATAAACGCCTACCTCAGGTCTAAGTTAGGTGAAGAGAAATGAGTAAAAAAGTCAGACTACTTATCTTAGTTTTTTGCTTATTTTTGTTGCTGTTAAATCCGGCTCTGGCTCAAGCTCAGGGTGGGTTAGCCATAGTGGGTAGCTCGGCTAAGGCGGAGTTTCCCCTAAGGCTTAACTTTAATTTATCCGCCCGGAGTAATGTCAATATCACTGACATTCGCCTTTGTTATGCTATTGACCGAGCTAGCTTTGTCCAGATAACCAGCGAGGCCTATATCGAATTTGCGCCTAGCACTGCGGTTGATGTTAGCTGGACTTTGGAGATGGTGAAGATTGGCGGGCTACCCCCCGGCGCTACCGTGAAATACTGGTGGCGTGTGGAGGACGCTAGTGGCAAAAAGGTGGAAACTGCCCCGGCTCAAGTCCGTTTTGATGACCTTCGCTATCCATGGCGTAGTCTAACCGAGGGGAAGGTAACTGTTTACTGGTATAGAGGGGATGATGCCTTTGCCCGGGAGCTAATGTCAGCCGCTCAGCAAGCCTTGGTGAGGCTGGCGGTGAATACCGGCGCCTATCTAGACAAACCAGCCGGGCTCTATATCTACGCTAGTGCCAACGACTTAAAGGGGGCTATGGTTTACCCCCAGGAGTGGACTGGCGGAGCAACCTTTACCAGATATAGCATTATGGCTATTGGTATACCCCTTAATTATATCAGCTGGGGCAAGACGGCAATTGCCCATGAGCTGACACACCTAATTATCCACCAGATGACCCTCAATCCCTATAATGACCTGCCTACCTGGCTTGATGAAGGTCTAGCTATGTATAATGAAGGGTTGCTCAGCCCGGAATATACCGCTTATCTTATTAAAGCCATAGCTGAGGGTAGACTTATCTCGGTGCAGAGCCTATCAAGCTCCTTTTCCGCTTATGCTGAGGAGGCAACCCTTTCCTATGCTGAAAGCTATAGTCTGGTTGAATTCCTTATTACTGGTTATGGTCAGGGGAAGATGCTTGAGCTGCTGAATGTCTTTAGGCAGGGCAGTAGCTATGATGGTGCCCTTGAGAAGGTCTATGGCTTTGATATGCATGGTCTGGATAGCTTGTGGCGGGGCTATGTTACCAGGCAATACCAATCGGCTGCGGCGGAATTTGCACCGCCAGCACTAGCCACCGTTGGCTTTGGGGCTAGATTAGTTTCAGGGTCTGCGGCTCAAGCTCAAGGCTAATATCAAGGGCTTTTGCGGAGTGGGTGAGGGCACCGACCGAGATAGTGTTAACCCCTGACATTGCCACCCGACGGACATTAGCTAGTGTAATCCCCCCCGAGGCTTCAGTCTTAACCTTACTTGGCATTAAGCCTATGATATGGCGCATTTCATCAGGGCGGATATTATCCAGCATGATAATATCCGCCCCAGCCTCAGCTGCGTCCACGGCTTCCTGCATAGTGTTGACCTCTACCTCCACCTTCAGCGCCTTGGGGGCATTTTGCTTAGCCTTGACTACAATATCCTTTAGGCTCATGCCTAGGGCGCGCAGTGCCACGCGGTGGTTATCCTTAATCAGGATACTATCGCCCAGATGAAAGCGGTGACTCTCGCCGCCACCCATGCGCACCGCATACTTTTCCAGTAACCTTAAGCCGGGGGTGGTCTTACGGGTATCAGTAATTTTAATGTTGAAGCCTTTGGTTCTGGCTACATATGGGGTGGTGCTTGAGGCAATGCCGCTGAGCCTCTGCAGGAAGTTGAGCGCTGTTCGCTCCGCCTTGAGGATGCTGATTACACTACCGGAAATGGTAGCTACTATGTCTCCGGGTTGAACCCGCTCTCCATCTGGAATAAGTACCTCAACCTTGAGTGATGGGTCAACCTTTAGAAACACCCTCTTGGCTACAGCACCGCCGGCCAGTATTCCCTTTGCCTTGACCAACATGATTGCCTTCCCTTGGAGTTCGGGTGGTATTAGCAACTCGCTGGTAACATCCCCATGGCTTATATCCTCAGTCAGGGCACGCTCTATAATGGCATCAACCTCGGCTTCAGGTAGTTCCAAGTCTAACCTCCTCTTTTGGTAAATACGATATGGCGCTGCCACTCGGGTGAGGCTTTGGGGAAATCGGAGCGAAAATGAGCGCCACGGCTCTCTTCCCTTATGAGGGCAGCCTCAATTACTAGTCGACCGGTCAATACCAGGTTGTTTAGCTCGTAGGAGGGGCGGTCTACAGGCTGAGGCAGGGACTTTTGCCAGGTAGCTAGAATATCGGCTGTTTCAGTGAGTCCCGTCTTATTACGTATGATGCCTGCTTTATCCCAGTGGAGCTGCTGCAAGGCGGAAAGGCTGGGTGTAGGCGCAGACTTAGGCGCCTCCCTCTGACTAAGCGAGTGGCGAACCTCTGTGCCTTTGCCGGTGTCAGGAGCCTGTATCTTGTTCCCTCTTCTGGTTTTTTCGATAATTCTTTTGCTAAACACTACTACTTCCAGCATTGAGTTGGAAGCCAGACGATTTGCCCCGTGGACGCCGGTGCAGGCGGTTTCACCACAGGCAAATAATCCCGCGATATTAGTTTCTCCCCAGCTATTGGTCTTGATGCCGCCCATCAAGTAGTGAGCCGCCGGGGCTACGGGTATAAGACCTTTAGTAATGTCTAGACCATGGTCGAGGCAAAAGCGGTAGATATGAGGAAAGCGGGTAGTTATAACCTGGGGTGGCAAGTGAGTTACATCAATGAAGACCCTATCTGAGCCTGTTTTTTTCATCTCGTGCAGGATGTTGCGAGCAGCTACATCCCGCGGTGCCAGCTCGCCCTCTGGTGTATAATCAGGCATGAAGCGGTATCCTTCTACATTGCGTAGTACTCCCCCCTCACCCCTGACTGCTTCTGATATGAGAAACGGGGTTACTCCGGGCAGGCGCAGCGCAGTAGGGTGAAATTGAAAAAACTCCATGTCAACAATCTCAGCCTCAGCGTTAAAGGCTAGGGCGATACCGTCACCGGTGGCTATCTCAGAGTTAGTGGTGAACTTGTATAGCTGCCCAGCGCCACCAGTAGCTAGAATAAGGGAGTGACAGCCAAACTCCTCAATAGAGCCGGTGCGGCAATCAAGAGCCCTTACCCCTGAAACCTGCCCCTTTTCTAGCAGAATCTCGGTAGCCAGGCAGTGTTCAAACACCTGGATTTTAGATGCCCATACCTTGTTACTTAGAGTGGTTTCAATGTGCTCCCCGGTGGCGTCACCGCCGGCATGCAGGATACGCGGCATACTGTGAGCCGCCTCCATGGTAAGGGCAATCTCTCCGTCAAGGGTATCAAATGGCACTCCAAGGTTGACCAGGTCAGCAATGCGGGCTGGGGCTTCGTTGACCAGTATCCGCACTGCCTCTTCATCACATAAGCCGTCCCCGGCGGCTATAGTGTCCTTGAAGTGAAGGTCGGGCGAATCATCCTTGCTAATGGCGGCAGCAATACCCCCCTGGGCATGTTTGGTATTGCAGTCGTCAATGCTACCCTTGGTGAGAATAGCCACACTTCCCTGCTCCTTTGCCAGTAGGGCAGTGTACAGCCCGGCAATGCCACTGCCCACGATTATGTAGTCATATTGACTCACCGGGCTGCCTCCGTGCTTTTAGTCGGGTAACTAATAGCCAGCATCCTATCTACAGCTGCCTTTGCCTTAACCCGAGTTTCCTCAGGGACTTTGACCTGCGGGGTCATCTCCTGCAGGGACCATAGGACGCTCTCCAGAGTGATTAGTTTCATGTTGGGACAGACCGCCTGTTCAGAAGCAGGGATAAACTTTTTATCTGGATTCTCCTTTTTAAGCCGGTGTATTATCCCTGTCTCTGTCCCGACTATCATCATGCTGACATCCTCCTGTTTCGCATATCGGCAAATACCACCCGTACTCAGGACTTCATCAGCAAGGTCAATAACCTCAGGTCGGCACTCCGGATGAACGGCTACTCTGGCTTTAGGATACTCCCGCCTGAGTTCAGTTATGTATCCTGGTTGTATTCTGGCATGAGTCGGGCAATAGCCGGGCCAGAATATTATCTTCTTATCAGTCTTGGTGGAGATATAATGACCAAGGTACTGGTCGGGGACAAATAGTATCTCCTCGCTGTCCAGGCTTTCAATAACCTTGACCGCATTGGCGGAGGTGCAACAAACATCCGATTCCGCTTTCACCTCAGCCGATGAGTTAACGTAGCAGACGACGGTGGCACTTGGGAGCTCTTCTTTCCTCTGCCTGAGCCTTTCCGCCGTAATCATGTCTGCCATAGGGCAGCCAGCGTGTATGTCTGGTAGCAGGACTATCTTATCCGGGCAAAGGATTGAGGCAGTTTCCGCCATGAAATGAACCCCGCAGAAGACTATCACCTTGGCATCGGTCGTGGCTGCCTTTTGGCTTAGCTCTAATGAATCTCCAACGAAGTCAGCTATATCCTGAACCTCGGCTCGCTGGTAATTGTGGGCAACGATAACCGCACCCAGCTTCTTTTTTAGTTCAGCTATCTGTTTCCTGAGGTGGTCAAAACTACTCATCTATGTTCTCCAAATGCCTTGAATCGCCGGCTTACTATAGGAAGCAGGGTAGCAAATATGTTCGGGGCTGTCAATAAAGTATTACATAGAAAGATGGCTGATGTCCAGCGGCTGGCGTACTAGTTACGAGCTAGTTTTAGTTTTTAATGGAGCTCAACTTCAGTCAGATAGTCCGGGACTGATATATCCCAGCCCGTCTTTTCTCTAAGCAAGTTGCCGAAGCCTTCCGCTACTTCAGGCTCACCATGAGTGACAAATACCTGTTTAGGCGTCTTTTTCAGACTGGAGAGCCACCGGAAAAGTTCGTCCCTATCGGCATGTGCCGAGAAGCCATGTATCTGGGCTATTCTTGCCAGGACAGGGTAGTATTGCCCCAGAATCCTCACTGTTTTAGCACCATCGACAATCTGTCGTCCAAGCGTACCTACCGCCTGATAGCCAACAAAGAGTATCGTGCTCTCTGGTCGCGAAATATTAGTGACAAGGTGATGCTTTATTCTGCCTCCAGTGCACATGCCAGAGCCAGCAATTATCATGGCTTCACTGGTTACGTTATTGATTGCCTTTGACTCATCTAGTGTTTGAACCATCTTAAGCCCTGGTAGCTCAAAGGGTGACTTATTGGCATATACCAGTCTCGTCATTTCCTGGTCGTATAATTCTGGATGACGTTCAAATATTTTGTTAATACTCACTGCCATTGGACTATCGAGAAAAACCTTCATTTGTGGTATGCGGTGTTGCATGATTAGCTCGTTCAAATAGTAAAGAATTGCCTGAGCTCGCTCCAGAGCAAAGCTTGGAACAACTACGTTGCCGCCGGCTCTCAAGGTTAGGTTTATCTCTTCAGCGAGGCGGTCACTAACATCGGCAAAGCTTTCATGCCGGCGGTCACCATATGTTGACTCTACCACGACGTAGTCTGCTTCAGTGAAGAGGGTTGGGTCTCGCAGTATGGGTGCATTCCACCGGCCAACATCACCGGAAAAGAGTATGGTTCTCTCCATGCCGCCTTCATTCACGGTAAGCATAATCATGGCGGAGCCTAAGACGTGACCAGCATCGAATAAGGTGGCTTTAATACCATTACCTATCTGGAAGGCTTCACCATACGGTAGTGGTGAAAAGAGGGGTAGGGAAGCTTCAGCGTCTTCTATTGAATAGAGTGGCACTTCAGGGAAGGGACCTCTTCTACCCTCGCGCTCGTGCCTTTTTCTCTTGAATTCAGCATCTTCCTGTTGCAACTTTGCCGAATCCAGCAGCATGACTTTGGCAATATCCGAGGTAGCTGCAGTGCAATACACCTTCCCGCGGAAGCCCTCACGAACTAGCTTAGGTAACAGTCCGCAGTGGTCAAGATGGGCATGAGTCAAGAGCACAGCATCTAACGTGTGAGGTGGGATGAGGAATGGGTCCCAGTTCCTGCCCCTAAGTTCCCTTTCCTGGTAAAGGCCACAGTCTACCAACAGTTTGACACCGTGAGACTTGATAGAATATCGTGAGCCGGTAACGTTACGAGCCGCTCCTAGGAACTTTAGCTTTATTGTCATACTCATGCCAGTAAACTAGTTTGTATTTCTATGATAGCATTTAATAAGGTCTGACACTAGCTATTGCTATCTTCCCTTCTCGGTGATACTTAACGATTTGAGCCAAAAATGTTACAATGCCAAAGTCAGGAGCGATTAAACGGTTGGTGAGCAGGTGAGAGATGGCGAAGAAATCGTTTACGATTCATGACTTGCCTCTTTCTGAGCGACCGAGGGAGAGGCTACAGAAACTTGGGGTGGAAGCCTTGTCGGCGCAGGAGATTTTGGCGGTGATTCTGGGTCGTGGGGTTAGCGGGGAGTCGGTGATGGTGACCGCCCAGAGGCTCTTGTCGCGGTTTGGCAGTCTCAAGGGTCTGGCTCAAGCCTCGGTGGAGGAACTATCTCAGGTGAGGGGGATTGGTCTGGCTAAGGCGGCTCAGATTAAGGCTGCCTTTGAGCTGGCTAACCGGGTGGAGGGCTATACCGAGGCTGAGGATAAACAGGTAGTCAAGACGCCCGAGGATGTAGTTAACCTGGTGAGGAGCCGGCTAAAGGATAAAAAGAAGGAGTATTTTCTCGCCATCCTGCTTGACACCAGAAACCAGCTAATAAAGGTGGCGGAAATCTCAATTGGCAGTCTTGAGGCGAGCATTGTTCACCCCAGGGAGGTTTTTAAAGAGGCAATATCAGCCAGCGCCGCTGCGGTTATCTTTGCCCATAATCACCCCTCGGGCGTCCCTGAAGCTTCGGAGGATGACATAAATCTGACCAAGAGGTTAGCCAGGGCGGGGGAGATTGTGGGTATAGACGTATTAGACCATATCATTATTGGGGATAAGAATTTTCTGAGCCTGAAACGGGAGGGATTATTTTAAGTTCCCTAACAACCTATCCCCCTTACCCCCTTCCCTTACAAGGGAAGGGGGAGTGAAAGTAAGAGAGGGGGCTTCGCCCCCTCTCTAAAATCTCTTCCCCCTCTCCTTAAGAAGGAGAGGGGGATTAAGGGGGTGAGGTGGATAGATAAGCTTGAAGGTGGAGCAGAATAAATGGAAAGAAAAAAAGAAGACGGAAAGAAAACAAGAAAGAGAATAATTATCTATACGCTTGTGGCGGCAATCTTGGTATGCAGCCTGATTGTTATTGTCCACCAGTGTAAGAAGGCACCCCCTGTCACCGGTGTAGTCCTTAACCTCTACGGCACTGACCCACTCACCCTTGACCCGGCAGTCTCCAGCGAGATGACCTCTCATGGGTATATCATGCAAATATTCAGCGGCTTGGTTCGCTTCAGTGATAGTCTGGAGCCGGCGCCAGATATTGCCCAGTCGTGGCAGGTCAGTAGTGATGGTAAGACTTATACCTTCTACCTTCGGCAGGATGTTAAATTTCAGGATGGCAGACAGGTCACGGCGGGGGACTTTAAGTATTCCTGGGAGAGAGCCTGCGCCCCCCAGACCCGCTCTCAGACGGCGGCTACCTACCTCGGCGATATTGTCGGGGTGAAGGAGGTTCTGGCGGGTAAGACAAAGGTGATTAGCGGCATTAAGGTTATTGATGATTATACACTTGAGGTAACTATAGATGCGCCAAAGTCTTATTTCTTATCCAAGCTGACCTACCCCACTGCCTTTGTTGTTGATAGGGCAAATGTCGAGCAGGGAGGGAAATGGTGGCTCACTCCTAATGGCACCGGTCCGTTCAAGCTTAAGCAGTGGGAGAAGAGCAAGCTGCTGGTTCTGGAGAGGAACGAGCTTTATTACGGGGGGGTGGCCAAGGTTAACCAGGTTGTCTTTTACCTGTGGGGGGGCATGCCCATGAATATGTATGAGACGGGCAAGATTGATGTTGCTGAGGTTAGCCTTAACTATATTGAAAAGGTTACTGATAAAGCCGGGCCCTTTTATTTTGATTTGAGGGTGGCGCCTGAGCTGAGCTTTTTCTATATTGGCTTTAGTACTACCAGGCCACCATTTGACGATATCAATATTCGCCGTGCCTTCTCTCAGGCAATTGATAAGGATAAGATAGTCTCTCTGGTGTTCAAGGGTATGATGCAGAGGACGGATGGCATCCTGCCGCCGGGGATGCCCGGTTATAATCAGGGGCTATCGAGGCTAAGTTTTGATATCGCTAAGGCGAAGGAGTTAATTGCTGGTTCTAAGTATGGTGACATATCCCAATTGCCGCCTATCACCATTACCACGGGGGGCGAGGGGGGGCTAATTTCGCAAGACCTTGAAGCTATTGTTTATCAGTGGCGGCAAAACCTTGGGGTAGAGGTGAAGGTAAGGCAGCTGGAGCCAGAGAGGTTCTTTTACTACCTCAAGGAGGAGAAGGACGAGATGTTCTATACCGGCTGGATGGCTGACTATCCCCATCCGCAGGATTTTTTAGATGTTTTATTTCACACCGGCAGTGATAGTAACTATGGCGAGTACAGCAACCCTGAGGTAGACACCATACTGGAGAAGGCGGGGGTGGAGCAGGATAGTAAGTTAAGCCTAGCACTATACCAACAAGCCGAACAAAAGCTGGTTGAGGATGGTGCCTGTCTGCCGTTATATTTCGGGCAAAGCTATATCCTGGTTAAGCCTTACGTTAGAGGATATAACCTAAATCCATTAGGTTTTTCTCAGCTAGATGAAGTCTCGGTTGAATCTCACTAGATTTGGGGTTAATATGGATTTGGTGGAGCAGTTAGACCATATCTTCTATCCCCGGAGTGTTGCTGTAGTTGGTGCCTCAGCCAGTCCAGAGAAGGTTGGCTTCATGTGTGTCGGCAACCTGCTAGAGGCTGGGTTTGGGGGCAGGGTTTATCCGGTTAACCCGGCACTATCTGAGCTTTTTGGGTTAAGGGCATACCCCTCAGTTACCGCTATTCCCGGTGAGGTTGATTTGGCTATGGTTGTTATTCCTGCTGAGCATACCTTATCTGCCATAGAGGAGTGTGTTGCCAAGGGAATAAAGGGGGCAATTCTGGTTAGTGGTGGTTTCAGGGAGGTGGGCACAGAGATTGGCGCCGATTTGCAGGCTCAGCTTAGGGATATAGCCAATAGGGGTGGGATGAAGATTATAGGACCGAATACCATGGGGTTAGTTAATCCCAGGGCAAGGCTTAACGCCTCGTTCCAGCACACGCTTAGTTTGAGTCAAGCTGGTAATGTGGCGGTGGCGGCTCAAAGTGGCGGGGCCACTATTTATATTGTACATGCCTTGACTAATCATAATGTTGGCATCAGTAAGGCTATCGGGCTGGGTAACAGGTGTGCTCTTGATTTTGACGAGCTGGTGTCCTATCTTGGTCAGGACAAAGATACCGAGGTAATAATTTTATATATAGAAGGTTTGGAACAACCCCGACGGCTTATCAATGCTGCCAGGCAGTTGACGAGGCGGAAGCCAATCGTGGTATATAAGGCGGGTAGGGGGGAGGAGATAGATAGGGCTACCTTATCCCACACCGGTGCCCTGGCTGGTAAATACGAGTTTTATAAGGCTGCTTTCAACCAGGCTGGTATGATTGTGGTTGATAGTCTTATGGAATTGGTTGATGTGGCTAAGGCACTAGCCTTTCAGCCGGTGGCTGGAGGCAATAGGGTGGCTATTCTCTCGGTTCAGGCTGGTCCGGGGATAATTATGGCTGACAAATGTCATGAGCTGGGGCTGAGGCTGGCTCAATTTTCGCCAGCAACCCAGCACAGGCTCAGGCAACTGGCGTCGCCAATTAATCCAGTGGATAACCCGGTTGATATTGCCTGGAGGTCAGACGAGTTTGATGCCTGTCGGGAGATGCTAAAGGTTGTTCTGGATGATGATGGTGTTGATGCGGTAACGGTGGCTGCCGTTTTCTATAGCTCAAATATGGGTTTGATGTGGGCAGTGGTTGATATCGCTAAAAACTATAAAAAACCGATAACAGTATGTCTTGATTCCCCCCGTGGGGTAGCTCATGCCGAACTAAATGCACTTGAGGAGAGCGGTGTTCCTACCTACCCCCTCCCGGAAAGGGCAGTTACCGGTCTGGCGGCTCTAGTTAAATATGGTGAGATAGTTAAGGGTGGCGGAGGGGGTGGGATTCGAACCCACGGTCCTTCTATTGAAGGACAACGGTTTTCAAGACCGTCACCATAAACCACTCGGACACCCCTCCGGTCAAAGCATTATCGCTGGCTATAGTCATAAAACCCTTTGCCGGTTTTCACCCCAAGCTCGCCAGCCAGCACCTTCTTCCTTATTAAGGGACACGCCCTATAATCGTCTCCCAACTCGTCTCGCAGGTAGTCCAGGACATGTAGTGATATGCCTATCCCATCAGTAACATCCTGTGACTTTAGTGGTCCCATGGCATGCCCAAGTCCTAATTGGCACGCTCTATCCACATCCTCAACACTAGCTACACCTTCATAAACTAGTTTAGCTGCCTCATTCGTCAACACGCAAAACAACCTGACAGCCACAAACCCTGGGGCATCATTAACGGCAATAGCTTCCTTACCAAACTTATCTGATAGTTCCTTAATAACATTGTAGGTCTCATCTGAGGTCGTGGCTCCACGAATTATCTCAACCAATTTCATTACCGCTACCGGGTTAAAGAAGTGCATCCCTATGACCTTGTCTTGCCGGTTGGTCAGCGAGCCTATCGCCGTAATACTCAGCGCCGAAGTATTTGAGGCGAGGATGGTTTCTGGGGCACATACCTCATCCATCTCCTTAAACACTCGCTGTTTATATTCCAAGTCCTCGGGAACACATTCAATCACCACCTGGGCACCTTCAACCGACTGTTTAAGGTCTATTGTCCCCTTAATCCTGCCTAACACTTGATCTGCTTCCTCTTGAGTTATCTTGCCCTTGTCGACAAAAAACTTCTTAAGGTTGGCTTTAATTGTCGCCAAAGCATCCTGAACAATTCTATCTTCAATATCCCTCATAGATACCTCATACCTGCTCTGAGCGGCAAGCTGGGCAAGCTGTCTACCCATAGTGCCCGCTCCCATAATACATATCTTTTTAACTTCCATCCTATCCTCCTTCCCTTTTTATTCTTTTTGCCAAGATTTATCTCTTCTTCACTTCCCAATATCTTGCCAGTATACCGCTGGCTATCCAGCAGGCAATAGCAATAATCAGACCGTTCATAAAAGGATATGAGTCGGTAAACAGTCCTACCAAGAGAACAACGAGTCCTAATGCACTCAGAATGCTAACATAGGCTGTTTTTGCCTTTTTTGACATGTAAATTACCTCCTTTTATTTGCCTGCATTATAGCAGATTGAATAAAATATCTATCTGATTACCTTCACTCCCACATAAGGCTGGAGGACTTCAGGTATTATAATGCTACCGTCAGCCTGCTGGTAGTTCTCCATGATGGCAATAAGCACCCGGGGAAGGGCTAGCCCTGAGCCATTTAGGGTATGGACGAACTGCGGTTTTGATTCGGGAGATGGGCGGTAGCGGATGTTAGCCCTTCGGGCTTGAAAATCACCGCAGTTGGAGCAGGAGCTTATCTCCAGCCACTCACCACAGCCGGGAGCCCACATTTCAATATCGTAGGCTTTTTGGGCGGCAAAGCCCAGTTCACCGGTGCAGAGCTGCTTCACTCGGTAGGGAAGCCCAAGCCTCTGGCAGACTCCCTCAGCATCATTCACCAGTTTCTCTAGCTCCTCATCGGAGGTGGTGGGCTCGGTGAATTTATATAGCTCTACCTTGTCAAACTGATGACCCCGCTTTATTCCCCGGGTATCCTTTCCCGCTGACATCTTCTCGCGGCGAAAACAGGCGGTGTAGGCGACATAGTACAGGGGCAGGGTTCCCGGGGGCAGAATCTCATCGCAGTGGAGGTTAGTTAGTGGCACCTCAGCCGTGGGCACAAACCAGAGGTCATCTTCTTCATCATGGTAGAGATTATCGGCAAATTTGGGCAAATTTCCCGAGCTAACCATGCACTCCCGCTTGACCATAAATGGGGGGTATACCTCCTGGTAGCCATGCTCGGTGGTATGAAGGTCAAGCATGAAGGAGATGATAGCTCGTTGTAATCTTGCTCCCAACCCCTTGAGCACGTAGAAGCGGGTGCCAGAAAGCTTTACCCCCCGCTCGAAGTCAATGATGCCCAGGGCTTCACCAAGCTTCCAGTGGGGGGCGGGGGCAAAGTCAAAGCTTTTAGGCTCCCCCCAGGAACGAACTACAGGGCTATCCTTTTCATCCTTGCCTACGGGAACCGAGGGCTCGGGGATATTGGGCATCTGTAATAAGAGCTCCTCAAGCTGTTCTTCCAGGCGTCTGACCTCTTCTTCCAGGTCTCTTATCATGACGCGCAGGTCACGCCCTTTTCCTTTTTCTCTTTCTCGCGCCACTGTCTTTCGTGCCTGCCTCAGGTCATCCAGCTCACGCATCTTCTGCCTGCGCTCCTGGTCAAGCTTTAGGATTTCATCCAGCGGCGCCGTCGTTTGGCGGTTAGCTACTGCCTGCCGTACTTGGTCTATATTCTCTCGGATAAACTTAAGGTCAAGCATAGATTTTTATTAACCCTATCCCCTTTATCCCCTTCCCCTTGCTAAGGGGAAGGGGAAGTTTTTTATAAGAGGGGCTTCGCCCCTCTAAGACTCCCCATATTAGGTTTTCTGTTGCTTTTAAGCGACACTTACTCCCTCTAAATCGAAAAGACCCTTATAGGAACTCTACTTTTCTTATATCAAAGGCAATCTCTTTGCCGTTTGCCTTGTGTAGGCATCCTTCACACCGTATTCGCTTCTCCCTAATAAAACCCCACTTCTTTAGCTCGTCTTGCGTCTGAAACTTCAGATATTTCACGCTTCCTTTGTGGGGGTAAAGTGAAACCGTGAAGTAGTCTGAGAAAGGTGGATAGTGAGCCTCGCCTGGGCTAATTATAGCGTGAATAACTCCTTGCAATATAACCCTTTTCCCTTCTTTTTCGACAACGGAAACATCGTCAGGTAGATAAGAACCTGCGCAAATCGGGCAACCCATTTTCTAACCCCTTACCCTTTCTCCTTAAGCTGGGGGAACAAAATTACCTCTCTTATTGACTGCTGACCGGTGAGCACCATCACCAGCCGGTCAATACCCACCCCCAGCCCGCCAGTGGGGGGCATACCATACTCCAGTGCCAGCAGGAAGTCCTGGTCAATAACCTCCTCTACTTCAGTCTTCACCTTGCGCCCCTTTTGTTGTTTAAGAAAGCGCTGCCTCTGCTCTATAGGGTCATTAAGCTCGGTGAAGGCGTTGGCAATCTCTATTCCTCCGGCAAAGGCTTCAAAACGCTCTACTACCCGCTCTTCATCTGGCTTGGTCTTGGCTAAGGGGGACATTGAAACCGGGTAGTCAAAGAGAAAAGTCGGCTGGATTAGCTTGGGTTCAACGAAGGTGGAGATAAGCTCGTCAACTAGCTTCGCCCAGTTTTTCTCCGGCTTTGCCTCAATATTCATCGAGCGCATCTTTGTCCGCAGTTCGTCGGCAGTAGGGTATTTGGCGAAGTCAATGCCGCTATATTTGATAATTGCCTGGCGCAGTTCTACTCTCGGCCACGGTGGCTTGAGATTGACGGTGTTTTCGCCAACCCTGACCTTATTTGTGCCCAGAACCCGCTGGCTTACCTCGGACACCATCTCCTCAACCAGCTTCATAATATCGTTATAGTCGGCGTAGGCTTCATAGCTTTCCAGCATGGTGAACTCGGGGTTGTGCTTGGTGGAGATGCCCTCGTTGCGGAAGATTCGCCCCAGCTCATATACCCGGTCAAAACCGCCGATAATCAGTCGCTTGAGGTGAAGCTCAGGAGCAATCCTGAGGTAGAAGTCCTGGTCAAGGGTATGGTGGTGGGTGGTGAAGGGGCGGGCTAGGGCACCACCGGCTGAAGGCTGGAGCACCGGCGTCTCTACTTCCAGGAATCCTCGCTGGTTTAGAAATTCGCGGATGGCAGTAATAACCTGGCTGCGCACTCGGAAGATTTCCTTAGCTTCGGCGTTGGCGATTAGGTCTAGATAGCGCTGGCGGTATCGTATCTCCACATCGCTAAGCCCGTGCCACTTTTCCGGCAGTGGCTGAAGCGATTTTGCCAGCAGGGTAAAGTTTTCTACCTCAACGGTTGGCTCCCCACTCTTGGTGCGGAAGAGCCTGCCGCTAACCCCGATAATATCGCCGATGTCTAGCTCCTTAAACAGTTCCAGCTTTTCCTCACTTAGCTGGTCTTTATAGAAACACAGCTGAATCTTCCCCGAGCCGTCGCGCAGGTCAAGGAAGGAGATTTTGCCCATGGGGCGGTTAGCCATGATACGCCCGGCGATACTGACCACCAATGTCTTGTCTCGGCTTGTCTCTTGTTGCTTGAGTAGTTCTACGGCTTGCTTGGTGGTATGACTTCGGTGGTAGCGATGAGGATAGGGATTAATGCCACGGCGGCGAAGTCGTTCAAGCTTTTGTCGGCGCTGCTCTACTATACGGTCTAATCTGGATGTCATTAGTTTGCTCTCTTAGGGTGTCCAACCAGGCGGCGGACTTTATCTCCCTTTCCAGAAGGTATCTGAGGTAATTCCTCATCACCATCTCTAGCTGACGGGATAATCCGGCGTCTATTTTAAGTCCGCTGATAGCAGTATAGTCGTTATTCTGTAATAATAGTAGCACTTTTTGGGCATTTGGTGAAAGGGGATAAGTCCATAGTTGGTTTTGGCAGCAATTCGGGCAGAGCATGCCCCCGGCGCCGGGGCAGAATGAATTAGTGACGGGTTCTAATACCCCGTGGCAGGAGACACACTGCTGAAGCTGGGGGCGGTAGCCGACCTCATTTAACAGGTGGAGCTCAAAGTAGCGCAAGACCAGTTCATTATCCCCACCCTGGCATAGGCGGTGCAGTGTCTGGAGCAGTAACTGGAACAGGGGGTGGTTTTCCAGGTTCTCAGCGCCAAACTGGTTGACCAGCTCGGTGGCATAGAGGGCGTAGGAGGTGAGCTTAAGGTCACTTTTAAGGGGCAAAAAGCTATCTATGGTCTGAGTCCCGGTTATGGTATCCAGGTTTTTCCCGCGTGCCAGTGAGACCAGGCTATGAGTGAGGAGTTCAAGGTGCCCTGACATCTTACTTCGGGGGCGCCTCACCCCCTTCGCCACCGCCTGGAGCTTGCCCAAATGGGGGGTATAGAGGGTAATGATTCTATCCGCCTCCCCCAGCTTGACCTTTTTGATTACGATGGCTTCCGTCTGATAGTTTCTTGGTCTGGACATTTTAATTTAACTACTTTTTAGCTTCCGCTAGTCAATTTCTCTACAGTAGGCTTTGGCCTCAAGATATCTCCAGCGCCGAGAGCGATGAGAGCAGGCTTTTTGGTCTCCTCGTGAAAGTTTTTATCTCTTGTCACGAAGATGCCACCTCCATAGTGAATGTGACTCCATAAAGCTAGCACATCGCATTTTGGATTCCGCCAGTCCCTGTCTACTTCCTTATTGTTTGGGTCAACACCGCGTTTTCCGCAAAACTCTTTGTACTCAAACTCAATGTTTGGGAAAAGGATTTGGTGTATTTTAAGCTCTAGCTCACTCATCTCCTCACCAGAATACAAACACCAATCATAGAAAGTGATATTATAATAGTCAATGGGTTTCAGGATTTCTACATGCCCAAGCCCCACAGCAGCAATCTTCTCTTTGAATTCAGCGAAGTTGGAGGCATATTTCCCATCAGGTTTTCGCTCGGAGGCACTAATGGCAACAACTCTCAAGTTAATTCTCTGCTGGTCGTGCATGCGAATCAACGCCTGTATGTCAGAGGCTGTGTCCCTTTTTTCTTCAAGGTCAATAATACAATTTGTATCTAAGGTCACATTCATCACTTTAAACCTCACCCCTTTATCCCCCTCTCCTTTGAAAGGAGAGGGGGAAGGGATTTTAGGGAGGGGGCTTAGCCCCCTCCCTCACTGACTCCCCCTTCCCTTTATTAATTCCTAAGGGAAGGGGGTAAGGGGGATAGGTTTCTATGCCCTATACAGGGTTAAAACGTTTATAACCACACTTTGGGCATGGCTGAGCCAATGTGGGAGAGTGGCAATGTTTGCAAAGCACAGCCCCGCATTGCTGGCACTGCCATGCACGATAGAAAATTTCCCCGCCTGCCTTTGCTGCCGGTTTTATCTTCTTTAAACAGCTGTCACAGTAAAGCATCCGCATCTGCACCTCCTAACGTGTTTATGCCTGCAATGCTAAAACTCCTGCCTGCCCTCAATGGCTCGGGTGAGGGTAACATCATCGGCGTATTCAAGCTCGGTGCCGAAGGGAAGCCCACGGGCAAGGCAGGTAACCTTGATGCCGAGAGGGGAAATCTGCTGGCTTAGATAAAGGGCGGTGGTCTCCCCCTCAAGGGTGGGGTTGGTGGCCATGATGACCTCATTTATCCTGCCGCCCTCTAGCCGGTTCATAAGCTCCTTGATTCTTATATCCTCAGTCCCCACCCCCTCGGTGGGAGAGATAACACCGTGGAGCACATGGTATAGCCCGTTATAGGTCTTGGTGTGCTCCAGAGCCAGGATGTCCTGAGGCTGCTCCACGATACAGATTTTGCTTCGGTCTCGGCGGTCGCTGCGGCAGATAAGACAGGGGGCAGTGTCGGTAATATTAAAACAGATGGAACATAGCTTGGTCTTCTGCTTTACCGAAAGTATAGCCTCAGCTAGTAGCTTAGCTTGCTCTCCGGGGGCTCGGAGCAGATAGTAGGCAAGCCGTTGAGCGCTCTTGGGTCCGATGCCGGGCAGTCTATTTAGCTCTTGAATGAGCCTGGATACTGCCCCGGCGGTAGGTATTTCTTGGCTCAATACTAGCTCTCCTTAATCACATCAGCCCTGGGATTTTAAAACCTCTGGTTAATTTACCAAGATGCTTGGCGGCAAGTTTTTGAGATTTGGCAGTGGCTTCACTTATTGCCAGTAAGACCAATTTTTCTAGCTCCTCTGCCTTGTTGGGGTCTATTACCTTGGGTGATATTTTTATGGACAGTATTTTTTGCTGACCATTGATGGTGACTTTAACTGCGCCTTTGCCTGAGTCAGCTTCTATGATAATGTTACCTAGCTCTTTTTGAGCCTTGTCCAGCTTTGATTTAAGTTCCTGAGCCTGTTTTAACATAGATAAATTCATTTTTCCTCCACGCTGGTAACCTGGGCACCCATCTTTAGTGCCGCTTTAAGCAGGTGGTTATCCTCCGGCTCATGAATGTAGCGCACATGGCAGGGATGACCCAGAAAGTTACTTATAATTTTCTCGGCAACCTGTTGGTTTTCCACCGCCTCCATCTTCTCCTTGTGAATGGGATATCTAAAGGCTAAGACCACGGTGTCACCTTCAATTGCTACTGGTTTAACCCCGGCACTTCTGAGGATAGCAATAGCCGGCGTTCTTTTGACATCATCCGGCGCTTGCTCAATAGCCTGCCTCCAGTTTTGTCGCAGTCGCTCAATTTCATTATGGAGTTGGGGTGGTGTCTTGAGCTCACCGGCGGGCACAGGCTTGACCAATTTGGGTTTGGGTGGTGAGACCTCTTTTATCGGTGGGGGAGGTTCATATTGCACTTGGGGAACGGGCTTCTCCTTTTCTTCTACTGGTGGTTGGGTGCAGTCAACCAGGGCTAGCTCCAGGGGTAAGGTTGAATAGCTGTCAAAACCAAGCTCAAGCTGGCTGAAGAGCTTTATTGCCTTTGATATCTGAGTCAGGGAAGTCCGAGCCGCCAGCTCCTTCAGTTCAGCAATATCCTCGGTGGTAAGGTCTACTGCTTCCGCGGAGTCGGTCTTTACCAGCAGTAACTGCCTGAGGTATTCTACTACCTCCCGATTAAATTGGCGCAAGTCCAAGCCATCGCTATTGACGCTATTTATCGTTGACAGCCCGGCAGAAATGTCATTATTTACAACGTGCCTAAGTAGTTCCTTAGCCCTCTGGTCTCCGGTGATACCAAGGATTGCCTGAATCTGGCGGAGCTCAATTTTAGTGCCATAGTAGGTGACCAGTTGCTCCAGCAGGTTTTCGGCATCTCTCAGGCTACCGGTGGCGCTTCGGGCAATAAGCCGTAGCCCTTCAGACTCTATGTGAATGCCTTCGCTCTGGCAGATGTGCTCCAGTTTTGAGACGACATCTGCCTGGGAAATACGCCTGAAGTCAAAGCGCTGGCACCGGGATAGAATTGTCGCCGGGACTTTATGAATCTCGGTGGTAGCTAGGATAAAGATAACATAGGGTGGCGGTTCCTCAAGGGTTTTGAGCAGGGCATTGGCTGCTTCCTTGGTGAGCATGTGGACCTCATCTACAATATAGACCTTGTAGCGGGCTTGGTTAGGGGCGTAGTTAACCTTCTCCCGAAGGTCCCTGATTTCATCAATGCCGCGGTTGCTGGCGGCATCAATTTCGGTCACATCCAGAGCCCTGCCCTCGGTTATTGCCCGGCACATCTCACAGCTGTTACATGGCTCGCCCTTGCCCTGGCTAAGGCAGTTCACCGCCTTAGCCAGGATACGCCCGGTGCTGGTCTTGCCTGTTCCTCGTGGGCCGTAGAAGAGATAGGCGTGAGAGACACGCCCGGTGTTGAGGGCATTACTCAATGTCTGGGTTACTTGCTCCTGACCAACAATCTCAGCTAGGGTTTGGGGACGCCACTTGCGATAAAAAACTTGGGCAGACATCTTTGCCCTTATTATACCCTATATGAGCTGGTTTCCAAAGGGGTTTTTGAGTCGATTTTTTGTTTATTAAATAAAAAAGCCAGCTTTACTAGTTGGCTAGTAAAGCTGGCAAATGAGCTCGGATACCTGTTTTTTAGAGTAATGAGGGTATATCCTTTGACAAATCGTCTATCTCTCTAAGCTTGTCCTCAAACTCGCTTTGTCTTCCCTTAAGCCCGTGGATGACTTCGGTTGCTCTCTCAAAGTATCCCCTTATCTTGTCCAAGGCATTAAATTCAGACAGAATTATGGTTACATCAAGCGCGCCCTTTGCCCTGGGATAATCGCCGTTCCTTATTACTGCCTGCGGACTCATTCCCCTGAGGTAGTCTGCCAGTTCCTTAATTAGGTCCATATTCATTTCCCTACCTGGTCCCGAGACAAGGTATAGGGCTCGGCATGAATCAGCAGGGTTGCATTTAAGCGAGAGTTCACTTATGGCTTCATCCATGGCGTGGATCCCACGATGAGTTTCAGTGCTCTTCTTTATGAAATTCCTGGAGAAGAAGTCGAACCATCGGAACATGGGTAATGGTGACCTGCCATAGCCTATCGCTGTCCAGCCGGCTAGGCTCTGAATAATGTCTCCAGCATCAAGCATCTTTGCCCCGACATACTTGGATCTTTTCTCCTCGCCGGCACAAAGCATGTTGTAAAATTGTTCAACTATTAACGAATTGATCTTGGTCAGGTTATTTTTAAGCGAGAAGTCCTTCCTCACGTACCGTTGATTGTCAATGAGAAAGACAGCATCTGCCACTTTATAGAGGGACTTAAGGGAGGTGGCGACATTGTAAATGGTTCTTTCCTCGCTTTGCTCTTCATGAGCGAAAGGGAGAACAGACAGGGCATAAACTGGCTTGTCTCCATAGCGGTCTCTTATCATCTGGGTGACTATTGGTATTGCCCCTGAGCCAGTGCCGCCGGCAACACCGGCGATAATGAAGAAGGCATCAGTCTCAAAGAAGCGTCGGGCGGTTCTTATTGCGTCTATAATCTTGTCGGAATCCTCTTTGGCTACCTCAGCCCCCAGCTCATTTATTTTACCAACACCATGCCCCCCGGTCCGGCGCCCTCCAATGAGGATTCTATGCTGATAGTCAGGGGGGATGTATTTAAGCCCGCTTAAATCAGCGGCATCAGTGTTTACAGCAAAGGCACCGGTAACTATCTCAATCCCTCGCTGACTGCGTGCCCTCTTGTTTAGTCGGACAAACTCATCAGCAATCCTACCGCCGCATTGTCCTAGACCAACAATGACTAGTTTCATTTATCCACCTCATATTGACAATATTATTGTTATTTTAAGCATAGTTCTCTACTAATGTCAAATCATACTATTATTCCTTTTTGGTAATATAGGCGGCAAGGTCAGCCAGGCGACAGCTATAGCCCCACTCGTTGTCATACCAGGCTAGCACCTTGACCATGTTGCCGGCAATGACCATAGTGCTTGGGGCATCAAGGATGGAGCTGGCAGGGTTGCCCTTGAAATCCATACTGACCAGCTCCTCCTGGCAGTACTCCAGGATTCCGGCTAGCGGTCCAGCTGCCGCCTCCTGGAAGGCGTGATTGACCTGCTCCACGCTAACCTCTTGTTCCAGGTCGGCGACCAAGTCAACAACGGAGACGGTGGCTACGGGAACCCTGAAGGCTATTCCGTGGAGCCTCCCTTTGAGCTCAGGGATAACCTGGGTTACTGCCTTGGCAGCGCCGGTGGTGGTGGGGACGATATTCAGGGCGGCGGCTCGTGCCCGACGCAGGTCGCGGTGAAACATGTCCAGTAGCCTCTGGTCATTGGTATAGGCGTGGGTAGTGGTCATTAGCCCTTTGCTCACCCCAAAGCTCTGGTGTAGTACCTTGACCACCGGGGCAACACAGTTGGTAGTGCATGAGGCGTTGGATATAATATTGTGCTTGTCTGGCTGGTACTTATCCTCGTTGACACCAAGAACGATAGTTATATCCTCGTTGCGCGCCGGGGCAGAGATAATCACCTTCTTGGCACCACCCTTAAGGTGAGCTGTCGCCTTGGCAGCATCAGTAAATAAGCCGGTTGATTCTATCACTATGTCAACGCCGAAGTCACCCCAAGGGATCTTTGACGGCTCGCGCTCGGCGAGTACTCCCACCTCTTTACCGTCAACCACAATTGAATTATCAGTGGCTCCTATCTCACCGGGATAGCGTCCATAGGTGCTGTCCCATTTTAGCAGGTGGGCATTAGTCTTGGCATCAGTCAGGTCATTGATTACTAATACCTCCAGTTTGCCTTTATGGTATTGGTTAACCGCCCTGAGGGTCAGTCTGCCTACCCTCCCAAAGCCATTAATGCCAATCCTAGTTGTCATTTCATACCTCCTAAAGCGATTTTTGCCCCCCGTTGATGGCGCTGGAGCATGTCAAGAAAGGCTTCAACCCTGGTCTTTATATGGTTAGTTAGGAAGAAGTCATCGTTCCCTTCCAGGGTTAGAATGGGCAATCTTAAGGCGTGCCTGAAGATGATATCACCAATTCCACGGTGGCAGAAGGCTTGGACATAGTGGATGACCCCGTCAACCTGGCGCCTTTTTATCTCAGTGGTGATGTCCCTCAGCCGCTCATATATGGAGTAGGGGTAGGTGTAGTTTGAATACTGCTCAGCCAGGGAATTTCCCGGCCGGGGCATGGCGAACTGGCGCTGAATTTCATTGAATACCACCCTAGCCCCCTTGGTCTCAAGGTAGGGATAGAGGTCTTGCCCATAGACTGAGGGCACACCGATATAGGCAAGTCTTAGCTCTTCCTTATAGGGCGGGTGTTTCTGACACTGGTCTATTAATTCTTGCAACTCCCGGTGGTATTTATGGGGGTCTTGATTAAAGTCCGAGGTGGACACCAGCCATAAGTGGTTCTCCCAGCCGCTGACCAGTCCTTCCCTCCAGGTAAGCTCGTCAAGCTTCAGCGCTAGTTTGCGGCAGGGCTCAAGCTCAGTCCTGACCTTCTTCGCAGCCTCCAGACTTGTGCCCAGGGTTTTGGCCAGTGTCTCTAGGGTCTGCCCCATTTTTTGAATATCCGGCTTATCGGGGTAGGCGAAAGGCAAAACTTTAAGCCCTTTGAGCCTGAGAACCTCCATGAGCATAATAGTATTGGAGCAATCGCCGGTGGTAACGCCGAGGACGTTGTCAATCCCGTAGTCCATACATACCCCGTAGATTCCCTTAATCCAGCTACAGCAGTTTAAGGGGAAGCCAGCCCGCTCGGCGATGTTTATTAGCCGCTCCGGATTGGGGTCGGTGATAAAGACATTGTTCAGGTCAACCGGCTGGTAACCGGCGGCAAGCAGGATTTCTATGGGAACAGTAGTAGTGATGCCAATCTTTTTCATCGCGGTCTATCTCTCCCGGTGTAGAGTAGCTCGCAGGGGAGGTATCTTTCTTTACCCCATGCTTCTTCCAGGATTCTGGCTCTGCCATCGCTATCACTGGCGGAGATTATATGGTAGAGGGGAGGCTTGGGGAAGTAGCGGGGCTTAAAGTCGGTGACATGCCTGTAGCCCAGGGCTTTAAGCCCGTCTTTGTATAACTGCACCAGCCGCTGCCTGGCTTTGCCCGCACCTATTTTGCCTTCCAGCCTTTGTTGTTTTATCTCCTCCCACTTGTGGTTTCCGTAGAGTCTGGTTATTGAGCCCTGGCACTCGGGGCGGGTTAGATTTCTGAGTAGTGCCATTTCTAAGGGGAAGATTATTAATAGCTCTATTTTATGCCCTCTCCAGTCCTTACTGTGGGTGGCTAGTTTTTTGATTGTTGACCAGCGTAGTCTCCTGTATCCAGGGGGGTCAATAAGGGCAAGGCTGGATGCCGAGCGGGGAATAAGGTCAAATACCTGCTGGAGGACTTTATCGTTAACCGGATTACCAGTTATTATATTAGCCGTGCCATAAGAAGCTGTTAGTTGCTTTAGGCTGTCGGCGTCACGGCTATTGCCTACGATAAATATATACTTGGCAAATTTTGTTTTTAGTGCCCGAAGTGCTGAGTCTTCAATAATGCAATCGGTGCTATTGCAGATGCAGTTACCACACCCAGCATATAACTCAAGGTAGTAACTCCGGTTGTTGCCCAGTGTGCTGGTGTAGGCTTCAATATAATCGGCGAAGCACTCAAGCTTGTGGCAGACCCACTTTCTAATCGGTTTTGGTTGGTTCATTTACTCCTTAAACTATAAAAGGCACTAGTCCCGGCAAATGAGGCGTTCTTCCCCAGCTCCTCTTCAATTTTGAGAAGTCGATTGTATTTGGCGGTGCGCTCGGAGCGGCAAGGGGCACCGGCTTTAATTAAGCCGGTATTCAGCCCTACCGCTAGTTCGGCGATAGTAGTATCCTCAGTCTCACCGGAGCGGTGGCTTATTATCGCTGTCCAGCCTGCCTGCTGCGCCATCTTGATGGCGGCAATGGTCTCGGTAAGGGTACCAATCTGGTTTGGCTTGATAAGAATAGAGTTGGATGCTTTCAGGTTTATACCCTGGCTCAGGCGTTCTACATTGGTAACATAAAGGTCATCGCCAACAAGCTGGACCTTTTTGCCCAGTTCCCCCGTAAGCAATTGCCAGCCTTCCCAGTCATCCTCAGCCATGCCATCCTCAATACTGATAATGGGATAGCTTGAGACTAATTTGACATAATAGTTAACCATCTCCTTAGTGCTCAGAGAGATGTTTTCCCGGCTCAGGATATATTGTCCATCTTTATAAAATTCGCTGGCGGCGGGGTCTAGGGCAATAAAGCAGTCCTTACCCGGCTTATAGCCGGCTTTTTCAATGGCGGAGAGGACTGCCTCTATCGCCTGTCTATTTGATGGTAGAGGCGGGGCAAATCCCCCCTCATCGCCGATGTTGGTATTTAGCCCTTTGTCCTTGAGCACCTGTTTCAGGCAGTAATAGACCTCGGTTGACATTTGCAGGGCATGACTAAAGCTATTGGCTCCTGCCGGCACCACCATAAACTCCTGGAAGTCGGTTGAGTTGGCGGCATGCTTGCCGCCGTTTAGAATGTTCAGCATGGGGACGGGGAGGGTGTAGATGGCGACCCCACCCAGATAGTGATATAAGGGCACGCGGAGGTAATTAGCCGCAGCGTGGGCTACTGCCAGCGATGTCCCCAGAATGGCGTTAGCCCCAAGGCGTGATTTGTTGGCAGTGCCATCAAGCTGGATAAGTTTGTGGTCGATGGTTGCCTGGTCAGTGGCTTGCATCCTTATTATGACTGAGGCAATATCCTTATTAACATTGGCTACTGCCTTGAGCACCCCCCGCCCGCTAAACCGGGGGTTATCACCATCGCGTAGTTCTACCGCTTCATACTTGCCGGTGCTGGCTCCAGAGGGCACTGCTGCCCAGCCCACACTCCCATTAAGTAGCTTGACCTCAACCTGAAGTGTGGGATTGCCCCTGGAGTCTAGGATTTCTCTTGCCTCTATGCTTTCAATAGTTGACACTTTGCTCCTGTAGCCGTGGATTTTTAAGAGGTAATTAAATCAAGGGCTTTATCTACCGCCTCAGTCGGGTTTTGTGCCGGGATGATGGACTTATCCTGCCGTCCATTTCGGGATAGTGACCAGGTATTCAAGCCAATAACCGGGATGCCGCTTTTTAGGGCATGGCTTATCTCAGAAAGGGTGCCGTAGCTGCCACCGATGGCAATAACTGCCTGGACTGATTTGACCACAATGACGTTTCTTGCCTCCCCCAGACCGGTGACGATGGGGATTTGGACATAGAGGTTGGCTGACTGGCGGCTTTCGCCGGGGAGGATGCCAATAGTTATTCCCCCCTCTGAGCTAGCCCCCTTACAGGCTGCCTTCATAATACCACCCAGCCCCCCACATACCACAATAGCACCCCGCCGGGCAAGCTGACGCCCGACCTCTTCCGCCTGCCGGGCTTCCTTTTTTGAGCACTGCCCCCCACCAATAACGGCGATAAATTTCCCCTTATCCATATAAGTATAGGAATTATATCACCGAGGCTAAGCTATGGCAAAGGGGGTTAATAAACAATCTCTCAATCTCAAGGTATTGACAAGTCCGCAATCTCTATGGTATTATCCGCGTTAGTGATTTCACATGAAAAGGAGGACTAGGAAATGAAGCGTTTTCTCTTTCTCACACTGATGGTGGCTTTAGCCTTGGTCATGGTATCAGCCTGTGCTGGTCCCGCCCCCACGCCAACACCAACACCCACGCCAACACCCACTCCCACTCCAACACCCACTCCCACTCCAACACCAACTCCAACGCCAACACCTGCTGGCCCGAAGACCTATGCGATAGGCCGGATATCGCTGGACGACACGTCCATAGAGCTCAGGATGGGCGCTGATAGCTATTGGGGCTACGCCGCATGGGCCACCGGTATTACGGCCTCGTGGACGATGACGGTCAAGGAGGGCGACACCCTTAAGACGGACCGGCTGGCGTCCAGTAGCAGCCGCAGCACCAAGGTCCATAACTTCACGGTTAAGGGCCTGGGCATAGACATCAAGCTGAATCCTGGGGACAAGATAGAGCCCTGGGAATTCACATTCCCGGCGGGCTCGGCAGGGACCCACGAGGTGACCAGCTCGGCAGACCCTGGGCTATACGAGGGGAAGTACAAGATAATAGTGCAGAAATAGTGAGAAACGGTCTTAGACCGTCCCTAACTGTTACTGTTTGACTCCTAATTGGGTAGGAGAAAGGGGGCTGGGGTATGTCCCAGCCCCCTAGCGCCTGGGGTTTGGGTTTATTGGCATCACCTATAATTTTTAGTTATACTTATTCATCGCTGGGGTCAGACCCTCGGTGAGGATGTTGGTGGTAGCTTCACTCACTTTGGGTATAACCTGAGTGGTGACTTGTTTTTGTTCCGGGGTGAAGTCGCTGAGGACATAGGCAATAGTATCATCGTCGCTGATTTCAGCCGGTCGTCCAATGCCGACCCGAATGCGAATAAAATTCTGGCTTCCCAGGTAACTGATGATAGAGTCAATGCCCTTGTGCCCGCCGGAGCTGCTGCCGTAGCTTAGGCGGATTTTACCCAGAGGCAGGTCAAGGTCATCATGGATGACAATAAGGTCATCAAGACTGATATTGAACCTCCGCACTAGCTGGCTTACTGACTTGCCACTCAGGTTCATGTAGGTCTGGGGCTTGGCTAAAACCACCTCATTTCCGGCGACCCTACCCGTGCCAATTCGAGCACTCCCCCTTTTTCGGTCAAACCTTACGGCGTGGGTTCGGGCAAGGTGATTGATGCAGAGGAAGCCAATATTATGGCGGTTATTGGCATAAACCCGCCCCGGATTGCCTAAGCCGACAATTAACTTCATAATTACTTCTGCTTCAGCAGTTTTAATAATTCCTCTTCATTCAGTGTTTTCGTGTCCAGCTCCTGGGCTTTGGTAAGCTTGGTGCTGCCGGGTTCTTCGCCGACCACCAGATATGTTGTTTTCTTGGTGACATTGTCTTTGGTTGTGCCGCCGAGGGCTTTTATTCTTGCTTCAGCCTCCTCCCTGGCGAAGGCTTCCAGCCTGCCGGTAATAACAAACTCAAGACCGGTTAGGGGTAGTTCTTCAGGTTTAGCCACTTTTTCCTCTAGCCTGACGCCCGCCTTTTTCAATCGCTCAATAATCTTGCGGTTTTCTTTCTGTCTGAAGAAGGCAATAATACTATCAGCAATCTTGGGGCCGATGGTGGGGATGGACATAAGTTCCTCTCTGGAAGCACTGCCTAGTTCGTCCATGCCGCCAAAGTGTCTGGCGAGAACCTCTGCCATCTCCTCGCCAACATGGCGTATGCCCAGGGCAAAGATAACCCTAGCCAGGGGGCGTTCTTTACTCTTACTAATAGCGTTTATAATGTTAGCTGCGCTTTTATCCCCCATTTTATCCAGAACAGCAAGCGGTTCTGGGGTAAGGTAATAAAGGTCGGCAGCATCCTTGATTAGCCCCTTTTGATATAATGTAGCACTGAGTTTTTCCCCTATACCGCGGATGTCCATCGCTCCCCGGGAGGCAAAGTGCTCAATTCGCTGCTGTGCCTGGGCAGGGCAGGCAGCATTAGAGCAGTAGTACATAACCTCACCCTCGGGCTTAAATACCTCAGCCCCACACACCGGGCAGGCGGGGCGCTGCTTCTCCTTATTAAATATCTTCTTCAGAAGGTTGAATTCCTTTTCCTTTCCCCGGCGCTTGCTCTTGACTGGTTCCACCACCTCTGGTATCACCTCACCCGCCCGCCTGATAATAACGCTGTCGCCTTCCCTGATGTCCTTTCGCCTGATGTCATCCTCATTATGCAGGGCGGCGCTTCTAATGGTTACTCCGCCCACTGCCACCGGCTCTAAGACGGCATAGGGATTAAGGGTACCCGTCCTGCCGACACTAATCTCAATACTTTTAAGTATGGTGGTGGCTTCAATCGCCGGGAACTTGTAGGCGATAGCCCATCTTGGCTCATGACCAATGCTTCCCAGTCGCTCATGGAGGTCAAATTGGTTTACCTTAGCCACAATGCCGTCGGTTTCATAGGGCAGGTTGTCCCTTTTCTCAGCCCACTTGGAGTAATAGCCTTCAACCTGTTCAATGCTGGCAAGCAGCCGGTTATGGGGGTTTACCTTAAAGCCAAGTGTCTTTAGGTACTCCATGGTTTCCCAGTGGGTTGGGGGGGTGGCTTTGCCTTCAGCATATCCCAGTGCGTAGATATAGATGTCCAGCGGGCGCTTGGCAGTAATGCGCGGGTCGAGCTGGCGCACCGAGCCAGCGGCGGCATTCCTTGGGTTGGCAAACAAGGGCAGACCTTCACTAGCTCGCTCCTGATTCAATTTGTGAAAGCCGGCTTTGGGTAGATAGACCTCCCCCCGCACCTCAAATCGGGGTGGGGCATCCTTGGGTGTGGAGAGGGGAATGCTCCTGACGGTTCTCAGGTTCTGGGTAATATCCTCGCCGCGAAAGCCATCGCCGCGGGTAGCCCCGGTAGTAAGTTGACCATTAACGTAGGTCAGCGCCACCGCTAAGCCGTCAATCTTATGCTCACAGGCAAAATCAAACTGCTGGCTGCCTACTAGTTTTGAGATTCGGGTGTGCCAGGCTAGAAGCTCATCTTTGGAGAAGGCGTTGCCCAGGGAAAGTAGTGGGTATGGGTGTTCCACGACACCAAAGGCTTCTACTGGGGCAGCCCCCACCCGCTGGGTGGGTGAGTCTGGAGTCAGGAACTGAGGGTATTCCTCCTCCAGCCTTTTTAGCTCCCGCATTAGCTCATCATATTCGGCGTCAGAAATCTCGGGGCTATCTAGAACATAGTAGCGATAGTTATGGTGATTTATCTCAGTCCTGAGACGCTCTATTCTTTGTTTTGCCCTGTCCGAGTCCATGTTGTAATTCAAGTATAGCATAGTTTGTAGCGGTGAGAAATGTAAATTGGTATAATGTCCATGCATAAGAAAGGGTAAGCGTGGCTGAGATTCATCCCTTCCCCGGGGTGCGCTATAATCAAGGGCTGGTTAAAGACCTGACCGAGGTTATCTGTCCCCCCTACGATATTATCACCCCTCAACTCCAGCAGGCGCTCTATCACCGGAGTCCGTATAACTTTGTCCGACTTGAATTTGGGCGGGAGTCACCTCAGGATACAGCCACCGACAATAGATATACTCGCTCCGCGGCTATCCTGGGGCAGTGGCTGGAGCAGGGTATACTCGCCGCTGATAAAACACCGGCTATCTATCTCCACGACCATTATTTCTCTTATGGGGGGAGGGAGTATAAGCGTCGCGGTATAATCGCCGCTGTCAGGTTGGAGGAGTGGGACAGGATGATAGTCCGCCCTCACGAGGGCACCCTGGTTGAGCACAAGACTGACCGCTTGAGCCTGCTGTGGGCACTTCAGGCTAATACTAGCCCGATTTTGGCTTTGTTTGAAGATAAGGGAGGGCAGGTCTCCTCATTGCTGGCGGCACAGGAGCAAGACCAGCCTGTAATTAGCCTTAGCGGTGAAGAAGGGCATAGCGTCTGGGCTATCACCGAGCCCAAGGTTATTGAAAAGCTGTCAGCCAGCTTAATTCACCAGCCGCTCTATATCGCTGACGGGCACCATCGCTATGAGAGCGCCCTTACCTACCAGCGGGAGAGGCGTGCCTATTCCTCATCTTCGGGGGATGAGGGGTTTAATTTTGTCATGATGACGCTGGTAGATTTCTCTGACCCCGGGCTTTTAATTCTGCCCCCGCATCGGCTGCTCCGGGGTCTATCACGGGCGACCCTGAGCCAGCTACCGGCTGACTTAAGGTCGTTCTTTGAGGTAGAGGAACTGCCACTTGATACCCCTGGCGTCTGGCAGCAAGTTGACGATTTACTGGTTGCTGGGGGGACAGATGAAGTGAAGCTGGTGGTTCTTGGTATGACCGAGGGTAGCCTTCTCATGTTAAGGCTGCGTGACCCTGCCGCTGCCAGTGAGTTGATGCCCTACTTTCATTCCGAGCTATATAAGAAATTAAATGTCAGTGTGCTTGACCATGTCATACTGGAGAAGTTTTTGGGGGTAGGTGGTGGGGGGGAGGCAATCATTGACTATACTTATAGTAGGGAGGATGCGGTCAACAGGGTACTTGAGCAGGAATACCAGCTTGCCTTTCTGTTAAGCCCGGTTAAGCCGGAGGTAATTAAAGCCATTGCCGATGCCGGCGATAGGATGCCGAGGAAATCAACCTACTTTTATCCCAAGGCGCCGGCGGGGCTGGTTTTGCATCGGTTTAAGTAGACTCTATATAACGTCGCTTGCCCACTCTTATAATATCACCTTTTTGAACAATATAATTAGCGTCTTTAACTTTTTCGCCATCGACATCTACAGCACCTTGTGTAATGAGACGCCTAGCTTCACTCTTACTTTTAGCCAATTGATTTTCCACGAGATAATCCTGAAGACTCTTGCCTGACTTGGTACCCAGCTCTATCTCTTGCGGTGCTTCCTTTCTCTGCACGGTTCTTTCAAAATGCCTCTCAGCGTCAGCGGCTGCCTTTTGACTGTAGAGCTGGGTTATAATCTCCCTGGCCAGGCGCTTCTTTAGTGTCATCGGGTTAATGGCTTTATTCTCAAGCTCTTTTTCGAATTCGGCAAGCTCCTTATCCGGGACATCGGTCAGCAGCTCAAGGTATTGCAGGATAAGGCTGTCAGGGATAGACATTACCTTGCCGTATATCTCCTCAGGTGGCTCAGCGACACCAATATAGTTACCCAGGCTCTTGCTCATCTTCTGGCTGCCATCGGTCCCAACCAGCAAGGGAACCATAAAGCATTGCTGCGGGCGCTGCCCCACCATAGACTGAAGCTCTCTTCCCACCAGGAAGTTGAACTTCTGGTCAGTGCCGCCAAATTCAACATCAGCCTGAATAGCTACTGAATCATAGGCCTGGAGCAGGGGGTAAAGTAACTCAGTCATGGCGATAGGTCGTCCTGCGCTATATCTGGTGCTGAAGTCCTCGCGAGCCATCAACTGGGCGATGGTGAACTTGCTGGTGAGTTGGATAATATCAGTGAGGGTAAATTTGCCAAACCACTCGCTTTGCCACCTTATCTCTGTCTTTTTCCTATCAACTATCGTGAAGAACTGCTGCATATAGGTCTCGGCGTTAGCCCTGACCTGCTCCATGGAAAGCATGGGGCGGGTGGCAGACATGCCGCTGGGGTCACCAATCTGGGCGGTCCAGTCAGCAACGATGAGAACAATCTGATGCCCTAATTCTTGGAATTGCTTTAGCTTCCTCAGTGCTACCATATGACCGAGGTGAATATCGGGGAAGCTGGGGTCAAAGCCCTCCTTCAGCCGCAGCTTTCTGTCCGAGCGCAGCAGCTCCCGCATCTCATCTTCAACGATGATTTCAGCTACCCCCCGCTTTAGCAAATAACTGATGTTTTGTTCAACCATAGCTAGTTTCCACCTCGGGTTCTTAATATGGCTCTTCCTTGTTCTACATCCTGGGCTATCTGTTTCTTCAGTTCTTCGGGGGTGTCAAATTTCTTCTCGCCACGCAGTCGCTCGAGTAGGTCAACTTCTAGCTCCCGTCCATAAAGGTCGCTGTGATAGTCAAGAAGATAAACCTCTACCATGCGCTCACTAGTGCCAAATGTGGGGCGCTTGCCGATGTTAGTCACTGAGGAATAGCTCTGGTCATTAATGTGAGCCTGGCTAACATAGACACCGTCAGCGGGGAGGGCCTGTTGGGGGTCTATATCCAGATTGGCGGTGGGGAAGCCTAACTTTACCCCTCGTCTTGCCCCGGGGACTACGCGCCCGTGAAGACGGAAGGGACGCCCGGCCAGATTCTGCACCCGTTTCATATCTCCCTGGGCTAAGGCATTCCTGATAGCGGTGCTGCTTACCACCTCACCATCTATTATTACCGGGGGCACTACCGTTACACTGAAGCCCATTTCTTGTCCCAGTCGGCGCAGGGTCTCAGTATCTCCTTCTCTATTTCGCCCTAGGGCAAAGTCGGGCCCAATCACCACCCCGCGCATTCTGAGGTATTTCTCCAGTAGACTAAGGAATTGGCGGGCACTGAGCTGGGCTAACTCAGTGGTAAAGGATAGGGTAATAATGGCGTCAACGCCTTCACTCTTGAGAAGGTTTATTCTTTGGGTAACGCTGGTCAGGAATGGGAGCCTGTTTTGGGGCGATAACACCTCCTGGGGGTGGTGGCGAAAGGTTACCACGCCGCTGGCTAATCCCTGCTTGAGGGCAAGCTCCTTTAACTGGGAAATCAGGTATCTGTGACCTAGGTGAACGCCGTCAAAAACGCCAATGGTTAGGAGCATATCTTTATCTGGTGTTAGTCTTGCCAGCTCTTCCTCCATAGCCTTTTATGCTACCATAACCCTATCTGAGCGTCAACCAGAACCTTCTTACTTTTGGTGGCTATACCCCCCACCCCTCCGCGTTTTAGGCTTACCTCTGTTTTCGTTGGGGTGTCTAAGAGGGGCGCCAGCCCCTCTTCAGAAAAAAATCTTCCCCTTGTCAAGGGGAAGGGGAAAGCCTGCCTGCGCGTAGCCGCTTCGGCGAAGGCAGGGGGATACAGGGGATGGGGTTAATAAAATTTGATTTTATGCTATACTACTCTTGAGCCAGCGTAGCTCAGGGGTAGAGCAGCGGTTTCGTAAACCGCCGGTCGTCGGTTCAAATCCGACCGCTGGCTGTATTTGAGCTAGGGTCTGTTGCTAACATCGAGGCTTTCCGGCAGTTCTAGGTATCGTCACCTTAAGTGGAGCCGAGGGGATTCGAACCCCTTACCTCCTGAATGCAAATCAGGCGTTCTCCCAACTGAACTACGGCCCCATCAGTCAAAAGATATTATAGCAATAAGGGGTCTCATTTTAAAGCTATTTCTTGGCTGGTTTTATCGGCACCGGTAAGCCAGCAACCATCAGGTAGACCTCATCAGCCGCCTGTGCCAGCATCTGGTTGGCTTCAGCTAGCAGGTCGCGGTATAACCTGCCCAGCCGATTGGCTGGCACCAAGCCCAGCCCAACCTCGTTGGTAACAATAATGAAGCTGGCATCAACCTGGTTAATGCACTCAATTAGCTCGCCTATTTCAGCGGTAAGCCTTTTCTCAATGAGGGGGGCATCATTCTGCTCACCAGTTTGGTCGCCATATTGGCTAAAGATATTGTTAACCAGAAGCGTGATGCAATCAACAACCACTACCCGAGCCCCACCGATTTTCTCAAGAATCCTTTTACCCACCCCGGTGGTGACCTCAAGGATGCTCCACCCCGATGGCCTTTTTCTCTGATGCTTGTCAATGCGCTTGAGCATCTCCTCATCGCCAGCTACCGCTGTTGCCACAAAAAGCACCGGCTTACCCAACCTCAGAGCAAGCTCCTGGGCAAAACGGCTTTTGCCGCTACCGGCACCGCCAATTAAAAGGATATTTATTAACCTCACCCCCTGTATCCCCCTCTCCTTGTCAAGGAGAGGGGGAAGAGTTTTTTAGAAGAGGGGCTAACGCCCCTCTTAAACTTCCTATAATGTATTTGAGGCTTCGCCTCTCTAATTCTCCTCTAAAATTTTAGCAATTACCCCCCAGAAGATATTTTAACCTAGCCAGCGGATGTGAGCCAGCAGACAAACCAAGATAAGAACCAGGACCTCAGCGAGCTCATTTATTGCCCCGTAGGTATCACCGGTGAGCCCGCCAAACCTTCCCTTGAGATAGAAAGCCACAGCCATTACTATAATCCAGACACCAAACATTATAATCAGGCCTGAGAGTTGTGCTGGAATCACAGCTATAGGCAGGGCTATGACTGTCGCCACCAGAAATCTTGAAAAGTCAGCCTTCTGCTTAAATACCTTTCCCAGACCCGATGGTTTGGCGTAGGGGTAGGCAAAAACAGCGTAGACCATTGCCCAGCGACTTACCGTTGGCATAAGCACCAGGGTTGGCGTCAGCCAGTTAGCCGGCACACTATTTAGTGAGACATATTTCACCAGCAGGAGGCAGCAGACCCCGATGATACCAAAGGCACCAGCCCGGCTATCCTTCATCACCCGCCACCTCTGCGCCGCCGTCTTATGCCCGACCATGCCGTCGCAGGTATCAACGAAGCCATCAAGGTGCAGACCGCCGCTGACTATTACCAGAGAAACGACCAGCAGTATATTAACTAATGCTGGAGGCAAGACCAGACTAAGTAGCCAGTTCAAGAGAGCTAAAATAAGCCCGATAATAGCCCCGACGGCGGGGAAGTAAGCGATTGAGCCACCGACCTCCTTGGGGCTAAGCTCACGCCTCCCGGGCAAAGGTATAATGGTTAAAAATCTTAAAGCAGCTAAGAACTCCATTTACTTCTCCCTTTCTGATACTCCGGCTTCAGCGAAGGTTGACATCTCAGCCAGAATCCTGGCGGCGGCCTCAGCCAGAAATATCCCCAGGACAGCACCGGTGCCTTCACCCAGACGCATGTCCAGATTAAGCAGCGGCTTAAGCCTTAGATGGCGGAGCAGCACTTTATGTCCAGGTTCTACCGAAACATGGGCAGCGATAAGAAAGTCCTTAAGTCTCGGTGCCAGTGCCGTAGCAATCAGGGCAGCGGCTCCGGAGATAAAGCCGTCTAAAACTATCGGTATACGGTAAGCAGCCGCTGCCAGCATTACTCCCACCAGCCCGCCAATCTCGAAGCCCCCCACCTTTGTCAGCACATCTAAAGGCTGTTTAGGGTCGGGGTGGTTTACTGCCAGGGTTTGGCTTATCACATCCACCTTATGCTTAAGCTGCCTATCGTCTAGCCCCGTGCCCCTGCCCACCACCTCAGCCAGCGGTCTCCCCACCATCACCGCACCGATAGCACTGCTTGAAGTGGTATTGCCGATGCCCATATCGCCGGTGCCAACGATATCAAGCCCCTTAGCCAGCTCACTCCCCACCAGCTCAATCCCGGTCTCTATCGCCCTCACTGCCTGTTCCGGGGTCATCGCCGGGCGTAAAAACATGTTCTGGGTGCCGGGGGCAACCTTCCTGGATATAAGCTGGGGGTGGGGCTCAAGCTCAGCGGCCACCCCCATGTCAACGACGACAACCCTTGCCCCAACCTGGCGAGCCAGCACATTTATCCCTGCCCCACCACTCAAAAAGTTGTAAATCATCTGGGCGGTAACCTCTTGGGGGTAGGCACTCACCCCCTCAGCCACAACCCCATGGTCGCCAGCCATAGTGAAAATGGCTTTGTGCCTGATTTGGGGTATAGCTCTACCCTGAATGCCAGCCAGCTTGATAGACAGCTCCTCCAGCCTGCCCAAACTGCCCTGCGGCTTGGTCAAGGTGTCTTGCCTAGCGCGGGCGCTGTCCATTACCCCCTTATCCAGAGGCTTGAGCATTTTAATAGTACTGGACAAAAGTTCTGACATCACGCTGTCCTCCCAATATTTATGGCTATTATAGACCTTTTTGCCCTGGATGTAACCTGCCCAGGATGGGCACTCTGACTTGATATTTTGAGTCAAATTGATTAGATTAAGCCTACCTAGAACATAGAAGGTAGGGAAGAGGAATAATGCGCCCTCTGACTAAAGATAGACCGTGGTTTAAGTTTTGGCCAGAAGGCGTACCACACCATATAGACTACCCTGAGATTCCGCTGTTTAAATTCCTGTCAGACACAGCCAGAAAACATGGTGGTAGCATTGCTTTCACCAGCCAAAAGCATAGCCTCACCTATGAAAAGCTGGATATAGCCAGTAGCAAATTAGCCACTGCTCTAAATGAGCTGGGAGTTAAAAAGGGGGATAGTGTGGTGCTTTTCCTCCCCAATAGCCTGGAGTTCGTTATCGGATATTATGGAATATTAAAGACGGGTGGGGTAGTTAGTCCAGCCAATCCACTATATAAGGAGGAGGAATTAAAACACCAGCTTAACAATTGTGGCGCTAGTGCCATTATAACCGATGGAAATTTATACCACAGGGTCAAGGCAATCGGTAAGGAAACCAAACTGAAGGCGGTAGTATTGACTGACCGAGTGCCACCTGCAGAGGCAGTTTCACTGGGCGAAATCCTAGCCAGGTATCAACCAAGCCCACCCATATTGAACATGAATCCTAAGGAAGATGTGGCAGCGATTGAATATACTGGTGGGACGACCGGGCTGCCAAAGGGAGCAATGCTGACCCACTATAACCTCGTAGCTAATGCCATACAGAATGCTAATTGGTTTGGATGGAACAATAAGGACATTGTTATTGGCGTACTCCCTTTCTATCACAGTTGGGGGGCTTGCACCGGCATAAATTCGCCAATCTATATTGGTGCCCGGGTGGTTATACTTCCTCGCTTTGACGCCGAAGAGCTACTCATGACTATTGAAAGGGAGAGGGCAACAATACTCTATGGTGCGGCGTCTATGTTTACCATGCTAATAAGCAGTCCCTTCCTAACTAGATATGACCTCTCAAGTCTAAAATATGTTAAAGCCGGGGCAATGCCAATCCCTCCTGAAACTAAGGAAAGATGGGAGCAACTCACCGGCGTCAAGATGGTTTTGGGCTATGGCTTAACTGAGGCCAGTCCAGAAACTCACAATTCGCCAATAGAAAGGGTAAAGCCGGGAACCGTAGGAATACCTATTATAGATACCGATGCCCGAATTATGGATGAGACCACGAGTGAGGTTGAGCTCCCCCCGGGTGAGGTTGGCGAATTAGTAATCAAGGGACCACAGGTGATGAAGGGATACCTCAATAGACCGGAAGATGATAGGGAAGCGCTTAGGAATGGGTGGCTTTACACTGGGGACTTAGCCGTAATGGATGAGGAAGGGTACTTTCGTATTGTTGACCGCAAGAAAGAGATAATAAAGTACAAAGGATATACCATCGCTCCAGCCGAGGTTGAGGCTGTGCTTTACCAGCATCCGGCAGTTAAGGAGTGCGCTGTAGTGGGTAAACCAGACGCCCTAGCTGGTGAAGTGCCTAAAGCCTACATCGTGTTGAAAGAGGGGCACACCTTAAGTAGCGAGGAGCTTATTACCTTCTGTGAGCAAAAACTGGCTCCATATAAGTGGGTCCGGGAGGTTGAATTTATTGCCGAAATACCAAAAACCCAGGTTGGTAAGATTTTGAGACGGGTAATCAGAGACAAAGAGCGAATGTAGTGGCTGCTATAGTCTTAAGGATGCTATAATTTCAAGACGTGGCTCTGGCAATTGAATTTCTCAGGAGGTTTGACCGTGGAGCTAATCAAGACTGATTGCATACTCTGTGTCTGGGGCTGCGGTATAAACGCCTATGTTGAAGATGGCAGACTGGTCAGGGTAGAAGGTATGGCAGAGCATCCACTGAACCAGGGGATTCTATGCCCCAGAGGCAAGCACTTGGTGGATTATATCTATTCGCCAGGCAGACTCAAATACCCAATGAAAAAGGCAAAGGGTGGCTGGGAGAGGATCTCATGGAATGAGGCTCTGGATACGATAGCCCAGAAACTTCAACAGATAAAGGACAAGTATGGTGCTCACGCCCTGGCTATCTTTTGTGGCTCAATCGGTGTTGAGAATAACGAGCTGGCAGCCTTTGCCCGCCGTTTCCGGGGTGCCTTCGGCACCCCTAACTTCCTGTCAGTAGAGAGTAACTGCTACCGTTCCCGCATTCTGGCTCACCAGCTAACCTTCGGCACCTTCCTCCTTGAGGAGCCGGAAAGGGCAAAGTGCGTTATCCTGTGGGGTCATGACCCGGATAACTCAAAGCTGCCTCTAGCCACTAAGCTGTATCAAGCCCTGGATAAGGGACTGGAGCTTATTGTTATTAACCCGAAGCGCACCCCGCTGGCAAAGAGGGGGACTTATATCCCGATAAGACCCGGAACCGATTGCGCCCTGGCTCTGGGCATGCTAAATGTCATCACCAGTGAAGACCTCTACGATAAAGAATTCGTGGACAAGCATACCATTGGCTTTGATAAGCTGGCTAAGCACGTTAAACAGTATCCTCCGGAGAGGGTGGAGGGGATAGCGGGGGTTCCTGCCGATAAAATAAAGGGGCTCGCCCGAATATTTGCTCATGCTGAGTCAGCATCCATCATTCAGGGCATCTGCTCCCTAGACCAGCATATAAACGGTCTCCAAACCAACCGCGCTCTGGCTATTCTACAGGCGGTTACCGGCAATGTTGATGTCCCTGGTGGTTGGGTTAATGTCCCCTTCCCTCGCTTGGGGAGCCTACATATCAAGGTTGATGAAGACCCAATTGGCGCTGCCGAGCACCCCTTGTTCTACCGTCTCTGGGGTCGGCAATCCCCCTATGGTCAGGCAATGTACTTGGCAGATGCCATACTTGATGAGAAGCCTTACCCGATTAAAGCCCTGATTGTTACCGGGGGAAATCCAGCCCTCACCCTCCCCGATTCGGGTAGAATTAAAAAAGCCCTGGACAAGCTGGAGCTTTTGGTGGTAATAGACCTGTTTATGACCGAAACCGCTGAGATGGCGGATATTGTCCTCCCTGCCTGCTCGTTTATGGAGCGGGCTGGCATCGGCTATATTTACGCTGTAACCAGTAGTCTGCCCTATCTCATATTGCGCAAAAGGGTGATAGAGCCGTTGGGAGAATGCTTTCCTGACTGGAAGTTCTGGTGTGAGCTGGGGAGAAAAATGGGCTATGGTGACCTCTTCCCATGGCAGACCGATGAGGAGGTCGTGGAATACTGGCTGAAGCCCTCTGGACTTACCATCAACCAGCTAACCGAGGAAAACCCCGCCGGTGTCTTCTTTGCCGAAAAGAAATATGATATGGCACAAAAGGGTGAGTTTCGGACACCGTCAAAGAAGATTGAGATTTACTCGCAGACTCTGGCTGAGCATGGCTATGACCCTTTACCAAATCACATCGAGCCCAGCCAGAGCCCAATTAGCCAGCCGGAGCTGGCAAGAGAGTATCCTTTAATCCTGACCACCGGTGCCCGAATTCTGGAGTATACCCATACCCAATTCAGGGATGTGCCAGCACTTAGGCAAAGTGCCCCGGAGCCAATGGCTGAGATTCACCCTAATACTGCCAAGAAATATGGTGTTGCTGATGGTGACACCATAGCTATAGAAACAAGGAAAGGTGAAATAAGAATGAGGGTCAGGACAACCCAAGACCTCTTACCCGGTGTTGTCAGTATCCCCCACGGCTGGGCGGAGGCTAATGCCAATCTACTCACTGAGCTTGAGCCCCGTGACCCGGTTACCGGCTATACTGAGTTTAAAGCTCTTCTCTGCCGGATTAAGGGGTAAGAATGATTAAAGCCTTTAATGGCAAGATGCCCAAGATAGCCAAATCAGCCTTTATCAGTGAGGCGGCACATATTATCGGTGATGTTGAAATCGGGGAGAATTCTAGCGTATGGCCGGGAGTGGTAATTCGGGGTGACTTTGGCAAGATAACAATTGGCAAAAACACTGCCCTAGAAGATAACTGCGTTATTCATTCCGGCTCACCCCTCTCAACTATAAGGGATGTCACCATCGGGGATGGGGTGCACATCGGTCACGGGGCGGTGGTCAACTGCCATAAAATTGGGAATAATGTTCTCATCGGCATGAATGCCACCATCCTCCATGATGCTGAAATTGGCAACTTCTGTATCATCGGTGCTAACTGTTTGGTCGGCCAGGGGATGAAGATTCCAGACAACTCATTTGTTGTTGGCGTTCCGGGAAAAATCAAGGGGCAGGTTTCGCCACAACAATTATTCTGGATAAAAGACGCCCCTAAAAGCTATGCTAAATTAGTTAAGCGCTATAAAAAGCAAGGGGGGCTGTAGTGGATATATCTGGAGGAGTATCTCTGAATGAGATAGCGCTTATGCCTATATGCGGAGTCTGGTGATGTCATAGATAAGAGGCATGTTCAGGCTGCGGCGGACAAGCTCAGCCAGCCGGTCATACTCAACGTCACGCTGGTGGTCACCCCCAGTAAAGCTAAATGACTGTCCCTTTAAGTGAGCAATCTGCCGCAGTATCCCTCTCCTGAGTTCTTGATTATGGAACAGCCCATGAATGTATGTCCCCAAAACTCGGCCACTATCGTCCAGACATCCGTCGCGGCTATCATATGGCTTACTGGAACGCTCCCATATCTGAAAGGCGGCACTGCCTTCACCGCTTTCTGTCCTGCCCATATGAATCTCGTAGCCTTCAAAGTTAATATTCTGGACTCCGGCGAGAAGCCCATGGTTAGCTACTACACTGCCCTTTATCTGGTGAGTTTCCTTGGTGGGCAAGAAGGTAGTGGTTATTGGTAAGAGACCCAAGCCTTGGCTCCGCCGAAGTGCTGACTCCACATGGTCAGGGTCATTAATATATTTACCTAGCATCTGGTAGCCACCACAAATTCCGATAACGAAAGTCCCCTGCTGAGAAAGCTCGGTAATACGCCGTGCCAGCCCACCCTCCTTTAACCAATCCAGGTCGGCTACCGTGGTCTTGCTTCCCGGAAGAACGACTAGGTCAGGATGGTTCAGACTCTCGATAGAATTTACATAGCGCACCCTGATTCCGCTCTCTTTAGCCAGCGGGTCGAAATCGTCAAAATTGGAGATGTGAGGCAGCCTGATTACGGCGACATCTATTCGGGCGCTACCCTGTTGCGGCTTTAGCTGTTCTAGGGTTACTGAGTCTTCTGGGGCAATGTGAATATCATGGAAATAGGGGATTACGCCGGCGACGGGAATGCCCGCCTTCTTTTCCAAAAATCTCAGCCCGGGTTCAAGCAGTGCTGGGTCCCCCCGGAATTTGTTTATGAGCAGTGCCTTAATCAATCTCAGCTCGCTAGGTTTAAGAAGCCACAGGGTGCCGAGTAGAGAGGCGAAAACCCCGCCACGGTCAATGTCACCCACCAGTAACACCGGAGCCCGGCAGTACCGGGCAAGACGCATATTCACTATCTCATCACCCTTAAGATTAATCTCTGCCGGACTGCCAGCACCCTCAATAACCACGACTTCATATTCGGAGCGGAGCTGGTTAAGTGCCTCAGTCACTATCGGCCATAATTGAGATTTCAACCTGTAGTACTCTGCCGCTGTTGTTGACATTTGGGGACGACCCATTACTACTACCTGGGAACAGCTATCGGCTTCGGGCTTTAGCAGGATGGGGTTCATTTCTACCGAGCAAGCGATGCCAGCCGCCTCAGCCTGGACGGCTTGAGCCCTACCTATTTCTCCGCCATCAGGGGTAACATAAGAATTTAAGGACATATTTTGAGCTTTGAAGGGCGCTACCCTGAAGCCGTCCTGCCTAAATATGCGACACAGGGCTGTCACCAGCACACTCTTGCCAACGTGGGAGGCAGTCCCCTGTATCATGATTACCCTTCCCCTCATGCTCCCTCCTGACTTTCTTGAAACTGCTGGCAATTGTCTACAAAACGCACCGCCATTGAAGGCAGGCTGCCCAGATGAAGGTGGATATATGAAGCAAGTAGCTTCTTCCTCTGGAAACCCTCGTAATAGCCATCTTTTTCGAGAATACGATAGGCTTTGGCACCATTAGCCCTGCCTTTCAGTACCGACCAGTGGAACTCGTGACCGCGGACTATCTGTCCCTGGTTCAGGAGCGGCCCATCACCCAGGGCTTGGACCGTTCGGTAGCCGAGGCTAAGGCGGGGGCTATCAATCTGCGAGGACACAGGGATGGCTCCTACCATGCCGTAGTCGTTCCCCTCAAGGTCGCGAAGATTCCTGCCCAGATACATCAAGCCGCCGCACTCAGCATAAATAGGCATCACGCGCTCAGCAGCAGCCTTTATCTCCTGCCTCATCGGCTCGTTAGCCGCCAGCTCAGCAGCATATAGCTCAGGGAAGCCCCCACCGAGATACAGCCCGGAAATATCTTGAGGCAACCTGGTATCTTCCAGGGGGCTAAAGGGCATAAGCTCAGCCCCCCACGCCCCCAGAAGGTCTAAGCTGTCCTGATAGTAAAAGCTAAATGCCTTGTCTCTGGCTATGGCAATTCTCGTCATGACGGGCTTAGGTGTTGTTGGGAATAATGTGGGCTCAGTGTGAGGGGTCACCGCCTGCTCCGAGAGGTGCAGAATCTCAGCGATGTTAAATGTAGCTTCACACTGCGCTATTAGCCTGCTCAGAAACTCATCGCCAACAGAGCCTTCTACTGTCGGAATCAAACCCAGATGTCGTTCCGGAAGGGATAGGTTATCGCCTCGGGGCAGATACCCCACCACCCTGACTTGGGTATAGTGCTCAATAGCCTCCCGGCACACCTTTAGGTGGTCATCGCTGCCAATGCCGTTCAGAATAACCCCGCCAAGATGGAGTGAATGGTCAAAGTCCCGGTAGCCTTTAGCCATGGCGGCTAGACTGCGTGCTCCTTTACGGCTATCCATTACCAGAAGAACTGGCGCTTGGAGAAGCTTGGCTAGCTCTGCCGTAGTACCCTCCTCACTCATCGATGAGCGTCCATCATAAAGCCCCATTACCCCCTCGATTACGGCGATATCCTTCCCCTGTGTGGCACGGGTGAATAGCTCAATAATGGCGTTACGGGACAGAAGCCAGGTATCCAAATTGCGGGAAGGTTCGCCGCACGCCCAGGTGTGATAGGTGGGGTCAATGTAATCTGGTCCAGCTTTGAAGGGCTGCACCTTGAAACCGCATTTGTGCAAGGCACCGATTAACCCCGTTGACACGGTTGTCTTGCCCACCCCGCTGGTGGTGCCAGCTATCACTATCGCTCTCATTCCCGTCACACTCACTCACTATGCCATTATAGCACTCTTGCCCGGTTACATAATAGCTGTCTCAATTGGGGAGGGACTTACTTGACAGAGGAGAGATGATGCTTTAATCTTTGTTACCGATGGGTGAGGAGGTATGATTAGGTGAAGCCGTCTAACCGTTTGCTGCTTGCCTTCGGGGCGGCTATTGGGGTTCTGGTTATAGTTGCTATAGTGCTGGTTTTGACCATCGGTAGCGTACGGGAGACACCCCTATTGCCCGAAGATACACCCGAGGGGACAGTGCAGAGATACTTTAAGGCTCTAGAGGCTAAAGACTATGCGACGGCATATAGCTACCTCTCCTTCCCACCTGATAAGAAAACCTCCTACGAAAAATGGAAAGAATCATTCAGTTGGTATAGAGAAAAGAATGAGACAAAGGTTACGCTGGGGAAATCGGCAGTAACCGGCAATGAAGCTACTGTAGATGTTACGGTCGATATCTTCAGAACCAGTGAGCCTTTCGACAATCCTCCTTTCGATAATCCAGTGCGTACTCAGCATATCACCTTCTTCCTTAAGCAGGATGGAACCTCTTGGAAAATTACCTCGCCTACCTATGTTGGGTGGTTCTTCTATTAAGCTGAGGAGGTTAAATAAATGAGCACAGCTAAGCGGGTATACTTCTATTTGGTATACACTATCGTCTTGGGCATGTTCTCCGCTGGCGTGAGCATGCTGTTGCGCCTCTGCTTTGACATAGTCATTAAGCACCCTTCGGCACAGATTGGAGCGCAAGCCTTTAACCAGGAAGCACTCAGCCTTGGTCTGGCGATGCTGGTCATCGGTGGAGTGCTATGGTTCCTGTTCTGGAGAGCAATCCAGAGAAGTGTTTCCGGCAACACCGAGGAGATAGGCTCGGCGATACGAAAGCTATTCCTGAATCTGATTCTGACGGTGTCGGCACTAGTGGGACTTTATGCTGCTGTGGGCTTCCTGAAATGGCTGATGGCTGGTGCCTTGCTGAACCAGTTCCCGTCGGGAGGGCTAGCCAGGCTGATAGTAACCGGCGTCATATGGTACTACCACTGGCGGGTGACAGAGGAAGAGGGTCAACCCTCACCTGAAGCCAAGACATTGAGACGCTGGTACGTTTACCTACTTTCAGGCTGGGGCTTAGTAGCCCTATCGGTCAACCTTGGGGGATTGGTCAATAACGCCGTCTTGCATCTACCTGTCTGGGGAACAACGATAATCTTGGGCAAACTCTGGAACAGCAGCCTCCAGAGTAATTTAAGCTGGATATTGCTCGGTGGGGCTGTCTGGGCATTCCACTGGTTCCGTATGGCAAGGGGGGATTTTGACTCTACCCTCCGTCAGGTGTATTTATACCTTCTTGCCATATCCGGCGGGGCAATCGCCGGACTGGTAGCTCTAACCACCTCTCTCTTCAAGGTCTTCAGATTTGCCCTTGGCACTCTGAGCACCCCCACTAACACCTACTTCCAGTTTTTGGGCTGGGCAGTGCCCACGATGCTTGTTGCCGCCGCCGTCTGGGCTTATCACCACCGGGTAACCCAGGAGGAGGCAACCCAGGTACGGGAGCAGCTTTCAGCGCGGCGGGTTCATTCCTATCTCATGTCGTTTATCGGTCTAGGCACCTTAATCGCCGGTCTGATAATACTGCTTGGAATCCTGCTGGAGCTACTTTTCCATACCGTTGGCATTAAACCAATGGTGGTTACATCAGGGTGGTGGCATAACCAGCTTAGTGTCTGTCTGGCGCTGTTGGTGGTAGCCACGCCCATCTGGTTATATTACTGGAACAGAGTGCTTCAGATAGCGGCTAAAGGAGTAGCTGAGCGGGGAGCAAGGTCACGGCGTATCTTCCTCTATGTGGTTCTGGGGGCAGCAGTAATAATACTGGCTGCAGACTCCATAAACATCGTCTACCAGCTACTAAATGGTATGCTTCAAGGGAGGTTCGGGGTAGATGTCCTGCGCCATTCTAAGTGGAGCCTGCAGACTCTAATCGTGGCGGTCCCGGTGCTGATGTATCACTGGCAAATTTTGAGGCAGGACCAACGCCTTGGCGCAGAGGTAGCGGCAGTACGAAAAACAGTCACTGTGCTCGTCAGCGACAGGGCAGCCGGGCTAGTCTCCCAGATTGAGGAGAAGCTCGGCTATAAGGTTCGCACGCTACGCTATCTCGGGCGGAAGCCCAAGTACCTTCCTGAGTTATCAGCTAAAGAAGTAAGCCGGCTAGCTGGTGACATACAAGCCGCCCCTAGCACGAAGGTTATGCTGATTGCAACTGGGGGTAAAATACTGCTGCTACCCTACCAAGAGAAGTAACCCTTACTCTACTAGTCATAAGCCGACAGAGCTTGCCTGACAGCAATTGTACCTTCGTAGAGACTGATGGATGAAGGTATCTTAGGGATTACATGCTCGTCCTAGAGCTGCCAAACACTAATCAGTTGCTGATAATCAATAAGTCCACTCTCGGCTACGTTTTCGATCTCAATCCCCGCCTCAACCGCTGCCGCCACCGGGTTCAGTCCACCGAGTTGCACGATACCAATCCGATTCAGGCCCACTGGGATCTGACAAAGCGGCTCGCTAGTATTGCCGATAGCGTAAACCCCATGGATGCCGACCTCCTTCAGCAGGGCAATCTTCTCCTCCAAGATTTCCCTCGCCGGTGCTGGTATGGTACGGAAAACACCTAGTATCTTACCATTTCCAGTCTTTGCTGCCTCGCTAACGCTAGTCATCCTGGCGCGAACAAATTGCTCCGAGGGGTCGAGGGAGGTACCGGCGTATTCAATTATGGCGACAAAGCGCCTTGGCTTTGAATTCTTAACCTCCAGCAGTCCCCCGAACCTGTAGTCTGTAGGGACACCAGCCCTGAGGAGCACTCCATTCATAACCACACTACAAACGGTAGCCAAGCCAATCTTCCCACTGGGGATAATTACCGAACCAAGTTTCTCACCCTCGGACGCTGTAGCCACCAAGTCACTAACGCAAAGTCCAGCCTTGAACGCGCTCTTCATAGCTGATATTGCCGGCGTGAACTTCTCCCTGTCAATAAAGGAGACATTTATGGATAATTGGCCGGTTCTTTTCTGGGGGTCAAAAGTAGTTTGGAAGGCTAACGCCTCAAGCTTCTCACGTATGAAACCGACTTGTTCTGGGGCTAGTGCTTCCCTAATCTCCTCAAGCCCTACCCCTGTAATCATTCTGCCATCCCGCCCTATCGGCTGAGTGTAGCCACGCTCGTCTGCTATTCTAAGGTGATACCTAACTGCCCTCTCACTTAAAAAAATGCCACGTTGCTCAAGTTCCCGAGCAATCATAATTGACCCCAGTGGCTCAGACGATTCGCTCAGGATCTTTAAGATAGATACTATCTTCCTTTCGGTGTCGGAACCAGCACCCTGAATCACACCAGCCTCCATTAACCCTTAAGATAGTCAATAGTCATTATAGCACATTCACCCTAGAAGCTGGACACTTAAACCTTGTCCTATCCTGACTCGCGCAATTTCATGTACATTGCTTCCAGATCTTCAAGCCAGAGTTTTGCCTCAGCATCTGACGGCATTCTCCAGTCTCCCCGAGGAGACAAGCTTACCGAGCCAATCTTCGGCCCTTCAGGCAAGCATGTCCTCTTGAACTGGTTGGCGAAGAATCGGTAAATAAAATTCTTCAGCCATTTGTATAAATCATCAAGTGTATATTGGCGTTCAAAGAGCCTCTGCCTTCTTGCTTCGTTAGCCAGGTAAAGAATCCTGCCTGGTCTCATGCCGAAGCGAATAAAGGGATACAGGTAGAAATCCGCAAGCTCAACTGGCCCGATAACCTCCTCGCTTTTTTGCGTGATTACGCCCCCCTCTGCTCGCTGTAGCTCTGGAGAGATTGGCGTTTTGAGGATATTATATAAAACCTTTTGCGCCGACGACTTGGCTAACTCTTCATCGGCAACCCACCGCACCAGAAAACGGACCAGGGTCTTGGGCACCGATGTATTGACGTGATAGTGTGAAATGTGATCCCCGGCAAATGTGCACCATCCCAAGGCAATCTCAGTAAGGTCACCCGTTCCCAGTGTGACCCCATCAAGCTGGTTGGCTTTGTTAAAGAAGAATTCGGTGCGGTAGCGAGCCTGAACGTTTTCGAAGACTACGTCTTCTCGGCCATCGTGTTCCAGGTCTTTTAAGTGTGATGAGCAGGTTCTGGTGATATTCACCCTGCCCAAACTCACCCCCAATGCCTGGCATAATCTGGTGGCATTAGCTTTGGTTCTTGGGGTAGTGCCAAAACCGGGTAGGGTGAAGGCATGGACATTGGTTCGCGGTAGCTTAAGAAGATCCATCGTTTTTGCGGCAACCAAGAGCGCCAGTGTTGAATCAAGCCCTCCGGAAACCCCCACTACCACTCGGTTCTTTTTAGCACCCCTAAGTTTCTGGGCAAGTGCTCCTACCTGCATGGAAAAGATCTCACGGCATCTCTCTGCCCTTTTAGCTGGGTCTTCGGGCACAAAGGGATGAGGGTCAAGCATTCGCTCCAACCTACCAGGGTGTGGGTCACTAACCTCTGCCTCAACAATTCGATAGGTTTTCACTTGGTTAGCCAGGTCACGAAAACTTGTCGTTGCCCGACGGTCATGCGCCAGCCGTTCCAGGTCAATATCAGAAACTATAAGCTGAGGAGTCGGCGACAGTCGCTCCGATTCCCGTAGAATTGTCCCATTTTCGGCAATGATGGCATGCCCGCCATAGACCACGTCGTTTGATGACTCCCCGATACCAGATGATACATAACAGTAAGCAGCAATACCTCTACCCGACTCAGAAGATACCATTGTCCGGCGCCAGTCTGCCTTTCCCAGTATCTCATTGCTCGCCGAAAGGTTGATCAGCACTGTTGCCCCGGCCAGTGCTTGGTATTCATGGGGAGACAGCGGCACCCACAGGTCTTCACAAATCTCAACCCCGATGATAGCTGAGGCAATTCCCCGTAGTCTAAAGAGGACGTCTGTGCCGAAGGGGACTTCCTGGTCAGCCAGCTCAATAATATGGGAAAAGGCATCAGTACTAGCTGAAAACCAGCGGTCTTCATAGAACTCTTTGTAGGTAGGCAAAAGAGTCTTAGGTATGACCCCGAGAATGTGGCCGGAGTTCAGCACTACCGCACAGTTAAAAATCTTCTGTTCAACGACCAATGGCATCCCTAGAATTACAACTATAGTGCTGGTAGCGCTTTCATTCAGGACCTCAGCTAGCCCCTTTTGTGCTTTTACTAGTAGCGCTTGGTGCTGGACTAAGTCACCAATGGTGTAGCCGGTTATAGCCATCTCGGGAAAGGTTAATACCTGCACATCTTGACTTTTGGCTTTTCTCATGGTGTCGATGATGGCTTTAACGTTAAAATCGACGTCAGCCACACGAAGTACCGGCAATGCTGCGCCGATGCGGAGAAATCCAAGCTCCTTGCTTAGTTGAATGTTTTCACCCACTGTAGCCCTTTCCCCTCATTCAACCGGCTACCTGTTTCTGCTCCACTGAGGGTGGACTGTTTAGGCCTTACAGTATAGGCAGGTATCTTTCAAGTTCATAGTCAGTAACATGGACACGATAGTTTTCCCACTCGATCTTCTTATTGTTAATAAAAGCGTTAAAGACATGGTCGCCAAGGGCCTCTCGCACCAGTTTGCTCTTTTCGGTGAGTTCAATCGCCTCCAAAAGGCTTCCTGGTAACTGACCTATGCCCCGCTTCTTTCTTTCCCCCTCTGTCATATGATAGACGTTCTCTTCTACAGGCGACGGTGGTTCCAGCCCTTCCTCAATCCCGGCTAGCCCGGCAGCCAGCATCACGCTGAAGCAAAGGTAAGGGTTACACGCTGGGTCAGGAGAACGAAGCTCAAATCTCGTCTCCTTCTCCTTGCCAATCTTATAGACCGGGAGACGGATGAGGTCAGAGCGGTTACGCTGTGCCCAGGAAAGATAAACTGGTGCTTCCCAACCCGGCACCAACCGCTTGTAAGAATTGACCCACTGACTGGTAACGGCACAAATTTCAGGGGCATACTTTAGTAATCCGGCAAGAAAGCTCAAGCCTATTTTGGAAAGATAATACTTACCCTTGGGGTCAAAGAAGGCGTTGGTGTCACCCTTAAATAATGACTGGTGGACATGCATCCCGCTACCATTAATGCCAAAGGTAGGTTTTGGCATAAAGGTAGCATAAACTCCGTGCTTTAGCGCTATTTCCTTGACTACCAGGCGATAAGTCATCACATTATCCGCCATGGTCAGAGCGTCAGTGTAGCACATATCAATCTCATGCTGACTGGTGGCAACCTCATGATGAGACTTATCAATGGCAATGCCCATCTCTTCCAAGGCCAGAATTGTGTCTCTCCTCAGGTCATTAGCAGCATCGTGAGGGTCCATGTCAAAATAGCCACCAAAATCTAGAGGCTCAGTTCCTTTGTTATCCTTGAAATAGAAGTATTCCAGTTCCGGCCCAACATAGTAGGTATAACCCTTCTCTGCTGCCTTTTCCAGGTTCTTCTTCAGCACATGTCTGGGGTCACCCTCGAAAGGCTCTCTTTGTGGGGTGAAAATATCGCAGAACATCCGGGCTTCCGCAGCATGCTCCTTAGGTCTCCACGGGAGGAGCTTGAAAGTAGACGGCTCAGGCATGGCTATCATATCGCTCTCATCAATACGGACAAACCCCTCAATTGATGAACCATCGAATCCCACCCCCTCCTCTAGAGCCTCCTCTAACTCCTCTACGGGCAAAGCAAAGCTCTTGAGGAAACCCAGTACGTCAGTGAACCACAACCTCACGAACTTTACATCGTGCTCTCTTGCCATCTTGATGGCATGTTCCTTGCTTTCCTCAAAGTTTTTCCTTTCCATACTCGCCTCCTTCTTACTATTTTACACGAAGTGCGCTCATCTTTACATACTTATAACACTCATGTTACCTCCATTTTGGTTAAACCGCATTATCGCCTTCGTCACCTATTATACAAGTGTTTTGAGTCTATAAGATAGTTTGCTCCTCTCAGTAGGTATAAAGCCTCCCGTAAGGTCGGAGCCAACGAGGGGAAAGCTTGATAAATTTGTGTTCAAGGATTTTCTTGATATCGTAATCAAAATGAGCAGCAAACTCACCAACGAACTTGTGAAGGACTTGATAGTCCTTTTCCTCTAGGTCCCTAACGCCCACCTCCTTGCCCAGTTGATAACCGCTGATGCTTCCCCTGAGATAGATGACACCACCGTGCATTCCGGTGCCAACAAAGTTCGCTTTATGGTGTTGTCCCTCACCTAGATTCAGACCCAATAGAATCAGAATGCCACCAGCCATATACTCGCCGAGGAAATCCTGGGCAGTACCGCCAATGACTATCAACGGTTTCCTCTCGTCATATTCCTTCATATGAATGCCAGCGCGGTAGCCGACGTCGTCTCGGATAAAGATTTTACCTCCCCGCGCTGACAAACCGATGATGTCGCCAGCGTGACCGTGAATTACTATCTCACCTTCGTTCATGGTGTTGCCACAGCCATCTTGAGCATTGCCACGCACAATAATCCTTGGTCCATTCATAAATGCCCCTAGGTCATTGCCGGGTGTGCCAAAGATTTCAATCTCCACCGGTTTATCCAGGTCAGTGCCAATATACCTCTGACCATAGACATTATGAAGCTCAATCCGCCGAGCACCCCTTAAGACCGCCCGCCTGAGTCTGGCATTGAGCTCCGGATAGAGAATACCACTGGCATTAATCTTGACCACCGAATCAGTCTTCTCTCTCATCTTAATTGCCCACCATCCTTACTCCGAGGACTTCAAGTTCAGTGTCAGTCAAGCCAATACCCCTCAAATGGAGGCGATTACCCCGCAGGCTCTCAATGGCGTTGACACCGAGACCACCCAACATATCCTTAAGCTCCAGGCTCCAGCCACGAAGGAGGTTAGCCAATCGCCGGGCACCAATGTCCGGGTTGACCCGTTTCGTCAGGAAAAGGTCGGTGGTGCAGATGCCCCAGGCGCATTTACCGGTGTGGCATTGCTGGCACACGGTGCAGCCAAGAGCAACGAGAGCCGCCGTGCCGATATAAACGGCGTCGGCACCAAGGGCGATTGCCTTAGCCACATCACCACTATTTCTTATTCCACCTGATACAACAATAGAAGCCTGGTTACGAATTTTTTCCTGTCTTAGGCGGGAGTCGACCGAGGCTAGCGCCATTTCAATAGGAATGCCCACGTTGTCGCGGATTATTTTAGGCGCCGCTCCAGTAGCCCCCCGTAGTCCATCGAGAACTATGATGTCGGCTCCCGCCCGCACCATACCGCTGGCGATAGCTGCCGAGTTGTGAACAGCAGCTATCTTGACTGCCACCGGCTTAGTGTAGTTTGTTGCCTCTTTAAGAGCGTAAACAAGTTGAGCCAGGTCTTCAATGGAGTAAATATCGTGCTGCGGTGCTGGAGACAGGGCGTCTGTTCCCTGAGGAATCATTCGGGTCATAGAGACCTCAGCACTGACCTTCTCTCCAGGAAGGTGTCCACCAATGCCAGGCTTGGCTCCCTGACCAATCTTAATCTCAATTACTCGGGCGGCGTCAAGGTACTCAGGGTGAACGCCGAAGCGCCCCGATGCTACCTGGACGATGGTATTATTGCCGTACTTATATAGCTTGGGGTGGAGCCCGCCTTCCCCGGTATTCCACAGGGTGCCCATCTCAGTCGCTGCTCGAGCTAGAGATTCATGCACATTGAGGCTTACTGCCCCATAGGACATGGCAGCAAACATGACTGGAACTTCAAGTTTGACCTGCGGAGCTAGCTCCATTTTCAGGCTGATGTTATCCCCACCAAGCTCAACCCGGTCAGGCTTTCGTCCTAGATAGGTAATAAGCTCCATGGGCTCGCGCAGCGGGTCAATAGACGGGTTGGTCACCTGGCTGGCATTGAGAACCAGGTGGTCCCAGTAGATACGCTGACCCTTATCGTCACCCATACCAGTGAGGAGCATGCCACCGGTCTCGGCTTGCTTGATTATATCCTCAATAACCTCGGGACGCCAGTTATAGTTCTCACGGTAGTCCAGCGGGTTTCTTCTAATGGTCAATGCCTGGGTCGGGCAAAAGACAACACAGCGATGGCAGCCAACACAGTTCTCCTCACGACTCCTTACCTCATCATCCTCGGCATCATAGTAATGGGCATCAAAGGTGCACTGGTTGACACACACCTGACACTGGATGCACCGCTCGGGGTCCCGTTCAACTAAGAATTTGGCTGGAATATAAGTCTTCATTATCTGTTCCTTATAATAACCTTACCGGTATTCCTTTTTGGGCTAAGTATCTCTTGGTTTCGGCAATGGAGTAGGTGCCATAGTGAAAAATACTGGCTGCCAGAACTGCGTCCGCCTTCCCACTGACCAGAGCTTGGTAAAGGTCTTCCAGAGTGCCGGCGCCACCACTGGCAATCACTGGCACCGAAATCGTCTCAGAAATAGAGCGGGTGAGTTCAATGTCATACCCCGCCCGATGACCATCAGCATCAATGCTGGTAATCAGTAATTCCCCAGCCCCAAGCTCTACCGCCCGTTTTGCCCAGGCTAAAGCGTCAACGCCGGTTGGCTTTTGACCACTATAGATATAGACCTCCCATTGTGGTTCCTTACTGCTCTTCACCCTTTTGGCGTCTATGGCGACCATGATGCACTGGCTGCCGAACTTCTCTGCCCCCTCTGTAATCAGAGACGGATTAAGCACCGCCGCAGTATTTATTGACACCTTATCCGCTCCTGCCGTCAACACCCGTCGGATATCACTAATACTGCGCAGCCCCCCACCGACGGTCAGGGGTATAAACACCTCCTGGGAGATACGCTCAACGACATCAACCATGGTATCGCGTCCCTCGGGGGTGGCGGTTATGTCCAGAAAGACCAGTTCATCAGCACCCGCTTTATAGTAGAAGCTAGCCAGCTCTACGGGGTCGCCGGCATCGCGCAACTCCACAAAGCTCATCCCCTTTACCACCCGTCCACTTTTCACATCAAGACAGGGGATAATCCGTTTAGTTAGCATCTGACACCCTCTCCCTAGCCGTAACTAGCTCCTCTGGTTGGAGTTGCCTGCCCCGTCTTCCGACAATAGGCTCACCACCCATTGGAATCCATGCCCTATCCAGGTCAGGACAAATCAGGCGAATCGCCGACTCCTCAGACGAAAGATACAGCATATCCCCCTTTATCCCGGCAGTAAGCGGGCGCAGTCTGATGCGGTCGGTAAGCCCAATCATCTCACCATGATGGGCAATAATCACCGTGAACGGCCCATTTAGGAGCAGGCTGCTATATACCTGACGAAGGGTTCGCAGTAGCCTCTGCTCCTCAAAAGGTCGGCGCTCAATATCAGCCCAGAAGGGAGGCGCCAGGATACGAGCCACAATCTCTATAGGAAGGTTATGCTTGCGCATCAGCAGGTCAACAGCGTAGGCTACCACCTCAGTATCGGTCTGCATAGTGCAGTAATAACCGAACTGCTCCAGATAACGCTGGTTTATTCCGTAGGACGAAATCTCGCCGTTGTGAACTACTGTCCAGTCCAGAATGCAAAATGGGTGGGCTCCACCCCACCATCCCGGGGTATTGGTCGGGAACCTGCCATGAGCCGTCCACAGGTAGCCCTCATACTGCTCCAGACAGAAGTAACTAGCTATCTCCTCGGGATAGCCCACTCCCTTGAACACCGCCATATTCTTGCCACTGGAAAAGACAAAGCTGTCGTCTAGCTTGGTATTGATGTCCATCACTCGCTCAACCACATAGTCATCAGCAGATTGCCCCTCACGCTTTAGCGGGGAAACATCAAGAAAATAGCGCCAGACTGATGGTGGCTCTACAATTGCCGGTGTCGGTCGTGTCGGCACTTCTTCGGCGTGGACTATCTCAAACCTGTCTTTGAGAAAGGCTTCCGTTTCTTTCTGCCCTTTCCGGCTCGTGTACATTACGTGTAGGGCATAGAGGTCAGCATATTTGGGATAGAGTCCATAGATAGCAAATCCTCCACCCAGACCGTTGCCCCGAACATGCATATTGGCAATAGCCTTAATAACGCCCTCCCCGGAGAACCTTCTCCCTGTGGTATCCATGGCTCCAAATAGGGAGCAGGCGTCAATTATCTTGCCCTCGTGGTAAGGGTTATTTATTTGGTTAAGCTCCTTCATCTTGTATCTCCTAGAACAAAGTCTACTCTCCTAAGACCAATTCCTTTGGCTGTTCGGGGATAGTCAGCGGAGAAACAAAACCCGATGTTGGCATCCCTAAGTGTGTTCGCCATATTTCTTCAGGCAGGGAGACGAGACTAAAATCCTCAGCAACTAGGGCTTGCTTAAAGCCGTCAACCTTTACTCTCTCTTTCATTAAACCGAAGATGATACCCGATTTCTCAATGTCTCCAGCAAACACCATGCCAACTATGACCCCATCTTTCAACACGACCTTCTTATATGCATCGTCATACCTATTGCTGATTACCTCGTAACTGTTATCAGGCGGATTAACCATTCCGGCGGAGACAACAGCTAGCCCGAAGTACTTCAGCGAATTCATCGCCGTGCCACCGGAATACTCAGTGGGCACGCCAGCCATATTAAGTCCGGCGACTCTTCCCCCAATATAGGCATTAGGCCAGATAGGGGTCAGCCGATTCTCACCATAAATAAAGTCGTAAGCCTCGGCTACATCGCCGCAGGCAAAGACTCCAGGGGTGGATGTAGCCATACTGCGGTCAACCACTATGCCGCGGTTGACTTTTATCCCGGTGCCAGCTATCAGCTCAGTGCGCGGCTGGACACCAATGGCTACTATCACCAATCCACAAGGTATCGGTTTGCCATCATCAAGGGTCACACTGGTAACCTGGCCTCCAGAATAGCTATTGATCTCAGCCACAGTGTGACCGGTTATGATTTCGACCCCAACCTGCCTGAGGGTTTCCTCTTCCAGCGCCGACGCTTCTTCATCAAGGATAGTGTTTAGAATCCGTTCCTTCATCTCAACAATAGTGACCTGAGCTCCTCGCTTCACCAGGGCTTCGGTCACACTTATACCGATGAGACCACCACCAATGACCACAGCCCTTATCGTTCGTTTCTGGGGCTGACCAAGGAATTGGTCAATTGCCACAGCATCACGAAGGGTGGTAAAGGTGAAGACCCCGTCTAAGTCTAGGCCTTTTATCTGGGGAATAATAGGCAAACCACCGGTAGCCAGTAAAAGCCTTTCCCAGCTTATCTTCTCCCTGGACTCTAGCTCAACAATATGCTTATCAACATCAAGGCGCTGCACCTTCCTACCCAGGAGAGTGCGGATATGGTTTCTCTCATAGAAATCAGCCGGTCGAAATAACATCCTCTCCACAGGACACCTTTTAGCTAGGTACTCCGAGATAAGCGGCCGTGAATAGGCAAGGTAGGGTTCGTCAGAGATTATGGTGATTTCCCCGGCTTTATCAACCTCGCGTATAGCTTCAGCCGCGGCAATGCCGCCAGCCGAGTTACCAATAATCAGGTATTTTGCCTTTGCTGTAATCTTTGCCATTCTATCTATTCCCTATCTCATAGCCAGTTTTATGAAATTAGCGTACATTCTCAAGCCAAATTCCCCGCTCTTTTCTGGGTGAAACTGGGTGGCTACAAGGTTATCCCTAGCAATAACGCTACATATGTCAATCCCATAGTTAGTCTCGCCCACTACCAATGACCTATCGCCGGGCTCGGCGTAATAGCTGTGGACGAAGTAAAAGTTAGCTTCATCCGGTATGCCCTCAAATATCGGGGGGGAGCCTACCTGCTTCACCTGATTCCACCCCGTGTGAGGGATTTTCAGCCCTGAGGGAAGCTTTCTTACTTGCCCGGGAATAATCCCAAGACACTCGTACCCCCCACCTTCCTCAGTGCCGGCAAATAAAATCTGTAATCCAATGCAGACGCCGAAGAAAGGATGACCCTCGCCAATGAACTGACGAAGCGGGGCGACCATACCCAGCATCTCAAGATTCTTCATGGTCCCACCTGCGGCACCAACCCCAGGTAAAATAACCGCTCGGGCATCAAGCAAATCTCTCGGTCGGCTGGTTACCTTTGGCTGGTAGCCCAACTTGGCGACAGCATTAACCACACTGCGGAGATTGCCGGCACCATAGTCAATTATTGCAATCACTTCATCTCAACCCTGCCGGCTTCCGGTTTCAACGGAGAACTTACTGCCAATCCCTCAGGAACCTCATCAAACTCCTCAGGCGTGTATTCACGCATTTCTCCGATAGCTGAAGCCACCTCATCCACCCGTTCCACCGTAATCTTGAATGGCACCGGCCCCATGAAACTGCAGCTCTTAGCTCGCACCGCGTCCCGTATTATGTTGGCCATCCGCTCCGCCTCCACCCTAGGGAAGCAGCCGCCAAAAGCAGGCACCACCTCCAGCGTCACCACAAACAGTTGCCTTTCCATGTTTCTACCTCCTTTCCTGAGCCGAATGATTAATCGTTGCATTATTAACGGTATCATCTGAGGCTTCTGCATATACCAGTGCCTCATTAGGACAGTTGGTGACACACACCGGCACGTCCCTTCCCATGCACAAATCACATTTGACAATCCTTCCCTGCCGCGTGTCTTGCCTTATGGCACCAAATGGACAAGCTAATATGCAGGTCCAGCAGCCGATGCACTTGTCTACATCCACACTGACCACGCCACTGTCAGCGTCTCTCGAAAGCGCTCCAGAAAGGCAGGCATACACGCAGACAGGATCAGCACAATGACGACATTGCACCGGAAAGCAAACCGGTCTCTTTTCTTCCAACCATAAAGAAGGTAACAGCAGGTGATTTTCCCTCTTGAACGCCTTTATTAAGTCCTTCCAGTGTGAGTGTTCCACCTGACAGTAGACCTCACAGAGATGACAGCCAAGGCAAACCGGCTCATTAATATAAATCCTCTTCACCAATTAGACCCTCTAGCCTTAGTCGGCATACGGTAATCGGTTGCCATATGCCATATATTACCATATTATTTTCCCTTTGTCAATAGCCCAATTTGTTGAGCATGAGAAGCTGCCACTTAAAGTGACGAAGTTGTTAACCCCGCGGGCTTTTCTTGCCTAAGGATATCAAATCACAGTAGAATACCTATGTGCGCTCTTCCAAAAGGGGGGTACGCAATGTGGACGCAGAAAAGTCTCCACGACCTGGTGAAGGAGAAGCTAGCCGGCTATCTTTTTGTCGTTGTATCTAACCGCGAGCCGTACATACATACCTTCTCCAGCGGCAAGATTGTAATTCAAGTGCCTGCCAGTGGCCTCACTACTGCCCTAGACCCGGTAATGCGAGCCTGCGGGGGTACCTGGGTTGCCAGTGGTAGAGGTGATGCTGATAGGGAGGTGGTAGATAAGGACAACAAGGTAAGCGTCCCTGCGGACGAGCCGCGATATTTTCTTAAGCGGGTCTGGCTTTCCAGAGAGGAGGAGGACGGCTACTACTATGGCTTTTCTAACGATGCCCTCTGGCCTCTATGCCATATTGCCTATACCAGACCGGTGTTTGTTGAGTCTGACTGGAATACGTATAAGAAAGTTAATGAGATTTTTGCCCGGGGTGTCCTAGATGAGGTTGGGGATAAAAAAGCCTTTGTCTTTATTCAGGACTATCACCTGGCATTATTGTCCAGGCTAATCAAGGAGAAAAACCCTAATATCATTACTGCTCAGTTCTGGCATATCCCCTGGCCTAATCCGGAGGCTTTCCGCATCTGCCCCTGGCAGGAAGAAACTCTCAAGGGGCTTTTAGGCAATGACCTCCTGGGCTTCCATATCCGCTATCACTGTAATAACTTTCTGGATACCGTAGACCGGGCGATTGAGGCTAAAGTTGACTGGGAGAGGTACGAGGTGACCTGTGGGGGAAAGAGAACAGCAGTGCGTCCCTTCCCTATCAGTATCGATTTTGAGGAGGTTTCTCAGGAAGCCCAAAGAGAAGAGGTAACCACAGAGATTGAAAGGCTGAAGAACACACTAGGGCTTGAGGGCGAAATGGTGGGGGTTGGCTTTGACCGAATGGACTATACCAAGGGTATCCCCGACAGGTTCCGAGCGGTTGCCCGCTTTTTTGAGAAGTATCCTGAGTACCGTGGCAAGGTGGTCTTTATTCAGGCAGGGGTTACCAGTCGGATTCAGCTCGGGGCTTATAAGAAATTGAATGAGGAGATAGATAGCCTGGTAGAGGAGATAAACCGTAAGTATGGCACGGGGCGATGGAAACCAATAATACATCTTCGGGAACATCAGTCTCAACTCGCGTTAATGGCACTGCGGCGCATGGCAAACTTCTTTGTGGTGAGCTCCCTTCACGACGGTATGAACCTTGTTGCTAAGGAATTCGTTGCCAGCCGTTTTGATGAGGACGGCGTTCTTATTTTAAGCCCATTCACCGGGGCAGCCAGAGAGCTAACCGATGCCTTGCTGGTTAATCCCTACGCCACCGACCATTTTGCTGACGCCATAAAAAACGCCGTGGAGATGCCTAAGCCAGAAAGGCAGAGGCAAATGCGAAAGATGAGGGGGGTAGTCAGGGAAAATAACATCTATAAGTGGGCAGCTGATATAATCTCGGAGTTAGTAAAATTTGAATTTGGAGAGTGATAGTTGGAACATCTCCTATCGGTCTGGCCCAAAGTTGTCAAGCAGCTCAGGGATGCCAGACGTATCTTGTTTCTTACTGACTATGATGGCACTCTTACTCCCATTGTGGCAAGACCAGAACTGGCAAATCTCCCGGAGAGCACGAGACTGATGCTCGAGACGCTGGCACAACGGTATAATTTCACCGTCGGGGTGATCAGTGGCAGAGCACTGGCAGACCTAAAGGATAAAGTGGGTATCCCTGGCATAATTTATGCTGGAAACCATGGATTGGAGATAGAAGGCCCTGGGATTAGCTTTATGAATCCCGTAGCCGAGGAACTTAAACCAGTACTTCGTATTATGCATTATGTGTTGAGCCGGGTTCTGGGGACAATTAAGGGGGTGTTCGTGGAGAATAAAGGGCTCAGCCTTAGTGTCCATTATCGGCTTGCCGGGGAACACAAAGCCGACGAGGTGGAAGGGATTGTAAAGAAGGTAGTCGGCGGTGCTGAGGCAGCGGGGCGGACGAAGATAACTCCGGGTAAAAAGGTGTATGAGGTGAGGCCGGCTGTTACCTGGGATAAAGGCAAGGCAGTAAAGCTGCTAATGAAGAGATATGGGAAAGGGGGTAGAAGAAGCGGGCTTTTGCCGATTTACCTTGGTGATGACCTCACCGATGAGGATGGCTTCAGGGTTATTCAATGTTATGGAAGTGGCCTCTCGGTTTTCGTCGGGGAAGAAGGCGAGTCCAGCAATGCCCAATATTTTCTGAAATCACCAGCAGAGGTGGCTGTATTCCTGGATATGTTGCTAGAGGAGGCTCGAAGGGGTTTCAGATGACAGTAGAGTCAAAAACTGGCTTTCTGTGGTAGAATGACGATGGACTAGTATAAGATAAGGGAATAATTATGGGGACTTATGGCAAATGATTGAGTGGTTGATTGATAACTGGCTTAAGATAGCTATTCCCGTGTTGGCTTTTCTCGCCACCTACGTCGTTGGTCTGTGGTTGCGAGGAGTAGCCAATAATGCCTTTGAACGCTGGACAGCAAGGACGAGATGGGAAGGCAGCCGGTTAGTTGTTACTGTAGCACGTCGTCCTTTCTTATACTGGGTTTTGCTATTAGGCTTTTGTATAGCTATTCAAGTGTCGGTATTACCCCCGGAAGTCAAGGGTATAATCGCCAGGGTAGCCGGCAGTCTGTTTGCTTTATCCTTAGGCTGGGTAATTATCGTTTTGAGTGAACGATTGCTCAAGCTGTATATGCCCAAGATAAAAGCCCCCCAACCGACCATCGCCCTAGCCATAAATATTGTTAGAATCACCATCATCGTTATAGTTGCCCTAATAGTGCTTGATATTTGGGGTGTGCCCACCACCCCTCTTCTACTCCTCATAGGGGTGGCGGTTCTGGCGGCAGCACTAGCTTTAAGAAATGCCGCCCCCAATCTTTTTGCCGGGTTTCAGCTTAGTGCTACTCAGCGGGTTAAAGTGGGTGACTATATTAAGCTGGAAACAGGAGAGGAAGGCTATGTTACCGGGATAAGCTGGAGCAATACGTATATCAAAGCCCTAGACGAAAGCATCATTATCATCCCTAACAGCAGGCTTCTTCGTGACACGATTATTAACTACGGGCGTCCTTTGAAAAAAGCGGAAGAACCCTTCCACTTTCATAGTCGGACACACCTGACGGAACTGACCGGGCTCAAGGCAAAAAATCTTCGCGAGCTTGTTGATATCTTGAAACAGGCGCCCGACGGGGTAATCTACTATCACACTCACCACTTTTTAGAACAGCACCATTACCTCACGCCTGAACCGTCCAACGATTTCGCCATCTGGGTTGGTGATGCGCTAGGCGATGAGGTATTGGGCGAGAGACTGGCTAGTGTCGATACCTTTGGATTTCCCAATCTGGGGACTCTGCGCGAAAGGCTGGTCACAATCATTGAGGAGTATCTTTCCCGCAGCTCTAATTTCAGAGAGGCGATGCTAGGAAGGGAATTTCACTTCATGAAGTCGGTGAGCGTTATTCTGCCGACTTCTTATGTGGCTCATGACCTCAGGGAGTTTGTTGAAGCCCTGCGCAAGATAGGTTTAGGCTCCCTCTATTTCCATGTTTTTGAATCAAGATTGAGATTGGTGAAGGGGCTGAATGATTTCTCAACCTGGCTGCAGGATAGTCTGGGTGAGACCGAGTTGGGTGAGGAAATTGCCCGGCTTGACCCGTATACTTACACTTTGGAGGGACTAAGATCAGCGCTGATACAACTCATCGAAAAACGCATCAAATGAGGATTTCTAGCTATGAGCCCATCGTTGGCAGGAGTGCCATTGAGGAGCTCCGGTTACTGTCCACCAAACTATCAGGCAGGGTCATCCAGAACATCAACTCCACTTTCACCGGGGGAGGAGTGGCTGAGATCTTAAGCCGTATGGTACCCCTGCTAGAACAGCTTGGTGTTGATGCCCGCTGGAATACCATAAAGGGTAGTAAGCAGTTTTTCCAGGTGACCAAGAAGTTTCACAATGCCCTGCACGGCAGACCGGACAAGGTTACCAAGGAAGACCTCTCCCTCTTTCTAGAAACGACGCAAAGGAATATAGAGGAGCTTAAGCTATACGGAGACTTTATCTTTGTTCACGACCCTCAGCCGGTGGGGCTAATTACCAAGAAAAAAGAGCTGGGCAAGAAATGGGTATGGCGATGTCATATTGACCTGTCACATCCGAATCAGAAGGTATGGAACTTCCTTCAACCCTTTGTAGTTCAGTATGACGGTGCAGTTTTCTCCGCACCAGCCTTTTCCCATGCGTTACCTATCCGTCAATTTCTAATCTCGCCATCGATAGACCCGCTGAGCGACAAGAACAAAGAGCTTGACCAGCCGACGATTGATTCCGTCCTGGCAAAATACGCCGTACCTAAGGATAAACCCATTATTACCCAGATCTCGCGCTTTGACTACCTTAAAGACCCGGTGGGGGTAATCCAGGCTTTTGAGCTGGTGAGGAAGAGCGTAGACTGCCGGCTTGTCTTTGCTGGGGGTACTGCCAGCGATGACCCAGAATCCGGTAAGGTACTGGCTGAGGTTAGAGAAAGAGCCGGCGACAATCCTGACATACATATTCTGCTTATTCCACCGGGCAGCGATATAGAGATAAATGCTCTGCAAAGGGCGTCCACAGTTATTGTTCAAAAGTCGCACCGGGAAGGTTTTGGGCTTACGGTAACCGAGGCTCTGTGGAAGGCAAAGCCGGTGGTGGCTTCGGCGGTGGGTGGTATACCACTCCAAGTGAAGAACAAATTCACCGGTCTATTGTCTTACGGAATAGAGGGAACTGCCTACGTGATAAAGCAACTACTAGCTAATCCCCAGTATGCTAGCTGGCTGGGGGAGAATGGCCGGGAGCATGTAAGGTATAACTTCTTGATAACCCGCCATCTCAGAGATTACCTGCTACTATTTTTGGCGTTAGACCACCCCGAGGATATCATCCATCTCTGACAATCTCAGGGAGCGGCAGAGTGATTTACTGCACAATTGCTAGATTGCTCACGCTGCACAGAAACTTGCTTTGTTCAATGTCCGAGGTTGTTAGTAGCTAATTTGAGGTAATATAATTACCATTATGGTGGAGCTGGGGTGACAATAGGCAGAACTTTTGAACTGACTTTCAGCCTGACCATCTAGTCCTTAAGCTTCCGCCAATTGTGATTGTAGCAGTAAGTACCGAAGGTATGCAACTGATAGCCAACAATGCGACGTTTTGAAGGCTCTCTTGGTAAGATTCTTATTTCACTAGGCCTTGACTGGCAGCGACACCGTTTCATCGAGGCCCCAATGAATCAAGTAGTTCGTTGCTCTCCTCAAATAGCCAAGGTATAGGAACTTTCAAAACTTTAGCGATAGCAGCGACTTCGATGTCTGAAGCGGGCCTTCTCCCGCTTTCTAGTTTTGCTACACCTGAGCGATCTATGGTTATACCCAAGACTTGTAGTCGGGCGGCTAACTCCATTTGGGTGATCGCCAAGTCCTTCCTAGCCTTGCGAACACGTGAACCGACTATGTTCTTTCTGCGCACAAGCGAATAATAAAAGAAAAACCCGCCTAAAAGTGTTCCCAAGGAGCACATTTTGTGTTAGACTTAGTGTGAGGTGACTTTTGAAGAACGACAGAGAAGCTACAACGTGCGAATTTTTACGGCTAGGTGTAGTTATCATAACAATTCTGTCGCTCGTGGCAGCGAGCTTGATTGGGTGTCAGCACTATGCTCCCGTGACAACCTCACCGCCGCTTCCTACGCCACCTTCAGCACCCTCTAATTTAACCACTGAAGCCGTTTCACATAGCACAGCCCAGCTACGGTGGATGGACAATTCCGATGATGAACAAGGCTTCAAAATATACCGTGACAAGAATCTTGTGGCGACTGTTCACGCAAATGTTACAACCTACCAAGATACAGGTTTGAAGCCAGCTACTAACTACCAATATGAGGTGACAGCCTACAACCAAGCCGGAGAGTCCAGCGCTTCCTCATGCACTGTGAGAACACCTAATCCGCCAATTACAATTAGACTTGATAGAATAGGAGTCTATGATAATAGAGAAGTGTGGCTTAGAGGGGAAGACGGCGAAGTTTATATATATGTCGTCGTTTCCGACGGGAACACGATAACAGAAGGGATACGGTTCCCACAGCAAGAAGGGCAACATTACAAATTAATGAAGAATGAAACGGTAGATATCGGGGCTATTATCTTCTCCACGGACGAAGTCGGGGATTCTCTCACGCTAACTATCGTGGGCTATGAAGATGATGGGGGTGGGTTTGAACCTTTGGTTTACGAAGCACTTGGGATAGCTGTAGAGTCGCAAATGTCTGGAGGTGCGGGAGGTTTGCTGGAGGCATTTGATTTTAGTCTAGGAGGACTTATTGCTCAATTCTTTGGTGCCGAAGACGATTGGCTTGGCTCATATGAACAGACCTGGAACTACAATAACAATTGGGGTATCGGAGGGTATACCGACATAGCTTGTGAAGATGAAAGAGGAGTACTCTGTCTAAGACTGTGGTTTACAATAGAGAGCCTAGTGGAATCACTCGAACCTGCGCAAATGCAAGATGAAGAGGTACCGACAGGCCTGCCATCTCAGTCTCTATGGCTGGACCCGTGTAATATGGAGGCAATAGAGAAATTGGAAGATGTTCCTCAGCCACCATACAATCTCCATGGCTTCTACATGAGCAGGTTATTCTATCTCAGCGGGGAAGAAATCCTGGATATCAAACTTGAGGCAGATTGCCCTGTAAGCTGGGAAGCGCAGTATCATGGGATTGAGCGTGCAAATATCTGGGCTGAGATAAACCTGATTAAGGAAGATGGCAAAAGTACCGGTTGGAGTTCGAATTGGACTAAGTCGGTAACCGAGAGCCATACGGGTAGGTTGGTCAATATTCTTTTTGGCCCCACTAATGAGTCTGGTTTCTACGCAGTCTTTCTTATCAATTGGGATACCAAGAGTTCACATTACTGTGAATACTTCATATCACTAAAAGAATAGCCTAACTTGGTACTAGGTTAAAACTAAGATGAAGGTTTTACGGATATCGTCGAGTTTGCAGTAACAAGGTTATCTCAGACTGCCAAGATTATTCAGCATAAATTGTCATTGGCAAGAATGTTAGCAACCGGGCGTAACTGGTAAGCAAACGAGTGCACGAATCACGCTTTCCGATATTTTGGTTGGTAGATTGCACTTTCAGATGAAAAGCGTGACTCAGGGAAGCCCCACTATAACATTACGTTTAACATTAATTAAACGCTATAAGTATATTTTTTACTTATACTATCTAGCTAGTTAATTAGTCCGTATTCTTTAATCCGTATTCTTTTTTAATAACTGCTTTCCATTGCTCATGTACTTTTTCAATCTCGCCACCATGCCGATTAGCAATTTCCTTAAGGTAATGCAGCCATTGTGTATGGTTCCCCTCTTTTCGCGCTGCCCATAATTGAGATACGTTATACGCGAGTGTAGGATCCAAGCTGAGAATAAAGTCACGATTTTCTGTTGGCTCTTCCAGTATTTTCTTATGAAGGAAATCCTTTTTCTGATGTTGGATCCAGCTTGTGTAACCCCGCTCCTTCTTTAAGGGATATGGACTAGCTTCTTTTAATTCACGAACTATTAAGCGTTCGAATTGTTTCCGTCGATATCTGGCTTGCAACTGTGGCCAAGAAAGGGCAAGTACAGCTAAAATAATTGGAACCAACACGACTTCTAATATATCCTTTAATGACTCAAATCCCAACATGTCCACCTCCTAAATGATTATTCAAACAAATTTTTTCTCATAGTAATTAAATTATATTCCGAAACGCCCCGATGTCAATGTCTGGAGACAGCGAAGATTATTGTTCATGTTCACAAGTAGTCACTAAGAGTTGTTCCGTATAACCATTAGTGTCTTACATTACTTATGCGTAGAAATAAGTGGACCGGCAGAAGGGCCTAAATTGCCTCCACTTTCATCGTCAAACTCTTCGACTATCTCCTAGCCCTATTTCCGAATCAGCAACTTTGCCAGTTTCTCGCCAACGAAAATCTGCTGCCAAAAATCAGGTCTGGAACGGTTTTGACTCGATTCGCCTCTAATCCCTTCTTGCCTAAGAACTCTAGTTGCAATTTCTTCTGCCAACCCTTCTCCTGCGTAGGTTAGCAACCCACTGGTATCTAGAGCGTCTTGCTTAAAAGTACTCCCTGGTCCATCAAGTTGGTCGCGGATCTTTCTCTCGATATATTTCCTAATCGCTGGCGGGACCTGAGTTTCAACAATCGCGATAAGAGCGGCTGTCAGACCCGCAGCGAGGCCCAATTGCCCCAAAGCCAATGCGATCGCTCTGCCCAATTCTAATGCGCCGATTTCCCTGGCCAAAGTAGCAAATCCCCACCACGCCAGAACTGTCACAATTGCGGGTATGACGTCCAATACAAGGTGGCCTAGGAACTTTAGGCCCCCTTTGACCTTGACTGAATCAACATCGTGGAAGGAGTTGCCGATTGGCTTGGCTGCCAGTCCGGCAGATACTTTTTTCAATGTGTCCCCGCTGCTCTCGCGCCTATCTACCGTAAGAACCCCGGGTGTGAAAGGTCTTCCATAGGAAAGGTCTACGTTGACCCTGTCCACTGAGAAGAATTTTGAGAGGGCTTCACCAAGCCGCCCTTTGAAATCCACGTCATTCGAACTGAAACTGATCGGTAACCTGAGATCTACGTGGCCTTGCCCTTGCACAGCGCCCCTAAATCTATAGGCTGCTGCATACTTGTCCTTGCGCCTAATCTTTACGGACTTACTATCCCCAGAAACCTCGTACCGAAACTCGTACTTCGAGAAGGATAAAGAACAGTCCCCAATCGCATAAAACTCGTCGGTCTCGAATTGTTCATGGAATCCCCATACACTGTCCCAGGGCGATGGTTCAACGGTGACCCGAGCGCTAATTTCCCTAGATAGTCCATCTGGGGCGGTTACCGTCAGCGTAACTCTATAGGCTGCAGAAATAGCAAATGTGAAGTGGGCTACAGGATTATTAAATGGTCCCAAAGCTTGCGTATCGATTACGTTTTCATGTTCATCAAGTCGCTCGACCTTCCACAGGTAAGTTAGTTCTTCACCCTCATAATTCCAAAAATAAGTGGGAGTGGCATCTAGGTCTATTTCAGCGCCTGCGAATATGAATGCAGGATACGCAAATGCAGCATACGAGTCGGGTGGCTCGACTGTAAATGTTACAGGAACTCCCCATGGGCTGACGATCCCGGAAGGGTCTGACATCGTAATCGTAGCACTATGACTGCCCGGTGACAGGCTCGACATGTCTGGCTGGACCCACAACCAAAACCCTACGGTGAAGGTCTTGACCACTACTGCATTTAGCCAATCTCCAGGGGTTGGGAGATCAGGGGTCGGGAGATACTCTATATTGTCGACCCGGGGTGCAGGGAGGTAGTTTGTTCTCATATAAATCGTCATTGCACTGGGATCCCCGTTGGGGCCCTCAGCGCGGTAACGCTGCTGAAAAAGTAACTCGCTGGGGTTTTGGGTCATAAATGAGGGTGAAACTGAAACGAAAAATTGTGTCAGGAAGGATGCCGACGAGCCAGACGCAGAAACGTTCACGGTGGCAGAATAGATTCCGCTAGCTAAGCCTGAGGCATTGGCCTCAACACGGATTAAGTTATCGGTGACAGTTGCCCGAAGCCAATTCGTTGCCCCCGGCACGTATGTGATAGATGCAGTTAATGTCCCAAGGCTACCGCCACCACCGTTTCTCACTTCTACTGTGCCTACGTAAGGCCCAGGTGAATTCCGCTGTCCTGACAGATTCAACAAAGGAGTTGACAGTACCACTGAAGGGCCGACGGTTTTCACGTCGAGGCTTACAACTAAGAGCTGGCTTGTTCCAGCATTGATAATGACCGCTGCCTCATATCTGCCCGGCGCAAGTCCTGCAGCCGTTGGTTTCAAACAGACTTTGTAATATCCGTCCGCGGGCGACACGTAGGCAGAAAGCCAATTTCCGGCCTGCTCTCGATAGTATATCATCACCGTTGGATACGGAAGGCTTCCCCCTTCTATATGTTTGACATCAACACACTGCTCGGCTGGCTCGCTCGGCCCCTGGGTATACGAAAAGTTGAGTTGGTGACTTGACAGCTTAGCAGCCACCGGAGGTAGTGGTTTGCCACTCGCTATAGGTTTGCCATTCCCTGTAAGTGACAAAAGCGGATCATCCTGAAATTGCTGGGTAGACGCGGGGGTAAGCTCAAGCTCAGAGGGGTCACCCTTCAAAAGGAAAAGTGTATCTATCGCCCCATCCAAGCCTGACACCATTGACCCCGACCCTAACCAATTACGGAATGGCGTCATGGTGTAGTTTTCCCAATCACCTGTCTGCAATAAGTCAATCCACTCGTCTGACGACGATCTAGGCCCCTCTACAGAGGCCGGATCCATCTCCTCTTTTTGCCCTGTTGGATATTTCGGATCCGGCACGGGCAAGCTATCATCAAATATGACGCGCGCCCCACCATCCCCGAGATCGGTGTATGCAGCGAATTTTACACCATCCCCTCGCTCTGCAACCAAAGAGCCACCCATTGTATTGTCCACAGTTTTGCCCTCAAGAATAAGGTTAAGGTCTGGCCTGGTATAAGCAGCCGCGGAACGCACCTCGAACGGCGAAAATTGGCTATTTTCGTCTATTCCGGGTGGCACGAGAGAACCGGATGGAGGGATCTGGTCGTGATTAATGTCGAAACTGACGAAATAATCGCCATTCGCTTCGCTTACCGCTTCGTTTTCAGAAAAACGCCATCGGGAAACAATGAGGCCGTCGTAACTCGCATCATGGTGTAGAAGGTCGATTTCAATGGCTTTTTCACGAGGCACGCGGCCATATCGCGTCATGTGGACCGGCAATTGTCCGTATGGCTTCATCCAATGGAGAACATTAGTCGTCATGTCCGGGATACTGATCAACTCATCGAATTGACTGTTATAAACGTACTCCCCACCTAGGTTTACCCTGTAAGACTGGTTTCTTAGCTCCATGTCGTCTCGTATTGTCATCAACAGGGATGTTCTCCACTCGTTGTCAACCTTCCTCAGTAGGACCTTTCTGGATCGAGATACCATCGGCTTAACAAATATCGACTCTTTCACATTGAAAATTGGCGGTAACAGCCATTTGTCGATGCGGATTGAGCCTGCTTCTACACGATCTGCGGTGATCAGCAACGGATCAATTCTTTGAATCTGGGGATGCTCTCCACCTGGTATCCCTTCCACTATAACTTGTGTGTCCGCCTCGGGAAGCGTCAGTGTGCGGAAGGTGAGGGGCTCATATGCATTGACGTCTGCGGACGGCAATGGGGACTCGGTGGTATTGTAGTATATATTCCAACCGCCGAGCTCCGGGAAGCTGACCGGAATCTGAAGGGCGTGTCCCGTCCTCCGGTATAGGATGTGCAAACTGGTGTCCTGCAAATAGGCATCGAAATCGAAACCGCCCACATCGATCCGCTTCGTGTTCCAGGTGCCCAGCTGCCTCAAGTCCTGCAGTTGCGCGTATGAACTTGTGCTCAGTAATGTAAGGTAGGGAGCAGAAGGACTCCCGTCGGGTACTGTCTGTGTGAGAATGAGAAGCTGGTTGGTAGGCTCGGAAAAGCCTGCCCAGAGGTAGTAGCCAGCCTGTCCTATCCCCATATCCTCCAAGGGGATCTGCACCGGGAACTCCGACAGCGGTTTCAACTTGCCGGGGGCATTTTCATCCCATAGAAAACCTTCGATGAAAAGACCTGTCTTAAGATACCCACTAGCAATGTGTATTCTTCTCTTATAGACGAGAAAGACATAGCCGTTGCCGGCTGCCAGCCCGACGCGATGGGACCATGGTGCCTGCATCAAGGGATCGAACACACGCCCAACGATGCTGTTTGTTGAATAGGTGAGCTTATCAAATCGAGAATGTTCACGTTCTCGGCTTTTCCACTCCCCGGTCCACCAAAAAAGATTAATCCGGTCTACAAGGGTTGTGGCTACGACAGGGATGGAGTACCCACTGGGTATTTCCAGTCGTGCAATTTCTAGGCCCAAGACTTCCGATTTAGGCCTGTCACTGTGTGGTGGCAAATGCTTGTACGGAAGAGCACACATAGCGGCTCAATTTCCTTCCGCAAAGCTATCCTGGCAACACGAAATTTCGAGAAACTTATCTCTAAGCCTTTTCTCTTTGAGACTGCTTAAATATAATTATAGAGCAACCAGTGCCAGAAATCAACTTTGAATATGTTGTCCGGAACACTCCGTGACTTCTGATGAGGTAGTTGCAAGTTCTAGGCTCACACGGCTTACCAACTTCAACCTTTCCACACCTAAGAGTAGTTGACGTTTCCTTTGAAGTCGATTTCGCTTCCTCTAGATGATCCGACAGTACCCAGGTTTTGGAAAACTGCTCGCGCAGAACGAGTAACTGCACAAATTGGCTAAATGTTGGATTAATTGGCACCTCCTTTATTTTGTCAGAACCTTGACAGCTGTCAGGCCAGATGCCAGAATGCAGTAACCAGCAATAAAGGAACCAAAATGAGCCTACGAGGAGAATCCAGGCTTTACGATCTCGTCCGTGAAGCCATAGAACGATTATTTAAGGTTCAGAATTACTCTGTGGACTTTGAGGTTACAGGCCATCCAAGAGGAAGGCTGATACCCGAAAAATTCCTCAAATCTGCCACGCTATTAAAATACAGACGAGCCCGGCTTCCAACTCCAGATATAATGGGGCTGGTGTGTAAAAAGACAAGACAAGATGGTCAGGAACTGGTCATAGTTGAGGTTAAAAATAGACCAACTTACAGAGCTATATTTCAGGCTAAAGGATATGCTGAGTTATTTTACTCCGATTTCACTTTCTTAATAAGCCGGCAATCCCTTTATACGAGCTCTCCAAAGGTATTGGACTTTGTAAGAGAACGGCCAGAATTACTACGAACTGGGGATGAAAAAGAGATTATTATACAGTTTTTACATAGAACTCCAGAGGGAATGATCACTTTAGCTCAGTTGGGTTCTGAAGCAGGAATATTACCTACTGCAGAATTATAGCAAACAACTTATTGCTGGCCTTTTCATTTATTGCTCAAATCACCATTGTTAACAAATGACGGTTTGTTCAATTCCCTACTAGTTAAGCGAGTGCGAAGTTGGCTCGCTAAGGGCAGGCCTAGCTAATGAGATGCCCAATAATCGTGAACTTTGCGCAATTCTTGGATATAGAACTTATCTTGGTCATTTCCGACAAATGAGCCTAGTTCTCGGCCCAAGGTAAAGAAGCCCTGCCCAGGCTTAAGACTTTCCTTATGAACCACCACCGCTGATAACATCGGCCGACCGAGCTCATGTTCATGTCGGTTAATGTCATCCAATATTACGCCTATTTCGTATCGATCGTTTGGTAAATTCATATCCAGCCCTGCCATAGGTGCAATGTCACTATAATATATGATTGTGCTTATTCGAGCCACTTCCTTAAGCTTTTCGTAGATTTGTTCATGCATGAGAAATTCACCCCCCTCAACATTCACAAGATGACACTTTCGCTATGGCAGGTCTATCACTTTGTCAGCTATATTATCGTAGACTTCCCTAAGAGTGAAGATAATAATCTGCTGCTCCTGGCTCAGCTGACCGAGGTATTCAAGCGTTCGTGCTAAGCGTGGCTCATCAAAATTCACAAAAGGGTCGTCGAGAACCAAAGGTGGCTGTGTCTTACTGTAGATCAAGCGTACAAGTGCAAGGCGGCATGCTAAGTAGAATTCGTCAACTACTCCCCCACTTAGCTCCTCAGGCTTGGTCCAACCGCCCTTCTCTTCGGAGTAAATCGAGAAGTCCAAGGCCCCTTCGATGATTCTCACTTTCCTGTATTTGCCGTTGGTAAATACCTCGAAGTTCCTTTGAATTTCTGCCTGCAGAACGTCGGTGGCCGATAGCAATGTTTCGGCCCTTGCTCTTGAAATGAAGTCCCTTGCCAGTTGGTATACTTGCACCCTCCACTGCTCACGATCCAGCGCTCTCATCGAAGCATCAAGCATCTCCTCCCTTTGAGCTTGGTCTTCGGCGTCAAACCTTGCCTTTTGTATACCTACCTCACACTCTAGCTTCCTATTTCGGAGATCGTCTTTTTTAGTCCTAAGGTTCTCCACTTCCTTCTCGCGTCTCACATATTCCTCCGGAGAGAGCTTGGTATTCCTCAAATCGTCTGTGAACCTTTCTCGCTCCTCCGCTAGCATCCTCGCTGTCTTCCGTCTCTGTTGCTCGACTTGGTTAAGGGTTTGCCCACCCAACCTACCTAGCAATTGATTTTGAGACGCTTCCTTTTGCTTCACCAATTCGCCTTGCTTTCCCTCTTTCTGCCTAAACTCTTCGAGTGAAGCGCATCTGACTTGAGAAAGAATCGTCCGTTCTTGTTCGACAACTTCGCCCACGGCCTCTTCCATCTGCTTGATGCGTTCTTGTAGCTCGGATATTCGTGTCTTCTGCCTAATTAGAGAGCTCCTTGCCCACATCGCGCCTAAGAGAAAGAGCAAGCCGATAACCCCGGCTGCGAGGGAAGCCATATTAACGAACATACCCAAAAAGCCAGCGATTGATACCGCTACCCCGATTACCAAGCTTGTGCTTGAGGCCAAGCCCTTAAGCAGCTTGTTTCTCTTTAGATACTCCAAAGCGCTCTCCAGTTCTTGCTTTCTTTCTGTTATGTCCCCACTGATATTCTCGCGCTTGGCTTCGAACTCGCGGAGTTGGTTGCCGAATTCCAGCGCTCTCTGAAAGTCATCAAAACCCTCGATAGTTTGTAGTGCAGACTCAGTCTCCTGGATTTGCTTCTGCAACGACTCAATATCCCTGATAAGCGTATCGATTTTCTCGTATTCCTTCTCCAGCTTGTTTATTCGTTCCTCGATTTCCTGACGTCGCCTGTTCTTCTCCAGAAGAGCTTCCGCGTCGCCAAGCTTTACCTCCGCCTGGCTCAGCTCATTTGATACTTCAATCAGTTCGAGTTTATGGCCTTCTACCTCTGTTACTTCTCTTGCAACCTCTGCCAACTCTTGTTGCAATTTTTGCGCCTCCTGGGTCAAATACGCAATGCGGCCCGGTGACTTAGCCAGCCTCTCAAGACCCTTGACCAGAACTCCGATTTGCCTATCCAGTTTCTCGATTACTTGAGAAGCTACTGCCTCCTCAGGTCCACCTGTCACTTTTCCCTCTAAACTCTCACCAATCTCCTTTTCGCCTGAGGAAATATCACTGACTTCACCCTGGCGGACACAGCATGTGGCCAAAAATAGTGTTGCTGAATCGGTGCCGAGCAATTCCCGAAGCCTTTTGGCAATCTCCTTTGGTGTATTCCATTCCATACCTTCGTCCGGACTTGCAAGCTGCATCGTCTTCATATCGAAGTCCTTCTCAAGTACGTACCGTTTCCCTTCAGCTTCAAACTCGATAACGGTTTTGCACCCGTGTCCAGAGCCCCATGTACTGTATCTTTCAAGCCCCTTTCGCGTACTCTTGGGGTTCTCAAATAAAGCCGCGACCATTCCATCGAGCAAGGTAGACTTTCCAATTTCGTTCAAAGGGCCCTTGACCACATTTATTCCGGGGCTTAACTCTCGGTCCAGCTTCTTAAACCTCTTGAAATTCTCAAGCCCCACCCTCTTGAGGAACATCAGAGAACCTCCTTGCCTTGAAGAAGCGCCAACCCATATTGTATTGCCTCTTCAGCAATTTCTTGTTCCTTGCCTTCGCACGCTTCGATATGCTCCCTCATCAGCTTGATAAACTTCGCAATGATCAATTGATCTGCATAGGCATCCTCCGTGAGCTTACTCATTCTTGGATGCGATTGGTCGATGATCCTGATGTAGAAGAAACGGTCTAACAGCTCCGCCTCAAGTTCTTCCAATGGTAGAACTAAATCCTCGTTCCTCAGTCCTTTAAGAATCACTTTCATAACCAAATTTGGGTCAGCTTTCTCGATGATCTTGCTTTTCAACTGAGGTAAACCCTCGCAATCTGAGAGGTCCATTTCAAGCTCTTCACAGTAGCGGAGTCCTATCCGCTTAGTCTCCACTTCGACCCTACCTGAGTCGAGAATGCTTACTATGAGAATGCTGCCCGGCTCCCTCTGATCCATAGAGATGAGTTCAGGTGGACCAGAGTACCATGCGACAATCGGCTCATTGGAACACCGGTATGGACGATGCCAATGGCCCAACGCAATATAGTGCATCTGGCTACTCTGAATCTGGTCGGCGGTAAACACATGGTCATCTTCGGCGATTGCACCTGGGATATTCAGCGAGCCGTGTGCAATAGCCACATGATACGGGGTCTCAGTCAATCGCCCCAGCCCTTCCAGAGGGCTTTTGTAGGACCTGTTACTCAAGTTTGGCCTACCATAGATGGTCAAGCCCAGAGCTGGGAATTCCTTGTAGGTCCAACCTTCGCCAGTGAAAAGCGTCAGACCAGGGCACTTTTCCTCGAGCTTGACCTTTCTGTAAATGGAGCCTGAATCCAAGCAATCATGAGTCCCAGGGATAAGGCAGACAGGGATATTGTTTGCCGTAAGCAAACCGAATTGTTCAACTACGAGATCAATGTTCCTCTGTGGCTGCTGATTAGTATCGAAAAGGTCGCCAGCGACTAGAACGACGTCAACGTCTTCTGCTATTGCGAGAGATACCAGCTTCTTGAAACTGGCTCTGACCTGTTCACGCTGAGCCATACCTCTGTCACCAAGGCTAAGGAATTTAGCCCCAAGATGGATGTCAGCCGTGTGGAGCAATCTAATCACGGTATTTCCTTGAATTTACTAAGTACAGTAATGCATCACCAAAGTGTATCATCAATCTTCCTCTGGGTGAAAGCTTGTCACAGTAATTTGGTATGTACCGTCAGTTTTTCTCATCTTAAGTCTATAGGCTGTGAGGTCAAGTTCATCCCACTCTTGGGTAACAGCTAATAGCACCCTTGCCAAATGTAAGGCTTGTTCCTTATTCAGCCTAATTCCAACAGTCTTGAGGTCTTTCACATTTTTCTCGGTTTCTTCTATAGGATAGACTCTTAAACACCTTACATTTGGGTTTATTGTTATACTTTTCGGTGATTTTCTTGCCATTATGTTGCCTCTCCTTAGCGGAATTTCCTCTCGTCTGTACGCTTTCTAATTATGTCTAAGTCCTCCTTGAATCTTTGAAGTAACAAAAGATTTGTTTCTCTTAAAACCTCTATTTCACGTGTTCCTATTGGTGACCCACCTTGAGTCAGTGTGATTTCACCCCATTCGCTAATGGCTTTATTTGCTGTCTCTATGACAGATTCCACAGTTTGCAAGCGAGCTTGTAGGTTGCTCGCATTGCTTCTGGGCGAGATATCCCAAAAAGAACAGGCGTCATGGAACCCAACACCTTCTACCCCGCCAGCTTTCAATTTCGTAACAACTCGTGAAGAAAGGAGTTTTTCAAGTATCAGTTTTTGATCGCGGTTGAGTATAGCGCGTAATCCAGTAGTAGGTGCAACAGTAGAACCCAGTGCTTTTGCCATAATTTTTCCCGCTTCGCTGAGTTGGTACCGCTTCTCACCTACTTTAACAAGCCAGCCTCTGCCTACTAGTCCCTTCTTACCCATGAGCTTAGTGTACACTCTATTAGAGTCAGGGTACTTCGGATAGCCCTCCATACCGAAAGAGTCTGGGAACTTCTTCCACGCTGCGATCGCCAAGTCCTCCGCTGTAAAAGCTACTCGGCTATTTGCCTCAATATCAGCACCAGCTAAGAGAACCTCTTCGTCCAAGCTCAAACGTTTAGGCATTAGGTTCACCTCCTTGTTGGTAACGTTCCATTGTCGATGAAATCACGAAGTGTCGACGCTGCATGAGACTGCATTTGAGACGCCATGTCATCCCAACGCGCTAGCCAACTTTCTACGGATGCCTCTTCCCCTTGGAATGTAGCGTATTCAACCGCTATCTTGACCATGATTTCGATTATGCGCTCAAGGTGATAGATTCTCCACTCTCTTGACTCATAGCCGTAGCCCCGAGTTTGGTCAAGATACATCCTAGCGAGGGGAGAAGCACTATTTATCCACCAAATATTCCTATCAACGTCAATAGGTCGTTGCCAAACTGGTGGTTCTTCTCGGCTGAATTCTACCTTTTCATCTGTTTCAGGATCAGAGTTTATTTCGGAGATTAGAATTCGGGGGAATCCTCTTCCGCGTCCTTCATCACCGCCGCCAGTAGTTGGTGGCACTACTATAATCGTCGCGAAATGTCTAGACAGACAATGGTCATCGCCTGCCGTTACTGTCGTTTGCCCAAGTTCATGTGCGAACACCATCCCAGCAGCGCTGACTCGGGCAATCGATGGGTTATTTTCGGTCCAAACCAAGTATACATCGCGAGACATGCTGCCATCTGCAAGCTGGCAAATTGCGTTCAGTTGCTGACGACCACCCACCTGCACCTCCACATCTTCCGGTTGAATAGTTATATCGTATATATGGACTACCTCTAGCGTTGCTTCATTGGATCGCAGCCTCCCATCCAGTGTCTCGGCATATATTATTGTAGTACCAAATGAGAATGTGTTGATGACAAGCAGGTCTTCATCAACCATAGCGACGTTAGTATCAGTGCTGACCCAACGGAAAGGGACAGGGCGGATGCGCTGACCATCTGCATCTAGGAATTTGAGAATTGGCCTGAAGGAAACACCCACACCAGCTAATTGGTGCGTTATATCCAACTCTAGTCTCACAGGTACACCCGTTGGCAATGGGGGTGGTGGAGGAAGTGGTCCAATACCCGGTCCCCCCGTCAAGCCTGAATAAAGGCCCTCAAGGAATTGATTCTTCCACTCATCAAGGGCTGCGTTCATAGCGCTTAGTGCATTTGTCTCATCCTGAGTGTAGCGTCTGCGGTCACGAGTCTCAAATTCTTGGGCGTATTGCTCAACTCGCTGCTTAATCCATTCCTTTAACGCACGGGTTAGAGGACTATCCGCTAGTCGTATCCTGTCATTCGTCTTGTATTGCTCCAGCGCCTGTAACTCGCATTCCCCATAGATTCGATAACCATAGTGTGACTGAATTAATTCAGTCATTTCGAAAATACCGATGAAGCCGGACTGAGCTGTTATTTGGATATTGTGTCGAAAACGCCTGGGAGCCCACCGCATGTCAGTGTTGGAGGTTCTCAGAACAAGCCGCCCAACTGGGTACTGACCACTCTCAGTCGTGGAGACATCTGTTTCTGAAACCGGGTCACGTAGTGTTTCTGGAATAACCACTTCACGGGGCGTTTCAGCGCCTTCAAGTGGTTCGATTGTGGGTAGTGCTAAAGGTCGTCCCCCATTGTATAGCCGCCCATTGACTATGACATAGACTTGGCACAATTGTAACGTCCTCACCATTTGATGATAATTTATAATCTTATTTAACAACTGACGAGATGGAATAGACCTACCATAGTGCCTTGGATTGACTCCTCTAACAAGAGTAAACCCGGTTGCGTTATTAAAGCTCCGCTTGGCAGGTGTAGGCAAAGACTCGTAGCTGAGACCAACTTCGGTCAAGGCCCTGTTGAGTTCTTCGAGTAGGTTTGTAACTGGGAAGTCCCGGCCAACCCTGCGGTTCGGAACATAGCCAAACTGGACACTCCTCGCAGGCACACCATATCTGCATCCTTTTCCCCCCTTAACAGTATGCAGGACAGAATAATCTTCAAACATTTGAACCATATAAGCCTTACCACCATTGCCGTGCCCTCCCTGAACATTACGCACCGCTGTATCGGCCCGTGCAGCATCAGGGTCAGCCCACTTGCGAAAGTATCTTTCAATGTGGTCACTAGACATGCCTACAAAATCAAGGCAGGAGATCGACGGAGATCGGGATCTATCTACGTAATCAAAGATCAATACTATAACGCGTCTGTCCGGACTCGCATCAATTCTCACATATGCATCTGCTGAGTTTTTTGGCCATTCAGGTAGTCCATTCTCATGCGATTGAATCGGTGCGATCATCAATCTTATGGCACCTTCAGAATGGATAGACAGGTCATCGGGAGTATATTCAAAGGGACTCATTCCTCACCTCCCCTGAAGCAGCTGCAGAGAAAGACCATAATGAAATCTTGCCAATCAGAGTTGAAATTCGGACTTACTGGAGTTAATGAATTTCGCTTTCACTGCCTTCACTTCTAATTCGATAGCACGGAATATTTTCCTTACATCTTCTTGAGTATATTCATAGAGCTGGGGGTTTGAACAGTGCCCTAAGATGCGCAGGCGATTTAGAACTGCGTTGGTTCTCTGGGTAGCAAGCCTACGGAAGGCATCTTTCTTAGATTCGTTCCTGTACATACAACTAACCTCACTTATATCAGATAATCTAGGATAGCATATTTTAGGCAATTTGTCAACAACCTGTTGTAACTTTTTCTGCAATAGAATGTCAACTGGTTTTAAACTGGTCTTCAGAATTTTTTCCCTTTTTAGAGAAAATTAAAGGGGGCAAGCTTACTTGCCCCCTTTGTGACTGCGGCTCAAGTAGGTTTATATCAAGCCAGTTTAGGGACTACCCGGACTTGTCGGAGGATTCAAACCTGAACTTGGACCCTTCCAAGTAACTTCGCTCTTTCTCGAAACATAACCAGTAGCGCTTGGTGTTCTCTGCGGCACGCCCAGTCGCATTGCTACCGCCGAACGGGTCTAGTACTACATCGCCTTCCTCGGTAAGAAATCTGATAAAGAATTCGGGCAAGGCTATAGGGTATCGCGCTGGGTGAGGCGTAATTTTAGTGCTTCTGCACGACGTTAGATAATCCCCATTTGAATCAGTGTTTGATATGGCCAATAGATTCGGTGGAATAGCACCGCCGCGGTCTTGCTGAAATTTCAACGAAATATCGTGTCCAGACGGTCTAAGACCTGCATTATAGCCTTGTTCAAGTAAACGCAGCATCGCCTTACTATAGGGTGCGAGAACCCGACGATTATCAGCTTTGGGGAACGGACTTTTTGAAAGCCACCAAATGGGGTCAACAGCGTCTTTGGCACGAACCCGTCGGATTGTAACCCATTCGGCTGGAGCAGGCAACTTTGCAGGGTTGAACCAATAGAAATCCTGAGCCAAATAAAACTTGAAATTCTCTTGCTCTGGTCGGCAGAGCTCAAACAGTAGCTCGAAATGGTACAAGGATCTGGTGGGCTGCCCCTTATCCCAACTGCCACCGATATGTATTACTAGACTCCCATCATTAGTTAATACACGCCAGAACTCCTTGGCAAAAGGTTTGAACCACTCTACATATTGACTTGCCGCTTTGTTGCCATAAGGCTTCTTTTTGCTGAGAGCAAAGGGAGGCGATGTCATTATCAGGTTGATTTGACCGTCGGGGACGTGTTTGATTAGCTCCAATGCATCACCAAGATAAGCTACTCCATATTCAGTAACGTAATATGGGTACGGTAACTTTTGGATGATTTTTCTTGATACTTTACGCATGTTAATCAATTCCCGTCATGGCAAAGGTACTTCTATGAAGCCCAGCCTTCTCAGCGCTTACATCAAGAATCGGGGCCGGAAAGGTTGCCTCAACAATCTTATGAGCGCGGCCTAACGCCCAAGTGAAATCTTCGAGGGGGCTGGTTTGTCCGGTGCTCCTTAGAAGATGGGCCAGTCTATACCGCCCTTTCAAAGATTTCATTATCGTAACATTATAGAGATGAATCATACTTCACTGACACCCAAAATGGCAGCTGCTTTTTCTATGAACTTCTCTGCTGAAGCAATAACCGCCTTCGCTCCAGATTGAGAAAATTCAGCCTCGTAATCGGCAGCTTCACGGAGATTCATGGCATTCAGGAAGTCTCGGGCAAACTTAGCTTCTATCTGACCCTCTTCAACAAATAACGCCCGTAGAGCTACGGCAAGACAGTAGTGGCTCTTTTCCCGGTATCCCTGGGAGTAGACAAGCGCTCTGGCAGCATGGAACATAGCATAATAGGCTTGAATTGTACACCATTTGTATCGCTGGTTCTCATAACCAGCTTTTGCATCCAGAAGGTCACTCCGTGCAACTGCTAACTCTTTCCCAATAAGCTCCTTACCTTTTGGAAAAGAAACGATTTTGCCGCTCTCAAGACACTGCTTAAACTCTTGATTCACTGGCTACCCTCTCCCACAGAACGGTGCCCCGCTCTACTTCCTCAATAAAGGCTTGCTCCGGTCCTTTCATCTCCAGTAGTTCAACAGGGGTCTTAACTATGGCTTGAATATGGATGTCTTCAAATCCCCGGGGGAATTTGAAATCGTTGATCGCCTCTAGGACTTTGTCCTTGTTGTCTGACACAACGAATAAATCCACATCGCTTTCAGAAGTATCAGTTCCCTGGGCACAGCTACCATATAAGACTACTCGGTTAGATGCATTCTTGAGTTCTTCCACCAGAGGTTCAACTAGAATCAAATTTACCAGTTTCTTAAACTCGATGACGATTGGGCTAGAGCGGTCAACAGAGTAGAAGTACATTTTCCCCTCTCGTCTCCGTTTAATCACACCAGAAGAATACAATTCGTTGAGGGAACCGTTGGCAGAGCTATAGCCTATACCAAGCTTACGAGCAATCTGCCTCTCGTAAAACTCCTTATCCGGGAACTTAACAAGAAGGCTAAGGACTTTCTGGTTCACTGTAAAAATGATATGAGCGTTAAACATTAAGCAATCGCTCCCACTAGTGAGTATATACTCATTATAGCGAGCGACAGAAGAAAAGTCAAGGATGCATTAACTTATGGTAGTGGCTTACCTATTGCACAAAAACTCAGGAATGTTTAGTTTCATCGAAAGGCAGGCATTATGGGAGCAGGATGAAATAGGGTTGGGGGCAATCCCTCGATGTTTCATCATCTAACCTAAAGGGTCGGTCCTTAAGATGTTCACTCAATTCTTTCATGGAATTGCTGGATCTAATCTATAATATATAATAAGGTTAGTAGGATTATTTGTATTTCACATGGTAGATACGCAGATTGAAAATTGGCGGCGATGGCAGAAACACCTTGTCGCGCACCCCTTGGTGATAGGCTTTTCCCTACGGCCACATCCGTGGTTGAATAGTGACGGTACGCTCGACTTCCACCGGATGTGCATTCCTGTTTTCCTAGGGCGAAAGCTTAGCGATGAAGAGACGGAAAGATATAATCTACCTAGGCTGATCGAGGGATATCCTGTACAGTACCGTCATCCAGACATGCTGCTGCCAGGAAAGCCGTTTGCGTTACCTGGTGATAGCGGTAGCCTAATCTTCTTACGTGATGGCACGCCCGTTGGTTTGGTAATTGCTATTTTGGGGAAGTTCACCATCGCCAGCAAAGCACATAATATAGAGGAACTTTTAGAGGTGAGTTTCACCCCTCCAATAAGTACGCAGACTCCTCCACAGTATGATTCTACGAAGATTCCGAAGGACCCTTGCGACCGATTTGATGTGCTAATTAGTGGCATCTCTGTTGGCCATAGGCTTGTGACGGCTGGCACATTAGGTGCATTTGTGTGGGATAAGAAGAACGGCGAAATACTTGGCCTAACTTGTGCTCACATAGCTGCACCTCCTGGGGCTAAAGCGGGGGATGTGATCTATCAACCGGGTCCCCAAGACATACGAACGAGATTTGGCCGGGAACCTACCGAGCAGGATATCTGCGGGCGTCTCCTACGCTGGTACAAAATATCAACCTCCAAAGCAAACAAAATCGACGCTGCTGTCTTTAGACTCACAAGACCTGCATGGCCTGATTGCGTTCTTGGGTGGGGGAGGAGAGATCTCAAAAGACCCTGCTGAACAAAATAGCGTTTTGTGCAATTTCGAGGTACGTATTGACAAACCTGAAAAAAAGACTAGAATAAAGTTCCAACATATGAAATAGCCTTTACAAGAAAATAAGCTGTGGTGAGCAAGGTGGGGGTTATGAAGAAGAGCATCAGACCGTTGGTTGAACAGCGGTGGCTGGTGCTCTTTTATTTGGGCCGCAAATACGAGAAGCTGGCTAAACGGGGGAGAAAAATGAAAAGGAGAATTGTTTGCTTAACGGTGAGTTGCTTAATGGCGCTATCCCTGGTGCTAGCATCCTGTGCTCCCACAACGTCAACTACGCCAACCACGCCGACGCCTATACCCACTCCAACACCACCCGAAGAAAAGGAAGAAGCTACTGTATTAATCTCTGGTGAGATTGGGCAGGAGCCTTATGTTTCGCCTACACCGGTTGGTTCAGACATTGCATATCACGGCGATCTCACTATTAAAAATATTGGGCAGGAGCCTTTAGTGTTTGATATAGTAGAGATAACAGTTTCTCCTATTAAGGGCAAATCACTTAGAATGATTACTTCTTCGACAAAGGGCCAGGGATTTAGAATACCACCCGGAGACACTGATATGTTCGATTTTACTACAGATGGTTATACCTCTTCGCTACTTGCCGATGCAAAAGGTTCGCCACTGATACTTACAGTTGTATTGAGATTGAATGGCCAAACCGTTGCTGGACCATTTATGGCTACTTTGCCAGAGCTGTGGGATCTCCCAAACTATTATGAAAAATTTACAAAAGGCAAAAAACTAGCCCCGATTAAATTTCTATAAAGCCTAGTTAACACCGGGGACACTAGCTTTATCTCTGCCCATCGGCGGGCTGATGGCTAACTAAACGGTGCAAAAAGTTCGGATTTTCCCTCAGCCTGGGGAACTATTATTTTTTGACTCGAGATCGCGAGCCAACAAAAGGGCGGAATGTTCACCACTTAACAAAAGGTAGCATAAAACCATAGTGCCCCAAGATAGTTTATAATTCAGTTAAGAGAATCATTGGCGAATGGTACTATGTATTACATCGGGATTGATTGACATGAACCATATTCCTAAGAAGCCGGAATCCAAGACCCTTGTTAGTTGTTCCATAACCCCGCACTAGATATGTTGTTGGCGAGCGCATATAATAGGTAATGAGCATCTCTGAGATGTTAATGGAGCAGGTTTGCCTGCTGGAAAGTGACTTGAGACGATGTTCGGATTAGTGAGAAAGTGGCTCTTGAATCGCAGGGCCGAAATAGTAAGCAAGGAATGTGTCATCTACTTAGAGCGCTCACGCAGGATTCTGGACTTAGGCTGTGGTACAGGCCACATAGCTGCCCGAGTCAGACAGGACTATAAGGCTGAGATCCAAGGAGTGGATGTAGCGAGAACTCAAGAGACAGATGTTCCTTTCTGTTTGTTTGACGGCAACACGCTCCCATTTTCTGACAGGTCGTTTGATACGACTCTCATCGTTTACGTGTTACATCATTCCATAAATCCAGCTCGGCTATTGTCCGAAGCGAAGAGGGTAACCTCCGACTACATAATAGTCTACGAAGACATCTATAAGACTATAGTAGATCTACTCTTGCTGTGTGGCTACCATTGGCTGGCCAGTCCCCTGTCCATCCTTCACAGGCCACCTAAATTCATGAAAGAATCTTCGTGGGTCTCGCTTTTCAAGGGCGTGGGGCTGCAACTAATCGCCCGTCAGGAGACATTCAGTTGCTGGTACGACTTAACTAAACACGTTCAATATGTTCTAGTTCCACAGACTACGAGGAGTAAGACCGTTTATACACCGAAGGAAGACAGTCCATGTCCCTTACCTGGGTAGTGTTGATCTTATTAATAGCGTCCACAGGTATGTGGGGTTGGCTACTTGGTAGAACTGTGCTTATTGCTAACCGAACTGTAGTGGTCAGGCCTCTTCCTACCAAGCGAACTACTGCAAGACCATTTCTATCCGTATTGCTACCAGTTAGAAACGAAGCGGAGCGAGTGTTGTCGCAATGCCTCCGGTCGTTATTGACGCAGGACTATAGTCAGTATGAAGTTGTGGCTGTAGATGATTGTTCCGAAGATGAAAGCCCCACAATACTTCAGCAGTTTAGCAAGATGAACAGTCGTCTGCACGTGATTAAAGGTATTGGGCCACCTGATGACTGGATAGGCAAGACTTGGGCTCTGGAGCAGGCTAAACGTGCTGCACGCGGTGAGTGGCTTCTGGCAGTCGACGCTGATGTACTCTACTCCCCGTGTGCATTTTCAGCGGCGATGGATATGGCATTAAAATTTCGCTACGATGCAATCACGTTGCTTCCGCTAGTCGATCTTCTGGGAAAATGGGAACGCATTCTATTTCCTTCGTTCGCTTGGTTATCAATTATGAGGATGCCGCCTACGGTTGCCAGTGATCCCCGCTCCAAGCACTGTTTCGGCATGGGCCATTTCATTCTCATGCGTCGTTCGGCACATGACAGTGTCGGGGGTTATAGCCGGTATAGCGGCCACGTGCTCGATGACTGTTGGACAATGCAGCTTCTCAAGGATGCTGGATATAAAGTGATGGCTGGAGATGGCACTCATCTGTTCCGAACACGGATGTACCAGGGTTTCAAGGAAATTGTCGATGGGTTCTCAAAGAATGCGTTTGCCGCCATGAATTATCACGTCCCCAGAACTCTCGGAGTTATTGGGCTGACCACTGGCCTGGTCAGCATACCTATTGTAGGGATCGCCTTGTATTTAGCCGAACCTGAAACTGGACTAGGCATATCCACCGCAGTTATTCTCTTGAGTTGTGCGTCTCTTATGTTGATGCTAGGAACGTCTTTAGTCATCCTCAAGAGATGCCGCTGGCCGGCGGGCTACGCAGGTCTGTTTTGGCTCGGCCTTATAACCTCTGCAGTAGTACTTGCGCGTTCAATGCTGCAACTGCGAGCCGGCAATGCGCGATGGAAAGGAAGAGCAGTAAAAATACCAGCCAAGTAGCATGGGTGTATCTCAATGGTCATTAAAGGAGGGAGAGAATGAAAACAAAAGCGGGTGCTTGTATCGTAGCACCAGAAGAGAAGAAGGTTGACCTATGGTTGGAGGAATACCGACAAATGCACGAATATATGCGTATGCATCTCACAACCATGGTTCGAAGCATGTCGCTCTTATTGTTATTCTTGGCAGTTTCATTTGGTGTCGGCTTTGTTGGCCTTAGTGACCGAATACATCCCCTTGTAGCTCCGATATCTATCTTGATGGGTCTATACATTTCCCAAGTATGGCTTGTGATACAGCTAGTTGCCAAAAATACGGCAAGGCTGGAAGAAATGTTGCGGGACGACAAGGGTCGCAAGATTGTGCGGTGGGAGAGCGATATAATGTCGGCTGCGCTTTACAAATACCTCATGGCCAGAGGCACCAAGGTAGGACCCATGGTGAGTCCTTTTGCGGCGTTTTTTGTCGTGGTGACGCTCATTATACTAGTTGTCATAGCATATGCTATGCTAAGTAGTTTTAGAGTCATTGAACAGCTTGGCGGCACTGGTTGGGCTATCGCCTATGTTGCTGTGATTTCCCTCTTCGTCGTTGCAACAGTTGTCTATGTCGCAGATGTCTTTCGGAGAGGAAGCCACGTCAGTGCATACTTTGTAGATAGAGCCAGAGCTCGTCTTAGAAATGGATCATGATAGCTTGAGTTTCGTCATAATAAGGGACATACGCTAAAAAGGCTGCAACTTCAACCAGTGAAGCCATAGTAGCGACCCCATGGCCAATAGTTGATGATTTAAATCTATAGAAGTATCTACAATAAGGCTGCACATTCACTTGCTTTGTTCAACCTGACGTCGAAACCCTCGGTTGCTCCCCGTAAGTATTTAAGCCCCTTTTTACCTAAAAATTTGCTTATTTTGCCTAAGAGCCTCTCGTATGAGAGGCTCTTTCTTTTTATCCATCTCAATATTGTCCCCCGGGGGAGGGACATATTCTAGCTAGGTTATCAGATTAACCAAGAGAGGCTTTTGTGCAGCCGCAGAGGTTAAAAAGAGAGGGTCGAGACTTCATCTCGACCCTCTTATGCTTGCTTAACAACAAGAGCGGTTTTAGATTAGCGATTGCTGCTTGCCATACTCTAAAGCCTTGCGTTCATCCTCTAATGCCTCTTTGGGTATGAGGTTGCGGATGCGCTCAATGTAGCCCTTCAGATAGCCATTGAAGTTATCTATTTTGTTGGTCATTGTGACAGTGGGCTGGTCAATATACCCTGGCAGGTTGGGTATCCGTCTTAGCTCTTCCGCTTTCTCACGCATCCGCCACAAGGTCGGTGTGAGGGAGTTCATAAGCTTCTCAATCTCGTTCACCTCCTCGCTAACCTTGACTGTGCTCCACCTGATAGGCATAGTTTCACCTCCTTTCTGTCCCCTTTTGAGCAAAAAGAGGGGGTATCCGCTCCCACGCTTGGGGGAGCAATACCCCCTAAAAAGGCAAAAAGGCAGGGTCTCCCCCGCCTTCTTGCGTGGCTGTTCTGTTTGGGCTATAAGCGTTTTAGGCTGTTACTGGCTGTTTAGCTCGGCTACGCTTGCCAGCCTTTGGCTGGCTCTCGGCTACTGGCTCGGCTTTAGCTTTTGCCTCTGCCTTCTGTTGAGCTTGCGCCTTCTCGGTTAGCATCGGCATTACTACCAGTTGATAACCGTCGGTAGTGAATAGCATCGGCAACACTGGGCTTGATAGCTTAAAGTCCACCATACCACCACAAGCCTTTAGGGCTTGCGTTAGGTATTTACCGTCTATCCTCACAAAGCCTTGACCCTCGGTATCGGCTGATAGCTCGGTTTGTCCTGTGGTATCTGGATTAGCCATCACTACCTTGCCATCACCAATGGTAAGGTCTATCGGGTAGTTTTTAGGATTTTCCGATAGTGCCTTAAGGCTGTTGACGGCTTTAGTTGCCTCTAGCGTGTCAAAATGGGCAAGGGTGTTAAACTCGGTAGGGATTAGCTTTTGCCAATCAGGATAGTCGCCTTGATAGCTAGTCCACTTATAGCGGATTAGCTCGGTGTCCAGTATCAGGGACATACCGTCAAGGCTCTCCCCGCTAGGCTCAAAACTAATCCTTGCTCGCCTTGCCCGCCGGAGCGCATTGGATATACCTCTTAACTCATCACGATTGACTAGGGCTTGCCCCTCCCCATCGTAGTCAAGGCTAACTACCGCCAGCCTGAAGCCATCGGCGCTAACTAGCGCCAGCTTGCCATCCTTTGCCACAAAGAGGACACAGGATAAAACTGGTCTATCATCACCCCAAGCGGTAAAGGGTAGCACCCTATTGAGTGCTTCGGCTAGCTCGTTAGCTCCGATATTTGGCTTGACGGAGTTATTGGGGCTAACCCTGACATCACAGAGCGTAAGAGGCGTTATCCGCTTGCCTTCCGTCTTAATCCAAGCCAAGTCCTCTAGGTAGCTGGTATTAGCTCCACAGGTTATCTTAAGTCTCTTGTGTCCGTTAGCCTGCTCTCCGCTAGCACTAGCGCTGGCAGGCACTACCTTGACAATGTTTGAGCCTGCCAAAGCCTTAAGGTAACCAAGTAAGCCTTTGCGCCCAATGGTAAAGTCCATCAGCATCACCCTCTCGGCTAATGCTCTGGACAGGGCACTTACCAGCATAGGCTTATGAGCAACAAAGCCTTCGCCTGAACGCTTGCCCACGATATTAAGTTGTTCCAAAAACAACCCCCCTTTGGCATTACTGGTAGTGGGCAAGGCTACCAGCTAGCCTAGTAGTCAACTGCCGATTACCCGCAACCCGCTGGCATAATCGGCGTTGCCACTACTATAATTCCAAAAGAGGGGCAAAAAGTGTCGGTTAAAACAAGGTTTTTTGCTCTCTTTGCCTAAATCGTTGGAGATAGCACCTCTCTTTATTATTGAGTGGTATGCCCCTGCGTCTCTTATTGACTATCTTGACCAGCTTCAACGGGCAACCGAGCAGAAACCTTTTGATGTCTAGCCAAGCGTCAAGGTCAATTGCCTTGTCGTCGGCTAGCGTCTCTATTAGCTCTATGCTATTGCTGTCCCCATCCTCTACTGTCTCATTGAGACTTAACATAGTAGGCTTCCGCATTAGGTCTCTCCAGTAAGCCATAACTACATAGCCAGCTACCCTAATCATAGCTCCCTCTGTTAGTGGCTTGTGTCCGTTATTTCTAGCTACATCGGCAAGCCTAACGATTATGTCCTGCCTCAAGTCCTCTCTATCCTGCCACTTTGCCTTGTGTTGAAACCTGTCGGCTATTGCGATATACTTGTCCCAGTCTAACATTGTCGGTTCACCCCGCTTTGTTAGATTTGCCCTAGCAGTCTTAACCGTCGGCTAGGGCATTTTGTTTGCCCGATAGACTAGGCAAGCGTCCAGCTTTGGCTATATTCAGTTGTTAAGGTGCTTTTGTTTTCCAGCTATATCATCCAACAAAAGGAACTATTGTTGAATTTCAGGATGAACCTACATTTACGGCATTTTTTATCTACGAGTAGACCGCCTCACTCGGCGTCCTCAAAGCTGATTGAACAATTTGTGGGTAGGCTTCTGGCAGGCTAAAGGCTCTACGGGCACTACAGCCCCTCTGGTGGAGTAAGGCGTTGCACTTTTCAAATATCAGGCAGGGCGATTGTCCAACCACCAGGGAGCATGATAAATACCTCTTGCCCGGCCGTAACGAGGCTTAAAATCCCGCCCTGAGGCGGGACAATAGGCTCTTAAGTTTTATCCTGGCCTGGCTTTAGTGGCTATAGAGCGCCTTCTAAGGATTAGGACCCAAGTCAGCCGGTATAGACCTTACCGGCTTCGGTAAAATGGCTGTCAGAGGGTCAGATAGACATCTGCAGGGCGACTGTCTTTGACAAAGCCCTGTCCATATGTCTACATCCTATTAACCGGTACTACCCTGCGCGGCAGTGAGCGGAGGGGAAGTTGTCTAGACCCCTCCGCTGGACAACCTCAGAATATACCTGACTATACTATCTGTTTGAGGTTGTCTACCTAGCTTTGGGGCCTATCTGAGAGGCGGGTAAAATCCGACTTTCTATAGACGCGTCTACCGGTTTGTCGGCTTAAAAACAGTAGACAATGTCAACCTTTTTTGTCGGCTTTGTCTATCGTGATTTTAGCTTCAAAAGGGAGGTAGACAACGAGGTTGACGGTTGTCTACCAGGTTAACAGCTTTGTCAACCTCGATTTTAGCTTTAAATGGCGGTAGACAAGGGAGACTAGACATTGTCTACTATATATAGACAGTCTCGAATCAGCTTCGGAACTTTAGACAGAGCTGGACTCCTGCCTAAGGCTTATCTGGGTTTTTAAGAGGGTGCCTTAATCCTCGCCGTAGAGGACAAGGCGAGGATTTGACCAGGCAGCGTCGCTGGCCTTCCGCCCCAGCTCAGTCAGACGAAAATACCTTCGGGGTTGACCTGGTGGGTAGTGGTCTTGAAAACTTGATGGCTCTTCCCTACCAGTGAACTCCACCCAGCACAGCCTCTGAAGGTCTGAAAAACGGTTGACAAAGGAATTGTAGCGGCAGCCCCAGCTTTTGTAGGGCATGCGGGCCAGAAACCAGTTGGCCAGCTCCATTATCCTGTCAGGGTCTATGAAGCGTCTTTCCCTTCTTGCCCTCTTCTCCTCCCGCCTGATTGCCCTGTCCCAGGCCATCTCCCTCATGAGAGCCATCTTGTACTCGTAGAAGATGTCCGCCTGGGGTGCGCCGACATTGGGGTCTATCTTCGGTGAGCCATGTGGTCCAAGACCAAGGAGAAAATCCCGGACAAACAGGCCCCAGTTGAAGGGACGAAGAAAACCGCCTCGCTTAGGTCTTAGCTGTAGCGTCATGGCTCTCCTTATTCCAGAGCTTCTGATACCACTGTCTATGCTCTTCACCGGCTACCTTGCGGTATCGCATGGTAGTAGTGATACTTTGATGTCCGAGGTGTTCCTGCAACATCCTGAGTCCATCACCACTATCATCCTTCTTCACAGCGTTGACGGTAAAAGCGGACCTCAAGCAATGCGGGCCAACATTATGAACCCTGCCTGTCTCAGGGTTAACAAGCTTTGGCAGTCCAGCTCTCTCAGCGCATTCTTTTACGATTTGCCAAGCGCGATGGCGGTTGATGCCGAAGAGCAGTCTCTTGCCATTTTTGAGAACCGGGCCACCGCGCTCAATATATTCCTTGAGCATCTCCAGGGTATCGTTATCAATGGGCAGTACCCTCTGCCGGCGGTGTTCCTGCTCCTCGGCTTGAGCCTTCTTGATGTTACTGCCGCACTTAGGGCAAAATGTATAACTCCTGCCGAGCCTTGCGCCACAGCTCTCACAAGACAGCCTGAGGCTAGCCTTGAGGTGTAATATGGAGATTGTGGCATTTTTAAAGTCTATGTTCTCAACTACGAGGGCTAAAGCTTCACTAACTCGGCAGCCTAGGTGGTAAAGAAGCCTGATGAGCAGTCTGTCGCGGAGACAGGTAGCTACTTTCTCCATCAGGGCTATTTCTTCCGGTTCAAGGTAGGCTTTCATTGTTCCTCTCTCCGCTATCATGGGCATCATCTTTTAACATCTCATCGCCGGTAAGCCTCTTGATATGGAACTGGGCAATAAGACTTGCCAAGATACGCAACGCTTCGTTGGACGAGCGATTCACCCCAGTGGTAGGTTGCCTTCGAGGTTTCTGTTCCATTACTAACATTAAATTACACAATAAATGCATTGTCCAGAGCATAAAATAGCACTTGACAACCCTTAATAATTGTGCTTTAATCTATTAGATGCTCTCTGCGAAGTAGGGATGAGGGAATATGGCCAAGCGAATCAAAAAACCACCGGTTAAGCCGGAAAAGCGACGGGAATGGCTAAATAGAGTCGAGAAGGGGGAGACCCCTCCCCAAATAGCGGAACGCGACCAGTTTGACGTTAGAACGGTACGAAAGCACGTTGAGCTTGCCCGACTGGAAAGGGATGTCCAGCAGGCGAGGTCAGCAGTCCTGCGTGATGCCCTGGAGAGTCATTACCGTGACCTCCTGGAAATAGCCAGGAGCATTGAAAGCCAGGTATTTACTGAAGCTTCAGTCTCACTGGAGAAAGAGCAACCTCTGATGACAGGGCTCCGGCAGCATATGCCCAGGTCGCCGCTGTGGGAAAAGCTGCGGAAATGGAACCGGACGCTTGCAGAGTCAGCTGAGTTAGAGGGCGTGATTCGGGCCAATGTGCAAAGAGAAATCGAGGCGGATGGTAGATTGAACGAAATTGCTTCTCAGGGCGCTAGAGGCGTAATACCTGTGGCTGTCGATGTGCTTGTCCACCAGGTGAAGGAATGGGCCCGTGGTCTAGAGGGGTTAAAGATAGACCGGGATATCCACCTGGAGAAAGCCACTAAGGGCAGGGTGAGTATGAGGTATGGCTTCTCCCACTTCGGGGAGATAGAAGAGAGCGACGTCGAGACAATTAAAGGTGTATTAATTGATTTCGAATCCGGGCTAAAAAAACGTCCGGAATACCTGGAGATGGAGAAACTTTATAGCAGACTGGTACGTCTCAAGAAAGATATCGGTGAAGTTCTTACAGTTGTCTTGCTACGGCGAATAGTGCCAGGTAAGTGTAAGTATTGCCCACTGTAACTTCGATACTCGGGAAGAGATAAGGAGGAATAGAAAATGAAAGCAGCTATTTACGCCAGAGTCTCCTCGGATAGTCAGGATGTTGACTTGTCTATATCCGCTCAACTAAGAGCGGTCAGGGACTACGCTGCCAAGCACGGGTATGAGATCGTTCGCGAATATGTTGATGAGGCGGAAAGCGGAAGGAGCGCTTCCCGCCCGGCTTTTAGGGAGATGATAGCCCTTGCCAAGACAAAGAATCCACCTTTCACCACGATACTGGTTTGGAAGCTGAACCGCTTTTCTCGGAGTCGCGTTGACTCCGTTACCTACAAGACCCTTCTCAAGAGCAAGGGAATCAGAGTCATTTCGATTAATGAGCACCTCGACGAGAGCCCGTCGGGCCAGTTGCTCGAGGGGATAATTGAGTCTGTAGACGAGTTTTATAGCGCCAACCTGGGTCAGGACATCAAGCGGGGCTTGAGGGAGAATGCCTCGCGAGGTTTCTATACCTGCGGCAGGCCACCTTACGGCTTTCGTAAAGTGCCTACCAAGGACGGTGCTAAGACCCGATACAGATTGGAACCAGAGCCGGAAGATTCTATTTCTGTAAAAGTGGTGCGCCGGATGTTTGAGATGGCTCTGAAGGGAAACGGGTGTAAAGAAATCGCCAGAACCCTTAATCGAGAAGGCCTGTACACCAGCGCCGGTCGTCGCTGGGGAAAGACCACCGTGCACAAGATCCTGAACAACGAGGCATACTGTGGCAACCTGGTGTTAGGTGGCAGGCCGGGTCACCCGGCAATCCACAGCGGGGAGCCGCCGGTGCGTGTTGAGGACGCCTGGCAGCCTATTATTGATAAAGATACCTTCTGGCAAGTACAGGAGAGAATGGCTAGGAATGCGCCTCGGGCGGTGCATCCTCGCGTTGTTCCCAGCTTTTATCTGCTCAGCGGCATCCTGTTCTGCTCTTGCGGCAGTGCTATGGTGGGTCGCAGTGCCAAGTCACACCGATATTACTATTACACGTGTAACCGGAGCTACAAACAGGGTAGGGAAGCATGCAACAGCAGGATCCTGCCCAAGGATAAGATTGAGCGACTGGTAATCGACCAGATCAAGCAGAAGGTGCTGGATAGGCAATGTCTTGAGGAGTTGGTGAGACTGGTGAACGCAGAGCTTGATGCTGGACATGCCGTAATTCAAGAAAAGATTTCTAACATTGACATCGAGATTCACGAGGTGGAGAACAGGTTGTCCCGGCTGTATGATGCCCTTGAGACAGGGAAGCTTACGCTGGATGATCTTGCTCCTAGAATCAAAGCACTGAGGACGAGACAGGATGAACTCAGTAAGGCCAGAGTCGTCGCTGAGGCTGAGATGACGTTACAGGGCTACCAGCAACTTGACATTGATGCTGTTCGCTCTTATGTTGCGGACCTTTCAAATATTCTTGAGGAAAGCGAAGTTACCCAACGAAAGGTTTTCTTGCGGTCGTTCGTAAAGAAGATAGTAGTTGGAAGAGAAGAGGTAAAGCTGTATTACAATCTGCCCGTGCCACCGGATGGCAGGAAAAAGGAAACGGTAGGAGTTCTGCCTATTGACACCCCAAGTGGAGATAGGGGGATTCGAACCCCCGACCTCCGCGATGCGAACGCGGCGCTCTCCCTATTGAGCTATATCCCCACCTGCATTAGAAATTATAGCATAAATAAGATTGTCTAGTAACCTATCCCCCTGACCCCCTTCCCTTATCATTTTATTGAAGGGAAGAGGGAAGGGGGAGTAGAGTTAGAGAGGGGGCTTTGCCCCCTCTCTAAAAACTCTTCCCCCTCTCCTTTGAAGGAGAGGGGGATTAAGGGGGTGAGGTTACCATATTAAATTCGGGTTCCCTGAAAAATCTTTGATTTTTTAGGGTGAAGAGGGGGTGAGGTTGATAAAAAAGCTTTCTTGTCAGCCATTGCTATTGTTGCTATACTAAAACCTGTTATGAACTATGAGACCATTATCGGGCTGGAGGTTCACGCCCAGCTTTTGACCAAGAGCAAGATGTTCTGCCGTTGTAGTGCTGATTATGCCACTGCCCCACCCAACACCCATGTCTGCCCGGTTTGCCTCGGTATGCCCGGCGTTCTGCCTGTTATTAATCAACAAGCAGTAGAATACACCATAATGACCGCCCTGGCTCTCAACTGCACCATCTCCGATTACACTAAGTTTGACCGTAAGAACTACCCCTATCCCGACCTGATGAAGGGGTATCAGATTTCCCAGTATGATACCCCCATTAGTCATGACGGCTGGCTTACCATTGAGGTTGACGGCGAAAAAAAGAGGGTGGGCATAACCAGAGTCCATCTTGAAGAGGATGTGGCTAAACTATTACACCGCACCTCCGCCGACGGGCAGTCCTATAGCCTGGTTGATGTTAACCGGGCGGGGGTGCCGCTGATGGAGATTGTCGGCGAGCCTGACATTCACTCCCCGGAGGAAGCCAGGCAATACTTGGTAAAGCTGCGCAGCATACTCCAGTACCTGGGGGTATCCACCGGCAATATGGAGGAGGGGAGCTTTAGGTGCGATGCCAATATCAGCATTCGTCCTGAGAACAGCCCGAAGCCCCTGGCTAAGGTTGAGGTCAAGAATATGAATAGCTTCAAGGCGGTCTATCTGGCTCTGGAGTATGAGGCTAAACGGCAAAGAAGGATGGCTGAGGAGGGCAAAAAGCTCATCCAGGAGACCAGGGGGTGGGTGGAGGAGAAGGGGGTAACCGTTGCCCAGCGCAGCAAGGAGTATGCCCATGACTATCGCTACTTCCCTGAGCCTGACCTGCCGCCACTGGTTTTAAACCGGGAGCGGGTGGAGGAGATAAGGTCAAGGCTGCCCGAGTTGCCCGAGGCCAGACGCGAGAGATTTATTGCTGAATATAAACTGCCCGCCTATGATGCCAACCTGCTTACCAGCTCCAAGCTGATGGCTGACTACTTTGAAGAATGCTGGCGGGTCAATGAAAAGGTGTCACCCAAGGAAGTGAGTAACTGGATTTTGGGCGAGGTTAGCCGTATAATAAACGAGCAAAATATTGATATAGACGATTTCAGGAAAAGGGTTAGCCCTGAGCACCTTTCCGAGCTAATATTGAATTCACACAGCACGATTAATATCGCCACGGCAAAATCGGTGCTTGGAGAAATGTTCCGAACTAGCAAGACATCGAGCGAGATTATCACCCGGCAAGGACTTAGCCAAATCAGTGACGCTGATGAGATTGAAAAGGAGGTCATTACGGTAATCAAGTCTAATCCTCAAGCGGTCGCTGATTATAAAGGGGGGAAGAAAGAATCTCTAAAATTCCTCGTTGGGCAGGTGATGAGAGCTACCAAGGGTCGTGCCAACCCGGCGCTGGTAAATAAACTGCTGGAGAAGAAACTAGAGGAAGGATAAGATGCAGACCTATTTTAATATCGCTCAGATTATATTATCCTCAGCCTTGATACTAGCCGTCTTGCTTCAGGTTAGAAGTGGAGGGCTAGGCGGTATCTTCGGTCAGCCTGACACCGTCTACCGGACTAAACGGGGCATGGAAAAAACGCTGTTCCAGTTCACCATCGTCCTGGTCATTCTATTTATCATCTTCTCTATCCTGGCGGTCAGAATTAGCTAGTAATTGATGACAATGAAGTGTCCGGTTTGTCAAAAGGATGCCCGAGCTCATATCTACTACTGCGCCCGATGCGCCGTTTATGTCCATGAGAGGTGCTGGCAGAAGCATGTAGAGGTGGCTCACAAGGAAAGGAGGTAAACCGATGAGGCTGAAGGTATGGTTTTTGGAGACCAGACCGCAGTTTTTGCTTCTTTCGGTGGTGCTGGCATTTTTGGGTAACTGTATTGCCTATTACGATGGTTACTTCCACCTTGGTTATGCCCTGCTTGCCTTTGTTGGGCTTCTCCTCTGCCACATCAGCGTCAATGTGCTTAACGACTACTTTGACTTTAGAAGCGGGATAGACCTTGCGGTGAGGCGAACCCCCTTCAGTGGTGGCAGTGGCATTCTTCCCGCGGCTCTACTCAAGCCGAAACAGGTCTTCTGGTTCGGGCTGGTCTCTTTTCTGGTGGCGGTGCCGATAGGTGTCTATTTTGTGCTCACTTTAGATGGGGGCTGGCAGCTATTGCCTTTGCTCCTGGTGGCGGCGGTTTGCACCCTGCTCTATACCCCGCTGCTGACCAGACTGGGATGGCCAGAGTGGGCCCCCGGGGTGGGGCTGGGGGCTTTGCCCGTGCTCGGCACTTACTTCGTCCAGACCACGGCTTACACCCCCCCCGCGGTTATCGCCTCGATACCATCGGGCATTCTGGTGCATAACCTGCTCTTACTGAATGAATTCCCTGACGCCAAAGCCGACAAAAAGGCGGGGAGAAAGACACTGCCCATCGTTATAGGCAAGAAGAATGCGGGCATAGTCTACTCCGCCCTGACCCTGCTAGTCTATCTTTGGATAATCAGTAGTGTGGTGACTAGGATAATGCCTGTTTTCTGTTTAATCGCCTTACTCACCCTCCCCCTGGCAATAAAGGCGATTGGGGGGGCGCTGAAGCCGGAAAACATGAGCCGGCTGGTGCCAGCCATGGCAAACAATGTCCTGGTTGTCCTCCTGACTCAGCTACTCTTGGGCATTGGTTATATTCTGGCGAGGGTCTTTTAATGTCAGTTGACCTGGTCTTACTTCACCCCCCCAGCGTCTATGACTTTCGCCAGAAGACGATTCTCTACGGTCCGGTCAGCGACCTGATCCCGTCATCGTTTATGTTTGAGATGTACCCCATTGGCTTTACCAGCATTGCTGAGTATCTGGAGGGCACCGGGTATCAGGTGCGCATTATCAATCTTGCCGTTCGCATGCTAAGCGATAAAAAATTTGACGCCGAGACGTTTATAAGGCGCCTAGAGGCACCGGTATTTGGCATTGACCTGCACTGGCTGGTGAGTGCTCATGGCGCTATTGAGGTCGCCAGGATAGTAAAAAAATGCCACCCCAAAGCCAAGGTGGTGATGGGGGGGCTTTCCGCCTCTTACTTCTATCGGGAGCTAATTCAGTACCCCGAGATTGATTATGTGGTCAGGGGCGACTCTACAGAGGAGCCGCTGAGGCAGCTCATGGACTGCATAACGAACAAAAGACCGCCCGAGGATGTCCCCAACCTTGTCTGGCGGGAGAAAAAGGGCAAAATTCGAGAAAACCCTTTCTCTTATGTCCCTGCTGACCTGAGCCATGTCATGGTCAACTACTATACCAATGCCATGCGCTCTGCCATTAGATACCGTGACCTGGCTAGCTACACCCCATTTAAGGGCTGGAGGAGTTATCCCATCACTGCGGTGCTGACCTGCCGCGGTTGCACCCAGAACTGCGTTATCTGCGGTGGCTCGGCGGCTGCCTTCAGAAACTGCTATGAGCGGGAAAAGGCTGCCTTTCGCTCTCCGGAGGCAGTAGCCCGCGATGTAAAGCAGATTGAGCGCTTTAGCCGCGGTCCCATCTTTATCCTCGGCGACCTGCGCCAGGCAGGAGAGAACTATGCCTATGAGGTCCTGCAGCAGCTGGGGAAGAACCGGGTGAAAAATCAGCTCATCCTTGAGCTCTTCTCCCCCGCCCCCGCCAGCTTTCTTCACCATATGAGCCTCCCCTGCCCCAACTTCTGCCTTGAGATTTCCCCCGAGTCCCACGACCCTGAGGTGAGGAAGGCTTCAGGCAGATATTATTCCAACCACGACCTGGAGCTAACGCTGGACCATGCCCTCGGGGTAGGCTGCGGGCGGCTTGACGTCTTCTTTATGATTGGCTTGCCCAGGCAGACCCCGAAGTCGGTAATGGAAACCATTGACTACTGCGACTACCTATTTCAGAGGTTTAAGGGGGATAAGCGGCTTTCCCTTTTTATTGCCCCAATTTCGCCCTTCCTTGACCCGGGCAGTCTTGGCTTTGAGCACCCCAGGCGCCACGGCTACCGCGTCCTGTTCCGGACGCTGGAGGAGCACCGTCAGGCATTAGTGGAACCAAGCTGGAAGTATTCACTGAACTACGAGACAAGGTGGATGAACCGCCAGCAGATTGTTGACACCGCCTATGAGGCGATACTGCGCCTCAACCAACTGAAGGCGAAGTACGGGGTTATCCCCTGGCAGATGGCTGAGGCCGGGGAAGAGCGTATCAACGCCGCCTGGACAATGGCGCACCTTATTGATGATGTATTGGCTAGCGGGAATATTGACGAGCTTTGGCGCTTAAAGACAAGGATAGACGAGATAAACGCCCTCCCGGTGGTGGAGAGAAAGCAACTGGAGCTACCGGTGGGGCTGGTTAAGCTAAAGTTTTTATACTCCCTGTGGCCATGGGTAACTGATTAGCCGAAGGGAGTTCGGTTCTTCTTGCCGCTGTCGAGTTTATCCTTTATACAAGCGACAAACTTATCTAGAATCCATGAGTAATACTCTGGTGGTAATGCCTCAGGAATAATTTCCGGGACCTCATTGAACGCATCGATGACCCACCATCGACCTTCCCCATCCACGCACCACTCAACCACATTGACATCCAGGTCCAGCGCTTGGTTAAAGCGAATGGTCAAATCGATCAGGTGGTCGGCGGCATCTCCCAGACTGCTCAGGTCACAGTAGTGGTACTGACCCATAGCTAACGGCTTGGGAATATATCGGATAAAGAGTACATCCTTCTTATCAAAGCAAAAGACCCGGAAATAGTCCTTAAACTTAATCATCTGTTGCGCCAGCAGTATATGCCGGGGTGACAGAGCACCATAGAGGTGCTGTAGCTCCTCGGTAGAGCCCACCACATAGACATCCTGCCAGCCGTATCCGTCAAAGGGTTTCAGAATGCAGGGGAAGCCTATTTCATCAGCCACCCGCTGGAGATTTGGCTGGCTAACCAAACGTTCAGTTTCCCCCGTAACTGCCTGGTCAGGTAAGACAATGGTCTTGGGAAACACCACCCCCAACCGGCTGCCAACCTTCATGTCTACCAGTTTGTTTGTCGCTGAAGCTGCATAAGGGTTATTTATGACGTATGTCCCACCAAGGGCTAGGCTCTTCACTAACTCTTTGAGAAAGGGATAACAAAAGCTTAGGCGGTCAACCACCACGCGGTATCCCCGCTCCACCGGAAGCCTTTCCTCAGCCGGGATTACGAACTCTACCGGAATTTCACCAAGCCGCGAAATGAGGTCAGTGATAAAGCGATCGCTCCTGTATTCCAGAATTCCCACCAGCATTCTTCACCCAGTATAGCCGCTGCCTTTATACGGGTCAACATTCATACCTGCTCGCTTACGGACGCAGTTCTTAGCTCGAACTTGACATCAAAGGGTGGAAACTCTAGCATATGGTTGTGTAGAAGATAACACGCCCGTCCAGGGCGCAAGCGAAGTCTAAGGAGACGGCAGTGGAAAAGGTGGTAGCCATAATAATGGCAGGAGGAGTGGGGGAGAGACTGCAGCCCCTGACTAAAGAGCGTTCAAAAGCTGCCGTTCCCTTTGGGGGCAAATTCCGGCTTATCGACTTTACGCTAAGTAGCTGTCTTAATTCTGGCATCCGTCAGATTTTTGTGCTTACCCAATACCGGTCAGGCTCGCTCCATATACATATACAGGAGGGGTGGGGTATCTCAAGCTCTAGATTAGGAGAGTTTATATATTGCATACCTGCCCAGCAGAAGCTTGGTGCCAAGTGGTACCGCGGTACGGCTGACGCAGTACGCCAGAATCTTGACCTAGTGAGGAGAAAGGGTATCGAGAACGTCTTGATCCTTTCCGGAGACCACATGTATAAAATGAACTACTCCCAATTGCTGACCTATCACCAAACGAGGAACGCTGGGGCGACAATATCGGCTATCAGGGTGAAAAAGGAGGAGGCTGCCAATAGGCTTGGGGTGCTGGAGGTAGATGCAGACCAGCGGCTAGTCGGCTTTGAAGAAAAACCGGCGTTGCCAAAGACGATTGCCGATGCCCCGGAGTATGCCTTCGCTTCAATGGGCGTCTATATGTTTAGAGTGGATGTCTTGCAGAGGGCGATGGAAGAGAAGGGAGACGATTTCGGTAAGAGCATTATTCCAAGGATGATGGTGAAGGAGCCGAATATCTTCGCTTACGACTACGAGAGGGAGAACAAAATAGAGGACTTCGTGGTCGAGGTAAAAGATGGCATAAGAAACAAGGTTCTGGTTGATAGAACCCGTGACTCCTCCTACTGGAGGGATGTTGGCAGCATCGATTCATATTACGAAGCGAGCATGGATCTGGTGGGTGTTGATCCCCTGTTTAACCTCTACGGAGAGAAGTGGCCCCTGAGGACATATGAGAGGACTCTGCCACCAAGTAAGTGTATCCTCGGGGGAGGGATATCAGAGTCTATTGTGTGTGATGGTTGTATCATCAGCGGGGGGAGGGTATGGCGCTCAATACTATCCCCAGGCGTGGTGGTGGAGAGAGATGCCTTAGTCGAGGAATCGATCCTGTTTGATAATGTTACTATAGAGCCTGGTGCCAAAATAAGGCGAGCTATTATTGATAAGGAAGCCAGAATCCGCGCCGGCGTTTCTATTGGCTATGACTTGGAAGCGGATAGGAGAAGGCGCTGTACAGTCTCAGATTCGGGTGTAGTAGTCATTCCCAAGGAGATGGACGTCGAGCCCGGGTGAGTCACTTTCTTAGGCGTGGGCAACAACCTTCGTTACTTCCCTGCTACCTCTTGCGCTTCGGCCTTATTATGGTGCCTTCGGGGGTATCCTCAAGGGTTACGCCCATCTCAGCCAGCTTGGCTCGAATCTTATCGGCTTCCTGCCACTTCTTCGCTTTCCTGAGGCGGTTGCGCTCTTCAACAAGCCTCTTGATTGGGGCTTCCTCTCCAAGTTCAATGAATTCAACGGGTTTGAGGGTTAACCCCAGGACGTCTTGAGCTAGAGATAAGAGAACCCTTTTAGCGTCTTGAGAACCACTTCCCGAGTCAGCCGCCTGATTTATCACCCGGGCTAAATCAAAGAGAACCCCCAGCGCCTGCGGGGTATTGAAATCATCGTCCATTGCCTCAGTGAACCTTTGCTCAAAAGGCTTAGGCTCAACTGGCGGCTTAATGAAAAGCTGCTTAGTTTCACAATAGGCTGCTCGGCACAGCCTTTCTGCCCCTCCCTCCGCCGCCTCCAGCGCCTCTTCAGAGTAGGTGAGCGGGCTTCGGTAGTGGGAGCTTAGGATAAAGATGCGGATGGCGTCGGGGCTATACTTTTCCAGCGCCTGCTTGATGGTTATCAGGTTGCCCAGTGATTTACTCATCTTCTCCTCGCCAAGCTGAACCAGCCCATTATGCAGCCAGTATTTAACAAAGGGCTTTTTGCCGGTAAAACTCTCCGACTGGGCAATCTCATTCTGGTGGTGAGGGAAGATTAGGTCCTGCCCGCCACCATGGATGTCAAGGGTATCACCGAGGTATTTTAGGGACATGGCGCTGCACTCAATGTGCCACCCCGGTCTGCCCTGCCCCCAGGGGCTTTCCCACCATGGCTCACCCGACTTTGACGCCTTCCACAGGGCAAAGTCCAGGGGATGCTCCTTCTCCTCCCCAGGCTCAATGCGGGCTCCAGCCATCATCGACTCCAGACTGCGGTGAGCCAGCTTACCATAGTCAGCTGCCTTCTCTACCCTGAAGTAAACACTGCCCCCGGCGGGATAGGCATAACCCTTATCTATCAAAGTCTGTATCACTTCAACGATTTTTGGTATCTCCTCGGTGGCTCGGGGGTAGATATCTGCCCGCTCAATATTCAGGGCGTCCATATCCTCAAAGTAGCTATCGGTGTATCTCTGCGCCAGCTCAGCGGGGGTAATACCGAGCTTACTGGCTCGGTTTATAATCTTATCATCAACATCAGTGACGTTCTGGACATATTTGACCCTATAGCCGCGAAAGCGGAGGTAGCGGCGGATAACATCAAAGATGATGTAGCTCATAGCATGACCGATATGACAGTTATCATAGGGAGTGACCCCGCAGACGTACATCCTGACCTCATCGCCCTGGGGCGAAAACTCCTCTTTTTGTCCGGAAAGGGTGTTAAATACCTTCATCTTGGCTTCCTTCTACCATAGCTACGGCACAGGCGGCAATCCCCTCCCCCCGACCAATAAAGCCCAGGCCGTTAGCCGTGCTTGCCTTGACACTAACCTGCTCTAAATTGATAGCCAGCGTCTGGCTGAGCTTCTGGCGCATCTGGTCTATAAAATCTCTAAGTCTCGGCTTTTCGGCAACAATAGTAGCATCAACATTGACGAGCTTAAAGCCGCTGTCCTCAAGCTTATCCCGCGTTGTCTTAAGCAGGCTTAGGCTGGAGACATCCTTATACTCTACTTCGCCGGAAGGGAAATGGCTACCAATATCACCCAGCGCCACCGCCCCGAGCAGGGCATCAATAATGGCGTGGGTCAGGGCGTCACCGTCGCTCCAGCCGCTAAGCCCCCTGTCAAATGGTATCTCCACCCCCCCAAGGACGAGCTTCCTCCCCTTGACTAAAGGGTGGACATCATAGCCAATGCCAACGTGTATTTTATTTGCCATGCTTCCTTAACAGAACCTCGGCTAAAGCCAGGTCATGAGGACTGGTTATCTTTATATTATCATATGAGCCCATATAGAGCTTAACCTTAGAGCCCAGCTTCTCCACCAGCGAGGCGTCGTCGGTTACCTCGCCCTTTATTTGCTCATAGGCTCTGGTGATTATATCAAGCCTGAATACCTGCGGCGTCTGCACTGCCCATAGATTTTGCCGAACTAGCGTCCGGTTCACAATTCCATCGTCACCGGCAATCTTAATGGTGTCGGTGACAGGAATAGCAGCTACAGCCGCTCCTGTCTCTCTAGCTGCCTTAAGCCCACGCTCAATCAAGTCTTTAGTTACCAGTGGTCGGGCGCCGTCATGGATGACCACCCACTGGCAGTTAAGCTTCTTCAGTCCCGCTGCCACCGAGTCCTGGCGAAGCTTACCCCCGGCACAGACATCGCTTACCTTGCTCCATCGCTCTTCAGCCACCAGCTTACGGCACCTCTCTATATTTTTGGTGTTCACCACAACTACTATTTGGTCAATCAGGCGGCACTTCTGAAAGGTATCAATAACCCGCGCCAGGGCGGGCTTGCCCCCCAGCGGGGCGAAGACCTTGTCAATTCCCCCCATCCGCCGGCTCTCCCCGGCGGCGGCGATTACTGCACCGACCTTTTGGTTTTCCTCTCTTTTCATGCTTTCTTTAATGGCCAGTAACCCGTTTAAATTCTGTGTCTAGTTTCTTCATTTCCTTCTCTAGTCTTCCTGGCATATAGCAACTTTCATGAACCCAGACTATCCTTTTTCCTATCTTCTGTCTCGCTATTTTGTTACCAGTGAAGATATAGTTACCACACTTTGGACACTTCCTTGAATATCGGGCTACACCAGATTCGCCACTCTTCACTTAGCTTCTCCGCCCAGCGAGGGTTACTTATCTACCTCACCCCCCTCTTCCCCCTCTCCTTCAAAGGAGAGGGGGAAGAGGTTTTAGGGAGAGGGCGAAGCCCCCTCCCTTACTTCCACTCCCCCTTCCCTTGATAAGGGAAGGGGGTCAGGGGGATGGATTTCCTAACCCCACCCCCACCGCTTCTTTTAATGTACTCGCGGTAATAAGCTCCATATTTTTCGGCTTTGAAATCTTGCCGCCGGCTTTGGGCACTAAACAGCGCTCAAACCCAAGCCGCGCCGCTTCAGCCACCCGCCGCTCTAGCTGGGGAACAGTTCGCAGTTCACCGCTCAAGCCAACCTCCCCCACCACTACCAGTCGTGGGTCAGCGCTTATGTCACGGAAGCTGGAGGCAATCGCCAGGGCAATGCCCAGGTCAGCCGCCGGCTCTTCTATTTTAAGCCCACCGGTAACATTAACGATAATATCCTGATTGCTCAATCTTAAGCCTACCCGCTTGGTCAGCACAGCAGCAATCAAAAGCAATCGGTTAAAGTCAACGCCGTTAGCCGTGCGCCGGGGCAGACCAAAGGCAGTGGGGGTGGTCAGGGCCTGAATCTCAACCAGCAGGGGGCGGGTGCCCTCAAGGGTGGGCACTACCGTTGAGCCGATGGCTTCAGCCTGCCGCTGAGACAAAAAAGCCAGGGAGGGATTATCAACCTCAACCAGACCGTGCTCCTTCATCTCAAAGACTCCGACCTCATTGGTGGAGCCAAAGCGATTTTTCACCCCGCGCAGGACGCGGTAGGCACTGAACGGTTCGCCCTCAAGATATAACACCACATCAACAATATGCTCCAGGACTCTGGGACCGGCAATAGCCCCATCCTTGGTCACATGCCCGGCAATAAAAACGGGCACAGCGTTCTGTTTTGCCCAGTGCATTAGCCGCAAGGTGCACTCCCGCACCTGAGTTATGCTCCCGGCGGCGCTGTCAAGCTCAGGGAAGCAAACCGCCTGGATGGAATCAATGACTGCCAGGGATGGGGATAACTTTTCCAGCTGGCTCAGGATAACATCAAGCTCAGTCTCAGCCAGGAGGTAAAGCCCTTCCCCCTTAACCCCGAGACGCTCTGCCCTCAGCCTAATCTGAGACAAGCTTTCCTCACCGGAGACATAAGCCACCTTACCCTTAGCCTGCGCCACCAGAGCTGAGACCTGCAAGAGAAGGGTGGATTTGCCGATACCAGGGTCGCCACCAATAAGCACCAGGGAGCCGGATACCACCCCTCCCCCCAGCACTCGGTTGAGCTCAGTTAGGGGGAGGGGGAGACGGTCGGACAAGCCAGTCGCCACCTGAGATAGCTCCTGGGGCGGGTTTTCCCGGACAGAAACGTGGGAAGGGGTAGCGGCTGTGGTCTCGACAAAGCTATTCCACTCGTGGCAGTTAGGACAGCGCCCAAGCCACTTCGGGCTCTCTTTGCCACACTGCTGGCAGACAAAGATGGTTCTAACTGGGGATTTGTCTGATTTGCCCACGAAATAACTTTACTTCATTTTGAGGAGCAAGGCAATATTTCATGCCGGAGCTATTCCCATTCCAGCCAAGATTGCCAGCATTACTGATGCCGCCATCACCGAGCCAATCTGCCCACCGGTATTGGCGCCGATGGCATGCCACAAAAGGAAGCTCCTCGGGTTTGCCTTCTGACCCTCTCTCTGCACCACCCTGGAGGACATAGGGAAGGCCGAGGTGCCGGCAGCACCAATCAAGGGATTTATCTTGCCCTTGGTGAGCACCCGCATTAGTTTTCCTAGCAAAACACCGGTTACTGTATCCAGGGCAATAGCTACTAGCCCCAACATGAAGACCAGGATTGTCCCCCATTGCAGGAAATTGCCAGCGAGCATAGATGAACCAATGCACAGTCCAAGAAGGAGGGTCACGGCATTGACCAGAGCACCAGAAGAGACATCAGCTAACCGGCCAACCACCCCCGATTCCTTGAGGAAGTTCCCCAGCATCAACATGCCCATCAGGGGGGCGCCCATGGGGGCGATTAACATGCACAGTATGCCGCCAACTACAGGGAAAAGAACCCTGACCCGCTTAGATACCTTCTTCTCCCCATGAGCCATTACTATACTGCGTTCCGTTTTGGTAGTTAGCAGCCGCATAATTGGGGGCTGGATGATGGGCACCAGAGACATATAAGAGTAAGCGGCTATAGATACTGCGGGAAGTAGTTCACGAGCGTATTTGGTGGTAACATAGATTGCTGTTGGACCATCGCAGGCACCGATTATGGCGATAGAGCATGCCTCAGGACGGCTAAACCCCAGCGCCAAGGCAAGAAGAAGGGTTAGGAAAATTCCAAACTGCCCCGCCGCCCCGAAGATGAGCACCGTTGGGTTGGCTAACATCGGTCCAAAATCTATCATTGCCCCCAGACCAACGAAGATAAGACAGGGGAATATCTCGGTGAGGATGCCAGCTTTATATATAATATTGATTACACCACCTTCGTCACTGGCGGCAAGCCCGGCAAGGGGCAGGTTACCCAGGATTACCCCAAAACCGATAGGGATAAGAAGCAGCGGCTCAAAGCCCTTGGCTATCGCCAGATAGAGAAGGACACACCCCAGCAATATCAGAAAGGCACTCTGCCAGGTGAGACTGGTAAAACCTGATACCAGGGCAGACAAAACATCAGTCCACGACATAGAAACTCCTTACTTACCCTCTTCCCTCTTCTCTTCCTTGTAGGGGAAGAACCTGTCTAAGAGCCGAATGACCAAGGTCAGGAGGTAAAGGGTTAAGAGGGTAACCCCCATCCCGGCTACAGCCATCGTTAAGCCAAACGCCCAATCTTTCATATTTTACCCTGCCTGTCTTTCGCCCACTAACCGTTTCCTCAGAAAGACCTTTGTCGCCTCAATTGTGGCAAAGACCAGGAGACCAAAGACGATTATAAGACTCAAGTCGGCGAACGTAGGCTTCATAATGCCAAATGTCTCTCTAACTGCCGGAATCTGAACTAGCACCGCAATCAATGCCAGCTCCCAGGCAAGGGCAAGAAGGAGCCACTTATGCGGCGGTACTTTGAAGATGCTGAATATGAGTGAACGGCAGTTGAGGGCAATAACAAGCTCAATAATGATAAAAAGGAAGAATATCTCTGTTCTTGCATGCGTGATATCCCTAAATTCATGGAAAAAGATGAAATAGAAGAAGGGGACTTCAATTACTACTGCCCGCAGGATGAAGGACAACACATCCCATGTAAAGACACTTTCTTTCGGATTTCTTGGCGGTCTGTTCATAATATCAGGGTCAGGAGGCGCCACCCCCAAGGCGAGGGCAGGAAGCCCATCCGTAGCGAGATTTAAATATAATATCGCTGCAGGGAGGAGCACCAGATATTCTGGACCCATTATAAACACCATTCCTCCAATCACGAGCTCCTCTGCGATATTGCACTGAAGGAGATAGGCGAGATATTTCTTAATATTGTCATAAATCCATCTTCCTCGCTCAATAGCCTTGACGATAGTGGCAAAATTGTCATCACTCAGGACCATATCGGATGCCTCTTTGGACACATCAGTACCAGTTATGCCCATGGCGATACCAATATCAGCATGTTTGAGGGCGGGGGCATCATTCACCCCGTCACCGGTCATGGCTACCACCTCCCCCTTGGCCTTCCACGCCCTAACAATCTTTAGCTTGTCCAAGGGTGATACCCGGGCATAGACGGTCACTCTATCCACAATCCGCTCCAGTTCCTCATCAGGCATCTCTTTCAAGTCGGCGCTAGTGAGCACTATATCACCGTCTTGGTAAATACCTATCTCCTTGGCTATGGCTACCGCAGTAAGCTTATGGTCGCCAGTTATCATTATCGGCTTGATGCCCACCTGTTTACACATTTTGGTCGCTTCTATCGCCTCCTCCCTCGGCGGGTCAATCATTCCGGCAAGACCGAGGAAGACCAGCTTGTTTTCAACAGCTTCTTCTATACAGGTGACCCCTTCTGGAAGTTCCCGGTAGGCTATGCCGAGAACCCTCAAGGCATCCTGAGCCATTTCCTCACTTACTTGTAACACCTTAGACCTTTCTTCCTCAGTCAGGGCTTTGGTTCCGTCGGCATCCAAGATAAGGGAACATCTTTCCAAGACCACCTCGGGTGCCCCTTTCATGAAGGCGAGCCGTTTACCATCTTCGGTCTCATGGATAGTGGTCATCCGTTTTCGATCAGAGCTAAAGGGTATTTCCTCTATCCTGGGTTGTTTAAGTCTCATCTCCTTGGGGCGTAAGCCTGACTTCACCGCTACCACCACCAGAGCGCCCTCGGTGGGGTCACCCTTAATGAACCATCTGCCGTCCTTTTCCTCCAAGGTGGCGTCGTTACAGAGAAGGCCGCCTTGAAGAAGTAATTGAAGAGATTTATTATCAGCTACATTGATTATGCCAGAGCCTCTAAATTCACCCTCGGGTGTGTAGCCTACCCCGGTGACTTCTATCAGCTTGCCTCCAGTAAATATCTTCCTAACCGTCATCTCACCCCTGGTCAGTGTGCCTGTCTTATCAGAGCATATCACCGTAGTGCAGCCGAGGGTCTCGACTGCCGGCATCTTTCTTATCAGGGCATTTCTTTGCGCCATTTGATGCATGCCTATGGCTAGGGCACCGGTGACAATGGCGGCTAGGGCTTCAGGGACGGCAGCCACGGCAAGGGCGACGCCAAACATCACTATTTGGATGATGAATGCAAAATCAATCTTTTCTATTTCCCATATAAAGCAGACGCCTATCCTGACAACAAAGATACCGAGAGCGAAGATACCGAGCCATTTGCCTATCTCGGCTGTCCTTTTTTCCAGGGGTGTTTCTTCGGTCACGATGGTGGCAACCTGTTCCGCGATATTACCGAACACTGTATCCATGCCGGTGAGTACAACCACGGCTTTACCCCTACCATAGGTAACGGTAGTGCCGGTAAAGACCATGTTCTTTCTCTCGCTCACCCGAACATCTTCGGCTAACGGCTTTATATCCTTATCAATAGGAAACGATTCCCCGGTAAGTGGCGCCTCATCGCACCTTAGGGAATGGATTTCAATCAACCTGGCATCAGCCGGGATTCTATCTCCTGCCTCTAGGAGCAATATATCCCCGGGAACTAGTTCCTTTGACGGAATTTCCTCTTCCTTCTCTCCTCTCAGGACTGTTATCACAGGGGAAAGCATCTTCTTTAATGCCTCCAGCGCCCGCTCGGCACGATACTCTTGGGTAAATCCCAGAATGGCACAGAAGATGACTATCACCAAGATAATACCAGCGTCTACTAGTTCCCCAACAAGGGCGGAAAGTACCACTGCGGCAAGAAGGATTATTATGAGGATGTTTTTGAATTGATTTATGAATAAGGTAAGGGGTGAGACTCTCTCTTCTTTCTTGAGTTCATTATAGCCATATTTTTCAAGGCGTCTTCTAACCTCAGGCTCAGTTAAACCACGCTGGATATCAGTATCCAGTTCTTTCAGGACCTGTGTTGCCTCTATCATATGCCAAATCGGCTTTGTCATATGAACATCTCCCCTGCTAAGAGGACTCTCACTGATACTCAATAATCGCCACTAAATCACCACTCTCAACCACCTGCCCTACAGAAATATCCACCGTGGCAACCTTGCCACTAACCGGAGCCAATATAGGATTTTCCATCTTCATTGCTTCCAGGAGACAGAGTGTATCCCCCTCTTTAACTACATCACCCGGTTTAACATTCACACTGGTTATCTTCCCAGTTATTGGGAACTCCACTCGTTCTTTTGCCAATTTCTAATCTCCTTTCTTCTCTTCAACTTCCCAATCTAAGAGGTATCAAAAAGGGCGGTTGTGATAATTTTTACCGCCCTTCATATAAAAGCTAGATTACTGTCATATGAGTTCAGTCTTTATCCTCTCCCGCCAACGCCCCCACCGCTGCTGGATGCACTACAATCTCCTCCCCCTCAACATCAACTACCGCCGTATCCCCGGGCTGGAATTTGCCACGGAGAAAACTCTCAGAAAGCTTATCCTCAACCATATCCTGAATTACCCGGCGTAATGGCCTGGCCCCAAAGACCTCATCGTAGCCCTTTTCCCCAAGAAGGTCTTTAGCGCCGTCAGTCACCTCCAGCTTTATCCCCTTCTCCTCAAGCTGCTTGGAAACCTGACCCAGCATCAGGTCAACTATCTTCCTGATATGCTCCTTGGTCAGGGAGTGGAACACAACCACCCCGTCAATACGGTTTAAAAACTCGGGGCGGAAGGTTTTCTTTAACTCGCCGAGCAGCTTCTCCTTCATCCGCTCGTAGGCGTCCTCACGGGTTTTAGCCTCGTCACCGCGAGCGGCAAAACCAATAGCGGTGCCCTTCCTGATTAGCTCAGCGCCAATATTGCTGGTCATAACGATAATGCTATTGCGGAAGTCAACCCGCCGACCCTTAGCATCGGTCAGGTGACCATCGTCAAATATCTGCAGTAGTATATTAAACACATCAGGGTGAGCCTTCTCAATCTCGTCAAGGAGTATGGTGCAGTACGACTTACGCCTTACCGCTTCGGTGAGTTGCCCACCCTCCTCATAGCCAACATACCCCGGGGGTGCCCCGACCAGCCGGGCGACAGTATGCCTCTCCATAAACTCAGACATATCAAGCCTGATTAGGGCGTCCTCACTACCAAACATGAACTCAGCCAGGGCTCTGACCAGCTCGGTCTTACCCACGCCAGTAGGACCAAGAAAGATAAAGTTACCTATTGGTCGTCTCGGGTCCTTGAGCCCGGCTCGGGCTCGGCGTACCGCCCGAGCAATGGTATTAATTGCCTCATCCTGACCGACGATTCTCTTATGCAGTGTCTCCTCCATCTGAAGCAATCGGCTGGTCTCCTCAGAAGCCAGCTGCACCACCGGGATTCCAGTCCACATACTAACTACCTGAGCAATATCCTCCTCAGTTACTACCGGCTTCTCCTCTGCCTGCTCCGCCTGCCACTCCTTTTCCATCTGCTTTATCTTCTCTTCAATCTGAAGCTCACGCTGGCGCAGTTCAGCGGCATACTCATATTGCTGGGCAGCCAGGGCTGCTTCCTTATCCTTACGCACACTCTCCTGGGCTCGCCTTGCCTCTTTCAGGGTGATTGGTATTGTCCGGCGCTTAATCCTTACCCGTGACGCCGCCTCATCAACCAGGTCAATCGCCTTATCAGGGAGAAAGCGGTCGGGGATATATCGAGCCGATAGTGTTGCTGCCGCCGCCAGAGCCTTATCGTTTATTATTAGCTGGTGATGCTGCTCGTAGCGCTCATTAACCCCACGCAAAATCTCCAGCGTTTCATCTACGGAAGGCTCCTCGACCAAAATCGGCTGGAAGCGCCGCTCCAGTGCCGCATCCCGCTCCACATACTTTCGGTAATCATCAAGGGTGGTGGCGCCAATGCACTGCAATTCCCCTCGCGCCAGCGATGGTTTGAGGATATTGGCGGCATCAACCGCCCCCTCAGCCGCCCCGGCACCGACCATGGTATGAAACTCATCAACAAAGAGGATGCAATTACCGGCAGCCTTTATCTCATCAATGACCTTCTTTAGCCGTTCTTCAAACTCGCCGCGGTATTTTGTCCCAGCGACTAGCGCCCCGATATCAAGGGTAACTATTCTCTTTCCTTCCAGCGTCTCCGGGACGTCACTGGCGACGATGCGGTGAGCCAGCCCCTCAACAATTGCCGTTTTTCCTACCCCCGGCTCGCCAATGAGAGCCGGATTATTCTTGGTGCGGCGACTTAAAATCTGAATCACCCGCTCAATCTCTTTATTCCGCCCGATGACCGGGTCAAGCTTCCCGGCACGGACAGCCGTCGTCAGGTCAATGCCAAGCTGGTCTAGAAGTGGGGTACGACTTGTGGTGCGGGCCGGTTTGGCTCGGGTTATACCCTCGCCGAGGACGTGAAGGGTTTCAGTACGTGCCCGCTCCAGGGTAATGCCAAAGCTATCCAAAACATCAGCTGCTACCCCTCCCCCCTCACGCAGCAACCCCAGTAAAAGGTGCTCAGTGCCGATATAGTTATGACCGAGGTGACGGGCTTCATCTATAGCCAGTTCAATGATCCGTTTTGCCCTGGGGGTAAGCCCGATGTCACCGGTTGAAGGTTTTTCGCCACGCCCGATAATGAATTCCACGGCGGAGCGCGCCTTGCTCAAGCTCACACCCAGATTGGCTAAAACCTTGGCTCCTACCCCCTCACTCTCACGCAATAGTCCAAGCAGGATATGCTCGGTGCCAATATAGCTGTGGTTAAAGTTTTGGGCTTCTTCCTGGGCTAAGGTAAGAACCCGGCGAGCCCGCTCCGAGAATTTTTCAAATCGGCTGGTCATCTCTTCTCCTAGGCGTGCTCCTATTCATAACCCATTATAAAGCAACTGGGGATAAAGGTCAAAAGCCCCCTGGCAGTGGCATATTTTCCACAAAGGGCTACCCCCTCAGTATCGTCTGCGCTGGGGCGTTTCACTTCCGTGTTCGGGATGGGAACGGGTGGTTCCACCCCGCTCTAACCACCAGGAGGCATTTTAAACCCTAATCAGCATACAAAAAGCCTTCTTGAAAGTCAAGTTTGGCTAGTGTTTTACAGCAGCTTTGAAAACGCCTCGGTGCTGACTCCTGCCTGCCTCAGGATTGAACGTAACGTCTTTGGGGCAAGCTCTCGCCGGTGGTGGGGGATTGTTACCCTGCGGCCCGTCCTAACATCCTTGAGAATATAGTGGCTTCCGCGAGTACGATGCACGATAAAACCAGCCTTAAGCAGTGCATCCACGGTTTGCTTGCCGCTCGCCCGCGGCAGCTTCACGCGGCAACCTCTACAACGGTTTCTTCAACAGCTTCTTCAGTCGGGACAGGTAAGCCGTCAGCCTCAAGGCTCTCTATGTAGAGTCCAATTGCTTCTTTAATATTAGCCAGCGCTTCTTTTTTTGTATCACCCTCACTGACGCAGCCGGGCAACAGGGGAGCCGTAACCGTATAGCCACCGGACTCGTTAGGTTCAAGAATGACACGAAACGTTCTTGACAAGTTTTTCTCCTCCCCAACTAACTAATTATAGCACACTCGCCTTACTGTCTCCATCCCACCTCCCCTCAGTGGTTTTTAAATCCACCCCCTCGGTCCCCTTGCCTTCGCTGACCTGCTCGCCGAACAGGTTCTCTGGCAGGCGAGAGCTTTAGCGCAAGCAGGCCTCCTTTGCTAAAGGAGGGGGAAGATAGAAAAAGAGGGGCTTAAAGCCCCTCTTAGACTGGCTCTTTTCCAACGTCCATGATTAGTGAGTTACTCCGTGAAATCGAAGTCGAATTCGGATACTTCTACTGGCATCCACGGGTATTTATCTGCTGATGTTAGCATGCTAAGCAAAAGCAATGTGTTGCCCCAATATTCAGGGGGAGTTGTCTGAGTGATGGGGAACAGAGTGTTGTCTGTAGCGAAATCCCACCAACGGGAGTCTTGCTTGCCTTTAGGGCTAGCCGAGACGCGGGCAACGGAGACCAGTTTCCCTCTCGCCAGATTATCTTTTAATATCAGATCTGTTTCTTCCGTTATAGTGCGGAGCAAGGACTCTATATCTGGTTTGATAGCGGCGTGATTATCTTCGAGCACATTACGACTGAACAAAATGGAAATCTCCTTCAAGAAATTAGGAGTCTCTGGCTTGCGTTCGTAAGAAGAGGCAGGGGACTCTCTTAGAGAAGTAACATATTTAGTGAGATTACCATAATTGGCAAGTATAGAAGGAGATATAATGTTCAGAATATTGTATGAATAGTATTCTGGTGCCCACTTAGACAACGAGATGATCTGCAATTTGCAGGCCAGTTCTAAGGTTACCCATTGCTCGTCATTGCACTGTTTGAGCTGAAGCGTACAGAGATCAGTTCCCAAAGTATTGAGGGCTAGATACCACTGGTCTTGAGTATTAGTAGGCACAATATTATAACAGGAGCTAAGTTGATCAAGACAGTCCTCCACACCGGTAAGCGCATGATTTGCATTCTGCTTTATGAGCTCAACGTCACCTGTTTTCATTGGGCGAAAATGTGCCAAAGAGTTGCGTATGACACCGATTTCGTCGAGCTTATTTTTGATAATTTGTTTGCTTGCTGGGAAATACGGTTTGAAATATTTCCAATAATTATCATCTGTGATAAGACGGATTAACTCACCGCTTGTGAGATACATCACCGGACAATTTATGGCATATCCCAGATAACCAAAGTCTTGCGCTTGCTTGATTCTTTTATTGGCAATGGATTTTATAGTGCCTGATTCGGCATCATCGCTTGTGATATTGATGTCAGCCCACTTTTCGAACAATTGGTTTTTGAGAACTACATATACAAAAACCCGAAGTGAATTCTCAACCCTAAATAAGGCGTTCAATGCCTCGTAGTAATGAATGTGAATCCAACTTTTTGGAATAATGGCCGCGTCATCTTTTTGAGTAGCTGGCTTCCATTTCATTGGTAACTACCCTTCCATATTCACTGATTTTCCTACCATATATTCTACCACCCCAGCCTCAAAATAAAAAGGCTCTTGCAATAACCCGCAAGACGCCCATAGGGCGGGCGGGTGGGAAAAAAGACGCACGGGGGTGGTGGGGAGGGGAAAACAAAAAGCCAGCCTAAATAAGCTGGCTTAAAAAATTTTCGCTAATATCAACTCTGAAACAGGTCAAGCGCCTCGACCATTAGTACGGTTTAGCTCAACGCATTACTGCGCTTACACCTACCGCCTATTAAGCAGGTAGTCTACCTGCGGTCTTACTCCCTCCCTTGCGGGAAGGATGGGAGATATAATCTTGGGGCGAGCTTCGCACTTAGATGCTTTCAGCGCTTATCCCTAACAGACATAGCTACCCAGCGATGCCCCGGGCGGGACAACTGGCACACCAGAGGTCTGCCCCTCTCAATCCTCTCGTACTAGAGAGAGCCCCCCTCAAATCTCCGGACGCCCACGACGGATAGAGACCGACCTGTCTCACGACGGTCTGAACCCAGCTCACGTACCGCTTTAACCGGCGAACAGCCGGACCCTTGGGACCTGCTTCAGCCCCAGGATGCGATGAGCCGACATCGAGGTGCCAAACCTTGCCGTCGATGTGAACTCTTGGGCAAGATAAGCCTGTTATCCCCGGGGTAGCTTTTATCCGTTAAGCCACGGCCCTTCCACACGGGACCGTAGGATCACTTTGCCCGACTTTCGTCCCTGCTCGACTTGTTGGTCTCACAGTCAAGCCCCCTTATGCCAATGCACTCAATGGCTGATTTCCATCCAGCCTGAGGGGACCTTTGGACGCCTCCGTTACCCTTTGGGAGGCGACCGCCCCAGTCAAACTACCCGCCAGACACTGTCCCCCAGCTTGAACTAGGGTTAGAGGCTAAACTCACCAAGAGTGGTATTTCACCGATGGCTCCACCGAGGCTAGCGCCCCGGCTTCAAAGCCTCCCACCTATGCTACACATGATAAGTCCAGACTCAGTGCCAAGCTATAGTAAAGCTCCACGGGGTCTTTTTGTCCTGTCGCGGGTAACCCGCATCTTCACGGGTACTTCAATTTCACCGAGCCCCTCGTTGAGACAGCGCCCAAGTTGTTACACCATTCGTGCGGGTCGGAACTTACCCGACAAGGGACTTCGCTACCTTAGGACCGTTATAGTTACGGCCGCCGCTTACCGGGGCTTCAGTTCGGTGCTTCCGATTACTCATAACACCTCACCTTAACCTTCCGGCGCTGGGCAGGTATCAGCTCCTATACTTCAGCTTACGCTTTAGCAGAAACCTGTGTTTTTGTTAAACAGTCACTTGGGCCAATTCTGTGCCACCCGGTAAACCGGGCACCCCTTATCCCTAAGTTACGGGGTTAGATTGCCGAGTTCCTTAACGAGGGTTGTCTCGAACACCTTGGGACTCTTATCCCTACCTACCAGAGTCGGTTTGCGGTACGGGCGCTCTTACTTCAACGGCAACGAAGTTTTTCTTGGCGATATAGGCTCAGCTAAGTCGAATCGGGTTTCCCCTCAACTCCCCCCTACCTTCAGCTAAATATCCGGGGTGGATTTGCCTGCCCCGGCATCACCTATGGTAGGAGACACACCATGTCCATTGGGTATGCTTAGCCTACCTTTCCGCGTCCCTCCTTTGCCTCCATAAGAGCGGTACGGGAATATTAACCCGTTGTCCATCGCCTACGCCTTTCAGCCTCGGCTTAGGCCCGACTAACCCTACGCGGAATAACCTTCCGTAGGAAACCTCAGGTATTCGGTGGGCGTGTTTCTCACACGCCTTACGCTACTCATGCCGACATTCTCACTTCCCTAGGTTCCATCCCTCCTTACGGAAGAACTTCGTGACCAAGGGAACGCTCCCCTACTATCCCAGCAAGCTAGAATCCATAGCTTCGGTGGCAGGCTTAAGCCCCGTTAAATTGTCGGCGCAATGCCACTCAACCAGTGAGCTGTTACGCATTCTTTAAAGGATGGCTGCTTCTAAGCCAACCTTCTGGCTGTCTATGCAGTACTACTTCCTTGCCCACTTAGCCTGCGCTTAGGGACCTTAGCTGATGGTCTGGGCTGTTTCCCTCTCGACCATGGAGCTTATCCCCCACAGTCTCACTCCCAGACTTTGGTTAATGGCATTCGTGGTTTGGTTGGAGTTGGTAAGCTTCTTGCCCCCTAGTCCATCCAGAGCCCTACCTCCATTAACTAAAACCTGAGGCTGCACCTCAATGCATTTCGGGGAGAACCAGCTATCACCGGGTTCGGTTGGCATTTCACCCCTACCCACAGCTCATCCTACAGCTTTGCAACGCTGACAGGTTCGGGCCTCCACTCCGATTTTATCGAAGCTTCACCCTGGCCATGGGTAGCTCACCCGGCTTCGGGTCTAATCCGTGCAACTAAACCGCCCTATTAAGACTCGCTTTCGCTATGGCTCCGCAACTAAAGTTGCTTAACCAGCCACACAGATTAACTCATCGGCTCATTCTTCAATAGGCACGCCATCAGGGGATTTCTCCCCCTCTGACCGCTTGTCAGCACACGGTTTCAGGTTCTATTTCACTCCCCTCCCGGGGTTCTTTTCACCTTTCCCTCACGGTACTTGTCCACTATCGGTTATCAAGGGTATTTAGCCTTGGAAGGTGGTCCTCCCAGCTTCCCACAGGATTCCCCGTGTCCCGTGGTACTCAAGTACAGACAAGGAGCCTCCCCCTTTTATTTACGGGACTGTCACCCTCTATGGTTGCCCTTTCCAGAAACCTTCAACTAGGGTTCGGTTTCTAACTCCTTGACCTATTTTGGGCTAGGTCACGTCTGCCTTACAACCCCCTATAAACCTAGGCCCCAAAGCCACTTAGTTTGTAGGGTTTGGGCTCTTCCCCTTTCGCTCGCCACTACTCAGGGAATACTTGTCTTTTCCTCGGGGTACTGAGATGTTTCACTTCCCCCGCTTACCTCCACCCAGCCTATGTGTTGAGCTGGGTGTGCTCAAGTTTTACTTGAGCAGGTTACCCCATTCGGGAATCCCCGGCTAAGCTTGCTCGACAGCTCACCGAGGCTTATCGCAGTCTTGCCACGCCCTTCTTCGGCCCTTGATACCAAGGCGTCCACCGTGCGCCTTATTCCGCTTGACCTGCTTCAGATTTGATATTAGCCCTCAGTATTCAATTGTTAATGTGCAAGACATAAAATAGCGGCTTGGTGAAGCTTCACCAAGCCGCTGCTTGGCTTACAATCACCAAGTTCCCCTGCTCATGTCTTAGCGTTCTTCATCGCTAGTAGTATAGTAATATACTTTTTTACCTTTGTCAAGTAGTTTACAAGGGAATATTGATAATATTATTTAGAGTTTATTTAGGTGACCATTTGTCCATTGACAAGTCATATATGAAGCAGTACCATTTGCTTGCAAGTAAACGAGTGAGAGGCAATGGCTAATTAATGAAGTTGAACTGCTTTATATCTATTCTTATATGTCTTCTAGCTGGCATGTCGATGGCTGGCTGTAGCCCTGGCTCGCCTTCCCAGGGCACGGCGGGGCTTGTGGTAAAGCTAACCCTTGAACAGCTAGCTGCCGAGGCTGACTCTATCCTCGTAGGCAAAGTAGTCAACATCACTTCTTACCAGGAGGGTAAGGGAAACATCTACACCCGGGTTACCCTCTCTGTGGAGCAGAGCATAAAAGGGAAAACTGGAGGGGAGGTGGTGATAAGGGTGCCCGGAGGAGAATTGAACGGGCAGACGATGTGGGTAGAAGATACCCCTAGCTTCCAGTTGGGGGAGAGGGCGGTGGTTTTCTTGGATAAAGGTGGAGGCACCTTCACTGTTGTTGGTGGGTTCCAGGGGAAGTTTACTGTTAATAGTAACAATATGGTCGGCGATAAGCTGCTGACTGAGTTTATTGGCCAGATTCAGGCTATCCTGGCGAGGTAGTAGGGAGGTGTAATATGAAGCGATTTCGTTGGCTAACTATTCCCTTACTGTTTATAGTCATCAGCTCCATGCTGCCACTGGCTTTCCCCGGAGCAGCACAAGCCGGGGCAGGGAAGTCGAGCCTAGAGGAGCTTACTAATGGTGCCGACTCCGTTATAGTGGGGACGGTTGTGGAACGCAGCAGCTACTGGAATGATGAGCACACCGGGATTTATACCTCGGTGGTCCTCTCCGTAGAGGAAAGGCTGAAGGGCACGGCAAGCCAGGACAGGGTTACTGTCACCTTGCCCGGGGGAGAGGTTGATGGAATAGGACTATGGGTATCCAGCATGCCGAGCTTTGACCAGGGTGAGAGGGCAGTGGTTTTCCTGAAGAAGCTTTCCAAGGCGCAGCTTCCTAAAGTAAAGGGCAAAGAACAACTTTCTGAAGAGCAGTTTGAAGTCTACGGCGGCTTCCGGGGTAAGTTTGCCATTAAGGGAGATAAAGTGGGCAGTTTGCCTGTAGCCGAATTCAAAGAGCGGGTGGGGAAGGTCCTCAAGGGTCAGACCTTAACAGTTGAGGAATCAGACATTCCTTCATCTCCGGTTACGTTTCCGTACTCCTACGCCGGTTTCAAATGGCCTGGCAGCAGTCCAGTAGTCAGCTACCGGATTAATGAGAATACTGCCGACTGCACCGGAGAAGGAGCTGCCGTGCAGAGTGCAGCAGCCACTTGGAGTGCCGCCGGTGCCAACTTTTCCCTTAGCTATGGCGGAACTACTGCGGCTACAGCTTACAGCTATGATGGAGTCAACGAGATTTTGTGGAGAGACCTCGGGAGCGGGGGCACTATAGCACATGTGCTTATCTGGTACAGCGGTAGCACTATACTAGAAAATGATATGGAGTTTAACGACTACTATACCTGGAGCACGGCAGCGACTCCCCCCGGAGGTCAGTTTGATGTCCAAACTATAGGTCTGCACGAACTCGGGCATTTCCTTTGTCTGAATGATTTATACGATGCTGGAGATAGCGACAAAGTAATGTACGGCTACGGTTATACAGGTACAACGAAGCGTGCTCTTCATAGTGATGACATAGCGGGTATCCGGTACATTTATGGGTCGTCTGTCACTGCTCCGACGGTGACCAACTCCACCGGTGCCAGCAATATCACCTCAACCTCAGCCAGGTTAAATGGTGAGGTGACCTCAACCGGTGGTGAAAACCCGACAGTACATATTTACTGGGGCGATAACGATGGTGGCACTACACCAGGAAGCTGGGATAACGATGTTAACCTTGGGACAAAGGCCGCCGGCACCTTCTATACCGATATCTCCAGTCTAAGTGCCAGCACTCCATACTACTACCGCTGCTATGCCACCAACTCTGGCGGCTCTGACTGGGCAGATAGCACCGCCAACTTCAGCACACTGGCGCCACCTACTGCGCCTACAGTTACCAACTCCACCGGCGCCAGCAATATCACCAACAATTCGGCCAGGCTCACCGGCGAAGTCACCTCCACGGGCAATGCCACCACCAGCGTCACCGTCTACTGGGGCCCCAGTAATGGCGGCACGACAGCAGGAAGCTGGGCGAATAATGTACCGCTGGGGACAAAGGCTGCTGGCACCTTTTATACCGATATCTCCAGCCTCACTGCCAACACTCCATATTATTACCGCTGCTATGCTACCAACTCCGCCGGCTCTGACTGGGCAGATAGCACCGCCTCCTTTACCACATTGGCCACGCCGCAGAAGCTTGTTGGTGCCAATGATGCCACGGCTGGGGGCAACGAGGGTGCTAACTATCTTATGCTGGACAGGTGGGTTGCGGAGGCTTCGGGCAATGTCAGCCAGCTCAGGGTCAAGTGTGGCGCCTCAGGCAATGTTAAGGTAGCCATTTACGCTGATAGCTCAGGAGCGCCAGGTGCTTTGCTCAATGCTAACAATACCAGCACGGCAGTTACTACAGGCTGGAATAATGTCAGCATCACTTCAACTGCAGTTACTTCGGGGACGGCTTACTGGCTTGCCTTCAACTCCAGTACCGCTTGCGTTGGTTACCTAGGCTCAGGGGGTACAGGTCGCTATAAGGGAGCCACATACTCAACCTTCAGCTTCCCTGACCCCGCTGGCAGTGGCTTCAGTTCCTGGGGAGGCTATCACCTGCTTGCAGGCTGGGGGACTACACAGATTAATCCCCCTACG